>Ga0101943_1000074_pt1 | contig 303023 bp, 278 predicted proteins | sample DewCreD2012metaG_5_FD_75244 | JGI IMG/M metagenome (GOLD analysis project Ga0101943, IMG submission 75244) | Hot spring sediment bacterial and archeal communities from British Columbia, Canada, to study Microbial Dark Matter (Phase II) - Dewar... ... | reverse complement strand
ACATGATCACGGGGGCGGCGCAGATGGATGGGGCGATTTTGGTGGTGGCGGCGACGGATGGGCCGATGCCGCAGACGCGGGAGCACATTTTGTTGGCGCGGCAGGTGAATGTGCCGTACATAGTGGTGTTCATGAACAAGGTGGACATGGTGGAGGATGCGGAGCTGTTGGATTTGGTGGAGTTGGAGGTGCGGGAGTTGTTGACGCGGTATGGGTATCCTGGGGATGAGGTGCCGGTGGTGCGGGGGAGTGCGTTGCGGGCGATGGAGTGTGGGTGTGGGCGGGAGGAGTGTGGGAATTGTCGGCCGATATTGGAGTTATTGGAGGCGGTGGACACGTACATACCGACGCCGGAGCGGGATGTGGAGAAGCCGTTTTTGATGCCGATAGAGGATGTGTTTTCGATCAGCGGGCGGGGGACGGTGGTGACGGGGGGGATTGAGCGGGGGGGGGTGAAGGTGGGGGATGAGGTGGAGGTGGTGGGGATTCGGCCGACGATTCGGACGGTGGTGACTGGGGTGGAGATGTTTCGGAAGGTGTTGGATGAGGGGATCGCGGGGGACAATGTGGGGTTGTTGTTGCGGGGTGTGGAGCGGAAGGAGGTGGAGCGGGGGCAGGTGGTGGCGCGGCCTGGCAGCATCACGCCGCACACGAAGTTTCGGGCGGAGGTGTATGTGTTGACGAAGGAGGAGGGGGGTCGGCACACGCCGTTCTTTTCGGGGTATCGGCCGCAGTTTTACTTTCGGACGACGGATGTGACGGGGACGATTCGGTTGCCCGAGGGGGTGGAGATGGTGATGCCGGGGGACAATGTGAATCTGGAGGTGGAGCTGATCACCCCTATTGCCCTGGAGCGCGGCTTGCGCTTCGCCATCCGCGAAGGCGGCCGCACCGTCGGCGCCGGTACCATCACCGAAATCCTGGAGTGAGCGCGCTATGCTGAATGAGAAGATTCGCATTCGGCTGAAGGCGTACGATCATCGCGTGCTCGATCAGTCGGCGGCCGAGATCGTGCAGACGGCTCGGCGCACGGGCGCGCGCGTCGCCGGTCCGATCCCGCTGCCGACGGACAAGAGCCGGTACACCGTCTTGCGCTCCCCGCACGTGGATAAGAAATCGCGCGAGCAGTTCGAGATCCGTACGCATAAGCGGCTGATCGACATCCTGAACCCGACGCCGCAGACCATTGATGCGCTGATGCGCTTGGATCTGCCGGCGGGTGTGGACGTGGAGATCAAAGCCTTCGGAAGGGAGCGGTCATGATCACCGGGCTCATCGGGAAGAAGATCGGGATGACGCAGATCTACGAGCCGGATGGGACGGTCGTTCCGGTGACCGTGCTCAAGGCGGGGCCTTGCGTCGTCGTGCAGCGAAAGACGGCGGCGAAGGATGGGTATGAGGCCGTGCAATTGGGATTGGTCGAGGAGCGACCGCCCAAGCGGGTGAATAAGCCGATGCGTGGGCATTTCGAGCGCGCCGGAGTACCGCCGACGCGCATCTTGCGCGAGGTGCGGTTGGTGCCCGGGGGCGAGGACCCGCAGGTTGGAGAGACGGTGCTGGTGAGCGTCTTTCGCGAGGGCGAGCTGGTGCACGTCACGGGGACGACGAAAGGGAAAGGGTTCGCGGGATTCGTCAAGCGACATCGGTTCGCCGGAGGGCCGGCCTCGCACGGCTCGATGTTCCATCGGGCTCCTGGGTCGATCGGGGCCTCCAGCTATCCGTCGCGCGTGTGGCCGGGCTCTCGGATGGCGGGGCACATGGGGATGCGGCGACATACGGTGCGGAATCTGCGCGTCGTGCGCGTGGACCCGGAGAGACACCTGCTGGTGGTGAAAGGGAGCGTGCCCGGGCCCAACGGGGGATACGTCCTCATTCGTAAGGCGCAGGTGTGAGGAGGGGCGAGTCATGCCGATTGTGCCGGTGAGGAATTTGAAAGGGGAGATCGTGGGCGAGATCGCGCTCTCGGATCGCGTCTTCGCGCGTCCGCTCAATCACGCGGTGATCTGGGAGGCCGTGCGCTGGTTCATGGCGAAGCGGCGGGCGGGGACGGCTTCGACGAAGACGCGGGGCGAGGTCTCCGGCAGCGGACGCAAGCCGTGGCGGCAGAAGGGGACGGGGCGCGCACGCGTGGGGTCCATTCGCACGCCGCTTTGGCGGCACGGGGGGACGGTGCATGGGCCTAAGCCGCGCGATTATTCCTATGAGCTGCCGAAGAAGGTGCGGCGCGCGGCGTTGGCCGTCGTGCTCTCGGAGCGCTTGCGCGAGGGGAATCTCCTCGTCTTCGAGGACTTGTCGCTGCCGAGCCACAAGACGAAAGAATTGGTGCGCGTGCTCACTGGGCTCGGTCTGGCGGAGAAGAAGACGTTGCTCGTGGATTCGTTGGAGAATCGGCATCTGGCACTGGCCTCGCGCAACTTGCCGCGGGTGAAGCTCGTGAGCGGGCATGGCATGAACGTCTACGATGCGCTCTATTATGAGACGATCGCCTTCTCGCAGGCGGCGATCCGGGAGGTGGAGGCGATCCTCTCGCGCGAGTGAATCGAGGGAGGGGGAGGGCGATGCGGAGCCTTTGGGAGGTCATCAAAGCGCCGGTCGTGACTGAGAAGGCGTTGAAGCTGAAGGAGCAGGAGGGGAAGCAGGTTTTGGTCTTCAAGGTGGCCCGGGAGGCGAACAAGCAGGAGATCAAGCAGGCCGTCGAGCGCATCTTCAAGGTGAAGGTCGAGAAGGTGCGGACGGTGAATTATCGCGGCAAGCGGGTTTTTCGCTTCGGGCGGTTGCGCGGACGGCGGGCGGCGTGGAAGAAGGCCTATGTGACGCTCCGCGCTGGGGAGCGGATCACCGAGTACACGGAGCTGGTCTGATGGGCCGGCCGGAAAGGAGGTCGGTATGGGGATCAAGACGGTCGCACCGGTGAATTCGTCGCGGCGGTTTCAGACGTTTCTGACCAAGGAGGAGATCACGGCCGAGGAGCCGTACAAGCCGCTGACGGTCAGCAAGCGGCGGATTCACGGGCGGAACAATGATGGGCATATCACGGTCCGGCATCGCGGCGGGGGGCATAAGCGGCGCTATCGGATCATTGACTTCAAGCGAGATAAGTTCGGCATCCCGGCGCGCGTGGCCACGATCGAGTACGATCCGAATCGGTCGGCCTTCATCGCCTTGCTCCATTATGCGGATGGGGAGAAGCGATACATCCTGGCGCCGCATGGGTTGAAGGTGGGACAGACGGTCGTCTCCGGCCCGGATGCGGACATCCTGGTGGGGAATGCGCTGCCGCTTCGGAACATCCCGATCGGGACGACCATTCACAACATCGAGCTGCGGCCGGGCAAGGGGGGGCAGCTGGTGCGCAGTGCCGGCAGTGCTGCGCAATTGCTGGCCAAGGAGGGGGACTACGCGCACGTCCGCTTGCCTTCGGGCGAGATTCGCCTGATCCATCTCAACTGCATGGCGACGATCGGACAGGTGAGCAATCTCGATCACGAGAACATCTCGCTCGGGAAGGCCGGACGCCGCCGCTGGCTCGGGATTCGTCCGACCACGCGGGGGATCGCCATGAATCCCATTGATCATCCGCATGGGGGAGGCGAAGGGCGCTCCAAGGGGAACCATCCGCAGACGCCGTGGGGACAGCCGACCCTTGGATACAAGACTCGTCGGAACCGGCGCACGGATCGGTTCATTATCCAACGGAGGAAGTGAGGGGCTATGGGACGGTCGCTCAAGAAGGGACCCTTTGTGGATGATCATTTGCTGGAGAAGATTCGGAAGCTGAACGAGGCGGGGGAGCGGAAGGTCATCAAGACGTGGTCGCGGCGCTCGACGATCATCCCGGAGATGGTCGGACACACGATCGCCGTGCACAACGGGCGGAAGTTCATTCCGGTCTACATCACCGAGAACATGGTGGGGCATAAGCTCGGGGAGTTCGCGCCGACGCGGACCTTCCGCGGTCATCCGGAGAAGACCTCCAAGGCCGAGAAGACGGCCAAGCGGAAATGAGGGAGGACGAAATATGGAGGCTCGAGCGGTCGGCAAGTACATCCCGGGTTCGCCGCAGAAGGCGCGCTTGGTCATTGATCTGATTCGGGGCAAGAGCGTCAACGAGGCGCGCTCGATCCTGCTCTTCAGTCCGAAGCGGGCGGCGCGCAAGATCTTGGGCGTGCTGCAATCGGCCATCGCCAATGCCTTGCGGAAGGCCGATGAGCAGAACATCGCCCTGGACGTGGATGAGCTCGTCGTCTCGGAGTGCTACGTCAATTCCGGCCCGACGAAGCATCGCGCGGGATCGCGCCGCTATCGTCCGGCGCCGCGCGGGCGGGCCTATTTGGAGCGGCGGCGATCGAGCCACATCACGATCGTCGTCTCCACGCGAAAGTCGGCAGGCGAGGAGGCGTAAGCCGTGGGACAGAAGGTCCATCCGTATGGATTTCGCCTCGGCTACATCAAGCCGTGGCATTCGGTTTGGTTCGCGAAGAAGGACTACGGGAAGCTGCTGCTTGAGGATTTGAAGCTCAAGCAGGAGCTCAAGCAGCGATTCAGCGGCGCTGGCGTCTCGCACGTGGACATCGAGCGCGCGGCGAATAAGTTGAAGATCATCATCCACACGGCGCGACCGGGGATCATCATCGGGCGCAAGGGGGCGGAAATCGATCGGCTGCGCGCGGAGATCGCCGAGCGGACCAAGCGCGAGGTGATGATCAACATTCAGGAGATCGAACGACCGGAGCTGAGCGCGCAGTTGCAGGCGGAGAAGGTGGCGCAGCAGTTGGAGAAGCGAGTGGCCTTCCGTCGGGCGATGCGCAAGGCCGTCGAGGACGCCATGCGCTTCGGAGCCAAGGGCATTAAGATTCGCGTCTCGGGGCGACTCAATGGGGCTGAGATTGCGCGCTCGGAGTGGTATCTGCACGGACGGCTGCCGCTGCAGACGCTGCGCGCGGACATTGATTATGGGTTCGCCGAAGCGTACACGACCTACGGGGTGATCGGGGTGAAGGTCTGGATTTATCGGGGCGATGTCCTGGATCCGCGGGCGGTGATGCTCAAGGGGATTAAGCCATCGGGGCGGCGATGAGAGGAGGTGTGGGCTTATGTTGATGCCCAGGAAGGTGAAATATCGGAAACAGCAGCGGGGACGCATGTCGGGGATCGCCACGCGGGGAGCGACGGTCGCCTTCGGGGAATATGGGTTGAAGGCGCTGGAGCCAGCGTGGATCACGGATCGGCAGATCGAAGCGGCGCGCGTGGCGATCACTCGCCATGTCAAGCGCGGGGGGAAGCTGTGGATTCGCATCTTCCCGGACAAGCCGGTGACGCGCAAGCCGCAGGAGTCGCGCATGGGGAAGGGAAAGGGGTCGCCCGAGTTCTGGGTGGCCGTGGTCAAGCCCGGGCGGATTCTGTTCGAGATCGAGGGGGTGCCGGAGGAGATGGCGCGGGAGGCCTTTCGTCTGGCCGCTTCGAAGCTGCCCATCAAGACGAAGTTCGTCAGCCGACGGGAGCAGGAGGAGGTCCTGGCATGACGCCGATCGAACGCTTGCGCGAGATGAGCGACGAGGAGCTGCGGGCGCACGAGGCGACGCTGCGGGAATCGCTCTTTCGATTGCGCTTTCGGCTGAGCTTGGGGGAGATGGAGGTGCTCAAGACCTATCGCCAGACCAAGAAGGAGCTCGCTCGCGTGCTCACGATTCTGCGCGAGCGCGAATTGGGGATTCGGAGATGAGTATGAGCGGGACGGAAGCGACACCGACGTCGACCAAACGGCGAGGCCATCGTCACGAGATGGTCGGCATCGTGACCAGCGATAAGATGCAGAAGACTGTCGTCGTGACGGTCGAGCGACTCGTGCGTCATCCCAAATACGAGCGCGTGGTGAAGCGGCGCGCCAAGTTCATGGCGCACGATGAGCTGGGAGCGCGCGTTGGGGATAAGGTGCGGATCATGGAGACGCGCCCGTTGTCTCGGCGCAAGCGGTGGCGCGTGGTGGAGATCATCCAACGAGCGGCGCGCCGGGTGGAGGAGGCCGAGCCCGCCGTGAGCGTGGAGATCGGCGAAGGAGGTGAGGGCGTATGATCCAAATGCGCACGATGTTGGAAGTGGCCGATAATTCCGGCGCCAAGCGGATCCAATGCATCATGCCGGTGGGGGGCTCGACCGGACCGGTCGCCACCCTGGGCGATGTGATCACGGCGACGGTGAAGGAGGCGGCTCCCGATGCGGCCGTCAAGAAGGGACAGGTCGTGCGCGCCGTGATCGTGCGCACGCGCAAGGAGGTGCGACGTCGCGATGGCACGTATATTCGCTTCGACGATAACGCCGCCGTGCTCATCAAGCCCGATGGCGAGCCAATTGGGACGCGCGTCTTCGGGCCGGTCGCCCGCGAGCTGCGCGAGAAGAAGTTCATGAAGATCATCAGCCTGGCGCCGGAGGTGATCTGACGATGGCGCACGTCAAGAAGAACGATACGGTCGTCGTGCTGGCCGGCAGCAACATCAAGGAGCGCGATCCATCCGGACGCATCGTGCTCAAGCGGGCGCGCGTTTTGGAGGTGAAGCCGCGCGAGGGGAAGGTCTTGGTCGAGGGGATGCGGATCGTGAAGCGGCACGTGCGCCCGAATCCCCGACGGGGGATCGCCGGGGGGATCGTCGAACGCGAGGCCTACATTGATATCTCGAACGTGATGGTCGTCTGCCCGGCCTGCAATCGTCCGACGCGCATCCGCCGCGAGGTGGGGGCCGATGGGCGAAAGGTGCGCCTCTGCAAGCGTTGTGGCGGTGTGATTGACAAGTGAGGGGTGAGCTATGGTCGCGAGAGCGCCCAAGTATGTGCCGCGATTGAAGCAACGCTATCGCGAGGTCGTCGTGCCCGCGCTCATGAAGGAGTTCGGCTACAAAAATCCGATGGCCGTGCCGCGGCTGGAGAAGATCACGATCAACATGGGCTTGGGGGAAGCGATCCAGAATCCCAAGGCCTTGGATCGGGCGGTCGAGGAGCTCTCCATGATCACGGGACAGCGGCCCGTGATCACGCGGGCTCGGAAGTCCATTGCGGCGTTCAAGCTGCGCAAGGGGATGGCCATTGGCGCGATGGTGACGCTGCGGGGCGACCGCATGTACGAATTCCTCGATCGGCTCATCAACATCGCCCTCCCGCGCGTGCGCGATTTCCGCGGGCTCTCGCCCAAGTCGTTCGACGGGCGCGGGAACTACACGATCGGGCTGCGGGATCAGCTGGTCTTCCCCGAGGTCGATTTCAATAAGGTGGACAAGGCGCGGGGGATGAACATCTGCATCACGACGACAGCCAAGACGGATGAGGAGGCGCGAGCCTTGCTCGCGCTTCTGGGGATGCCGTTCCGCACGGGAGCATAAGCTATGGCGCGAAAGAGTCAGTTCGCCAAGATGATGAAGGAGCCGAAGTTCAAGGTCCGCTATCGGAATCGGTGCCGGCGCTGCGGACGTGCCCGAGGCTATTATCGCAAGTTCATGCTCTGTCGGTTGTGCTTCCGCCAGTTGGCGCTGGAGGGGCACATTCCGGGGGTGATCAAAGCGAGTTGGTGAGGGGAGGAGGATGGCCATGATGACCGATCCGATCGCGGATATGTTGACGCGCATCCGAAACGCCGTGCGGGCGCGCCATCCCCGCGTGGATGTGCCGGCCTCGAAGATGAAGGTGGAGATCGCCCGCATCTTGAAGGAGGAGGGCTACATCAACAACTACAAGATCATGGGCGAGGGGGTCAAAAAGACGCTGCGCCTCTATCTGAAATATGGGCCGGAGGGCGAGACGCCGATCTTGAACCTGGAGCGGGTCTCTCGGCCAGGGCGGCGCATCTACGTGGGGGCGAAGGAAATCCCGCGCGTCTTGGGCGGATTGGGGATCGCTATCCTCAGCACGCCCCAAGGGATCATGACCGGGCGCGAAGCGCGCCGTCGGAACGTGGGCGGGGAGGTCTTGTGCTACGTCTATTGAGCGACCAACGGAGCGATCACGGGAAAGGTGCGAATCGGATGGGTTCTCGAAGCCTATGCCCGATGAGTCCGGCGTCCGTTGGTCGAGGATGGAAGGGGCTGCGCTCAAGAAGGAGGTGATCGAACGATGTCGCGCATTGGACGGAAGCCGATTCCCATCCCGGCTGGGGTGACGGTGACGATCGCGCCGACGCATCTGGAGATCACTGGGCCGAAGGGGACGCTTCGGACTCCGGTGCCGCCCGGCATTCGCTTCCGTCTGCAGGATGGGACGCTCGTGGCTGAGCGCGAGGATGATGAGGCGAAGGCTTTGCACGGATTGGCGCGTGCGCTGGCGGCTAACGCCGTGCGCGGGGTCACCGAGGGCTATACCAAGGAGCTGGACATCGTCGGGATCGGATACAAGGCGGAGGTGCAGGGGCGGCGGATCGTCTTCTCGCTCGGCTATTCGCATCCGATCGAGTTCCCCATCCCGGACGGCATTGACGTGAAGGTCGAGCGACGCAACAAGCCGATCCCGGAATATCAGATGACGCTCACCGTCTCCGGCATTGACAAGCAACTGGTCGGGCAGATCGCAGCGAATATTCGGAGCCTGCGGCGACCGGATGCGTATAAGGGCAAGGGCATTCGGTACGCCGATGAGGTGCTGCGGCTGAAGCCTGGCAAGACTGGGAAGTGATCGGACGCTATGATCAAGAAGAAGACCCGACAGGAACGACGTCTCGCCGTGCACAAGCGCATTCGCAAGCGGATTCGGGGAACGGCCGAGCGACCGCGTTTGGCCGTCTTCCGAAGCTTGCGCCACATCTATGCGCAGATCATTGACGATGAGCGCGGGGTCACCTTGGCGGCGGCTTCCACGCTTGATCGCGCGCTGCGTGTGGATGGACGCCCTCGATACGGGGGGAACATCGCCGCGGCCCGCGAGGTCGGGAAATTGATCGCCGCGCGCGCCTTAGAACGAGGGATCACGCGGGTCGTCTTCGATCGCGGCGGCTATCGCTATCATGGGCGCGTGAAGGCGCTGGCGGAAGCGGCGCGCGAAGCCGGCTTGGAATTCTGAGAGGGGGAAGACTATGGTGACGGCGAAGCGGGAGATCATCTCACCCGAGGGGCTGACGTTGAAAGAGTACGTCGTCTCGGTCAAGCGCGTGGCGAAAGTCGTCAAGGGGGGGAAGAATCTCTCCTTCAGCGCGTTGGTCGTCGTCGGTAATCAGGAAGGGATCGTGGGCTTCGGCTTGGGGAAAGCGCGCGAGGTGCCCGCGGCGATCAAAAAGGGCATCGAAGCGGCGAAGAAGAACCTCATTCGCATTCCCCTGAAGGGGACGACGATCCCGCATCCGGTGATCGGACATTTCGGAGCGGGGAAGGTGCTCTTGCGTCCGGCGGCGGAAGGGACGGGGGTGATCGCCGGCGGTCCGGTACGCGCGATCATGCAAGCGGCGGGCGTGCGCGACGTGCTCACGAAGTCCATCGGCTCGAATAACCCGCATAATGTCGTGCGCGCGACTTTCGCCGGGCTCCGCTTGTTGCGCAGTGCCGAAGAGGTCGCCCGCTTGCGCGGGAAGTCGGTCGCCGAGTTGTGATCGGGCGGGAGGCACTCCACATGGGGGAGGAGCACCGATGAGCGGGGAGAAGAAGCCGACCAAGACGATTCGGATTCAGTACTATCGGAGCGTCATCGGGCATCCGAAGAAGCACAAGATCATCGTGCGGAGCCTCGGCTTGACCAAGCTCAATCAGATCGTCGAGCGCCCGGATCATCCGGCCATTCGCGGCATGGTCGCGAAGGTTCCGCACCTTGTGCGCATCTTGGAGGACGAACCGAAGGCGTGAGGCCTTCGAGGGGGGAGCAGTATGGCTCTTGGATTGCATAATCTGAAGGCGCCGGCCGGCGCCGTCCATCGGCCTAAGCGCGTCGGGCGCGGTCCGGGCTCTGGCCACGGGAAGACGGCCACGCGCGGACATAAGGGGCAGAAGTCGCGCTCGGGCTTCTCGATGCGACCGGGGTTTGAAGGGGGTCAGATGCCGCTCATCCGGCGGCTTCCCAAGCGAGGGTTCACGAACGAGTTCAAGAAGGAATGGGCCGAGGTGAATCTGGATGTCCTGGAGGCGAAGTTCGAGGCTGGCGCGGAAGTCACACCGAAGATCTTGCGCGAGCGCGGCATCGTCAAAAAGATCGGCGACGGGGTCGTCATCCTCGGGCGGGGAGAGCTGACCAAACCCTTGCGCGTCGTCGCCCATCGGTTCAGCGCCTCGGCGCGGGAGAAGATCCTCGCCGCCGGTGGGAGTGTGGAGGTGATCGCTCGATAGCCGGACGAGGCGCCGGCTTCGGGCGATGCCAAGCGGAGGGGCTATGTTGCTAGAGAATCTCGTCAAAACCTTCCGCAACATGTTCATCATCCCCGATCTGCGCAAGCGATTGCTCTACACGCTCGCCATGCTCGTCGTTTATCGCGCGGGGGCAGTGATCCTCACCCCCGGTATTGATCGGGTCGTGCTCGAGCGGCTGTGGCGCGATGTGGCGAGCAATCTGCTCGGCGTCTTGGACCTGTTCACCGGTGGGAACTTGCGCGTCGTCTCGATCTTCGCGCTCGGCGTGACGCCTTACATCACGGCCTCGATCATCATGCAATTGATGACTGTCGTCTCCGAGCGGGTGAAGCAGATTCAGCAGGAGGGGGAACTCGGGCGGCGCAAGATCAATCAGTACACGCGCTATCTGACGGTCTTGCTCTGCCTCATCCAATCCACGGGGATCGCTTACTGGCTCACGCAACAGCCTGATTTGGTGACGGGCTTGAGTCCGCGAGCGTTCATTCCTTTGGCGGCGTTGACCTGGACGACCGGGACGATCTTCATCATGTGGATCGGGGAGCAGATCACCGAGCGCGGCATCGGCAATGGCATCTCGCTCATCATCTTCGCGGGGATCGTCATCGGGCTGCCGCGCGCGCTCGCCCAGATTTGGGAGCGGATCGAGCGGGCGGACCCGCTGACGACGCTCGGGATCTTACTCATGCTCGTGGCGGGCGTGTTGATCGTCGCCGCCGTCGTCTTCGTGGAACGGGGGCAGCGGAAGATCCCCATCAGTTACGCGCGTCGAGTCGTGGGGCAGCGCGTGCTCGGCGGACAGATGACGCATCTGCCGCTGCGAGTGAACATGGGGGGGGTGATCCCGGTCATCTTCGCCGTCTCGGTCCTCTCCTTCCCGCAGACGATCGCCCAGTTCACCAATTGGACCTGGTTGCAGCGTCACGTGCAGAATTTCAATCGCGCGGGCCATCCCTTTTACGACCTCGTCTTCGTGATCGCCATCATCTTCTTCAGCTTCTTCTACGTCTCGATCATCTTCAACACGGACGAAGTCGCCGAGAACTTGCGCAAGCATGGGGGGTTCATCCCAGGCATTCGGCCGGGCAAGCGGACCTCCGAATATCTGAACGAGATCCTGACGCGATTGACGGCTGTCGGCTCGCTCTATCTGGCGATCATCTGCCTGATCCCACAGCTCATCCTGACGGGGTTCAAGGTCCAGGAGATCCCGTGGATCGGCCCCTGGCTCTCCAATGTCCTGGCAAATACGCCGGGGCTCAGTTGGATTCAGGACGGGCTGGGATTTCAATTCTATTTCGGGGGCACGTCGTTGCTGATCGTCGTGGGCGTGGCCATGGATACGATCGCGCAGATCGAGTCGCAGCTCCTCATGCGTCACTACGATGGCTTCCTCGGCCCGCGGGGGCGACGTCTGCGTGGCCGGCGCGTGGGATGAGGGGAGGGGTGGGCGCGATCATCGTCCTCATGGGGATGCCGGGAGCGGGCAAAGGTACGCAGGCGCGGCTTCTGGCGGAGCGGTTCGGATGGCCGCAGATCTCCACCGGCGACATCTTGCGTGAAATCGCCGGGACGGAGACGGAGCTGGGGCGCATCGTGCGGGAGACGCAGAAGGCGGGTCAGTTGGTGAGTGACGAGATCTTGGCTGAGATTTTGCGCGAGCGCACGGCGCGGGCGGATTGTCAGGGGGGGTATATTCTCGACGGATACCCGCGCACGGCGGCGCAAGCGGCGTTTCTGGACGAGTTGGCGCGCGCGCAGGGCAAGCGCGTGCTCGTCATTCACATCGCCGTCTCGCGGGAGTCCCTGGTGCGACGGTTGGCCGGACGGCGCTCCTGCCCGCAGTGCGGCGAGATCTACAACCTGTGGCTGAAGCCGCCGCGCGAAGACGAACGATGTGATCGGTGTCGCGTGCCGCTCGTGCGACGGGCCGATGACGTTCCGGAAGCGATTGAGAAACGCTATGATGTCTATCGGGAGAAGACGGCGCCGCTTTTGGAGTACTACCGACAGCGCGGGGCTTTCTTCGAGGTCGATGGCGAGCGTTCGATCGAGGAGATCTTCGAGCAGATCGCGGCGATCGTGAGAGCGGAGATCGGCGCCGGGGACCCTCACTAATATGGTCGTGTGTCGGACTCGGGAGGAGATCGAGAAGATCCGGCGGGCTGGACGCATCGTCGCCGAAGTCTTGCGCGATCTGCGCGAGATGGCGCAACCGGGGGTGACCACGCGCGAATTGGATCGCTATGCCGAGGCCAAGATTCGCGCGCGAGGGGGGATTCCGACGTTCAAGGGGTATCGGGGATTTCCGGCTTCGATCTGCACCTCGATCAACGAGGAAGTCGTGCATGGTATCCCCTCGGATCGAAAACTGCAAGCCGGGGACATCGTGGGGATTGACTGCGGGGTGACCCTCGACGGCTACGTGGCGGACGCCGCCATCACGGTCCCGGTCGGGGAGGTCTCCGAAGAACTCCAGCGCCTGATCCGGGTGACCGAGGAGGCGCTCTATCGGGCGATCGCGCAAGCGCGCGTGGGGAATCGGCTCTATGACATCTCCTACGCCGTGCAATCTCACGCTGAGGCGCACGGGTATTCGGTGGTGCGCGATTTCTGCGGGCACGGCGTCGGGCGCCAGATGCACGAAGACCCGCAGGTGCCGAATTTCGGGACGCCGGGGCGCGGCTTGCGCTTGCGCGCGGGATTGGTGTTGGCCATCGAGCCGATGCTCAACATGGGGACGCATGAGGTGGAGATCGCCGACGATGGGTGGACCGTGCGCACGGTAGATCGAAAGCCCTCGGCGCACTTCGAGCATACGATCGCCATCACCGAGCACGGGCCGGTCATCCTGACGACGCTCGATTCGTCGCCTCTTGGCGAAAGCTCATACGATGTGCTATAGTTTGCGACTTGCGCCATGGAGGGGAGCGCCATGAAGGTCAGAGCTTCCGTCAAACGGATTTGCGATCGCTGTCGCATCATCCGGCGTAAAGGGGTGGTGCGCGTCATCTGCACTAATCCGAAGCATAAGCAACGGCAGGGGTGACGAACTATGGCACGCATCGCGGGCGTTGAGATTCCGCCCAATAAACGCGTCTTGATCGGATTGACCTATATCTTCGGCATCGGGCGGTCGCGCTCGGCGCGCATCCTGCAGCAGGCGGGGGTGAATCCCGATAAGAAGGTGCGCGATCTCACCGACGAGGAGATCGCGCGGATCCGCCAGATCATTGATCAGGAGGGGAACATCGAAGGCGATTTGCGGAAGAAGATCCAGATGGACATCCGTCGCCTCATCGAGATCGGCTGTTATCGGGGGATACGCCACCGCTTGGGCCTTCCAGTGCGCGGGCAGCGGACCCATACGAATGCCCGCACGCGCAAGGGCCCGCGACGCGCGACCGTGCCGAAGAAGAAGGCGCCTGGGAAGAAGTGACGGGGTGAACGGCTATGGCGAAGGCAGGCAAGCGAAAGGGAGCGAAGAAGAAAGAGAAGCGGATCGTACCGCACGGCATCGTGCACATCAAGTCCACGTTCAATAACACGATCGTGACGGTGACCGATCTGGAGGGGAACACGCTCGTGTGGGCGAGCGGAGGGACGTTGGGGTTCAAGGGCTCACGCAAGGGGACGCCTTTTGCGGCGCAGCAGGCGGCCTTGCGCGCGGCGACGATGGCGCGCGAGCAGTGCGGGATGCGGAGTTGCGAGGTGTGGGTGAAAGGACCGGGATCGGGACGGGAATCGGCCATTCGCGCCGTGCATTCGGCCGGGTTGGAGATCAAAGTCATTCGAGATGTCACGCCAATCCCCCACAATGGCTGCCGTCCGCCGAAGCGACGGCGCGTATGAGAGGCGGGGGACATTCCGAAGGGAGCGATTCACGCGCGCGGGTGATCCCGTGCGTTGCGTTCTGAGGGGCATATGGCGAGATACACAGGACCGGTATGCCGATTGTGTCGGCGGGAGGGCATGAAGCTCTTCCTGAAGGGGGATCGGTGCTTCAAGCCCTCGTGCGCCATCGAGAAGCGAGGGACGTTCCCGCCGGGCCAGCATGGCCGCGAGATGCGGCGGGCCAAGCTCACCGGCTACGCCGAGCAGTTGCGCGAGAAGCAGAAGGTCAAACGCATGTACGGCGTCTTGGAGCGGCAGTTCCGGCGGTATTTCGAGGAAGCTTCCCGCAGCAAGGGGGTGACGGGCGAGGCGTTGCTCACGTTGCTGGAGCGGCGGTTGGATAATGTCGTCTATCGTCTGGGATTCGCGCTCTCGCGGGCGCACGCGCGGCAACTGGTGAATCACGGGCATATTCTGGTCAAGCGAGGCGAGGTCGAGCGCACGGTGGACATCCCCTCGTTTCGCGTTCGACCGGGCGATGAGATCAGCGTGGCCCCGGCCATGCGGAAGAACGTCCACGTGCAGGAGGCCCTTCAGACGGCAGCCGGACGAACGGGGCGTCCGGCCTGGCTCGAATTGATTGATGTGGAGAATTGCCGCGGACGCGTCGTCGCCTTGCCGACGCGGGCCGATATCTCGGCCGATATTCGCGAGAACCTCATCGTGGAACTGTACTCGAAGTAGGGAGCGACGAGCATGCCATACTGGACGGGTTTCCAAAGACCGAGGCGCGTCGTCTGCGATCTGGAGACGCTCACAGACCGCTACGGGCGGTTCACGGCGCAACCCTTCGAACGCGGGTTCGGGACGACGATCGGCAACAGCCTGCGACGGGCTCTCTTGGCGGGCATCGAGGGGGCTGCGGTGACGGCCGTGCGGATCGAGGGCGTGCTCCATGAATTCTCCCCGATTCCGGGGGTCGTCGAAGACGCCACCGATGTCATCTTGAACCTCAAGCGCATTCCTTTTCGCCTTCACGGCGCGGGCCCGGTGACCGTGCGGCTCCAGAAGAATACGCCAGGAGAGGTCTATTCTCGCGACATTGAGACGCCGAGTGAAGCAGAAGTCCTGGATCCCGACGTCTACATCGCGACCATCGCCGAGGGCGGTTCGCTCAACGTCGAGATGCGCGTCAAGTGGGGACGCGGCTATGTGCCCGCCGAGCGGAACTTCGATGACGATCTGCCGGCCGGCTATATCCCCGTGGATTCGGTCCATTCGCCCATTCGGAAGGTGAACATGACGGTGGAGCCAGCGCGCATCGGGCAGGTGACCGAGTACGATAAGCTCACCCTGGAGATTTGGACCAACGGCGCGATCAAGCCAGCGGACGCTCTGGGATTGGCCGCCAAACTGATCAAAGACCATCTCTCGATCTTCATCAACTTCGAGGAGGAGGAGGAGACCGTTGCGGAGGTCGTTCCGGCAGCCGTCGAGCCTCCGCGCATCATCCCCGAAGAGGTACTGAATCGGCCCATTGAGGAGCTGGAGTTATCGGTGCGCGCCTTCAATTGCTTGAAGAACGCCGGGATCCACACCGTTCGGGACCTCATCCAGCGCACCGAATCGGAGATCATGCATGTGAAGAATTTCGGCAAGAAGTCCCTCAACGAGGTGAAGACCGTCCTAGCGAATCTCAATCTCTCGCTGGGGATGAAGATTGACGAAAAGGGACAGGTGGTGTCCTAGGGGGGGGAGAGTATGCGCCATCGCGTGGACCATCGGAAACTGCGGCGTCCGACGGAGCATCGTCTGGCGATGTTGCGCAATTTGTGCACGTCGTTCATCATCGAGGAGCGGTTGGTGACGACGCTGGCCAAGGCGAAGGAGTTGCGTCGCTTCGCCGAACGCGCGATCACGCTGGCCCGGCGGAGCCTCCGAGCGGAGACCCCGGCTCAAGCCCTGCATTACCGTCGTCTCGCCGCTCGGTATTTCATCGGCGGGCATGCCCAAGTGCGGTTTCGGGAGCATAAGAAGGAGCCCGTGCGCACGATCGAGCGGACGGCGGGGGTGAAAGCGCTCAAAAAACTCTTCGAGGAGATCGGTCCACGCTATAGCGAGCGCCCCGGCGGATACACGCGCATCTTGAAGCTCGGCATGCGAAAAGGGGATGGGGCGCAGATGGCGCTGATCGAGCTGGTCAAAGAAGAGAAGAAAACTTCCTGAGAGGCCGCGGTCGCCAGCTCGGGTCGCCCCCTGGTGGAGAGACCGCTCATGGACTTCCTCGCGCGACAGGAGCAAGTCCGGGGCGTGCTTGCGGAGCGCGGGCTTGAGGCCCTGATCGTCACCCACCTGCCGAACATCCGTTACCTCACGGGATTCACTGGAAGCGCGGGGATCGCCGTAGTGACGCTGGAAGCGACCTATTTCATCGCAGACTCCCGTTATGTCGTCCAAGCCCAGACGGAGGTGGCCGCGCATGTCTTGTCGGCGGAGAACTCTCACGAGCGCGTGGTCGGTGACCTGCTCAGGCAGCAGCGGTTGCGACGCGTGGGCGTCGAGGCGGAGCGAGTGAGTCTGGCGCGATATGAATCGCTCACCCGCGAGTTGGACGGCGAGGTCGAATGGGTCCCGACGCGGGGGGTGATCGAGGATCTGCGCGTGGTGAAGGATGCTGAGGAGCAGCAGGCCATTTGTCGCGCCGTCCAATTGGTGGCTCAGGTCTTCGCCGAGTGCGTCCAAGAGATCCGGCCCGGCGTGCGCGAGCGCGACCTGGCGGCCGAACTGGAGTATCGGCTGCGGCGTGCCGGAGCCGAACGAATGGCTTTCGAGACGATCGTAGCTTCGGGCGAGCGTTCGGCCTTGCCGCACGGCATCGCCTCGGAGAAGCGAATCGGGTATAATGAGTTCGTCGTGATTGACTTCGGCGTGGTCGTCGAGGGGTACTGCAGCGATATGACGCGCACGGTCTATGTGGGCACGCCGGACGCGCGGGCGCGCGAGGTCTATGCGACCGTTTTGGAAGCGCAGCTCCGCTGCGAGGCGGAGATGCGCGCAGGCATGCGCGCCTGCGAGATTGATGCCCTCACGCGCGATCTGATCGCGGCGCGCGGCTATGGGGCATTCTACGGCCACGCGACCGGTCACGGCATCGGCCTCGAGGTCCATGAGGCCCCGCGCCTCTCGCGACACAACGAGGCTCGGGTGCCCGCCGGAGCCGTCGTCACGGTGGAGCCCGGGATTTACCTCCCTCAGTGGGGGGGCGTGCGCATCGAGGACGTGGTCATCGTGAACGAGCGCGGCGGTGAGGTCGTGACGCCGACGCCGAAGGAATTGCTCATCGTCTGACGATGAACATCAAAGAGCTGAAAGAGATCATCCGACTGGTCGCCGAGAAGGAGTTCGCCGAATTCGAGCTGGAGCAGCCGGATTTCAAGCTGCGCATCCGGCGCAATGCGCCGCCGATCCTCCATGCGATTGAATCTCCGGCAGCACGCGTTGCTCCTTCCCCCACGCTCGTCGAGCCGATCCCGATGCCTTCGGCGCCCACTGTCCCGAGCATCGAAGCGGCTCCTCCGGTCGAGGATGAGAAGGTCTACCACATCATTCGGTCGCCTATTGTCGGCACGTTCTATCGTGCGCCGAATCCGACGGCGAGTCCGTTCGTGGAGGTGGGGGATCACGTGGAGGCGGGGACGGTGCTCTGCATCATCGAGGCCATGAAGCTGATGAACGAGATCACCTCTGACGTTGCCGGAGAAGTGGTCAAGATCTACGTGGAGAACGGGCAGCCGGTCGAGTACGGGCAACCGCTGTTCGCCATCAAGCCGAATGCACGAGCTTGAACGCGGGACGGCCGAGCATATGTTCCGCAAGGTTCTCATTGCGAATCGAGGGGAGATCGCCTGCCGGATCATTTGGGCCTGTCAGGAGCTGGGGATCAAGACGGTCGCTGTCTTCTCCGAGGCGGATCGCGAGGCCCTACACGTGCAGCTGGCCGATCAAGCCGTCTGCATCGGGCCGGCGCCGTCGAGCAAGAGTTATCTGAACATCCCGGCGATCATCAGCGCGGCCGAGATCACCGATGCCGATGCCATTCATCCGGGCTACGGCTTCCTCTCCGAGAACGCGTACTTCGCCGAAGTGTGCGAGGCCTGTCGGATCAAATTCATCGGGCCGCCGTCTTCTGTCATTCGGCTCATGGGGGACAAGGTGCGCGCGCGGGAGACGATGAAGGCCTTGGGCGTGCCCGTGCTACCGGGCAGCGAGGGCGTCGTGCGAACGGTGGAAGAGGCGCTGGCCGTCATTGATCGGATCGGGCTTCCGGTGATCCTAAAAGCAGCAGCGGGGGGCGGCGGTCGCGGGATGCGCATCGTGCGCTCGCGCGAGGAGTTGCCCACGGCTTTTCAGACCGCGCAGACTGAGGCCGAGGCCGCGTTCAAAAACGGCGATCTCTACATCGAGCGGTATCTCGAACGGCCCCGCCACATCGAGATTCAAGTCCTGGCCGATGAACACGGTCATGTCGTCCATCTGGGCGAACGCGAGTGCTCGATCCAACGGCGCTATCAGAAGCTGATCGAGGAAGCGCCGTCGGTCGCCCTCACGCCAGAATTGCGCGCGGAGATGGGAGCGGTGGCCGCTCGCGCCGCGCGCGAGATCGGCTATACGAGCGCCGGGACCATGGAATTCCTCTTCGACGGCGAGCAGTACTACTTCATGGAGATGAACACGCGCATCCAGGTCGAGCATCCCGTCACCGAGATGATCACCAATGTGGATCTGGTGCGCGAGCAGATCTTGATCGCCGCGGGCGAACCGCTCAGCTTCCGTCAAGAGGAGATCATCTTCTCCGGGCACGCCATCGAGTGTCGCGTGAACGCCGAGGACCCGGAGACCTTCCGACCCTCTCCTGGCACCATCACGGCGATCACCGTGCCCGGCGGCCCCGGCGTGCGCGTAGACACGGCGATCTATCCCGGCTATACCGTTCCGCCCTATTACGACTCGCTCATCGCCAAGCTCATCGTTCGGGATCGTAATCGCGAGCGCGCGCTGGCCAAAATGCGACGGGCGCTCGATGGCTTCATCATCGAGGGGATCAAGACGAACATCCCCATGCACCAAAAGATCTTCCAGGATCCGGAGTTCATCGCTGGTCGCCTCTCGACCCATTTCATGGAGGAGTGGATGCACCGGATGAAGGCCATGGAGGAAGAGCCGATCGGGCTCGGATGAGCGTCTCCCACACGGCGATCGAGGGAGGGATGAGCGATGAACGCCTTCGAGCCGCTCATCTTCTCTTCCGAGGAGGTGCATCGGTTGCGGCGGCAGGCCGAGTTGGCCATCGGCGAGTACGTGACGCGGGGGCGAAAGGTCTATCGCGAGATGCCCCTGGCGCGGTTGCTCAAGGCGCTCAACCGATTCGGGATCACGGCGGAAGAAGCGCCGCACGCTCTGCATCTTGTGGGCGCGCGCGTCACTGAAGTCCCCAGCTTCGTCGCCAAGTACAACTATCGCGTGACTCTCCCCGATGACGTGCTCGCTCGATGTCGCCGCGCCTATGAAGAATATTGTCGCTCGGAGACGTGATCGCGCGGACGCCTCGCGATCGCGTGCTTCGAGATGGGCCACCGGAGGGTCACTATGTCCGCTTTTCACGAAGAGCTGCTTCGCTATGCCGAACCCGTGTGGAAGGAGGTACGAGAGCATCGGTTCTTGGCTGAGACAGCAGCTGGGACGATCCCGCCCGACGTCTTCGCGCGATGGATGCAGCAGGATTACCTCTTCGTTCGAGAAGCCATCCCATTTTTGGCCATCCTCTTGGCGAAAGCGCCAGGGACGCTGCGTCGTCCCCTCGGGGAGTCGCTCGCGGCGCTCTTCCGCGAACTGGAGCTCTTCGAGCGGTTGGCGCGCGAACATCAGGTCGCGCTCGAGGGGATCGGCATGCTCCCGACGTGTCATGCCTATGTCCAATTCCTGCTGGCCACCGCTTACGGACGTTCGTTCCCCGAGGCCTTCGCCGTCCTCTATGCCGCCGAGAAAGCCTATCTCGACGCGTGGACGTGGGTGAAGGAACAGCAGCAAGCGGCCAGCCCCTGGCAGGCCTTCATCGAACAGTGGACGAACCCGGCCTTTCGTGAGTACGTGCAATGGTTGGGTCAAACGCTCGATGCCCTGGCCGAAGGGGCATCGGAGACGATGCGCGCGGCGATGCGCGAACTCTTCCTCCTCACAGCGCGATACGAAGTGCGTTTTTGGGACATGGCGTGGGCAGGGGAATCGTGGCCGCTTCCGTGAGCGCCGCTATGAGATCTCCCCGCGCGCCTCTTCCAGAAGGCGCAGAAAGCTCTCATACCGCCTCGGGTGAATACGCCCCGCCTCCACGGCGGCGCGCACGGCGCAGGCGGGCTCGACCGTGTGCGAACAATCGGCGAAGCGGCATGCGGCTCCATAGCGCGCGATCTCGACGAAGAATCGTCGAACGTCCTCTTCGGTCAGGTCCCACAAGCTGAATTGTCGGATGCCCGGGGTGTCAATGACATAGCCTCCATCGGGAAGGCGCACGAGCTCCGCCGCCGTGGTCGTGTGCCGACCGCGTCCTGTGCGCGGATTCACCTCGCCGACTTTCACCTGAATGCCGGGCACAAGCACGCGCAGCAGCGACGATTTGCCGACGCCGGAATGCCCGGCGAAGACCGACGTCTTCTCGCGCAGCCGTTGGCGCAGCTCCTCGATCCCTTGCCCCGTCTTGGCGCTCGTCAGGACGACCGCGTAGCCGAGATCGCGGTACATCTGAAGGACATCGTGGAGGTCGTCGGGGCCCTCCAGGTCCACCTTGTTCACGCAAATGATCGGATGCAGCTCCCCTTTGGCGGCCGCCACGAGATAGCGATCAATGAGCCCGGGACGAAACGGAGGATCGGCGACCGAGGAGACGATGACAAGGTTATCCACGTTGGCGGCGACGACTTGCTCCAGCTCTTTCGTCCCCATGGCGACGCGCCGCGAGAGCTTCGTACGACGCGGATGCCGCTCGGTGATCACCCCCTCCTTTTTCGCCTCGTCGGTGACTTCCACAGTGACCTCATCGCCGACGACGATCGGATTGGCCTCTCTCGTCTTCTTCACCACGCTCTCGCGGGCATAGCAATGATAGAGCCCTTCGGGCGTCTCCACCCAATAGTGGCCTCGGATCGCTTTCAAAACCTTCCCGTGACGAACGCCCCCGTTCATATCGAGTCTGCACCTTAAGCGTAGCGTTCGACTTCGATGAAGGCAAGGGGCACGAAAGGGAACGGGGTTTCTTGTCACATTGACGCCGGGGCGCTCGATTTGTCATCATGGATGCTGTTTCGATTGAGGAGGGTCGTGGGGGAAGGACCGATGAATCGAAAGCGGATGTGGGGGAGCCGCCGTGCCCGGGGGATGGCCATAGGACTTGTGCTCTTCAGCGTCCTCCGAGATGGTCCGGCGTTCGCGCTCGGTGTCCCGTGGGAGGCCGCGACGTCGATGCCTCAGGAGCAGAAGACGGCGGCGCCGTCGGAAGGGCGAGAGGCTGAGTTTCGCCGAGGAGCATGGGCCTATCGTCTTCGAGCGGCTCGCCTGCAGGAGGGAGAGAAGATCGTCCTCGATGGCCTCTTGGATGAGCCCGTGTGGGGGCGAGCCGATGTCGCCGGGAACTTCGTTCAAACCGAGCCGCGCGAGGGGGAACCGGCGACCGAGCCGACCGAAGCACGCGTCGTCTACGATCCCGAGACGCTCTACATCGGCATCATCGCCTACGACAGTGAACCTCATCGGCTCATCGTCAACGAGCTGCGGAAGGATTTCAACCTCTCCAATGGGGATGTCGTCCAGGTCGTCCTGGACACCTTCTTCGATCGGCGGAACGGATATGAGTTCGCGACGAACCCGAGAGGAGCGAAGTGGGATGCGCAGATGGCCAACGAAGGGCGCGAGGTGAATTCGGATTGGGACGGCATCTGGTACGTGCGAACGCAGATCAACGAGCGAGCGTGGACGGTGGAGATGGCGATCCCCTTTCGGACGCTCAAATTCCGCGCGGGCGATGCGCAGGTATGGGGGATCAATTTCATGCGCCGCATCCGGCGGAAGAACGAGGAGAGCTATTGGGCGCCCATCCCGCGCATGTTCAACAGCATCCACTATGTCTCGCGCGCCGGTGTGCTCGAAGGGCTCGAAGGCATTCGTCCGGGGACGAACATTCGGATCAAGCCCTACGTGATCGGAAGCCTGGCCGATTTCGCCACAGCGGGGCCGACCGCCCATCGCGTCTTCCGGGGCGATGGAGGTGTGGACGTGAAATGGGGGGTGACGTCGGGACTGACCTTGGATGTGACCTATAACACCGATTTCTCGCAAGTCGAAGCCGACGAGCAACAGATCAACCTCACGCGATTCAGCCTCTTCTTCCCTGAGAAGCGCGACTTCTTCCTCGAAGGTTCGGGGATTTTTCGCTTCGGGCCCGGAGAGCAAGGCGGTGGAATGATGGGGGGTGGGGGAGGGATGGGTGGCCGATTGGGCGCTGTGCGCAATGATCTCATCCTCTTCTTCAGCCGGCGCATCGGTCTCTCCGAAAGCGGAGATCCGATCCCCTTGCGCGCTGGCGTGCGGCTGACCGGACGCGCAGGACCGTATGAGGTGGGATTTCTGAACATTCAGCAAGAGGCGCTCGGCCAGACGCCTTCGACCAATTTCCTCGTCACGCGCGTGCGTCGCAACGTGCTGGCGAACTCCGACATCGGCGTCGTCTTCATGAACGTGGCCCGCGCGCGTGCGTTCAACCGCGTCTACGGGGGGGATGCGAACTTCCGCTTCTTCCAAAACCTGAACGTGCACGGCTACGTGGCGAAGGCGGCTGCTCCGGGATTACGGGACGGCACCCTGGCCTGGCGCGTCGGCATGAGCTGGCGCAATAACTTCTGGGACACGCGCCATTCCTTCACGAGCATCGGGGAGAATTTCAAGAACGAGCTGGGGTTCGCCCCACGTCTTGGCCTGCGTAAGGCCTCCGATTTCCTCGGCCTGCATTGGCGCCCGCGTGCCATCAATCGCGTCGTCCGGGAGATCTTCCCGCACTGGCAAATTGATTACATCATGGACCCCGCGGGGCGTTTGGACACGCGGCTTGTGGATTATCATCTCCCCATCAATTTCCAGAACGGCGCGTTCCTCGAAGTCGGGGTGAATTCGACCTATGAACGCTTGCTGCAGCCGTTTCAGATCCATCCCACGGCGGTCGTCCCCGAGGGCCGCTACAGCTTCAACGAGTACTTCGTCCTCTTCAACAGCGATCGCAGTCGTCCGCTCTCGGTGAACCTCCGGGTGGGGACCGGCCCCTTCTACGACGGATATCGCCAGAGCTATTCGAGCGGGGCCAACATGCGTGTGAGCTATCGCTTCAACGCGAGCTTCACTCATACGCGCCATAACATTCGCCTCTCGACCGGTCGGTTCCACACGGATCTGCTCACGCTACGCGCGGCCTATTCGTTCAACACCTCGATCTTCCTCAACGCCCTCATTCAGTACAACAGCGTCGCGCGGACGTGGTCGTCTAACATCCGCTTCAACATCATCCATCGTCCGCTGAGCGACCTCTTCATCGTGTACAACGAGCGCCGGGAATCCGGTACGGGTCGCCTTCTGGATCGCGCCCTCTTGGTGAAGTTCACCTATCTTTTCAACTTCTGAGCGGCGTGCGAGGCTCCGGCCCTCCCGGCCACAAGCTCAGCGCCGCTCGTTGTGATTCTCTCCCTCGGGAAGAGTGGGGGGCAGAGTCAGAAGCTGGCGCAGGCGCATGCGGGCCTTATGGAGTTGGGATTTCGTCGTCCCCACGCTGATGCCGAGCATGCGGGCGATCTCCTCATGCTCGTAGCCTTCGATATCGTGCAGGATGAAGACCGCGCGATACCCGGGTGGGAGCGCCCGGATGGCGCGTTCCAGGGCGATGCGATCCAGCAATCGGCCGGGCCGCTCGCGCGCTCCGTGATCGGTGAGGGCTTTGAGCTGTTCGTCCTCCTCGGCGTGCTCGTGTCGTACGACGCTCTTGCGCAGGTGCATGAGCGCGGCGTTGACGGTCAGCCGATAGAGCCAGGTCGTGAAGGCTGCATCGCCGCGAAACGTCTTCAGCTTCCGGTGCAGCTGCAAGAAGACCTCCTGCGTCACGTCCTCGGCATCCGCTGGGTTTCCTAAAAGGCGCAGACAGAGGGAGTAGACGCGGCGGCTGTAATGATGATAGAGCTGCTCGAAAGCCCGCTCATCCCCCGCTGCCGAAGCTTGGATCAGTTGCCATTCCGAGATCGGTTGCGCCAGCTCCATGCTCATCGCGTTCTCCATCACTTCGCCTTCTACGACCGAAGCCCTCGCCTCGGTTTCACGCGACACCTATACAGACGGAGGACCTGCTTGGAAAGTTCCAGATTTTTTCTCGACTTCGACCGAGGGCGGGGAGTCACTTCGATGGCTGGGCTTCGGGGAGGACGTACCGATAGGGGACCTCGACTCCATCGGCGAAAAGGCGCACGCGGCGATTTCCCAAAAATTCCGCGGTGGGGACAGTCAGTTCATACGTCCCCATATCTCCCGGTCGAAGTCGGGCGGGACGAACCGGCACGATGCGCGTCTCGATCAATCGGCTTTCGCGTCGAATCAAGGAGAGTTCGGCATAGAGGTTCTCGAAGGTCTTCGTGGTCGAGATGTTGCGCACCGTTCCACGAAACGTGAGGCGTCCGTTCTTTTCTTCCACTTGGTTGGAATAGGAGACCTCCAAGTCTCTCGGCGGCGGCGCCGGTTCCGGTGGTGGAGGAGGGGGAATGAATCCCAGTCGGATGCCCAACCACGTGGCGTGCGGTTTGAGGGCCGAGCGTATCGGAGGGATGAGCAAGGCCAGAGCGAGGAGCCCCAGGGCGCCTGCGCCCACCAACAGGACGCGGCGCCGAGTTCTTCGTCGGCGCTCGAGGATCGCTCGCAGCTCGCGCTCCAAGCGCGCGCGTTCCAGCTCGGGGGGGAGCGCATGGCTGATCCAGAGGCTCCCTCGATGCGTTCCCGCGCGTCGAGCGAGCGGCTCCCCCATGGTCGGCGCCTCCGATGCCGCGGGCGCATCGCCCTTCGCCGCTGGAGCGTCGTGTCGGGCGCTACGCTGAGGGGCCCAGCGAGGCGCCTCGGGCATCCCCATGGAAACGGACGACGCCTCCTCGCGTGCGCTCGCCGAGCGTGGTGACGGTGGAGCCGCTGGAGGTGGGGAGGGCGTCATCGCCGGCGGTCGCTGCGGTACAGGGGCTCCCTGTCGGCGAGCGCCCTTCCAAAGAAGGACGAACGCGAGGCCCAGGGCCAGACCAAGAAGGATCGCGATGAGCCCATCGCCCATGGTCATTTCGCTTCCAAGCGTTCGCGCAGCGCGCGCAGGAGGTTATTCTCGATGACTCCGCGAGACCGGCAGCGCACCCATGTGCTGCTCACGATGTCTTGAGTGAGCCCCTCGATCTCAGCGAGGACCGTGACGGTCGTCGCGTTGGACTCGATGAGGTTGACGCGAATCTCCACGCGGTACCGCGCGCGCGTCCAGTTGTGGAGCTCGCTGTCTGGCACGTCGGCCACGCGCAGCAGTTCGTTCTTCGCGTGAATGCCTTTGCTGAAGACGTACCATTCCGTTCGAAACACGCCCAGGCGCGGCTGACTCTCCCGTTCATCGAGCGGCAGTTCCAATTCCTTCAGCAATTCCGCGACCGCCTTGGAGACGATTTCCGGTGGGAGAGCGAATCGGTAGGGATTCGGCAGGATCTCCTCGTGCGCCTTCCCGCCGAAGGTGATCGCCGTCCCTTTCGGTCGTTCAGGGGTCGTGGGGTTCGGAGGGGCGCGGCGTGGATCCTGCGTAGAAGAAGTCACGCGAGCAAGGGAAGAGGCGTGCTGAGGCCAAGCGCGGTCATCGGAAGCGACGCGCGTCGCCGGCGCTCTCGACGAGAGCGCGAGCCCCAAGAGGATGACGACCGGCGCATATCGCGTCACGCGATCTTCCTCCTCGAACAGGACATGGTAGACCGCGCGCCCTCTCTTCAGCAAGAGACCGAGGGCGAAGCCGCACGGGGACGATTGTCATCGTCTCACTGGCTCGCCCTCACCCCCCCTCTCGGCGCTTTGAGATAGGTATCGAACCACGCGATCACCGTGCGATACCACAGCTCGCTATTTTGCGGCTTGAGGATCCAGTGGCCTTCGTCGGGGAAGACGACGAGCTTCGAGGGCACGTTGCGGCGCTGCAAGGCCGTGAACATCTGCAGCCCTTCGCTGAGCGGCACTCGGAAATCGAGTTCGCCGTGAATGACGAGCGTCGGCGTCTTGAAGTTCTGCGCGAAATTGTGGGGGGACCATCGCTCGTAGAGTTCTTTGTTCGTCCACGGTGTGCCGCGGAATTCCCATTCGGGGAACCACAGCTCTTCGGTCGAGCCGTACATGCTGATCAGATTGAAGACGCCGGCGTGCGAGACGAGCGCGCGGAAGCGATCCGTCTGTCCGGCGATCCAATTGACGAGATAGCCCCCATATGATCCTCCGGCCGCGCCGATGCGATTCGGGTCCACGAAGCCCAGACTGACGACGTAGTCCACGCCGCGCATCACGTCCTCGTAGACCTTGCCGCCCCAATCGCCGCTGATCTCGTCAATGAATTTCTGCCCGAAGCCGATGCTCCCGCGCGGGTTCGGCAAGAAGATGACGTAGCCGGCTGCGGCGAACAGTTGCGCGTTCCACCGGTAGTGGAACATGTCCGCCCAGACGCTTTGCGGCCCCCCATGAAGGAGCACGATCATCGGGTACGTGCGCGAGGGATCGAATCCCGGCGGCGTGAGGAGCCATCCCTGCACGCGCGTGTCGGCCGCGCCCGTGTACCAGATCGAGCGGACTTCCCCCCACTGAATGTCCGCGAGCCGCTCGGCGTTCATCCGCGTCAACGGGGTGAGTTGAGTCCCATCCACGTTCACGCGGTACAGCTCGGCCGGTTGGGAGAACGTGTGGCGGAGGAAGATGAGCGTCTTCCCATCGGGCGCGATCTGCAAGCCCTCGTTGGTTCCCGTCGGCACGAGTTTTCGCAGCTCTCCGGTCGCGATGGTCACGACATAGATCGGGAAAGCGCCCCCTTCGGCGACAGTGAAATAAAGGCGTTGGCTGTCGGGAGACCACACGAACTCTTCGACCCAATGATCGAGGGCATCGGTGAGGCTCCGCGTGCGCCCGGTCTGGCGGTCGTAGAGCATCAGTCGCCATCGGTCGGATTCAAATCCCGGACGCTCTTGCGCGCGATAGGCGATATAACGCCCATCGGGGGAATAGAGAGGCGAGTTATCGGCGGCGGGATTCGTCGTGAGGCGTCGGGGCTCGCCACCATGCACGGGGACGACCCAGAGATCGCTATTGGTGCTGATGGCTTCGTCCCGACTGTCCTTTCGCGCGAAGCAGAGCTCGCTTCCGTCGGGCGAGAAGGCGTAATCATCGGGGCCGCCCAGGGAGAAGGGAGGGACATCGTGATCGCCCGGCGTGAGATCGCGCGCCGGCCCCCCTGTGGCTGGGATGACGAGGAGATGGCGGCGCTTGCCCTCTTTCCACGTGTCCCAGTGCCGATAGAGCAGGCGAGTGTAGATGCGCGCCTTGACGTGACTTCGAGCGCGTTCCTCTTCGCGACGACGATGGCACGCCTCATCCGGGCACTCGGGGTAGACTTCGGCGGTGAAGGCCAGATGTCGCCCATCCGGGGACCAGAGCACGCCAGAGGCGCCCGTGGGGAAGCGCGTGAGCGGTTGAGGCTCGCCGCCGGTGACCTCCATCGTCCAAATCTGCGGCATCCCATCGCGCGTCGAGATGAACGCGAGCCGTCGTCCATCCGGAGCCCATCGCGGGCGCGCGTCGGTCGCTGGATGCGTCGTGAGCTGGCGCGGCTCTCCGCCCGTCATCGGCAGGAGCCAAATGTCCGTGTTCCGCGCGTTCTTCGCCTTCTCTATCGTCGTCACTGTGAAGGCGATCCATCGCCCGTCGGGCGAAACTTGCGGATCCCCCAGGCGCCATATGGCCATCAGGTCATCGAAGGTGAAGGGACGTTTGCTCGCCACGGCCTGTAGAGGAAACGCGCAGAGCGCGGAGAGGACAGTGGCCAGAATGGCACGTTGGGCGAAACGGGAGAGCGCTGCAGTGTGCATCTTCCTCCTCCCCATCGGAATCGGCTCGAGGGAAGATTGTGCCTGAGGAAAAGCCGAGAGCGCAAATCGCGCCAGGGCAGTGCTTGCAGAAAGGGGGCTGTTCACGCTTGCAGGCCGACCACGGCGAGCGCGATCAGCAAAGCGCGCTTCAGGCCAAGCGCCCGGCCTGTGGGGGCATACCATTCCTGGAGCGTGTGGACGTCGCCGGCTTCTCCACCGGTTCCGATCGCGATGGCGGGCACACCCAGGGCGATCGGGAGATTGGCGTCGGTCGAGGCGCATTCCAATCGCGGTGTGCGACCGAGCTGCTGCGTGATGTCCCACGCGATACGCACGATCTCCGCATCGGGGGGGAGCATCCCGGCCGGCCGATTTCCGAGCACTTCGATGCGATACTGCAAATCCCCTCGCGCGCGCGCCCCGTGTTGCCGCAGTCGCTCGACGCGGACGGCGTGGTCCAATGCCTCGCGCAGATAGCGCTCGATGCGGGCGATCTCCGCCGGAGATGTGGAGCGCACGTCTACGTCCAAGTACGCCGTCTGCGGGATCGCGTTGATCGCTTCTCCACCGGCGATGCGCGTGAGGCTCACGCTCGTATGGTCAGGCAGGGGATAGCTCATCAACCGCAGCGCCGTGCGCACAAGCGGGTGAATGGGATTGGGTGTGCCAAAGTCTCCCCAGCTATGGCCTCCCGGGCCGCGCACATGCAGGCGATAGCGGCGCGAGCCGAGCGCGCAGTGGACGATCCCCTCGGTCCCCGCCCCCTCCAGCGCGATGAACGCATGGACCTCGGGAGGGCGCTCCGCGCCTTCGAAGAGGTACCGCACACCGCGCAGATCGCCCTCGCCTTCTTCGCCCACGGTGCCGAGAAAGAGCAGCGAGCCTTCGGTTTGAATCGCCGCGGCGTTCAAAGCCTCACCCAGGGCGAGCAGAGCGGCCAATCCGCAGGCGTTGTCGCTGATGCCCGGCGCATAGAGCCGTCCGTCCTCGTGGCGAACGCGGATCACCGTCTCTGGGGGGAAGATCGTATCCAGATGAGCAGCGAGCACGACCACGGGGGCGGGGCGTCGTCCGGGACGCCAGCCTCGCACGTTGCCGATGCCATCCGTGTGAACGCGGGCGAGCCCGATCTCGCGGAACCGGTCGCGCACATAAGCGGCGCGCGCCGCCTCGCCAAATGGGGGGGCCGGGATCTCGCACAGACGAATCTGCTCGCGCGTGATCTCGTCCACGTGCGCGTCCAACCACGCTAACGCTCGCGCGACGCGCGGATGAGAGAGCAACGCCCTGGCATACGAAGGTTCGCCCGATGACGCGCCGAACGTCGGCGGAGGCATATTCGAGATCGTGCTCACGCTCATCCCTCGCCCGTCGCGCCAGCGGATTCGTCCAGAAGCGCTCGCACGTCCTCTTCCGTGAGCACACGCGGCGATCGCTTCGCCGCCGCGAAGATGCGCTCGACGCGCTCCTCAGTCGGTTCGATCCCGCGCTTCTGCAGCCAGAAGATGACGTTCGATCTCCCGCTCATGGGGCCGATCTCGATCGTCTGTTCCAACCCGAACCAATGCGCCGGAACGCTCGAGTAGACCGTATTGGCCAGCTCGACGTCGTTCTTTCGGTACGCCTTGATGACGGCCGCGGCGTGCACGCCCGTCCCCGTGCGAAAGGCATCGCGGCCGACGACGGGATAGTTGAAAGGGATCTCGATGCCGCAGGCGCGAGCCACAGCGCGGCAGTATTCGCCCAGCTTGGAGAGATCGCGGCGGATGTACCCCATCAGCTGCAGATTCACCAACAACAGATCCATCGGGGTGTTCCCGCACCGTTCGCCGATGCCCAGCGCACACCCGTGCACGCGATGTACGCCCGCCTCGATGGCCGCGATCGTGTTGATCACGCCTAGGCCTCGATCCATGTGGCCGTGAAAGTCAATCTTCACCTCCTCGCCCGTGTCGGCGATCACCTGCTTGATGAATTGAACGAGCGCGTGCACGCCGCGCGGGGTGGCGTGCCCGACCGTGTCGGCCAGGCAGATACGGCGCGCCCCGCATTCGATGGCCGTCGTGTAGAGCTTGCGCAGCGTCTCCGGATGCGCGCGCGTCGTATCCTCGGTGACGTACATGACGGGCAGACCCTGTCGAACGGCGAACGTGACGGCATCTTCGGTCGCGCGCAGCATCATATCGAGCGTCCAATCCTCGGCGTACTGGCGGATGGGGCTCGATCCGATGAACGTGCAGCACTCGATGGGGATGCCCACCTTCTCCGAGATCTCAATGATCGGCTCGATGTCGGCTCGCACGGTGCGCGCGGCGCAATTGGGGCGAATGGGCAAACGCGCGTCCACGATCTCGCGGGCCAGGCGCGTCACCGTCTCCGCGACATGCGGCCCCGCTCCCGGCAGACCGAGGTCCGCCGATTCGATCCCCAGACTCGCCATCAGGTGCAGGATCTCGATCTTCTCCTCGATGGACGGGTTCGTCACTGAAGGCGATTGCAGGCCGTCGCGCAGCGTCTCATCGTCGAACTCGATCTCCCGCACCGTCGGCTCATCTCCCCCCACGCGGTTCCAATCGTAGATGAGCGGATGCTCCGGCATAACGCTCGCCTCCTCACCTCGGGTGGTGAGAAGATTCAACCAATGTCCGCTCCCCATTGTCAAGCGCGGGGCGCGACCGACTAGGGTGAGGCTGGATAGGAGCCGAGGATTTTCAGAAAGTCCGTCAACTGTCGCACGTCCTCGATCGCCCCGGCGATGTTCGGATCCTCCAGGCTCCCCTCCAGGTCCACATAGAACACGTATTCCCACGGGCGACCGGCGATCGGTCGGGATTCGAGCTTCACGAGATTGATGTTCCGATCGGCGAAGACTTTGAGCGTGCGCAACAGAGCGCCCGGCACGTTCGGCGTGCTGTAGATGAGCGACGTCTTATTCGCCTTCTCGGTGATCGCGTGCTCGGCCGAGATGACGAGGAAGCGCGTGTAGTTTCGCGGATCGGATTCGATGCTCTCCTTGAGCACGGCCATGCCGAAGCGTTTGGCGGCATCGAGGCTAGCGATGGCCGCGGCATCGCGCAGCCCGTTCTCCTTGATGTGCTTGACGGCGCCCGCCGTATCGTAAACCTGGTGGATCTCCCACTGGGGATGTGCCGCCAGGAACCGTTGGCATTGCGCCATGGCTTGCGGATGGACGTAGATGTGGCGAATCTCCTCGAGTGTGACCCCGTCGTGGGCGATGAGATTGTGGATGATGCGCAGCTTCAATTCGCCCACGATGGCGACGTCGTATTCGAGCAAAAGGTCGTAATTCTCGTGGATGCTTCCCGTCAGGGAGTTCTCAATGGGGATCACGCCATAGTGAGCGCGGCGCGTGGTGACGGCTTCGAAGACCTCGCGGAACGTCGTGTGGGCGATGGCCAGGGCATTCTCGCCGAAGTACTGGAAGACGGCTTTCTCGCTGAAGGCGCCAGGCTCGCCCTGATAGGCGACCTTCAGCGGCGCGATCTTCACCCATGCGGCTGGGACGACCGGCTTATAGGAGAGATCGAGCTGGCGGCCGACGACGGGAGCGATCACCTCCAGATCGCGCATGAGCTTCTCCAACTGCTCGAAGTAGAGGCTCTGCGGACCATCGGAGAGCGCTCGCTCCGGATCCGGATGGACTTCGACGATGATCCCGTCGGCGCCGGCGGCGATGGCCGCCAGCGCCATCGCCGCGACGTGTTGCCGATTGCCGGTCCCATGGCTCGGGTCCACGATGATGGGCAGATGCGTCTTCGTCTTGAGGACGGGGATGAGGCTGAGATCGAGCGTGAAACGCGAGTGATCGGAGAAGGTGCGAATCCCGCGCTCGCAGAGGACGACGTTCTCATTGCCGCGCACGAGGATGTATTCGGCCGCGGCCAGGAATTCTTCGAGCGTGGCCGCCATCCCGCGCTTGAGGAGGACGGGCTTTCGCTGCTCCCCGACAGCCTTCAGCAGTTCGAAGTTCTGCATGTTGCGCGCGCCGATCTGCAACATGTCGGCGTAGGCGGCCACCAACTCGACGTGCTCGGGCGAGAGGACTTCGGTCACCACGGGCAGCCCCGTGCGTTCGCGGGCTTCGGCCAGGATCTTCAACCCCTCTTCGCCCAAGCCTTGGAAGCTGTAGGGCGACGTGCGCGGCTTGAACGCCCCCCCACGCAGCATCGTGACGCCCATGCGTTTGACCCGCTCGGCGATCTCCAACATCATCTCGCGATTCTCCACGGCGCACGGACCGGCCATGACGACGAATTTCTCGCCGCCGATGATCCGATCCCCCACGCGCACTAGCGTCCGTTCCTTCTTCGCCTCCCAGTTGACGAGTTTCAGTTGTACGGCCATAAGCGTGCCTCCTCGGAAAAGGGTCTCCCGCGATCTTCCGGGAACTGACGTTCGCTTGGGGTGAGATGTCGGCGTCAAAGGGGATCAATCGCGCTCGTCCGCCCGTGGCGGACGAAAGCGAAACGGCATCGAGAACGAGAGGAGGTGAGACGGGAAATCTGGTGACAAGCAGCGCCGCACGGCGTGCGCCGCGAAACTCAGATGGCGCATGCGTTCGATTGTCTCCCGCTTCGACATCCTCATCATCCTCGACGGCGAAAACTGCACGCACACAGTATGCGAGAGAACCGTTCGGCTGTCAAGGGCGAGTTCGAGCGGTTCCGCGCTTACACGAGGAAGCAAGCGACGAAATGCTCGGGGGCGACTTCCTTCAGTTCGGGCTCGGCTTCCCGACATTCGGCCATGGCGAAGGGGCATCGGGTGTGGAAGCGACAGCCCGAGGGGGGATGCAGGGGGGAAGGCAGCTCTCCCCGCAGCGGCGTCCGTTGCGGACGCACGTCCGGATCGGGCTCGGGCACCGCGTGCAATAACGCCTGCGTGTAGGGGTGCAGAGGATGGCGATACAGGTGCTCGGTCGGGGCGATCTCGACGAGCTTTCCCAGATACATCACGCCGACGCGCGTGGCGATATGCCGAACCACCGCCAATCCGTGCGAGATGAAGAGGTAGGTGAGGCCATGCCGCTGTTGCAGGTCCTGAAGCAGATTCACGATCTGCGCCTGGATCGAGACGTCGAGCGCCGACACGGGCTCATCGGCGACGATGAACTTCGGGCGCAGGGCGAGGGCGCGCGCGATCCCAATGCGCTGTCGTTGTCCGCCGGAGAATTCGTGCGGGTATCGTGTGAGGGCATCCGCCGGGAGCCCGACTTCCGCAAGCAGTTCGCGGACGCGAGCGCGCCGCTCCGACGGCGTCCCCATGCGATGGATGCGCAACGGTTCTTCGATGATCTCGCCGACAGTCATTCGAGGATTGAGCGAGGCGTAAGGGTCTTGAAAGATGATCTGCATGTGCCGGCGCATGGCGCGCAGCTGGCGCGTGGAGAGGCGGAGCAGGTCCACGCCGTCGAACCAAATCTCTCCCGCCGTCGGCTCGATCAGTCGCAGGAGACATCGGCCCGTCGTCGTCTTCCCGCAGCCGGATTCGCCGACCAGCCCCAGCGTCTCCCCCTCGCGGATCGTGAAGCTCACGCCATCCACGGCGCGCACCCACGCCGGCTTGCCGAACAGATCGCCGAGAAGCCCCCGCCGCACGGGGAAGTATTTCCGGAGGTCCCTGACGACGATGAGCGCCTCGGTCGTCGGCATCGGTCCTCTCAGCGTGCCGTGTCATGAGCCGCGCGCGCGAGCGTCGGACGAATCGGCGATCCGCGCGCGACACAACGCACGAAGTGCGCGGGGGCGATCTCGATCATCTCGACCTCTCCCTCTCGGCACGTCGGTTGGACTTCCGAGCATCGCTCGGCGAATGGGCATCCGGGGGGAAGGTTCAACAAGTTCGGGACCGTCCCCTCGATCGTCTCCAACCGACGCGACCCTTCTCCCGAGGTCATCAGGCGCGGCACACAGCGGAGCAACCCGCGTGTGTACGGATGCTGCGGATTGTGGAAGATCTCGCGCACGGGCGCGTATTCGACCACGCGGCCCGCGTACATGACGGCCACCTCATCGGCCGTCTGCGCCACGATGCCCAGGTCGTGCGTGATCAGCAGCATGGCCAGTTGAAACTCCTCGCGCAAGCGGGCGAGGAGATCGAGGATCTCAGCCTGGATCGTGACGTCGAGAGCCGTCGTGGGCTCGTCCGCGATCACGAGCGTCGGGCGGCAGACGAGCGCCATCGCGATCAACGCGCGCTGTCGCAAGCCGCCGGACAGCTCGTGTGGGTAACTGCGCGCGCGCCGTTCGGGATCGGGGATGGCGACGGCGCGCATCATCTCGATGGCGCGCGCGTAGGCCTCGCGGCGGGAGACGCGCTCATGCGCGAGCACAGCTTCGGCGATTTGAAATCCCACGGTGAGGACGGGGTTGAGCGCCGACATCGGGTCCTGGAAGATCATCGCCAAACGGGCGCCGCGCAAGCGGCGCATCTCTTCCTCCGGCAGCGCGAGGAGATTTCGCCCCTCGAAGAGGATCTCTCCGCCGACGATGCGCCCGGGCGGGGGCACCAATCGCAGGAGTGAGAGCGCGGTGACCGATTTTCCACAGCCGGATTCGCCGACGAGCCCCAACGTGCGTCCCCGTGCGATCGAGAAGCTCACACCGTCCACGGCGCGCACCACGCCATGATCCGTGAAGAAGTACGTGCGCAGCTCCCTCACGTCGAGCACCGGGTTAGTCGTCATCATCCCGAAGTTCAACGGTCGTCGCCGGCTGAGACCCACGCGCGGTAAAGGGCGCGTTGCTCGGGCGTCGGCTGCGCGATGGGGACCAGGCGATAGGCGACGACTGGCGGCGGCGCGAGCACGACTTCGATCGTGCGCTCCAGACCGCGCCGTCGCACGGTGATCGTCGCGCGCTCCCCAGGTCGTTTCTCCCCCAGGCGCTTCCAGAAATCGCGGGCCGTCACCTGGCGCCCGTCCAGCGCGAGGACCTCATCGCGGGGATACAACCCGTGCGCCTCAGCCGGCGAATCCGCTCGCACGCGCGCGATCACCAGACGATCTGAGCGCGACTCCATCTCGATGCCCAGATATCCTCGGTTCGCCTCCGGCACGATGGGCGCAAGCCGAAGTCCCGCGTGCGCGAGGAAGCGATCGTACGCGATCTCCGCCGTCGTGTGCACGTATCGGTCGAGCAGCTCCTCGAGCGCCTGGCTCGGCCCGCCGGCCACCTGCTCGCACGCCCGTCGAACATCCTCTTCCCGATAGCCGACGTCGCGCCGACGGAAGAATTCCTCGTAAAGGAGCCGCATCACATCGTCCAGGCTCCGCCGTCCGCGCGTCTGCGCGCGAATCTGCAGATCGAGCAGTGCGGCCACGACGGCCCCCTTCGTGTAGTAGCTGATCGTCGCGTTCGGCGAATTCTCGTCCGGACGATAGAACGCGATCCACGCGTCGAAGCTCGCCTCGGCGAGCGATTGCACGCGGCGGCCCGGCGTCCGCTGCACCGCCGAGATCGTGCGCGCGAGCGCCTCCACGAATTCCTCTTCGCTCAGCAGACCCGCGCGCCGCAAGATCACATCCGCATAGTAGTCGGTGAATCCCTCGACGACCCAGAGCATGCGCGTGTAATTCTCGCGCGTGTAATCGAAGGGACCGAGTTCCACGGGCCGAAGGCGCTTCCCGTTGTAGAGATGGAAGAACTCGTGCGCGACCAGGTTGAGCCAATTCTTATACGCCGACTCCGGTTGAAAGCCCGTGCGCGGATAGTGCAGCACCGCGGAATTCGCATGCTCGAGACCGCTGGAGCCGCTCTCCCCAAGCAGCACCAGGAACGTATAGTGCGCGTAGGGGATATCCTGAAAGAGGGCGATGGTCGTCTCGATGATCCGCGCCACATCGGCGATGAGCCGCGTGGGCTCGAAATTCCCCTCCCCCACGATCGCCAACCGGTGTGGGACGCCGCGCACGTCGAAGTCATAGACGGTGTGCGTCCCGATCAGGATCGGGCAATCCACGAGGACATCGTACGTCGGCGCGCGGAAGAGGTGCGGATCGCCCGGCACGGGCTCCAATCCCGTCGAGATGCGCGTCCATCCGGGCGCCGGATGAAGACGGACGGTCACCGGCGCGTGCGCGAATCCGTCCACGAAGACGAAGAGACTCGGGCCGTTGATGTAGGCGTACTCGTCGTCGAGGTAATTCCCGCGAAGGCTCGGATCAAAGGCGTAGACGCGATACCGGACGCGAATCGGATCGCTCCCCGCGGCGACGACGCGCCAGATGTTCTTGGCCACTTTATACGTGCGCCGCTCGCGGCCCGCGCCGTCAGTCGCCGCGAAATACACGACGTGCCGGGCGTATTCGCGGATCAGGTAGGAACCGGGCGTCCACACGGGCATGACGAAGTCGAGCGTCTCGCGCTTCACTCCCGCGACGGTGACGGCGACTTCGAAGTAATGCTTGTGCGGCTCAGGCATCCACACGTCGTAATGGATGGAGATGGGAGCGGCGGTGAGGGGACGCGCGGGCGCTCCAATCCCGGCGAGCAAAAGGGCAAGGAGAAGCGGAAGAGGCCAACGCCGCACCCGCCCCCACTTGGCGATCCGCACCATGGGTCGTTCTCCGTGGGACGCCTCACGTCGAGTCGAGCGTCTTCAGAAGCTCCCGCGCGCGGCGTTCGATCTCGCCGCGGACCTGGCGGAAGACCTCCAGCGATTGGCCCTTGGGATCGGGGATGCCCCACGCCACGTGCCGACGCGCGGGGATCCACGGGCACTCATCGCCGCACCCCATCGTGACGACGACATCCCACGTCAGCTCAGGGAGCGCTTCAAATCTTTTGGGCGTCGCGTCCGCCAGCTCGATCCCACGCTCGCGCATGACCAAGCGCGCCTGCGGATTGACTTCCGCCGAGGGGTGCGATCCGGCGCTCCAGGCGCTGACGCGCTCGCCGCCGAGGTATCGCGCCCAGGCCTCGGCCATCGGACTGCGACAGGCGTTCTCCACGCACGCGAACAAGATCGTCTTCATCATCCCGACGAGCGATGAATATACATGCTCGGCGATGGCTCGGACAAGGGCAGGCGGAGACGGGACGACGGCGCGCCGTATCGTCCCTCACGAGGATTCGGAGAAGAGTCCGCGCTCGGCGAGTGGCAAGCGCGGCGCCGCATAGCCGAGATGCCGATACGCCGCCTCGGTGACGACGCGACCGCGCGGCGTGCGATTCAAAAAGCCGATGCGAAGGAGATACGGCTCGTAGATCTCCTCGATGGCATCCTTCTCTTCGTTGATGGCGGCCGAGAGGGTGTTCAAGCCCACGGGGCCTCCGTGGAACTTCTCGATGATTGTCAACAGCAGCTTGCGATCCACTTCGTCGAGCCCGAAGCGATCCACTTCCATGCGATTGAGGGCATACTCGGCGATCTCGCGCGTGATGCGGCCATCGGCCTCCACTTGAGCGAAATCGCGAACGCGACGCAGCAACCGATTGGCGATGCGCGGCGTGCCTCGGGCGCGGCGGGCGATCTCGCGCGCGCCTTCGGGCTCGATCTCGATCCCCAGGATGCGCGCCGAGCGCAGGACGATCTGTTCCAACTCTTCCGGCTCGTAGAAATCCAGGTGCAGATCAATGCCGAAGCGACCGCGCAGGGGCGCGCCCAGTAGGCCCTTGCGCGTCGTCGCGCCGATGAGGGTGAACGGCGGCAGATCAATTTTGATCGAGCGCGCAGCCGGCCCTTGCCCGATGATGATGTCCAACTGATACGCCTCCATGGCCGGGTAGAGGATCTCTTCGACGGCCGGATTGAGCCGGTGGATCTCGTCAATGAAGAGCACATCGCGCGGTCCCAGGTTGGTGAGCAACGCCGCCAGATCGCCCGAGCGCTCGATGACCGGCCCGGAGGTCGCGCGAATCTCGACTCCCAGCTCATGCGCGATGATGTAAGCGAGCGTCGTCTTCCCCGTCCCCGGAGGGCCGTGCAGCAGCACGTGATCCAGCGCATCCCCGCGCGCCTGCGCCGCGCGAATGAAGACGCGCAAATTCTCCTTGAGCTTCGGCTGCCCGATGTATTCGTCGAGTCGCAGAGGGCGCAATCGGGCATCGTACTGCCGATCTTCGTCCGTCGGCGCTCCGTTGATGAGCGGATGCCGCTTCGGCATATCGCCGATCATTGTAGCACATCGGGCCGCGCCGAGGCACGCTCGGACGAAGAACCACGGCTCTCCAAGACGCGGTTGAAATCGTCGGCGGCCGTGAGATATCTTGAATCCTCGCATGCCCGGCACGCTGTACATCGTAGCGACGCCCATTGGGAACCTGGAGGACATCACGCTGCGCGCGCTGCGCATCCTTCGAGAGGTGGACCTCATTGCGTGCGAGGACACGCGGCAAACGCTCAAACTGCTGCACCATTATGGCCTTCGGCGGCCGCTCGTCAGTTATCACGAGCACAATGAGCGGAAGCGAGCCGAGCAGCTCATCGCGCGATTGAAGGAGGGGCAGAACGTGGCGCTCGTCAGCGATGCAGGCGCGCCGTTGCTTTCCGATCCGGGCGAGGTGTTGCTTCGGCGAGCGATCGCTGAGGGGATTCCGGTCGTGCCCATCCCCGGACCATCAGCGGTGACGACGGCAGCGATGGCAGCGGGGTTGCCCGTGGATCGGTTCCTCTTCGTCGGATTCCTTCCGGCGAGGCGTGGGCCGCGGCGCGCGGAGCTGGAGCGGTTGAAGACGATCCCGTACACGCTCATCTTCTTCGAAGCCCCGCACCGGCTGGCGGAAACGCTCGCGGATATGCGGGAGATTCTGGGCGCGCGACCGGCCGTGCTGGCGCGCGAGCTGACGAAGGTGCACGAGACGTTCGAGCGCGCGACGCTCGCCGAATTGGCCGCGCGCGTGAGCGCGGTTCCGGTCAAAGGCGAGATCGTCCTGCTGGTCGCCGGAGCGGAGACGCCGCGTCCGGCCGACGTGGAGGCGACCGCGCTCGCCGAGCGAGTGAAAGCCGTGATGTCCGCGACGGGTCTCGATGCGAAGACGGCCATGCGACGCGTGGCCGAGGAGTACGGCGTGAGCCGACGAGAGGTCTATCGCGCCTATGTGATCCATCGCCAGGAGGCCGACGATGCGTGAGAGACGACGTCCGACACTGTGCCTCACATCATGGGCGATGCTCGGCTGTGTCCTCGCCGGGGTGCTCGACCCCACGGGAGCCGCACAGTCGCGCGTCGCCGAACGCTTGCGCCTGGGCGCCCACGTGACGATGGCCATCTATGAGGCGGTGGGACGGGTGGCATCGTCCAATCCCGAGCCGGTGCGCTTGGCGCAGACCTTCGACAGCGTCGAGGCGGAGATGACGTACCTGCGAAAGACGCTCGGGATCGAACGGCTCGTCCCCCGACACGTTCGCTCCGTCGGCCTGTTGCCCGGCGAACGATTTCGCGATGGCGTCCTCATCGAGCGCTCTTCGGAGAAGAGCCGACGTCCGATCGAGGAGCGGATGGAGGAGCTCGCCTCGCACATCCTCTGGCGCACGGTTGAGGTGATCGCCGTCTCGCGCGCGGAAGCGTTGATGAGCTTCGCGGTGACGCACGGCGAGCGGACGATCGTGCGCGTCGGAGACTTCGACGTGCGCCACTTCGAGACCGTGCTTTTCGAAGGTCCGCTCACAACGGTCGAGGATCACCCGCGGACCGTGCTCATGACGGTCACGGTAGCGATCGTCCCATCCGCTCAGCTGCGGAATCGTCCGTTGGAGCTCGCCGCACCATGCGATGCCTACGGGCGCGCGATCGCGATGCGACCGGAGGATGTCTTCCTCCCTCCTGTCCTGATCGAGCGCGTCGTTCCGAAATTCCCCACGCGTCGTCCGATGGGGACCGTGTTGGTCGAAGGGATCGTGACTCCTGAAGGACGCGTCACGAACGCGCGCATTGTGCGAGCCTTCGATCGGGAATTGGAGACGTTCGCCCTGGAGGCGTTTCAACGGTTTCGCTTCTTTCCGGCGCGGTTGAACGGGCAATCCGTGCGTGCGGTCGTTCGCGAGGAAGTGGTGTTCCACACCGCACCGTGACCGGTGAGAGGGACTGCTCATTCGGAGGAGGGGGAGGCGCCATGGGGATTGTGCGCACGTTGTTACTGGCAGGGTCGCAGAATCAATGGCTTCGGGAGCGCGCGCCGCGCTATCGGTTCGTACGCCGCACGGTCGAGCGCTTCATTCCGGGGGAGACGTTGGAGGCGGCGCTTGAGGCCGGGCGAGCCTTGCAGGAGCACGGCATCGGAACGGTCTTCACCTATCTCGGCGAGAACATCACCGATGCCCGAGAGGCCGAGGCCGTCGCCGCGCACTATGTGGACGTGCTCGCACGCATTCGCACCTGGGCGCAGCCGGCGGAGATCTCCGTCAAGCTGACGCAGCTCGGCCTCGATTTGGATCCGGAGCTGTGCGTCGCGAACCTGCGCCGAGTGTTGGAGGCCGCCGCGCCACATCAGACGGTCTGGATTGACATGGAATCGAGCCCGTATGTGGACATCACGCTGGACATCTATCGGCGCGCGCGCGCTGTCTTCCCGAACGTGGGCGTTTGCTTGCAAGCCTATTTGTATCGGACCGAGCGCGATCTCCTTTCGCTGCTGCCGCTGCGACCGGCCATTCGGTTGGTGAAAGGGGCGTATCGCGAGCCGCCCGATCGTGCCTTTCCGCGCAAGCGCGACGTGGATGCGAATTTCTTCGCGCTCGCTCAGCGACTTCTCGGCGAGGAGGCGCGACGCAACGGCGTGCGAGCGGCGATCGCCACGCACGATCGCGCGCTCATTCGCCGCATCGCCGAGTTCGCCGCTGCCGCGGGCATCCCGCGTTCGGAGACGGAGTTCCAGATGCTCTACGGGATTCAGCGCGAGGAGCAGCGGCGCCTGGCGCGCGAGGGGTATCGCCTGCTCGTGCTCATCTCCTACGGGTCCTCCTGGTTCCCGTGGTTCATGCGCCGATTGGCCGAGCGGCCGGCGAATCTCTTCTTCCTGTTGCGGCACTTGGTCCTCGGATGAGGGTCACGCGGGCGTCGCCTTCGCCGCGTCCACGAGCAACGCCGTCAGGCGCTCAAGGTCAATATTGCTACCGGTGAGGATCACGCCGATCCGCCGGCCGAAGTCCCGCGAGGATTCCAAGAGAGCGGCCACGCCCACGGCTCCGGCGCCTTCGACGACTTGGTGCTCGTGTTTGAGCAGCAAGACGATCGCTTCGCGAATCGCCTTCTCCGAGACGAGCAGGATATCGTCCGCGTAGTGCCGGATGAGGGGAAAGGTGATCGAATCCGGTTCGATATTCCCGGCCAATCCGTCGGCGAGCGTCTCTCGCTCCTGGACGTGGACGAGGCGGCCGGCGCGGAAGGATTCGTACATGGCCGGCGAATTCTCCGATTGCACGCCGAAGACCTTGATCTTCGGATTCAGCGCTCGAGCGGCGAGCGCGACGCCGGCCAAGAGGCCGCCGCCGCCAGTGGGCACCAAGAGCGTGTCCAATTGCGGGAGCGCCTCCAGCATCTCCACGGCGATCGTCCCCTGTCCTGCGATGATGTCCGCATCGTTGTACGGGGAGATGAAGAGCGCGCCCGAGCGAGCAGCCATCTCGCGCGCCTGTTGTTCGGCCTCGTCGTAATCTTCGCCGACAAGCAGCAAGCTGACGTGATGACGAGCGATGGCTTCGATCTTCGTCGGCGCGGCCGTGCGAGGCACGATGATGGTCGCGCGCGCGTTGAACAGCTCGGCGCCGTAGGCGACGGCGCGCCCGTGATTGCCGGCGGAGACGGTGAGGATCTCCCGCTGCTGCGCTTCCGAGCCCAAGCGCATGAGTTTGTAGAGCGCGCCGCGCACTTTGAAGGACCCGGTCACCTGCAGGTTCTCGAGCTTCAGATAGACCTCCGCCGAACAGTGATCGGACAGCCAGGAGGAACGAAGAAGCGGCGTCGGCCAGATGACGCCGCGCAGCATCTGTCGCGCTCGCAAAACGTCCCGAAGGTTCATGGCCGCGCGTGGCATTCTACGCGACGTCCGGCGCCCGCCTCAAGAGCGCGCGGCGTTCATCGTCCCACCGGGTGGGCGCGGTTGTACTCGGCGATGAAGTCGCGGGTGATGTCGAGCGCGGGATCGAAATAGCTGATGGCCCCCGCTTGGCTGAGTACGGCGTGATCGAGCACCAATTGAATCTGCCGCGCCTGGGCATAGGACGCCAGGAAGGCGAAGATGCGCTCGCGAATGGGATCGGTCGCCCGGCGCATGGCGCGCTCGTAGTCGCGCTGGAAGTCCTCGTTCTCGCGCTGATAGCGGTTCTGCAGCTCCTCCAGTTCGTCCTGCTTCTGCTCGCGCGCTTGAGGCGTGAGGTTCGCCCATTGGGTCTGCAGTTCCCGTTGCAGGCTTTGAATCTGCTGCTGGAGTTTCTGCAGCGCCGCCAAGCGATCGCGAAACGATTCGTCCGTCTGCCGCATTTGCTGCAGGAGTTGTTGAATGCCGTTCTCCGTGGTGAAGAGGCGGCTATCAATGATGGCGATCTTCAACGCTTGAGCATTGGATGTCGGTTGCGTCGCGTGTTGTCGCGCGGCGAATGTCCATCCCGCCATCCCCATGAGGGCGGCCAGCACAAGCGTGAGCAGATGCGTTCTCATCTCTCCTCCCTCCGCTGAGGTTTTCGATGCCGATGAGCAATTGTAACATGCCGGCAATCGGCCTCCCAGACGGTCCTCCGGCGTCGCGTCACCGATCGGGAAGAGGGGGACGCGTGCGAAGCGGACGCGTTTTCGGAATGGACGACGTGTCCGGAACAGGGGTGGGGTCTTCCGAAGGGGGGATGGGAAGGGGGGGATTTTCCAGCGGGACTTCCGGGATCTCCTCGACCGGCTCGCCCGGATGCATCGTGCAGAGCGCCGTGATCTCGCGACCTTGGAGGAACAGCTCCACGCGCTTCTCCGGGCAGTGATCGGTCGCGCGTAGTCCCGTATGTGGGTCCACGACGTGCTCGACGACGCCTTCCGGAGGCGTGAAGCTCCCAGCTGTGAGGTCCGGGCGCCACGCGGCGACGTGTCGCATGAAGGCGATCCAAATGGGGAGCGCGGCACGCGAGGCCGCCAGCGGCAACGGCCGATTGTCGTCAAATCCCACCCACACGACGACCACCATCTGCGGGGTGAAGCCGGCGAACCACGCATCGCTGCGTTGCGAAGTCCCAGTCTTGCCAGCGATAGCCGGAAGCCCGAGGGCGCTGGCCGCGTGCCCGGTCCCATAGGGTTCGGCGATGACGCTTTGAAGGGCGCTGGTCACCAGGTAGGCGACCGTGGCTGGTAAGGCTTCAACCTGCCGAGGCGTCGTCTCTTGGAGGAGACGTCCTTCGGCGGTGAGGATCCGAGCCAAGGCGAAGGGCACGGCGCGGTGACCGCCGTTGGGGAAAACCGTGTAGGCCGCCGCCAACTCCAGGGGCGTGACTTCGGACGCCCCAAGCGCCGTCGCCGCGTGCGCCGGAGGCCGCGGCAAACCACACCGTTCGATCATACGAGCGACCGTCCCATATCCGGTTTCCTGCGCGATCTGAACGGTGACGACGTTGAGCGAGCGCGCCAGGGCTTCGCGCACGCTCACCGGACGCAGCAGATACGTATCGCCGAAATTCTTCGGCGCATATCCCCCCTCGAAAGTGCGAGGCTCGTCCATGTAGAGGTCAGCGAGCGTCAGCGGCCGGCCCTCATGCTCCCCCGATTCCAAGGCCGCGGCATACACGAACGGTTTGATGGCTGATCCCGGCTGACGACGGGCATCAGTGGCGCGATTAAATTGGCTCTCCACGTAATTCCTCCCGCCGACCATCGCCAGGATCGCCCCCGTGCGCGCGTGCAGGGCCACGAGCGCGCCTTGCACGGTTCCCGGCGGGATTCGCTCTCGACGTCGTGCCAGTTCTCGGTCCAATTGTTCCAACCCTTCGGTCAGCGCCGTCGTGGCTGCGCGCTGCAGATCCATGTCAATGGTCGTGTAGACGCGGTAGCCCAGTTGGGCGAGGTCACTCGTGGGGAAGAGCTCGGCCAGCTGCTCCTGTACGTAGTCGAGGAAGTAGGGAGCGCTCACCTCGGTCCCCGGACGTCCGGCGCGAAAGCGCAAGCCGAGCGGAGCGCGCTTGGCCGCCTCCGCTTCCGCGCGCGTGATGAAGCCCTGTTCGACCATCAGGTCGAGCACGAGATTGCGACGGCGAAGCCCACGCTCCAAGACCTCCGAACGGGGCGTCGCCGTGATGTAGGAGCCGGGGCGGTGGATGATCCCCGCTAAGAAGGCGGCTTCCGGAAGCGTCAGTTGCGAGACGTCCTTGTCGAAATACTCCCGCGCCGCAGCGCCCACCCCATAGACCGAGAGCCCGCCGCGCCGTCCGAGGTAGATCACGTTGACGTATCGGGTGAAGATCTCCTCCTTGCTCAATCGCCGCTCCAAGGCGAGCGCCAAGAAGGCCTCGCGCACCTTTCGCCGCAGCGTCCGTTCCGAACCGACGAGGATATTTTTCACAAGCTGCTGCGTGATCGTCGAACCGCCTTGGACGACCTCGCCTGCGCGGAGGTCATGCCAGAGCGCGCGCAAGATGCCCCAATAATCCACGCCCGTGTGCTCGAAGAAGCGCTTGTCCTCGACGGCGACGATGGCGTGGATGAGATGCCGCGGGAGCTGCTTGTATTCGACCTCCAAACGCAGGCCGCGGCCGGAATCTGCCGACGCTCCAACCGAACGCGCGATCGAGCCGATGGGTTCCGGTTCCAGATCCGCGCTCTCCAGATCGCGGCCGCTCTGCAGGTCCACGAGCCGTTGGATCGTGCGGCCGTCGCGGGAAAAGACGAGGCGCACGCGCGGGAAGCGCTCAGCGGCGAACGCTCCGGGCCAGATGTCCACGCCCTCTCGCCCGTTCCGATAGCGGCCGCGTCGAGGGTCCTCCGTCTTCGAGGATTCCGTGTATCCGGCGCGACTGAGGTGCTTGAGCACTTGTTCGCGGGAGAGGCGCTGTCCGACGCGAACGCGACGTGGAGCGGCATAGAAGATCGTGGGTTCGCTCTGCCCCAGGCGCCCGGCGAGCCATGCGTCTAGGTCCTGCTCAGCCTCCACGTAGAAATATCCGAACGCGATCAACCCGAAGGCTAAGCCCGCCGCCGCGAGCACAAAGAGCCCTCGGCCAAGCCTTCGCGGCCGCGATCGCGACGCAGACCGCTCCAGTGCGAGAACAGGCGCCGGCCTCCTCGGATTGGCCTTTCGCGACCTCATCGGGGGAACATTTTACGCCATTTCCTCACCCCGAACCATCCGCACGTTTCCTTTGGATGAGGACCTTGAAAGCCTGGCCTAAATCACCCGGCACGAGAAAATGCTTGAGCGCGAGCTGCGCGGCCAACTCCTCGGGGGAGGAGGGGGCAGACCGAAGCCACATGCTCGCTCGCTCCAGGAGTCCCAGCTCCATGAGGAATTCTCGCTGACTCTTGAACTCCAGGACGTCGAGGCCGGCGGTTCGACCGGCATACTCCAGGAGCGTGAAATCCACGCTCGCCGTGATGTCCTGCTCCCCGACGCGCGAGAGGGGATCGGCGACGAGCCGACGGCGGTAGAAACAGCGCAGCGTCCCCATCGGATGCGCGCGGCCGTAAAGCCGATCGGCTGTGTCCCCGTAGTCAATTGTCACCACATATCCCGCACGCAAGATCGCCGCCACGCGCCGAAGCCAGGGGACGATATCGAAGGCGACATCGGCGATGTGCCCCTCAGCGAGCTCGAGCCCGATCTCTTCGAAATAGCGCGCGATCTCCGGACGCGTCAGCTCGCCGAGCGTCCACGCGAACGTCTCGCCACGCAGCGTCACATAGAGTTCGCGCCACTGGCCTCGCTCTCGCAGGACGCGATGGACGGGAAAGGCGTCGAGCAATTCGTTCGAGAAGATGATGCCCGTGAGGCTCTCGGCGGCCAGGTCCCCTTCGCCCACCCACGCGACGTGGGATCGGTCTCCGAGGAGCCGTCGCTGTTGCTGGTGAAGATGCGGGCTGATCTCGCAGATCAGATAGCGGATCGAGGGCGCATCCGATCTTCGCTCCAGAGCTGCGAGCAGATCCGCGGCCAGTCGTCCCATTCCCGCGCCCCACTCCCACAGCGTCCATGGCGGCGCGAGATCGCGCAGGAGCGCGAGGAATTTTTCCGCCAGCAGTTCACCGAAGATCGGGTGCAGATGCGCGCTCGTCAGGTAATCGCCGCGCGCGCCGATCTCGACGCGTCGCATGTAGTACCCGTGCTCGGGATCATAGAGGGCGGCGTGCATGAAATCCCGGAAGGGGATCGGCCCGGCTTCTCGAATACGCGTCTTGAGCTTCTCTTCGAGCGGCCGCATACTTTCTGGGGCTTGGCGGGACCTTTCGGAGAGAGGAGAATGCCCATTCCCGCTCTGGCGGGAACGGGCTCAGCCGTCGGATTGCTCACGCTGCCGATTCGGCGATGGGCGTGACGCGCACGACGCGCTCGCGGCCGAAGATGTATAGGCTCGGATGCTCGCGCATGATCTTATCTTGGAGGCGCATGAGGCCATAGAGCAGCGCCTCGGGCCGCGGCGGGCATCCCGGAATGTAGACGTCCACGGGGACGATTCGATCCACACCTTGCAACGTCGAATAGGAATCGAAGGGACCGCCGACGCTCGCGCACGCGCCCATGGCGATGACCCACTTGGGCTCAGGCATCTGATCGTAGACGCGGCGCACAATGGGCGCCATCTTCAAGGTGACGGTCCCGGCGACGATCATCAGATCCGATTGTCGCGGGCTGGGGCGAAAGACGCCTGCTCCGAACCGATCAATATCGAAGCGCGACGCGCCGGTGGCCATCATCTCGATGGCGCAGCACGCGAGCCCGAACGTCATCGGCCAGAGCGCCGACTTGCGCGCCCAGTTGAAGACGGCATCCACCGTCGTCGTCAAGAAACCTCCGGCCTGCGCGTATTCCTCCAGGTTCACGTCCATTCCAAGGCTCCTTTTCGCCAGGCGTAGTAATACCCCACGATGAGAAGGCCGAGGAAGATGGCCATCTCGATGAGGCCGAAAAGCGCCAGCTTGTCGTAGATGACGGCCCAGGGGAAGAGGAAGACTGTCTCCACATCGAAGATCAGAAAGAGCATGGCGATGATGTAGTAGCGGACGGAGAACCGCTCGCGCGCATCCAGGACCGGGTCCACGCCGCACTCATAGGGAGAGAGCTTCGGGGCTTCGGGCTTCATCGGGCGCAGCAGTCGCCCGATCCCCAACACCAGAGCCGGGAAGAGCACGGCGATGAGGAAGAGCACGACGATCGGCAGGTACCCGTAGATCGGATCCGTTTGTAGCAAGACCATCGCATGCATCGGTTAGCCTTCCGCGTTGTCGTGAACATCAATGGTAGGGGCGGGCGTCTCCATTGTCAAGGTGGCAGGGCGAATGCGCGGAGGTGGTGGGTACTTGATTTCAACGGGTGAGCGGGCTATCATTTACTCCTCATTCAAGTCGGGTGTGGGGGTGATGCGGACGTGGGCGGTCAGCCCACTTTTTTTTGGGGGAGAAGGGCGTGGGTCTTGTCGAGCGTGTGACGGAGATCATCGAGCCGGTCATCGCCGCCCTGGGCTTCGAATTAGTGCATGTCGAGATTGCCGGGGGGCGACGGGGGATGATCGTGCGCGTCCTCGTGGATAAGCCCGGCGGGATCACCGTGGAAGATTGTGCCCGCGTGAGCGAGCGCATCGGGGTCGTGCTGGACGTCGAGGATCCGATCCCGCATCGGTACGTGTTGGAGGTTTGCTCGCCGGGCATTGAGCGGGGCTTGTATCGGCGGAGCGATTACGAACGGTTCGCCGGTCGCGTCGTGAAGATCGAGACGTGGGAGCCGCTGCAGGGGCGGCGACATTTCGTGGGCGAGTTGCTCGGAATCGAAGGGGATGAGGTGACCCTGCGCGAGCGCGAGTTGAAGCGCGAGGTGGTGATTCCCTACCCGAAGATTCGCAAGGCGCATCTGGCGTTCGAGTGGGGGAAGTCCCGAGCGAAGTGATGGACACCCCAGCAAGGGCATCGGGAGAGCGGGCCTCCCCCCGATGGAGCGGGGGCCTCTCTCCGAATCGTTCGGCATGAGGGGGACGAATATGGCGAATCCGAGAAGCCCGATCGCCGAGAGCATTGAGCTGCTCAGCCGGGAGAAGAATATTGATCCGGAGGCGGTCATCACGGCTCTCAAGGAGGCCATCCGTCGGGCGTATGAGAAGCAGTTCAAGGCCACGGGCGAGGACATTGATGTCGAGTATAATCCGGAGACGGGGCAGATCGAGATCTTCGCTCGAAAAGTCGTCGTCGAGCACGTGACCGATCCGGCGCGGGAGATCAGTCTGGAGGAAGCGAATCAGCTGGTCGAGGGAGCTGAGGTGGGCGATATCGTGGAGATCCCGCGGCCCTTTGAAGGCTTGGGGCGCATCGCCGCGCAGATGGCCAAGCAGATCATCATGCAAAAGGTGCGCGAGGCCGAACGCCAGCGCATCTACGAGGAATACATCGGGCGCGTCGGCGAGTTGGTCAGCGGCTGGGTGAAGCGCTTCGAGAAGAAGGGGGATATGATCGTGGATCTGGGGACGGTGGAAGCGCTCTTGCCGCGCTCCGAACAGTCGAAGGCCGAGCGGTATTCGCCCGGGGATCGCATCCGCGCGGTGATCAAGGAGGTCAATCGAGGGACGGGACACCAGATCATCCTCTCGCGAACGGCGCCGGAACTGATCATGCGGCTCTTCGAGCTGGAGGTCCCGGAGATCTACGACGGGACGGTTCAGATCAAGGCCTGCGCCCGAGATCCGGGCGAGCGCGCTAAGATCGCCGTGGTCTCGAACGATCCCGATGTGGACCCGGTCGGCGCGTGCGTGGGGATGAAGGGGAGCCGCGTCCAGGCCGTCATTCGCGAGTTGCACGGGGAGAAGATCGACATCATCGAGTGGTCGGAGAATCCGGCCAAGTTCGCGGCCAGCGCGCTGAGCCCTGCCCGAGTGAATCGCGTGCACATCGTGGATCCGGTGGCGCGGCGCTTGGAGGTCATCGTGGATGATGATCAACTCTCGCTCGCGATCGGCAAACAGGGGCAGAACGTGCGTCTGGCGGTGAAGCTCGTGGGCTGGCACATTGATATCCGGAGCGAGTCGGAGCTGAAGCGAGAGGTGGCCGCGCAGATGGAGCAATTGGTGTCCGGCGGGGGGACGCCGCTCAGTGCCCTCGAAGGGCGCCTTCCCGCGCCGGTGTTGGACCAGCTCAAAGCCAAAGGATTGGGAACGGTCGAGCAGATCGCCAGCTCCGATGTAGATCAGCTTGCCGAGAGGCTGAATTGGAGTCTCGCGCAAGCGACGGAGGTGAAGGAGGTCGCACAGACGGTCGTGGGGGAGCGATCGCTTGAGCCGGCGCCGAGCGCGTCCGCATCGGAAGAACGCTCGTGAGGCGCTCGCGCCTAGGCGCACGAGAACGCCAACGCGGGGGAGAAGGGAACGGGGATGAAAAAGATACGCATCTACGAATTGGCTCGGGAGTTGAAGCTGGAACCGCGCCGCGTGATCGAAGAGGCGCGGCAGCTCGGCTTCGATGTGAGCGTGCCCTCGAATTCCTTGACCGAGGAGCAGGCCGATCAGATTCGCTCGCGACATTACGCGAAGGCGCCGGAGGTCTCGCAGATCCGACCGCGATTGGTGAAGCGGGCCAAAGAGGCGGCGCCGGAGCATGCCGCGATGCCGAGTCCGCCACCAAAGGACGTGCCCGAGGCGCCTCCGCCCAAAGAGCGCGCGCCGGCGAAGCCGGAGGCCGAGCGAGTGGCCGTTGCGAGAGAGGCGCGTCGGGTCTCCGAGCCGCCCGAGAGACCAAAAGTCGAAGCCGAGCCGCGGATGAAGGTGATGCCGTTGAAGCCGGTAGCTCCACCTCCACCGCCTCCGACGGCGGCGCAGGCAGCAGCGGAATCGGCCGCCGCCGCCCCCGTTGAGGAAGCGCGCCCGGCTGCAGAGGGGGCGCCGGAGCCCAAGGCGCGACCGTCCAAACCCCAGGTCATCATCCTTCGACCTTCGAGCGCACTCAGTGCCTCGGTGGCCACGCCCGCTCCCGATTTAGCCAGCACCGTCTATGTCCCTCCGCGAGATGAACGCCGACGGCGCATTCGTCGTCCGATGCCCGCCCCTCCGAAGAAGCCCGCTCCGAGTGCGGATGTCCCCGTGGCGACCGCGGCCCCGGCGCCTCCGCCCGTGAGGGAGCTCAGACCGATTCGGTTGCCGGAGACGGTGACCGTGCGCGAGTTCGCCGAGAAGTTGCAGGTCGCTCCTCGCGATGTGCTCCAGAAGCTCGTCGCCCGGCGCATCTTCCTGACGATCAATCAAACCTTGGACCATGAGCTCGCCCAGGAATTGGGGAGGGAATTCGGCTACGACGTCTCCTTCACCTCCTTCGAGGAACTGATCGAGGAACAGGAGCTCGAGCGCCTCATCCAGTCGGGCGAGGAAGAAGTGCTCGTCCCGCGAGCGCCGGTCGTCACCGTGATGGGGCATGTGGATCATGGGAAGACGACGCTGCTGGACGCCATCCGACAGACGCGCGTGGCGGAACAAGAGGCTGGAGGCATCACCCAACATATCGGGGCGTATGTCGTCTCCGTGCCCGATCCCGATGATCCCACGCGGCAACGGGAGATCGTCTTCCTGGACACCCCGGGACACGAGGCGTTCACCCTGATGCGCGCGCGGGGGGCGCAAGTGACGGACATCGTCGTGCTGGTCGTCGCCGCCGATGATGGCGTCATGCCGCAGACGATCGAAGCCATCGAGCACGCTCGGGCCGCGCGCGTGCCCATCATCGTCGCCATCAACAAGATTGATAAGCCCGAGGCCAATCCCGAACGGGTGAAGAAGGCGCTCGCCGAGCATGGGTTGCTCTGGGATGGTTGGGGCGGCGATACGGTCATGGTCGAAGTCTCGGCGAAGCGCCGAATCAATCTCGAGGCTCTCCTGGAGATGATCATCCTCACGGCCGATCTGTTGGAGTTGAAGGCGAATCCGCATCGCAAGGCGATGGGGACGGTTTTGGAAGCGAAGCTCGAGCGCGGGCGCGGTCCGGTGGCGACGGTTCTTGTGCAGCAAGGGACGTTGCGCGTAGGGGATTGGTTCGTCGTCGGGGCGACGTATGGGCGCGTGCGCGCGCTGGTGGATGATCGAGGGCGGATGGTCTCGGAAGCTGGGCCCTCGCGACCGGTGGAGGTCCTGGGATTGGAGGCCGTCCCACAGGCCGGCGATAAGCTCATGGTCGTCGAGGATCAAGCGACGGCCGAGCGCATCGCCTCGGCGCGACAGTTGGAGCTGCGGCAAGCCCGAGCGCGCGCGGCCGCCCTGACGCCCCTTGAGCAACTCTCTCAACGGTTGCAAGCGGGCGAGGTCAAGGAGCTGCAGATCATTCTCAAGGCCGACGTGCAGGGCTCGCTCGAAGCCTTGCGACAGACGCTGGAGAAGCTCTCCAGCGAGAAGGTCAAGATCAACGTCATCCGCGCGGGCGTTGGCGCCATCACCGAATCGGATGTCCTGCTGGCGGCGGCCTCTCGCGATATGCATCGTTCGGCGTTGATCGTCGGCTTCAACGTCCGTCCGGAGCCGCGCGCTCGCGAGACGGCCGAGCAAGAGGGCGTGGAGATCCGCCTCTACTCGGTCATCTACAAAGTCGAGGAAGACATCCGCAATGCGATGCTCGGGCTGCTCGCCCCAGTGGAGAAGGAGGTGATCCTCGGGCGCGCCGAAGTGCGGCAGGTCTTCCGCATCGCCAAAGTCGGCAACGTCGCCGGATGTTTCGTCCAAAGCGGCGTCATCCGGCGCAACGCCAATGCGCGCGTCATTCGCGATCACGTGGTCGTCTACGAGGGGACGATCGCCTCGCTCCGTCGCTTCAAGGAGGACGTGACCGAGGTGAAAGAGGGCTTCGAGTGCGGCGTCGCCCTGGAGCGATTCAACGACATCAAAGAGGGGGACGTGATCGAGGCGTATGTGATCGAGAAGGTCGCGCCCACGCTCTGAAGGGAGGGGGGGATGAAACGCTATCGCCCGGAACGCATCGGCGAGCTGCTCAAGGAGGAGTTGAGCCAGATCATCGGCTACGAGCTGAAGGATCCGCAGCTTGGCCTGGTCACGATCACCCACGTGAAGGTGAGCAGCGATCTGCGCCACGCGAAAGTGTACGTGAGCACGCTCGGGACGCCCGAAGAATCTCGACAGACGGTCGAGCGGCTCAATCACGCCGCCGCCTTCATTCGACGGCAGCTCTATCCGCGCCTCCATCTGAAGACGATCCCCGAGCTGGTCTTCCACTACGATGAGACGATCGCGCGGGCGGCGCGCATTGATGATCTCCTCTACGAAGAGAAGCGGGCGCGCGGGGAATCCTTGCTGGCGTCCGAATCGGCGACCGAGGCCTCACCATCGGAAGACGCGACATCGTGAGGGCGGACATCCCGAAGCGCGCGAAACGACGAGGGGAGGTTCGCGGATGCTCATCGTCATGCAGGCCGGGGCGACTGAAGAGCAGATCGCAGCGGTCGTCCGGAAGATCGAGCAGTTGGGATTTCGCGCGCACGTCATCCCGGGATCGGAGCGCACGGCCATTGGCATCACGGGCAATCCGGGGCCGCTCGATCCGGGGCTGTTCGAGGGGATGCCGGGCGTCATCGAGGCCATCCCCGTCTCCAAGCCGTATAAGCTCGTCAGCCGCGAGGTCAAGCCCGAGAAGACCGTCGTGCGCGTGGGGGAGGCGACCATCGGCGGCGAGGAGCTGGCCATCATCGCCGGACCGTGCGCCGTCGAGAGCTACGAGCAGACGATGCGCGTCGCCGAGTGGGTGAGCCAACTCGGCGTGAAGTTCTTTCGCGGTGGGGCGTTCAAGCCGCGCACATCCCCTTATAGCTTCCAAGGCTTAGGCGAAGAGGGGTTGAAGATCTTGGCCGAAGTGCGCGCCCGCTTTGGCCTGAAGATCGTGACCGAAGCCATTGATCACGAGAGCGCGGATCTGGTCGAGCGATATGCCGACGTCATGCAGATCGGTGCGCGCAATATGCAGAACTTCAGCCTGCTGCGTCGGGCCGGGCAAGCGCGCATCCCGGTGCTCCTGAAGCGGGGGATGTCGGCGACGTTGGAGGAATTGCTGCTGGCCGCCGAATACATCATGGCCGAGGGCAACTACAACGTCATCCTCTGCGAGCGCGGCGTGCGCACGTTCGCGCAGCACACGCGCAATACGCTCGATCTCTCGATCGTGCCCGCCGTGCAGCGCCTCAGTCATCTTCCGATCATCGTGGACCCCAGCCATGGGACGGGACGTCGGGACAAGGTGATCCCCCTCGCCCGCGCGGGCGTCGCCGTGGGCGCCGATGGGCTCATGGTCGAAGTGCATCCGGATCCTGATCGCGCGCTCTCGGATGGGCCGCAGTCGCTGACCCTTCCGATGTTTCGCGAGCTGGTCGAACAAGTGCGCGAGATCGCCGCTCTGATCAAGCGAGTGGAGCGGGAGATCGCGCCCATGTGACGCGCGACTCTCGCCGGGACGCGGCCCGCGAATCCCTTGCCCGATGGGGGCCTTCTCGGTAAATTTCTCGCCATGATGCGCGCGCGCGATCACAGGGGAGCGTTCACCCGGCGCCGCGGTCTTCTTCTGCGTTTCGTCGGGGCGCGCGCGCGAGGGGTCGTCCTACTGCTGCTTCTGTTGCTGGCGGCCTGCACGCCGCGCGTCGCCGTTCGACCGCGCGTCCCCGCATTCGCTCAGCTCATCGCTCAGCTCTCGGAGGAAGGAGGGTATTTCCCCAGCGACAACCTGGTCTCGAACGAGTTGGGGTATCAGAAGGTCTTGCAGAAGCTCGATGAGCTGAACGTGCGCGGGGGGGTCTACATCGGCGTCGGTCCCGAGCAAAATTTCACCTACATCGCGGCCGTGCGTCCGACGTACGCGTTCATCCTGGACATCCGGCGCGATAATCGGCTGCAGCACCTCTACTACAAAGCCCTCTTCGTCCTCGCGCGCAATCGCGCCGAGTACCTGGCGCTCTGGCTCGGTCGGCCGCTGCGCGAGAGCGCGGAGCGATGGACGCACGCCTCGATCGCCGATCTCGTCCGGTTGATGGATGAGACGCCGCCGGATCCGAGCTATTTTCGGCTGACGGTGGAGCGCGCGTGCGACCTGATCGAACGACAGTTCGGGGTGCCGTTGGCGCCGGATGATCGGGGGCGCATCGAGTTCATCGCTCGGAGCTTCTACGAGGAGGGGCTCGACATCCGGTACGAGACGCACTTTCGTCGCTCCTGGCGACAGTTCCCCACGCTGCGCCAGCTCCTTCTGGAGACCGATCTGACGGGACGGCCGCGCAATTTCCTCGCCGCGGAGGAGAGCTTCCACTTCCTCAAGCAATTGCACGCGCAGGATCGCCTCATCCCGGTGACAGGCGACTTCGCCGGTCCGAAAGCTTTGCGGGCGATTGGGGACTATGTCCGCTCCTTGGGCGAGACGGTCTCGGTCTTCTACGTCTCGAACGTCGAGTACTATCTGCTGCAAAACGATGCGTTCGCGGCGTTCGCCGAGAACGTGAAGGCCTTGCCGCGAACCGAGCGCAGCCTCATCATCCGCAGTTACGTGGGATACGGGTTCCCACATCCGGAGGCCTTGCCCGGATACTTCATCACGACGCTCCTGCAGCGCATGAACGAGTTCATTCGCTTATATGAGGCCGGGGAATATCGCACCTATTGGGATGTGGGGATGCTCGATTACATCCCCGTTCGATGACGCCTCGTTGACGAGGAGCGCGCCGATGCCGTAAGGTAATGGCCTATCGGGAGGAAGGGCGATGGACGAGCTGTGGACGGCATCGCGGGAGATTCGCCCGATCTTGGAGAAGGCGCTCGCGGGCGAGCGCGTGACGACGGAGGAAGCCGTCCGTCTCCTGCAGTCGGATGATCTGCTCGCGCTCGGCATGGCGGCGGATCTCGTTCGGCAGCGGAAGCACCCGGGCAGCGTGGTCACCTACATCATTGATCGCAATGTGAACTACACGAACATTTGCATCCAGTATTGCCACTTCTGCGCGTTCTATCGCCCGCCGGGCTCGCCCGAGGGATACGTGTTGCCGCTCGAGGAGCTGTTTCGGAAGATCGAGGAGACGATCGCCGTGGGGGGGACGGGCATTTTGATGCAGGGGGGGCTGAACCCGTATCTGAAGATCGACTACTACGAGGACCTCCTGCGCGCGATCAAGGAGCGGTATCGGATCCACTTGCACTGCTTCTCGCCGACGGAGATCGTGCATATCGCGCGCGTCTCTAAGCTCTCTCTTCGCGATGTCATTCGCCGATTGAAGGCGGCGGGATTGGATTCGATCCCGGGTGGTGGGGGCGAGATCCTGGATGATGAGATTCGTCGTCGCATCGGCCGCAAGACGACGAGCGAGGAATGGCTCACCGTCATGCGCCTCGCTCACGAAGAAGGCTTGCGGACGACGGCGACGATGGTCATCGGATTCGGGGAATCGCTCTGGCATCGCGCCCGGCATCTGGAACGCATTCGGGCGCTGCAGGACGAGACGGGGGGCTTCACGGCCTTCATCCCCTGGACTTATCAGCCGGAGAACACGGCCTTGGGCAAGGGAGGTTGGTTGGAGGCGACGGCCGTGGAATATCTGAAGCTGCTCGCCGTCTCGCGGCTCTACCTCGATAATGTGGATCATCTGCAGGTCTCCTGGTTGACGCAAGGCTTGAAGGTCGCGCAAGTCGGATTGCGCTTCGGCGCGGACGATTTCGGGAGCACGATCATCGAGGAGAATGTCGTCACGGCGGCCGGCGTGCCGCGCATCTCGGTGAGCGAGGCCGAGATTCGTCGTCTGATCACCGACGCCGGATTCCGTCCGCAGCAGCGCGACACGCTCTATCGTCCCGTCGAGCGTGGGGAGGAGCGCCTTGCGCATCCCGCTCGTTGACCTTCGGCGGCAGCATCGTCTCATCCGAAAACGCGTCCATTCGGCGATCAAGCGCGTCCTGAAGTCCGGACATTTCGTCCTGGGGGAGGAGGTCGCGCGCTTCGAGCGCGAATGGGCCGCTTATTGCGGCGTCCCGCATGCTGTGGGGACGGCTTCGGGCGCCGCGGCCTTGCATCTGGCGATGCTCGTGCTCGACATCGGGCCGGGTGACGAGGTCATCACCGTTCCGTTCACGTTCATCGCGACCGTCTCCGAGATCACGCGCACGGGCGCGCGCCCGGTCTTCGTGGATATTGAGCCGCGCTCCTACACGCTCGATGTCGCGAAGCTCGTGGAGAAGATCGAACGGGAGTACGTGTTCAACGAGCGGATCGGATACTGGGTGAATCGAGCGACGCTGCGACGGCTGAAAGCGATCGTGCCCGTTCACCTTTACGGTCAGATGGCCGACATGCGCCCGATCCTGGACGTGGCGCGCCGCTACAATCTCCGCGTGATCGAAGATGCCGCACAAGCCCATGGGGCGGAGTATCGCGATGCGACCGCGCCGCCGGCCAAGGCCGGGAGCCTGGGCGATGTCGGGTGCTTCAGCTTTTATCCGAGCAAGAATCTCGGCGCGTGCGGGGAGGCCGGGGCCATCGTGACGCGAAACGGCGAATGGGCGGCGCGGCTGCATCGGCTCGTCAACAATGGGCGCGGCGATGGGGCGTGGCATCTCGAAGAGGGCTTCAACTATCGGCTGGATGCTCTGCAAGCGGCCATCTTGCGCGCGAAGCTCCGCTACCTCGACCGATGGAACGAGCGGCGGCGGGAGCTGGCCGCCCTCTACCGCCAGAAGCTCTCGGATGTGGCGGAAATCGTGCTTCCCGAAGAGATGCCGTATGCTCGGCATGTCTATCACCTCTTCGTCGTCCGCGTTCCCGATCGGGATCGCGTGCGACAGGCGTTGAACGAGCAGGGGATCGGTGCCGCCGTGCATTATCCCGTGCCCTTGCACTTGCAGCCGGCCTATCGCCATCTCGGATACGCGCCGGGCGATTTCCCCATCGCCGAGGCGTGCGCGCGGACGGTCTTGTCGCTCCCCCTCTATCCCGAGTTGCGAGAGAAAGACGTCGCGCGGATCGCGCGGGCACTGCGCGACGCCCTGAGCGCCGCGCGACGCTGAGAGCGATCACCGCGGGAGGTATCGCTTCGGGAATTTCGCGACGACCGTGTAATGCGGGTCCACAACGTTGGCCACGCGCAGGACGACCAACTGCGAGACGACCTGCAAGGCCTCCCATTTCTCGAAGCCGTAGTCCTCGACGAGCCAGCGGATCAGCTCCACGCACGCGATGCGCACGGCGTCCACAAGCGGTCGCACGCTCCCGGCGACCATGAGGTACTCCTCGTCCTCTAAACGAGGCCAGGCGATCGTCTTCCCCTTGAGGAGATCGAACTGAAACGTGACCTCCATCGTCGTCTCCAGACCGGAGCCGCAGATCTCACCGTCGCCCTGCAGGGCGTGTCCATCGCCGAAATAAAAGAGCGCGCCCTCGTGAAAGACCGGCAGGTACACGGTCGTCCCCTCGCGGACGTCAGAGGCATCCATGTTGCCGCCGAAATTTCCGGGCCACAGTCCGTCGAAGGATTCTTCGCCCGGGGGGGCGACGGCTACGCGCCCGAGCATGGGCGAGAGCTTGACCTCGATCCGTCGGAGACGGCTGCCCGGCAGCTCCAACGTCGCCGTCAGGCGCTCGCGATCCACTCGCCACACGAATCGCCGGGCGGGGATCGGGTCGGTCAACATCGGCGTCCACCGATCGGCCGCCAGCAGTCCGAAGGTGGGATTGTGCGTCGAGATGGCGATATCGCGATTGGGTCGGAGGCGTAGGATCTTCACCACGAGCGTATCGCCCGGCTGAGCGCCTTCGATGTAGAACGGGCCGACTTCGCCCGGCCATTTCCCGCCAGGGCGCTCGTACCATTCTCCCCACAGCGTCTCCGTCTCGACGATGTCGCCTGGACGGATGCGCAAGACCGGTTCGCGCCGCGCGAAGGTCGGATAGCCGATCGTCGGCTTGAACCGATGCACTTCAGCATGCACCGCCTGAGTCGAGGTCAACAGCATCCCGAGAAGCATTGTGAGGCGGATCGCCTCGCGCGAAAATCGTCGTGTTCGCATCGCTCTCCCCCATTGTTGAAAATCTCGCCGAACGCCGTGTACTATACTCGCTCCGTCGCGAGATGGCGAGAGAAGGGGGGGATGACGTGCGACCGAGGGCGCATGTGGCCGAAGGTCGAGCGCGCGCGCTGCTGGAACGGTGGTTCCATTTGAGCGAGCACGGGACGACCGTGCGAACGGAAGTGCTCGCGGGCGCGACCACCTTCCTGACGATGGCGTATATCATCTTCGTCCAGCCGGCTGTTCTGAGCCGGGCGGGTATGGATTTCGGCGCGGTGCTCGTGGCGACGTGCGTGGCGAGCGCGGGCGCGACGTCGCTCATGGCCTTTTGGGCGAATTATCCGATCGCGGTGGCGCCGGCCATGGGCCACAATTTCTTTTTCGTCTACACGGTCGTCCTGGGGATGGGCGTGCCGTGGACGATCGCCTTGGGCGCCGTAGCGCTGGCCGGGCTCGTCTTCATCCTCACGGCGGGGATCGGATTGCGCGAGCGGCTCATCACGGTCATTCCGGCATCGCTCAAGCATGCCATCGCCGCGGGCATCGGCTTGCTCATCGCCACGATTGGTCTGCAATGGGCGGGGGTGATCGTGGCGTCGCCGGGCACGTTGGTGACCCTGGGGGAGGTGACCTCACCGCCCGTGTTGCTCTCTCTCTTCGGATTGGCGGTGATGGCCGTTCTCTTCGCCCGGGGCGTGCGTGGCGCGGTGCTGTGGGGGATCTTGGTGACGACGGTCGTGGGGCTGCTTTTTGGGCTCGTCCGGTATCAGGGGCTCATCAGCCGTCCCCCGTCGCTCGCGCCCACGCTCCTTCGGTTGGATGTGCTCGGCGCGCTGCGCCCGCAGATGCTGGAGGCGATCTTCGTCTTCTTCTTCCTGGCGCTCTTCGATTCGGTCGGGACGCTCGTCGGCGTTGCGGGACAAGCGGGCCTGTTGCGCGATGGGGTATTGCCGCGTGCGCGCGAAGCGCTCTTGGCCGATGCCGTCGGCACGGTCGCCGGCGCCGCGCTCGGAACCTCGACGGTCACCGCCTACATCGAGAGCGCGACGGGAGTGGCCGCCGGCGGGCGGACGGGATTGGCGAATCTCGTGACGGCCGCGCTCTTTCTGCTCTCGCTCTTCTTCTATCCCCTGGTGCGCATGATTGGTGGGGGGTATCACACCCCGCAGGGGACGACGCTCTATCCGGTCATCGCACCTGCCCTCGTCCTCGTCGGCGCGCTCATGATGAGGGAAGCGGCGCGTATCCCGTGGGAGGAGGTGACGGAGGCGATCCCGGCCTTCCTGACGATGATCACGATGCCACTCTCGTTGAGCGTCACCGATGGGATCGCCTTCGGCTTCGTCTCCTATGCCTTGGTGAAGCTGGCGGCCGGGCGAGGGCGCGACGTGCACTGGTTCCTCTATCTCTTCGCCCTCCTGTTCGTCCTCCGTTACGCGTTGGGGCATTGACTCATGGATTCAGCAGCGCGAGGGCGCCTTCGGCGATGAGGCGTTCGGCGAGCTGATGTCCGAGGGCGACGGCCTCCGTCAGTGGACCGCTGATGTGGGCTTTCAGTAGACGCGTCCCATCGGGGCTCGCGATCATCCCCCGCAGGAGGAGTCGCGCGGGCTCGTCCGAGACGAGCTCGGCGTGCGCGGCGATAGGGACGTGACAACCTCCGCCGAGTCGGTGCAGAAACGCGCGCTCCGCCATCGTCGCCGCGCGCGTCGGAGGATGATCCAGTCGTGCGACCAGCGCGGTCACGTCGTCATCCTCGGCGCGCGTCTCGACGGCGATCGCCCCTTGCCCGATGGCGGGGATCATCACTTCGGTGGGAATGCGTTCGACGATGCGCGCTTCCAAGCCGAGACGCACAAGTCCAGCCGCAGCCAGGATGATCGCTTCGTAGTGGCCTTCGTCGAGCTTTCGCAAGCGCGTGTCCACGTTTCCACGTAAGGGGCGGATGTCCAAATCGGGACGCATCGCCCGCAGTTGCGCCAGACGACGCAGGCTACTTGTGCCGACGATCGCGCCTTTGGGGAGTGTGCGCACCGTCCCCTCTCCCGTCCGCGTGACGAGGGCATCGCGCGGGTCCTCGCGTTCGAGGATGGCCGCCAGTTGAAGCCCTTCGGGCAGCTCCGCCGGCATGTCTTTCAAGCTGTGAACGGCGAGGTCAATCTCCCCTGCGCGCAGCGCTTCTTCCAGCTCTTTGATGAAGAGGCCCTTGCCCCCGAACGCCGTGAGCGGGCGATCCGCGAGACGATCACCGCTTGTGCGAATGAGCTTCAGCGAGAAGGTGAGATGCGGATAGTGGGCCGCCAGGCGCGCGCGCACGATCTCCGCTTGGCGCACGGCCAGCGCGCTCCCGCGCGATCCGATGATGAGCGACGAACGCGTCATCGGGGATCACTCCGACGATGAGGATGACTGGCGCTCTCGCGCCTCCACGACATCTCCCCACAGCTCGAGGAAACTCAGCTCTTCCGGGCGCACCGTCCCCTCGCGCGCCGCTTGATGCAATCGCGCGATCGCCGGATGGGCGAACTTGTTGATGATCCCCTCGAGCAAATGGTGCAGGGCGCGCTCCTGCTCTGGGGTGAGCGGACCGAGGTACCGCCGATGGCGCTCCAATTCACTGTAGGCGATCTCTTCCAAACGGCGGCGAAAGGCCGCGATCACTGGACCGACCTCCATGCGGCGGAGCGACGCCAGGCATTCTTCCACGGCCTGATCCACGAGGACTTCAGCGCGCGCCGCTTCGTATCGGCGGTGTTCGAGATGCGCGCGGACGATCTGCTCCAGATCGTCAATGTCGTAGAGGAAGACGTTCTCCAACTGCCCAACGCTCGGCTCGATCATGCGCGGGACGGAGATATCGATGAGAAACAGCGGGCGATTGCGCCGCGCGGGCATGGCCGCGGCCACATGCGGACGTTGAAGCACGTAGTCGGTCCCGCCGACCGAACAGATGACGATGTCTGCCCGCGCTAGATGAATCGGGAGCGCCTCCAAGGGGAGGGCCTCCGCGTCGAATTGGGCCGCGAGCTGCTCGGCGCGCTCCCGCGTGCGATTGCTGATGAGCAGATGTCGGACGCCGGTGGCGACCAGATGGCGCACCGTCAGTTCGGCCATCTTGCCCGCGCCGATGAGCAAGACCGTCTTCCCCTCGAGATCTTCGAAGATCTTCCGCGCCAGTTCGACGGCGACGGAGCTGACCGAGACGGCCTCCGTCCCGATGGCCGTCTCCGTGCGCACCCGTTTGGCCACGGAGAAGGCGCGCGGCAGGAGCAGATGGAGCGTCTTCCCCACGGTGCCCGCCGCGATGGCGCGCGCATATGCCTCTTTCACCTGCCCGAGGATCTGTGGCTCTCCGAGGACCATCGAATCTAGGCTCGCCGCGACGCGGAACAGATGTCGCACGGCCTCCCGATCCACATAACGATAGAGCGCGGCTTCGTATGCGTCGGGCGGAAGGTGACGCCGCTCGTGGAGGAACGCGCGAATGCGTTCGATGGCCGTGTGTTCGGCCAAGGGGGTCACGGCGAGGACCTCAACGCGATTGCATGTGGAGAGGATCAAGCCCTCGGTGATCGTTGTGCCATCCACCAGTTGCCGCAAGGCCTGCGGCAACTCCTCTTCGGCGAACGCCAAACGCTCGCGCACCTCGACGGGCGCCGTACGATGATTCAGCCCCACCAGAACGATCGTCATAGGATGTGTCCGAAGAGGCGCGCGCTCACAAAGGTCACCGCGGTCGCCAGAAAGCCCACGATCAGCAACATCGCGGCGCGGCGCCCGCGCCAGCCCGCCGCCAAGCGGTAGTGCACGACGACGAGATAGAAGAGCCAGGTGATGAACGCGAGCACGATGATCGGATCGCCGCGCCAGAAGACCGGATCGCTCCGGTGCAAGAGGATGATCCCCGTCCCGATCCCCAGCGTCAACATGAGGAACCCAAATAGGAGCGATCGGTGACCGAGCGCTTCGCATGCGGACAGGGAGGGGAAGTAGCGGTAGATGAGGCCGAAGCGCTTGCGCTTGAGCTCCCGCTCTTGCAAGAGGTACATCAGCGCGGCTAAAAACGCCAGCAAGAACCCGGCATAGGCGAGCATCATGAAGCCGATGTGCAGCGGCAGCGCGGGCATGCGGAGGAGGCCCTCCAATTCTTCCGGCAAGAGCTTGAACCCCGTCGAGACCAACGCCACCAGGACGAAGAGCGCAATGATCGGCAGCGCGAAGAGCCCCAGCACATCCGCCCGACGGTGTGTCCGCCGCAGGAGGAGGTAATAGACGGCGATAGCCCACGCCAAGAGCGCGAAGACCTCTTGCGTGCTGATGATCGGCACATGTCCGAACTGCATCGCCGCGCGCCCGAGCCAAAAGGTGTGCATGCTGAGTCCGGCCCCCAAGGAGAGTCGGACGAGCCATCGTCGGAGGCGCGCTTCGCCCCACCAGAAGCTCACCACCACCTGGAGGAATGCGAGAAGATACGCGATCAACGCGCCCAGCAGTGGCAGATCCGTGCGATCCATACCGCGAGGGGAAATTGTAGACGCGCCGCTGCGCGCCGGTCAATCGCTCTTCGGAGCATCCTCTTCGTTTCGGGCTTCGCTCTCTCCTTCGTCTCGTGTAAGCTTATTCGCTCATCGGGTGACCAAGTGCGAACGAAGAAGGAGGAGTGACGATGGCGTGGCGACGCCTTTCGGCGGACGACGTCTATCGCGCGTGCGATCTGGAGGCGCTCGATTTCGAGACGACCGAGCATCTGCCCCCGCCTCAGGGCTTCATCGGGCAGAAGCGCGCCGTCTCGGCCATTCACTTCGGCCTGCGGATGAAGAGTCACGGCTACAACCTCTTCCTCACGGGACCGCCGGGGACGGGTAAGACGAGCTTGATTCGCGCGATGTTGGAGGACGTCGCGCGAGATCGGCCCGTGCCGGGCGATATTTGCCTAGTGCAGAATTTCCGAGATCCGGATCGGCCGCGCGCCCTCTATCTGCCGGCGGGAATGGGACGGCAGTTGAAACGCGATATGGAGGGGCTCGTCGAGCAACTCAAGCGGGAGATCCCCCGAGCGCTCGAAAGCAAAGAGTATCAAGAGCAGCAGGCCGGGATCATGCGCGAGTATCAGCGCCAGAGCGCCGCTCTCTTCGAGGAACTGGAGCGACGAGCCAGTCGCGAGGGCATTCAGCTGCGGGTCACACCCGCCGGGATCATGACCGTCCTCATCCATAACGGGAAGCCGTTGACGCAAGAGGAATATGAGGCGCTCGACGAGGCGACGAAGGAACAGGTGCGGCGGAAGATGGAGCAGTTCAACGAACAGGTCGCCGAGCTGCTCGACCGCGTGCGCACCATGGAGCGCGAGGCGCGCGAGAAGACGGAGGAGCTGGAGCGGTGGACCTTGCTCTTCGTCGTCAAGCGCCTCATTGACGGCTTGCGGTTGAAATACGCCAATTATCCGGAGATCCTCGACTATCTGGAGCAGGTACAGGAGAACGTCTTGCAGGAGCGCGAGAAGTTTCGTCCTCGGCCTCCGGTTGAACCCCCTGGACTTCGGCTCGATGAGCGAGCGAGCTTCGTCGAATATCAGGTGAACGTGCTCGTGGACAACTCCGCCACGCAAGGCGCGCCCATCGTCTTCGAGCCGAATCCCACGTACACGAACATGTTCGGCACCATCGAGCGCGAAGTGCGACTGGGGGCGCTTGTGACGGACTTCACCAAGGTCAAAGCCGGGTCGCTGCTGCGCGCCAACGGCGGATTCCTCGTCGTCGAAGCGCTCGATGTCTTGCGCTATCCCTTCGTGTGGGATGCCCTCAAGCGCGCCCTCGAAACCGGGGAGGTCCGCATCGAGGACGTGGCCACCCATTATGGGCTTGTGAGCGCCACGGGGTTGCGACCGGAGCCGATCAAAGTGGACGTGAAGGTCGCCCTCGTCGGCAGCCCGCTCTTGCATTATCTGCTCTACATCTACGACGAGGACTTCCGCAAACTCTTCAAGGTGAAAGCCGACTTCGATACGCAGATGGAGCGCACGCCGGAGAATCTCGCCCAATACGCCTATTTCCTCAAGTCCTGTTGCGATCGCGAGGGGCTGCGGCATCTGGATCGCAGCGCCGTGGCGGCGATCATCGAGTACAGCTCGCGGTTGGCGGAAGATCAGACGAAGCTCTCGACGCGATTCGGGGAGATCTCGGACATCGTGCGCGAAGCCAACTACTGGGCGGAGCACGACGGGAGCCTGTACATCGAGCGCGCGCACATCGAGCGCGCCATCGAGGAGAAGATCTTCCGCTCCAATCGCATCGAGGAGCGCGTTCTGGAGATGATCGCCCGCGGCGACATCCTGGTGGATGTCCACGGGGCCGTCGTCGGTCAGATCAACGGGCTCGCCGTCATCCACGTGGGCGATTACGTGTTCGGCAAACCCTCGCGGATCACGTGCCAGACGTTCATGGGTCGCGAGGGGGTCATCAACATCGAGCGGCGCGCGCGTTTGAGCGGCAACATCCACGACAAGGGGGTCTTCATCTTGAGCGGCTATTTGGGCGCACGCTATGCGCAGGACAAGCCGCTCAGCCTGGCTGCGAGCCTCGGCTTCGAACAATCCTACGAGCTCGTGGAGGGCGACAGTGCATCGGCCGCCGAGCTGCTCGCGTTGCTCTCCAGTCTCGCGGGCGTCCCCCTCAAGCAGAACCTCGCCATCACGGGATCCATCAACCAGAAGGGGCAGATCCAACCCATCGGCGGCGTGAACGAGAAGATCGAGGGATTCTTCTACGTCTGCAAGGCGAAGGGCTTGACCGGCGATCAAGGCGTCGTCATCCCGCATCAGAACGTGAAGAACCTCATGCTGCGCAAGGAGGTCGTCGAAGCCGTGCGCGAGGGGAAGTTCCACATCTACGCCATCGAGACGGTGGATGAGGCGCTGGAGTTGTTCACGGGCCTGCCCGCTGGAGAGCGGGATGAGAACGGACGATTCCCCGAGGGGACGGTGAACTATCTCGTGGACAAACGCCTGCGCGAGCTCGCCCGCGAGGCGAGAGAGGCCGAGGAGGAAGAAGAGGAAGGGGAACGGGAGAGCGGCGGGGGAACTGAGGCGCGCCACGCGCGCGATGAACGCCGACCCAGAAGGTGAGCGGTTTGACGGAGGGGAACGCACGCATGGAACGCATCCAGAGGAAGAAGACATCGCGGAAGACGGATCGGTTCACTGAGTCGGTGATCCGCGAGATGACGCGTTTGGCCATGGAATACGACGCCATCAATCTCGCGCAGGGGTTCCCGGATTTCCCGGCGCCGGAGGAGATCAAGCGGGCGGCCATCGAGGCGATCCGCGCCGACATCAATCAGTACGCCATCACCTGGGGCGCGCGCGCCTTTCGCGAAGCCATCGCCGAGAAAGTGCGGTGGTATCTCGGCCTGGAGGTGGACCCGGAGCGCGAGATCACCGTCACCTGCGGCTCGACCGAAGCCATGATCGCCAGCATGCTGGCCGTCGTGGATCCGGGCGACGAGGTCATCATCTTCGAGCCGTTCTACGAGAACTACGGTCCCGATGCGATCCTGGCCGAGGCGCGACCGCGATACGTCCCCCTCTATCCCCCCGATTGGCACTTCGATCCCGATGAGTTGCGCGCGGCCTTCACGCCGCGGACTAAGGCGATCGTCATCAATACGCCGAACAATCCCACGGGCAAGGTCTTCACGCGGGAAGAGCTGGAACTGATCGCCGCCCTCTGTCATGAGTGGGACGTCATCGCCATCACCGACGAGATCTACGAGCACATCCTCTACGATGGGGCGGAGCACATCGCCATCGCCACGCTCCCCGGGATGCGGGAGCGCACGATCACGATCAATGGTCTCTCGAAGACCTACAGTGTGACCGGGTGGCGCATCGGATACGCCATCGCGCCGCCGGAGCTCACGGCGGCGATTCGGAAGGTCCATGATTTCCTCACCGTGGGCGCGGCAGCGCCCCTGCAAGAAGCCGGTGCGGTCGCCCTGCGCCTTCCCCGCTCGTACTACGAACGGCTCGCCGCCGAATACGCGGCGCGGCGCGACCGCTTGCTCCGCGCACTGGAGGCCGCGGGCTTCGGCGTCTACAAGCCGCGCGGCGCCTACTACATCATGACCGACATCAGCCGCTTCGGGTTCGAGGACGACGTGACGTTCGCCCAATACCTGGTGCGCGAGATCGGCGTCGCCGTCGTCCCCGGCAGCAGCTTCTACGAGAATCCGGAGAAAGGCCGCCAGCAGGTCCGCTTCTGCTTTTGCAAGACCGAGGCGACCTTGGAGGCTGCTGCCGAGCGCCTCCTTCGCCTGCGCCAACGGTGGGCATGAGAGGAGTCAGCGGATTCTGCCGCCGAAGATGAAACGAAGCAGCAGGCGTTGCGCGGACGCGCGTTCGGGGAGTCGCGCGAGCACGCGATCGCCGACCTCGCTCCACAAGGCCGCCGGACGCAGCAGCGTGGCCACGCGCCATGTTCGGGCGAATCGCCGTCGGAAGGTCCGCGCATAGCGCGACGCCAACGCCGTCGGATCGCCTTCGCGAAAGGCCGCATCCACGAGCGTCGCGGCCAGAAGCCCGCTCTCCAGGGCGGTGGAGATCCCGTGTCCCAGGAACGGATCCATTGGCGCAGCGGCATCGCCGATCGCGACATGCGTGCGCGGGAGCACGCCCGGACCAAAGCGCAATGGTCCGCAGCCCGTGAGCGGGCTTTCCAGCCGCGCGTTCCCGAGCCTCTCGCGGGCGCGCGGGTTGCGCCGAAGCGTCAGTGCGAGGAGCCGCTCGGCATCGCCTTCGGCGCGGCGCATCGTCTCCCACGTCGTGAGGCCACAGAGGGTGTAGAGATCGCCCTCGATGCGCACGAGGCCACCGTATCCGGAGGGATAGAAATACAGTTCGACGACATCGCCCATGCCCTCGACTCCGGACACGTGCGCGTGGAAGGCGAACAGTCGCGAGCGTCTTCGCGCGAGGGGGGAGCGCGCGTCGAGCACGCGCGCGTTCCCGCTGGCGTCTATGACGACGGGCGCGAAGAACGTCGCGCACGTCCCCGCCGGGAGTTGGCGCGCGCGCACGCCGACGATTCGCCCCCCCGACGCGATCGCTTCGGTCACGCACATCCGTTCCAAGACCTCAGCGCCGCACGCTCGCGCGCGTTCCAGCAGAAGGTGATCGAGCGTCGCGCGGCTGATCCCGAGACCGACATCCGCGCCCTCAGGGAATCGGCTGAGCGGAAAGCGGCAGCTGTGACCGCGCAGGGAGACGAACACGGCTTCGCGGACAAGCTGTGCTCCGGCGCGCAGGACCGGTGCGAAGAGGTCGAGCTGCCGCAGCCAGGCGACGCCTCGCGGTGCGAGGAATTCGCCGCAGAGTTTCGCGCGCGGGAAGCGTTTTCGTTCGAGCACGCCGACGCGATAGCCGCGTCGGGCCAATTCCGCCGCCGCCGTGGAGCCCGCCGGTCCTCCACCGATGATCATCACGTCCCAGGTCATCGCTCGCCGATGATGAGGAGGCGATATGGGAAATGGCGATGGAGCGAGAACGCGCGCACGCCAAGCGCGCGTCGCAGCTCCTCGCATTCCCGCACGGTGAACCCCCGGAGGATGGAGATCGGGCCATCGTGGCGCACGAGTCGGCTGCGGAAGAAGAGGCGCGAGAGTACACAGAATCCATAGTAGGCGGCGGGATGTCGTCGCAGATCGTTGATGAGGAAGGCGTCGCGCGCGAGCCCCATGAGATGCCGGAGGAACGGGACGATCTCCTCGTCCGCCAGATGGTGCAGGAATTCGGTCGCGATGACGAAGTCGAAGGCATCGCGGGGAAAAGGCAGGCGTCGCGCGTCCGCGCGCACGAGCGCGATCTCCGGATAGCCGGCGATCGCGCGCCGCGCGTATCGCAGGACGGGCCAGCCGAGGTCGAGGGCTACGATCTCCACGCGCCGCCCGCGGCGTCGCGCCCATCGCACGATCGCACGGGGAATATCGGCCGCGCCCGTCGCGACGTCCAAGATGCGCACCGGAGAGCGCGCCGCTCGCTCGATCCGCGGGAAGAGATGTCGCGCGAGCGCGGCTCTCACCCGCAGGACGACGTTGATGCGCTCCAGGTCGCGCAGCGCCGCGACGACGTCTTCGTCGGGAACGGTCGGATCGTCCATCCATTCCCGCGTCGTCGCGCGCCGAGAGAAGTCGGGAAGACGCACCATGTTCACCCCTCGTCCCGGCCCACGACGAGCGCGGCGTTCTTCGAGCCGAAGCTCAGGCAATTGACCACGGCCACGCGCACGCGCGCCGTTCGCCCGCGATGCGGCACGTAATCGAGATCGCATTCGGGATCCGGTTCGTCGAGATTGAGCGTCGGGTGGATGAACCCTTCGTGCACGGCCAGCAGCGCGGCCGCCAGTCCGGCGGCTCCGCAGGCGCCCTGCGGATGACCGATCAAGGACTTCGTCGCGCTCATCGGGATGCGCGAGGCGTGCTCGCCGAACGCGAGCTTTATGGCGCGCGTCTCGATCCGATCGTTGAGCACCGTGGACGTCCCATGCAGATTGATGTAGTCCACGTCGGCCGGCGTCACGCCCGCTTCCTCCAGCGCCAATCGCATGGCGCGCGCCGGTTCTTCGCCGCTCTCGTCCACGCGCACGCGGTGATAGGCATCGCACGTCGCTCCGTAGCCGAGGATCTCGGCGTAGATCGTCGCCCCGCGACGTCGCGCGCGCTCCCGCTCCTCCACGATGAAGATCCATGCGCCTTCGCCCAGGACGAATCCGTCGCGGTCTCGACTGAAGGGGCGCGAGGCGCGCTCGGGCGCGTGATTCCACGATGTCGTGAGCGCGCGCATGCCGCAGAAGGCCGTCAGGATGCCGTGCGACAGCGGTGCGTCCACGCCACCGGTGATCACGATATCCGCGCGCCCCAGTTGAACCGCCTGAGCAGCGTACGCGATGGCATCGATCGCGCTGGCGCATCCGGTCGAGATGACGTGACTCATCCCCCGCAGGCCGAAGGCCGTCGAGAGTTCGCTCGAGAGCGTCCCGATCGTGGAGCTGGCGATCGCGTAAATGCTCGCCTTCTTCGTCTCGCCGGTGAAGTAGTAGCGGTATTGTCGCTCGGTGAACTCCAGGCCACCGCCCCCGCTGCCGAGGATCACGGCCACGCGCCGTCGCTCCTCGAGCGAAAGGTCCTCGGGGCGCATCCCGGCGTCCGCCCACGCGTCGCGTGCCGCCCATAAGGCCATCGGGACGGCGCGCGGCAGATGCTGGCGTTCTTTCGGCGGGATGATCTCATAGACGTCAACGTCGGTGACTTCGGCCGCGATCTGCACGGGCAGGTCCGAAGCGTCAAAGCGCGTGATTCGCGCGACGCCGCTTCGCCCTTCTCTCAGGGCGTCCCAAAACGCTCGCCGTCCGATGCCGTTGGGACTCACACATCCGATCCCGGTGATGACCGCGCGACGGGGAACACTCGGTGCGCGCCGCATAGGTCCGATCTCCTTCGTGAGCGTCCGACGCCCCCGCTCTCCCTCGCCTTGCGAACGCCAGTATACTCCGGCGCCTCCACGCGAAGCAAGGGGATCTGAGACAAGGGCGCTTCAAGGAGATCGGCGCGCGCGAGGCATCCTACCGGCTTGGCGTCCCTCAACGGGGGTCCGGCGCTTTCGGTCGTTCGACGGGAAGGTCCGGCCGCGTGCTCCAATCCTGCCACGATCCGTAGTAGCTGCGGCTCTTCGTGTATCCGAGCAGGCGCAAGACGAAGAGCGTGTGCGCGGCGCGCCCTCCGCCTTGGCAATAGGTGATGATCTCCTTGTCCTTGGTGATGCCGAGCGATTCGTAGAGGCGGCGCAGCTCGGCCGCCGATTTGAAGACCGGCACATCGCCTTCGGTGAGATTCATCCGCCACTCCACGTTGATGGCTCCCGGGATGTGTCCCCCTCGCGCGCCCAAGACGCGCTCGCCTCGGTATTCTTCGGGAGATCGGGCATCAATGATAACGACCTCTTCCGCGCGCAGTTTGCTCGCCAGCTCCGGCGCCGTGCACATCGTCGGGGAATTCACGCGGACGTGAAATTCAGCCCTCTCCACGCGCGGGAGGTCGCGGCTCACCGGACGCCCCTCCTTCACCCACTTCCGCCACCCGCCGTTCAAGAGGCTGCACGCCGTGTGCCCGTAATAATCGAGGACGAACCAGAATCGCGCGGCCGCCTGCCCCCCGATCTCATCGTAGGCGATGACACGAGTGCGAGGACCGATGCCGAGCGCGCTCATCAACGCCGCGAATCGGTCCGGCGGAGGCACGTAGCGGAGCCGATCCTCGGCGTCCCGCAACGCGCTCTGATCGAGATGGACGGCATTCGGGATGTGCCCTTCGGCGTACGCTTCGGCCGAGCGTAAGTCCACGATGCGAATGGCCGGATCGTTCACGTGCTGCGCGAGCCATTCGGTTTCGACCAGCATCTCCGGATGCGCATAGCCCTCGTCCAAGGCCGAAGATGGGAGACCGATCGCCGTGAGCAAAACGAGCATGCCCACGCCGAAGGACAGAAGAGGCCGACCTCGTGTGAAGATCACCGCGCGCTTCATCGTTCCCCCTTTCGACGCGATCGGGCGGCGGCGCGGTCTTCGCCGCCGCCCCGAGTGCCCCTCCTCACGTGCTCGCGATCACATGAGGAGGGCCGTCACCTCACACCACCTTCAAGAAGATGACGGCGAGCGTGAAGAGCACGAGCGTCTCGATGAACACGACGCCGATGAGCATGAGCGTCTGGAGACGCCCGCCGGCTCCGGGATTGCGCGCCACACCTTCGCAGGCCGCGCTGATGGCGCGCGAATCGGCATACGCGGCCGCTGCCGCAGCGATCGCCATGCCGAACGCGGCCGAGATGTATTTGAACGTCGTGTCCGTCACTCCCGCTCCGCCTTGTTGCGCCCACGCGGGAGCCGCGAAGAACAGCAGCGACCCGAGCCCCACGATCCCTCTCGCGAACATCGGTTTCATACATCCCTCCTGAGCATCGTGATCGTCAGGGCCACGGGGGCGTATGAGGCCTTCGATGCCCGGTATACTCTCGTCCCCCTCTTACGACGAGAGCTCCAGACGACATCGAATCGCGTCCACACATCAGAGCCCCCGGCCCTTCTCCGCCTCACGCGGAGAGCGCAAGACATCGCCCGTAGTGCGCCTGTCCTTCGCTCTCCCGTCGCGTCAGGCGTGGGCTCCCTCCTCCTGGAGTTCGACGCGCGAGACGGTGCTCGCTTCCGCGTGATGCGTCACTTCGCCGATGTAGATGATCGAGAGCATGACGAAGATGAACGTCTGCATGAGCGCGACGAAGAGACCGAGCGGCATCAGGAGCACGGGTACCCCCCAGGCGACAATCTGGCTGAAGACGCTCGCCAACGTCTCGTCGCCGAAGATGTTCCAGAACAGACGCATCGAGAGCGAGATGATGCGCGCCGAATTGCTCACGATCTCAACCGGGAAGAACAAGGGCGCGATCGCCAGAACCGGTCCGGCGAAATGGCGCAGGTATTCGACGAGCCCGTTTTCCTTGAGGCCGACGTAGTTGTAGTAGAGGAACGACATCAGGGCCAGCGCCAGCGGGACATTGTAATTGGCCGTCGGCGCGACCAATCCCGGGATGAGCCCCATGAGGTTGCAGACGCCGATGACGACGGCGAAGGTCCCGATCACGGGGAAATACTTCAACCCATGCGGGCCGATGTTCTCCCGCATGAGGTTGCGCAAGCCGCTGAAGAGCAGCTCGAACATTTGCTGTCGCGGGCTCGGATTCTCCAAGGAGAGCCGTCCGAGCAGCAGCCGAAGCCCCACCGTGCTCAGCACCGCGGCGATGAAGAACATGACCACGTGCGTGGGGATCGGCATGTGCGGATCGCCATGCCATTCAGCGCCGAAGAGCCCGTAGACTTTGGGCATGAGCGCTTGTTGCCAGCGATAAACGGTCGGACCGAAGACGTGATTGACCCATTCGACGATGGCCGGAACGTGATGCGCCGGCCCCGCGTCCGATTCAACGGTCGGAAGGAACATCAGTCATCCGTCCTCCCCAGAATGATGCGGCCGATGTGGCGTCCGGCTTCCCCCATGAGGGCGACGATGAGAGCGCAAAATCCGGCGACTACGGCGAGGACGTCAACCGTTCGGCTCCAGAAGATCAGTCCTATCGCGCTCCAAATGACCAGAAGGCGTAGGCCAAAGAGCACGATCGCCCGACGCGCGACTTTCCCCGACTCGCTGATCGAGGCCATGAGCGTCCGCGTGCTCATGGCGAGCCAGTGATAATTCGCCCACCCGAGTGCCCCGCCAAGCGCCACGCCGAGGATGATCTTCGGCTCCTTCGTCCATGCCGCTATGAGCACCATCGCCACAAGCACACGCCCCGTATTCCGCTCCACCCGATGCCACCACCGCTCGCCGGAGATATCGCACACTGCGCTCATCGCCAAAGGGCGAAATGATAACCAGACGCTCTCCGATTTGTCCAGCCGCCAATTGGGACACTCAAGAAGGGTGCACTCTGGCGAAGTTCGGAAGCCGTCCGTCGTCCTCTTGGTCCGGCGATCAAAATCCCACCAGATACGGGAGCCGGGCCGCTGTGCGTTCGATCGCGTCACCGGCTTCTAGGAGGACGAAGGTCGAGTTCCAGGTCCCGTCCAAGAGTTGCCGCCGGGCACCCTCGGGCATCTGCGCCGGGATCGTCCGATCGCCCGCGCGCACGGTCATCGTCTCCAGATCGAGGCGCACCTCCAGCTCAGGATGCGCGGCGATGATCTCTCGCAACCATCGGGCGTCCTCGGGCGCGACCGTCACGCACGGAAGGCCAATGGCCGTGCAGTTCGCGAAGAAGATCTCGGCGAACGATTCGCCGACGATGCCGCGGATGCCCCACCGCATGAGAGCCTGCGGCGCGTGTTCGCGCGAGGAGCCGCAGCCGAAATTGCGGCCGACGATGAGCACGGACGCCCCGCGATACTTCTCCTGATTGAACGGGTGGTCCGGATTCTGTTGTCGGTCATCCTCGAAGACGTGCGCTTCCAGCCCCTCGAAGGTCACGCTGCGGAGGAATCGTCCGGGGATGATCCGATCCGTATCAATGTCATCGCCTGGCAGCGGAATCCCCCGACCGATGATCTCGCGAATGGCGGCCGACGTCATCGCAGCATCTCCCGAACATCCACGACTTCGCCCGCGATGGCGGCGGCAGCGACCATCGCCGGGCTCATGAGCAGGGTGCGCCCGGTCGGGCTCCCTTGACGTCCTTTGAAATTGCGATTGCTCGAAGACGCACAGATCTCGCGCCCCTGTAACCGATCCGGATTCATGCCCAGGCACATCGAGCAGCCCGGCTGACGCCATTGGAAACCGGCTTCTTGAAAGATCTCGTGCAGCCCCTCGGCTTCGGCCGCGCGCGCGACGGCTTCCGATCCGGGCACGACTAATGCGCGGACCCCGCGCGCCACTTTGCGGCCGCGCACGACTTCGGCCGCCGCGCGCAAATCCGACAGCCGCGCGTTCGTGCATGAGCCGATGAAGGCGACGTCAATCGGCGTCCCGAGCATGAGCTGTCCGGGTTTGAAGGACATGAATTCGAGCGCCTCCCAATAGGCCGCGCGTTCCGCCTCGGGCACGTCCTCGGGCAGCGGGATCGGCTCGGTCACGCCCACGGATTGTCCGGGGGTGATCCCCCAGGTCACCATCGGCTGCAACGCCGATGCGTCGAGGTGAACTTCGTCATCGTAGTGAGCGCCGGGTTCGGACGCGAGCTGCTGCCACCACTGAACGGCACGCTCGAACGCCTCGCCCTGCGGCGCGAAAGGACGTCCGCGCAAGTATTCGAACGTCGTGCGATCCGGATTGACGTAGCCGATGCGCGCTCCCCCTTCGATCGTCATGTTGCACAGGGTCATGCGCTCTTCCATCGTCATCGCCTCGATGGCCGAACCCGCGTATTCGTACGCATACCCTACGCCCCCTTTCACGCCCAGCCGCCGGATGATGGCCAGGATCACGTCTTTGGCGTACACGCCCCGCGGCAACGTCCCCTCGACGACGATGCGCCGGAGCTTGGGCTTACTCATCGCCAGACATTGCGTCGCCAGGACGTCGCGCACTTGGCTCGTCCCGATGCCGAAAGCGAGCGCGCCGAACGCTCCATGCGTTGAAGTGTGGCTGTCGCCGCAGGCGATCGTCATCCCCGGCTGCGTCAAGCCCAACTCGGGCCCGATGACGTGCACGATCCCTTGCCGTCCGCTCCCGAGATCGAACAGGGTGATGCCGAAGTCCCGACAGTTCTTCACGAGCGCGACCGTCATCTGCTCAGCCAACTCGTCGGCGAAAGGTCGCACCCGCGAATCCGTGGGGACGATGTGATCTATCGTCGCGAACGTGCGATGGGGAAAGCGCACGCTCAGGCCCAGCGCTCGGAGCATGGAGAACGCCTGCGGGCTCGTCACTTCGTGAATGAGATGCAGGCCGATGAACAGTTGCGTCTGCCCGGAGGGCAATTCCCGAACCGTGTGCAAACGCCAGACCTTCTCCAAGAGCGTCTCCGCCATATGCCGCTTCTCCTCGCCGCGCGAAGGGGGAATTGTAGGGGGGATGCCCGCGTGCGTCAAGCCGAGGCCTTGCGTTCGTCCCCGCGTTGCGGAGCGAGCACGCGCATCAGCGGATTTCTCGCAAAAAGGCGAGCAGGCGTTCGACGACGATGGGCCAGTCGTAGTGCTCGCGATAAAGCGCGCGTCCGCGTTCGCCGAGGTCTCGGCGCCGTTCGACATCCTCGGCCAGGAGGATGACGTGGTGCAGGAACGCCTCCAGGTCATCGGCGGGCGAGAGCAGGAGCGCGCCCGAACGCCGGAGCGATTCGTCGGTCAATCGTCCCCATGTCCCGACGACCGGTAGTCCATGGCTGAGAGCGGCCATGAGCGAAGATCGTCGCGTCGAGACGCCATCGCTCAGCGGGAGCAGGAAGAGATCGCTCGCCTGCAGCGCGCGCGAGACGGTCGCGGCATCCGCATATCCGAGGGCGAGGATCTTGCCCTGCATCTCCCGCGGAGCGAGCGCGCGAAGGTGTTCCGATTCCGGTCCGATCGCCAGCAGGCGTGCTGGGATCCCTCGGGTCGAGAGCGCTTCCACGCTCTGCACCAGCCACAGGCGCTTCTTCGAGACATGCAGCGTGCCGAAGAACGCGAGGACGAACTCCTCGTCTCGAAGTCCGAAGTCTCGGCGCGCCTGCTCGCGATCGGCGGGAATTGGTTCGATGTTCGAAGGGCTGGGGAGGTGAATGATCCGCCGCTCTCTCACCGGCCACGCGCGGCGCACCCGCGCCGCCCACGACTCGGTGGAGATGGCGAGGCCGCGCGCTGCGAGGATGGCGAGCGCGAACATCGCGCGTTGAGCGAGCGCCGCGATCAGGTGCCGGAGAGGGAAGACCGAGAGATCGGCATACAATTCATGCACGAGGAGCAGCACGCGTTGGCCTCTGAGCCGTTCTCGAACCAGTGCCAAGGGGAAGGCCAGATTCACCCCCCCGCGCCCGTAAGCGTGCGGCACATAAGGGACGAGGAGCCAATCCGGCGCGGCGCGGGCGATCTCTCGAGCGAGCGTCGCCAAGCCGCGCCATCCCCACGGCGCGAGGACGCGGCGCACGAGGACGCCCTCCGGTTCCTCCTCCGAGACGGCCGTTCGCTCTCCCGGATCCCGCGTCGTGAGCACGAGGACGTCACTCCGGCCGAGTCGGCGCAGATGTTCGGCCAGATGCCGCGTGTGATCCGCCAATCCGCTCCGCTTCGGTGGATAATCGGGACAGAGGATGACGATGCGCATCTTCGCTTCGCGCCGCTATGTCATCGCGAGGCGGCGCCCGCCCATTCCCGTCGCGCGTCCTCGAACGCGCGCATCAACCGCTCTCGATGGCGCCAGGACGCGAACGTGTCTTCGGCGAAGTCCCGAGCGCGCGAGCTCAACGCGAGCGACATTCGGGAGTCGGTCACCACGCGTTCGATCGCGGCCGCCAATGCGCGCACGTCGCCCGGCTCGACGAGCACTCCCGTCTCGCCATCGCGCACCCATTCCGGGAGAGCGCCGACGCGAGAGGCGATGACCGGCGCTCCGTGCCACATCGCCTCTGCGCTGACGCGACAAAACGGTTCCGGCCAGAGCGAGGGAACGACGACGGCGTGAGCGCAGCGATAGAGATGGAAGATGAACGGGCGATCGAGCCATCCGAGAAACGTGACCAGGTGCCGCGTCGGCACGCGCGCGGCCAATCGCTCCAAGCGCGCGCGCTCCGGTCCTTCGCCGATGAGGACGGCGTGAACAGCCGGCGCGACCAGCGCCACCGCGCGGAGGAACAGATCGGCGCCTTTGTACGCATACAGGCGTCCGCAAAAGAGGACGAGCGGCCGAGGATCCAAAGGGAAGACCGATTCCGGCAGCGGGCGCTCGCTCCCCACAAGCATGGGCCGCACGAAAATGGGGTTCACGACGATCCGGTCTTCGGGCAGCCCGACGGCCACCAGCTCGCGCTTCATGTATTGGCTCGCTACGAGGATGCGCGGCAGCTCGCGCGCCGCCTCGATCCAGCGCCGCGTCGTGCGCACATCCATCAGGAGGCGCCACGGACGACGCGTCGCACACCCATGAAGGTATGGGGCGATGAGGCAGTAGGGGCCGAAGGGCCGAGGGCAGACGCGCTGCTGGCGCGCGTAGAATTTCCCATGTCCCGGGCACACGTAGCGGCTGTGAACGTGGACGAACGGAACGGTAGGACAGAGGCGCGCGAGGAAGCGCAGTACATCGGCCTCTTCCACGTCGTGCGCGAGGATGACGTCGGGAGCCAATCGGTCCACGATCCGGCGCAACTCGGCCGCACGCTGCGGCCACGATCCGGCGTCCGGGCAGAGCGCGGGAACGTGCACGCGCCCGGCGGCGATCGTTCGAATCGGCCGCGTGACAGCCCGCCCATGAAGCAAAGTGATCTCATCCCCTTCCTGTTCCAGGAGCCGATGGAGATCGGCGGCATAAGTCTCCGTGCCGCCGATGATCTCCCCGTGCATGGTGATGTGCACAATGCGCATCGGCGCAGGCCTCATTCGGCGCGATACGCCTGGCGATAGATCGCCAGACAGCGACGCGCGACGGCTTCCCAGGTGAATCGTTCCAGGACGCGCGCGCGTCCCCGCTCCCCCATGCGGCGCGCTTCTTCGGGATGTCGGCGCAGCCACTGGAGCCGATCGGCTATCGCGGGCGCATCGTTGGGTGGGACGAGAAATCCCGTCACGCCGTCCTCGATGACCTCCGGCAGTGCCCCTACCGTCGTGGCGATCACCGGCGTCGCGCACGCCATCGCTTCCACGAGCGTCAATCCGAACAATTCCGGAGCCGGATGGAACGTCCCGAAGACGTCCGTGTACACGGAGGGAAGGACCAGGACGAGCGCGGCGTTGTACTCTCGCACGAGACGTTCATCGTCGGCGTCGAGGATGAAACGCACGCGCTTGCCCTGCGCCAGCGTCTGCAACAGCTCCAGATACTCCGCGCTGCGCGTCGCCCCGAGATGTGGCTCCCAAAGCCGACCGAGCACGCGCAGCTCGATCGTCGCGTCCACGGCTTCGATGAGATAATTGATCCCCTTGTGGGGGAGCAGTCGCCCGACATACAGCACCGTCTCGTACGTGCGTGCGGGCAAGGGCCGGAACCGCTCGACGTCCACACCGGCGAAGACGACGTGATTCTTCTGCGCGTACTGGGCGAACCGTTGCGCAGAGAACTGCGAGAGGTGAAGGAATCCGTCCACCCATCGTCCCGTGTCGAAGCGGTACGAGAAGTCCCATCCTCCTCCGCCGAGATCGGTGACGAAGACGCGCTTGCCTGTGGCGCGCGCATACGCGATGGCGAGCGTCGTCGCGAGGACGTGGAATTGATGGCAATGGATGACATCGGCATCGGCGAGCGCCGTGAGGAAGCGCAGGCTGACGGGATTGGTCCGTTGGCCGCGCGGGCACCACAATGGGCGGAAGAGCTGCACCTCGAACGGCGTCGGTTCGACAGCGAGCGCGTCTGGCTCGTTCTCGTGCGCGGCGAAGCTCACCAAGCGCGTGGGCGTGAGTCGCGCCATCGCGCGCGCCAATTCGGTCGCATACCGCTCGCCGCCGCCAATGACCGAACGGTCGCCGAAGTAGGTCGGGGAGACGTGCACGACGCGAAGGCGCGCGCTGGGAGCGCTCAGCTCACGCCCGCGATGTCGCGCGAGAGCGATCAACGACCTCCTCCAACGTCTCGGCCAAGCGGCGCGTCAACTCGCGGCGCTCGTATTGGCGGATGACCGCCGCCTGCGGATGATAAAACTGGCGCGCGAAGCCGTTCGGGTCAAGGGCCGCCTGACGCAATAGCGCGCGCAGGCGCTCAGGCTCCCGATGCTCCACGCTCACGCCGACGCCGGCCCGCTCGATCAACGTCGCGGCCAGTCCACCGGGCGTCACAGCGAGGATCGGGCGTCCGGCCGCCATGTACTCGAAGAGCTTCCCGGGATACCACTTCTTCCCCCCCTCGCGGCTCGTGATGAGCAGAAGCAAGATATCGGCCGCGACCATGCGCGCCAGCGCCTCTCGGTGCGTCGTGCGCGGCTCCACGCACACCACCTCCTGCAGCGCGCGCGCCCGCACAAAGCGCAGATTCGACGGCGGCAACCCTCCGAGGAACTGCACGCGCCAAGACGTCGGCGCGTGCTCCGCGAGCCAGGCCACCGCCTCCAGGAAAGCAGTCGCCGCATCCCCCCACACCATGCCCGCGTGCAGGAGCATCGTCGGAGCGCCGGGCGCAGAAGGCGCGCGCGCGATCGTCCGAAAATCCTCCGCGTCGTACCCGTTCGGGATGACGATCGAACGCGCGGCCGTCTCCGGAACGAGTCGCGCGAAATCCTCGGCCATGGCCTCGTGCACGCAAATCACGCGATCGGCGGCGCGCAAGACCCAGGCCTCCGCCCAGGCATCCAGGCGATCGCGCACCGGACGCCGCGCTTTGATCGGCCAGAGCGTCCAGTAGTCGCGGAAATCCACGACGAGCGGCCGATCGAGCCATCGCTTGAGCCCGAGGCCGAGCAGGGCCGAGGTCCACGGACTCACGGAGACGAAGATGGCCTCCACGTCGTGTCGGCGCGCGATCCGCACGCACGTCGGCAATGCGCGCGCGGCCCAATAGAAATGTTCATCGCCGATGGGCGCCAGCGCGAAATGATACAGCGCGCGCAGCAGCCGATACCCCCACCAGCGCGGCCTCACCTCGGTGGGGATCTCGGAGTGGATGATGGGCCCGAGTTCGCTTGCCGAAGGAGAGCGGGGGGAGATGCAGCGCCGCAGGCGTTCGCCCAGAGCGTGCACGGGGTTGAAGGGAGCGAGCCGGTAAATGGGTAGGCCAGGCGGAACGTCGTCCAGCAGCGCCTCGTCTCGTTCTTCCGGAGCGAGCACGCGCGCCCAATCGAGGGTGATGACGATGGGCTCCCATCCGAACGCGCCAAGATATTTGACGAACTTCACGGCGCGAAACGTGCCGCTACTGTTTTGCGGGGGGAAGGCCAAGGCGAGGAATAAGACGCGACGCGGCATGAGCGTTCATCAAATGCGCGATGACGTCGCCGTTTTGATCGCCGACCAATACAGCTCTTCCAAACGCGGGGCTTCGCGTCGAATGTCATGACGTTCGGCGACAAAGGCGCGACCAGCTTCGGCCATGCGCGGCCACTGCTCGGGATGCGTCATGAGCTCCCGGAGCGCCTCGGCCAACGCCTCCACATCGCGCTCGGGGACGAGCCGCGCGCTCTCTCCCTCGCGCACGACGTGCGGAATATCGGCGTGGCGCGTCGCGACGATGGGCATGCCCGAAGCTTGCATCTCCAGCAGGACCGTCGGCGCTCCCCCCTCGTCATCGCCATTCGCGGCGGTGACGCTCGGCTGCACGAGGATATGACATCGCTCGGCCACCTCGCGATAGGCCGCGCGCGAGAGCGCGCCCAGCCAGCGCACGGCCTCGGCAATCCCCAATTCCGCCGCGAGCCGCTCCAAGCGAGGCCGTAGCGGCCCTTCCCCGATAAGGTATAGCTCGCACGCGCGCATCTGCGCGCGCACGCGCGCGAACGCCCGCAACGTGTACTCGTGCCCCTTCTTCTCCACCATGCGTCCGACGTGCAGCAGGCGAATCGGTCCCTCGCACCATGCGCGCGGGCGAAAGGGGAACTGCTCCAGATCAATCGCAATGCGTTGAATCCGGACTTTCTCCGGTGGGCATCCGAGCCGAAGGAGACGCTCGCGCATGTGCGGGCCTTCGACAAGGAAGAGCGCGCCGTGAGCGAAGAGTTGACGATATCGCACGCGCCACTCGGCCTCGCGCACAAGCGCCGACAGATCGTAGCCGTAGAAGGACGTGATGAGCGGCACCTGCAGACGCTGCGTCGCCGCAAGCACCAGAACGCCCGTCGGCCCAAAATGCGCATGCACAAGCTGCGGACGCAGGCGTCGCAGCGCCGCGTAATACCGATATGCGCGAGCGCTCTCCATCCCCAGCCAATGGGCCAGCACACGCTGCGCCGCGCGCACCCCGAGCGCCACATCTCGTCCCGACACCCGCACGAGCGCTTCGATCGGGAACTGCTCCAGATGCTGTACGTCCTCGGCCACCACGACGGCGCGAACGCGACGCAGCGCGCGCAGATATTCGTAGATGAAGGTCTCCGTCAGCGGCAAATAGTCCGGCTTCACTTCGGCAACAAGGGGACGCTCGTCTTCGCGATTCGCGCTCCCCCCATGAGCTCGGGTGAACATCGTGCGTGGCTCCAGCTATGGTCCCTGAGCCTCCGCCGGAATCAGGCCACGTTTCATGAGCGCGGCCACGATGATCCCGACGATCATCCCGATGAGGTATCCGTAAGGGAGTCCAGCGGCCAGCAGTCCGACTAGCAGGATGATCATCCACTCGCTTCGGGAGGACGCGCCATCGCGCACCAGCCGCAGCAACGCCACGCCTTCGAAGAAGAGGATGACCCCGAGAATGGGCAGCGGGAAGACCTTCACGATCGCCTCGAACCCGCGCCCGAAGAAGAGTCCGAGCAGCATATAGAGCGCGCCCTCGATGATCACCGACCCTCCCGTGCGCGCGCCAAAGGTATAATGCCCGGCGACGCCTCCGGCCCCGTGACAGGTGGGGATGCCGCTGAGAAAGGGATTCACGAGGTTCATCAGCCCATAGGTGAGGCCGATCTGCCGCACCGTGACCCGTCGTTCGGGGAAGAGGTCCTCGACGATCTGCCGCGTGGCGAGGATCGAATTCCCGAGCGAGAGAGGGATTTGCGGCAACGTCAGCAGGAGGAAACCCGTCAGGATGTCCGACCATTGCGGGATGTGGACCTTCGGCAGGCTCACGCCGAAACCATGCGCGAAGCTCGAGGCGGAGACGGTGAACGCAAAGCTATACGCGAGGCCGAGCAGGACCAAAATCAGCGCGGCCGGATATCGGCGATTCCCCAAGAGGATGAGGGTGAGGCCAAACCCCACGCCAGCGAGCGCATATCCGAAGAGGCCATCGGCCGGCACATATTCCCGCAGAGCGAGCAGCGCCAGCTGCAGCCCGAGCCCGAATTGAATCCCGCGCACGACGCTCTTGGGGATGGCTCGCGCCAGCCGATCAATGAGACCCGAGAGCGAGAGCAGCAGCATGAGGACGCCCGCGGCCAATCCGGCTCCATATAAGACCGAACCGCTGAGTTTCTGCGTGATCACGATGGCGGCCATCGCCTTGAGCGGTTGCACGGGCATGGGGAGGCGATAGCGCAATCCCGTCAGAATCTGCATGAGGCCGAACATCGTGAGCACGCTCGTGCTGTCGAGCTTGGCAGCCAACGTGACGCCGACGACCAGGGGAAAATCCGTGCCCAGATCGCCGAACGCGCCCGCCCATTCGTTGCGGTCGAAGCGAAGAGCGGGCTTCGCCGACGCCGGTTTCGTCGTCGCGACAGTCTCCATGCGCCGATCCTCCGAATCTCACCACGTGAGACGCTCGATAGCATAAACGCGCGCCGCGGGGATGGGCAAGGACACAGCCCTGAGGCGTAGACGGCGCGCCGTTCACGGCGATGCTTCCCTCTGGCCGACAAGGCGCACCAATTCGCGCCATTCGCGCAGCGCTCCCGGACGCAGACGGCTCAGCGTGAGGATGTAGAGCCCGAGACCGCAACTCGCTTGAATGGCCAGGCCAAGGAGCGCGCTCAAGATCCACGGCTGGACCACGTGGGCGCGAATGAGGATCACCCCCACGGCCATGAGGCCGGTGCTCACGGCCGCCGGAACCAACGCGCGAAGGAGGACGCCCATCGGCAGCGCGATGACCCGATTGGCCAACGCGTGCGAGAAATACCACGCAGCGATGCTCGCGCTCGCATACGCCAACGCCACGCCTTCGATCCCCCAGCGCAGGCCAAGCGCGATGCTGGCGATGACGATCGGCACGAAGAAGAGGTTCCAGCGGAGCAGGACGTCCGGTCGCCCTCGGGAGAGACAGAGCGGTCCGATCGTCGTCCCGATCGCCTGGAGCGCGCCGACACCGCACAGGACGCGGGCCACGAAAACCGCGCGCTCCCATTTCGGTCCGTAGAGCACGCGGATCGCTTCGGGGGCGACGATGGCGAGCCCGATCATCATGGGGAAGGCGACGGTGGCGATCCCCTCGACCACGCGCCGATAGGCCTGACGCGCCGATTCGAGATCCGGCACCTGCGCCAGAGCCGGAAAGAGCGCGCGCCCGAGCGCCCACGAGATGTTCTGTAGCGGCAGGAGCATCAACCGATACGCGAGGGCGTAATAGCCGAGCGCTTGCGCACCAAGGACCCGCCCAATGAGCGCGGTATCCGCATTTCGGGCGAGAAAGTTCAACACGTTGATCCCCACCAGCGATCGTCCGAAACGGAACAACTCGCCGAGAGCGTCGCGGTCCACGCGCCGTGGATCTCCGATGCCCCGCGCGCCGATGGGAGCGAGAGACCAGGCTGCGATCGCCGTCGCGCCCGAGGCGATGAGCGTTTGTCCCACCAAACTCCATACCCCCCATCCGCGAAAAGCCAGACCGACGGCCACCACTCCGCCGAGCGCGAGGGCGATCGTCTCCACCAGAGCGAGCCGACCGAGCCGCAGCTCTCGCTGCAAGAGCGCGATGGGAACGGTCGCCAGGGCGACCAGTGGGAAATTCCATGCGAGCGCCAGCGCGAGCGGCACCAGGTGAGCGTCCGCGTACGCCCTCGCGACGAGCGGCGCTCCGAGCATCAGCACGAGCATCAGGGCCACGCCGATAGCCAGGCTTCCCCAGAACGCCGCGCGGAGATGCGCGCGCGTCAGATCGCGCTTCTGGATCAGCGCCGGCCCCATCCCCCATTCGCCGAACAGACTCAAGAACGCCATCACGACGCCGAGCATCGCCCACCGCCCGAAGTCATCCGGCGCGAGCCATCGCGCCAGCAGCGCCGTGATCCCGAGCTGCAGCAGTTGCCTGAAGAGTTGCCCGCTCCAGGACCAGAAGGCGCCTCGCGCTGCGCGCGCCAGCAGCGAAGTCGCGGCAGAAGGGACGAGCTCGGATTCGAGCATCGAGGTGCGCATGATGACCACTACCGATCCCGCGCGGCGTCGGCTGCGGCCTCATCCATCCGCTTGATGACGCGTGCCGGGACCCCAACGGCGACCGAGAAAGGTGGGACATCGCGCGTGACGACCGCTCCGGCGCCGACGATGGCGCTGCGCCCGATGGTGACGCCGGGGAGGACGACGGCATTGGCCCCGACGGTCGCGTTCTCCCCCACCACGATGTCGCCCATGATCTTCGTCTGCCATCGAGCAGGCTGCGTCGGATCGCGATAGCTGTACATCTCCGAGACGAGCACGGCGCCGGCGCCAATGATCGCGAAATCGTGAAGGATGATCTGCGCGCCGCCACCATGCAGGATGCAGCCCCAGGCCAGCTCGACGTGATTGCCGATGACGATACGCCCCCCTTGGCGGTACTCCGGCGCGCGACCGGCGCAGTAGAGCACGCAATGGTCGTGGATGATGACGTTCTCCCCCAAGATGAGCCGATCCGGCCGCACGATCGTGACGTGACGCCCGAGCTGAAGACCGGGCGCTCGAGCGCGCAACTGTTCGCGGACGAGCTCCTCATGGTACGCGCGTTGCAAATCATCCCACATTCGGCGGCAGAGGCGAAGGAGTCCTCGCCAGGTCATCCGATCCCTCCTTCGCGAGGGTGCGCGCCCAGCAACGCCCGCAACCGCTCGCGCCCCCGCACGTAGAGCCGCGCGACCTCGTGACCCTCCCATGCCGCCGCGTGAAAATAAAGCGTCTGCGGGTGGAACGACTGCTTGAACCGCACCACGCCTTCATGACCGCCGCTCGGATTGAAGTCGTACCACTGATAGCCGCGCTCGCACGCATCGCGAATGGCCTCAGCGTGCACGAGATTGCTCGGCCGATATTCGAAGAACGCAGCGATGAATGCGCCGTGCCAGTAGACGGCATGCTGATTGTGATAGAGGACGAGAATGCCCCCGATGATCGCCCCGGACTTGCGCACCAGCCACAGGCGCACGCGCTGCGCATCGTAGCGACCGAGAGCGCGGAATACGGCGAACGGATAGCGGCTGGTCGCCCGCTCCCCCCATCGGCGAAGGGCGTCTTGATACACCGCGTAGTACTCCGCGTAATCGCGCTCGCTCTCGGCGAGCATCACCTGCAGGCCGCTGCGCAGGGCCTTTCGAATATTGCTGCGGTTGCCGCGAGAGAACTGGCGCCAGAGGTCCGCGAACTCTCCCGACAGGCGCAACGCTTGCGTGAAGAGCACCGTGGGACGAAAAACCGCCGGGATCCCCCACGGGGCATACGGGTTGCCGAATACGCGCACCCACGCCGTGCGTGGCCCGCGCACGCTCGCGTAGATCGCCCGCACGTGTTCTTCGGAGAGGTCGCCGTCGGCGATGATCCCCCCGTAGACGCCTGGGAACATGGACTCATAGCCGCGAAAGAGGCCGTTGAGCCCGGCGCGATATCGCATGAGCGGGAGGATGGCCACCGTGCCATCCTCGAACAGATATGCGCGCGTGGCGATGCGCACCTGTGGGAAAGCGGTCGCCATTGCCTCCGCCCACAGCCGCGTGTGGAAGAAGGTGGCATACGGACACCGCTCGCACACGCGATCCCACAGGTCCGGCGGCGCCGGATCGAACACGGCCATGCGCAGTCTGCGCTCACCTTTGGGGTCCGTCGCCATGGGATTCACCGCTTTCCAGCCGCTCCCGCCGCTCGAAGGCGCTCTCGCCAATCGTCCAACATGTCCGAGAGCGTCTGCTCCCACGGGATGCGCGGCTCCCATCCGAGCTGTCGCAATCGTTGCGGATCGCCGACCAGTATCGGCACATCCGCGGGACGCCATTTCCGCTCATCCACGACGATGGTGAACGCGATCGGGCTCCGCTGCCGCAATCCTTCCAACAGCTCGCGCACCGCGCGCCCCCGTCCGGAACACACGTTCACGACCGGCGGCGCATCGGCCTGGCACAGCGTCGGCGCTTGAGCGAGCGCCATCCAATAGGCGCGCACGGCATCGCGCACGTCGAGGAAATCTCGCACGACATCGAGAGGGCCGACGGCGAGAATGGGATCGCGCCACCCGCATTCGGCCTCGACGATCTGTCGCGCGAAATCCGCCCCCACGAAAGCTGACGATTGGCGCGGGCCGATATGGTTGAACGAGCGGACGATGACGCCGACCATCCCCTGACGGTGATACGCGCGCCAAAGGGCTTCCGCGCGCGCTTTGCTCACGGCATAAGGGCCGACCGGACGCAGCGGATGCGTCTCCGACACGGGAAGTGCTGTCGGAGAGACGTGCCCGTAGACGCGCGCCGTGCTCGCCAATAACACGCGCGCATGCGGCGCGCGTCGGCGTACGGCCTCAAGCACATGGCGCGTGCCGCGGACGTTCACGTCATACGTCTCCTGCGGATGGGCATCCCCCTCGGGGACGAAGGCGCGCGCTGCCAGATGATAGACCTGATCGGGTCGCACTTCGGCCACGATCGCCTCCACGCGCGCAGCATCGCGCACATCGGCCTCAAAGAGCGTCACCTTCGTGCGCACGCTGCGCACATTCTCCACCCGCGTGCGATCGCGCAACAGGCCCACGACGTCGCACCCCTGCGCAAGCGCGAACTCGGCCAGATGCGAGCCCACGAAGCCCCCGATCCCCGTGATCAGCACGCGCATTGCCCGTCTTCACCGCCGCAGCGGCGGCTCTAACGATTCCGCGAAGCGTTTGGGCGCCGACCCTTCCACCGCCTCGCGCTCGGCCAATTGCTTGGCCACCAGCGCCAGATCGGCCTCCACCATCATCTTGATCAATTCCTCGAAGCGCACCTTCGGCTCCCATCCCAATCGCGCTCGCGCCTTCGAGGCATCCCCCACCAGCAGATTCACATCGGCCGGGCGAAGCAAGCTTGGATCCACGACGACATAATCCCGATAATCCAGGCCGACGTAGCCGAAGGCCAGCTCGCACAATTCGCGCACCGAATGGGTCTCGCCCGTGGCGATCACGTAATCGTCGGGCTCGTCCTGTTGCAGCATCAGCCACATCGCTTCGACGTAATCCTTGGCATAGCCCCAGTCCCGCCGCGCCTCCAAATTGCCCAACCGCAGCTCCCGTTGCAGCCCGTACTTGATGCGCGCGACGGCGTGCGTCACCTTCCGCGTCACGAACTCCAGGCCGCGCCGCGGACTCTCGTGGTTGAAGAGAATGCCCGAGCAGGCGAACATCCCATAGGATTCGCGATAGTTGATCGTGATCCAGTGGCCGTAGAGCTTGGCCACCCCATATGGACTGCGCGGATGAAACGGCGTCCGTTCGTTCTGCGGCACCTCGGAGGTCGCCCCGAACATCTCGCTGCTTGAGGCTTGATAGAACCGGATGCGCGGATTCACCACGCGAATCGCATCGAGCAGCCGCGTGACGCCCAGTGCCGTGAACTCCCCGGTCAATACCGGCTGACTCCAAGACGCCGGCACGAACGATTGCGAGGCCAGGTTGTAGACCTCATCCGGTTGGGTCACCCGTAGGGCGTGAATCAGCGAATTCTCGTCGAGCAGATCGGCGTAGATCAGCTCAATCTCCCCCTCCAGGTGCGCGATCCGCTCCAAATTCGTCGTGCTCGTCCGTCGCACGATCCCGTAGACCTTGTACCCCTTCTCCAGCAGGAGCTCCGCCAGATACGAACCGTCTTGCCCCGTGATGCCCGTGATGAGCGCTCGCTTCATACCCCCATCTCCTTCGCGAACCGATGCTCCGCGCTTCGAGCGCCGAGATTCTCCAAGAGCGCGACCAAGAGGAGGAACAAGAGCGCATTCGCCGTCACCTGCAGATTGAAGTCGAAGGCGCTGTGAATCCCCATGCCCAGGAGCGCGACCGTCACCCCCAGCGCGAGCGCGCGCTCAAACCGCGCTGCCGACGAATCCGCCGCGCGCATCAGCGCCCGCCGCATTGCGCGCCAGATCGCCAACAGCAGCCCCATGAGCAGGAGGGCGCCCCATACCCCTAATTCGGCCATAACTTGCAGGTAATCGTTGTGCGCTTGCTCGACCCGATACACTCCGGCCGAACGATCATAACGCGTATAGGCGACCGGATAGGCGCCCAATCCGACGCCCCACCAGAAGTGATCTCGGATCATCGCAGCCGTCGCCCGCCAGATCATCGGACGATCGAGCGGATTCGCGAACGTCGCTTCCACGCCCTCGGTCATTCGCCATCGGCTCACCACCGGTTCGGCGCCGATCCACAGGACGCCCGCCACGATCCCCGCGCTCATCAGCCCCACCATCAGCGCACCGGAACGCAGGCTTCCACGCACGCGCGCGTTCATCGCCGCCCACAGCAGCGGCAGCGCGAGCAGCTCCACACCTAGCACGAGCACTCCGCCCCGCGACCCCGTCAGCGCGATGGCGATCCCCATGATGAGCGCCGAGATGGCGCATACCCCCCACCGCTCGCGCGCCACTCCGCCCCCAAGGATCGCGGCCACCGGCAGCGGAAAGAGCATCTCCAAAAACCCGGCCGCGTGGTTCCGATTGACGAACGGGCCGAACGCGATCTCCACCGTCTCCACCTCGCGCACCCACAGCAGCCGCGGACTCGCCGTGAGCTTCTGCACCACGCCGACGAACGCGAGCGAGCATCCAAGCAGCAGGAGCACGACGAACGCCCCCGCTCGACGGCGCGTGCTGCGCAGCAGCTCCACGGCCAGTGCGAAGTATCCGCTCAGCACCGCGAGCCGCCACATCGCCTGACGGGTTCCCGAAGGGTCCTGGGACGCAGCGGCGGACACGGCAAGAGGCGCGCCCCTATCGAGCGGCTCCGACGTCGGACGTGGCGCGCGAACCAGTTGCAGAGCCGCCACCAGCAGTGCGCCCGCGAGCACGCCATGAATCGGCGTCACGTGCACTCGTACGGCCCGTTCCAGGACAGCCTTTATTCCCCAAAGCGCCAACAGGACGAGAAGAAGAGCCGTGAGCCCGTGAACCGCCCACGGCTCCACCGCACCGAACATCCACGGTGCGAGGAAGACAGCGGCCAACATGCCCACCCACAGCACCCGGTCAAGCGTTCGGATCATCGCCAGCTCGCACGAGGGCGAACGCATCGAACCACACGCGTCCGCGAATGTAATCGTGGAGCGGATGCGTCGGCTCGCGACCGAGCACCAAGCGCACAGCGCGCGTCTCGGCCGTCGTCACGAATTCCAAATGCACGAGCGCCCACTCCGGGCTCGCGGCGAGCGGCTCCCGCCGCACGCGCAATCGGTGGGCATCTTCGGCATCGAGGACCTCGACATACAGCCCATTGGATGCCAAGAGCCCCTGTGTCTTGTACGCGAAGCGCAGCACGTAGCGCGTCGCAGGCTCGACCACCAGCTCGCGCGTGATGCCCGCGTACCGCACTCCTTCGCGTCCGCGAAACTCCAGCCGGAGCGAGCGCGAGTCCCCGTATCCGACGCTCTCATCAATGCCGACCGTGACATCGCGCGAGGACGCCAGCTGCCAATCCAATCCTCCCTCGACGATGGGGTGCGCGAAGTCCCCATTCCAGAAAGCCGTCGTGGGTTCTCGTCCGTACTCCCGTCGCAGCCACTCGCGCCACACGCGCTCGGCTTCCCGCCATCGCTGCAGGCGCACCAGGGCGCGCACCAGACGCCGCCCCCCTTCTCGCGCCGCCTCATCCCAGGACGACAAGGTCCACCACAGGGCGATGGCTTCTTCTGCCCGCCCTTTCGCCAGAAGATAATCTCCCACCTTCATCGCGACCCACGACGGACGGCCTTCGGCCAAACGCTGCAACAGCGCAGCATCTCCGTCGCGCACGTGCCAGATCAGATCGCAGATGTTCTCCACGACATCCGGCGTCGCCTCCATGAGCGCTCGCAGATGCTCGAGCGCGGCGTCCGCTCGCCCGCGGCGTAGCAGGAAATTGGCGTAAAGCCAACGCGGACGAAAATGCTGCGGAGCCAGGGCGATGGCTCGCTCATACGTTCGCGCCGCGTGTTCCCACTGACCGTTCGCTTCGTAGGCACGCCCAAGCCCCATCCACAGGCGCGCGTCGTACGGCGAAAGCTCGACGGCCCGACGCATATGCATCACGGCCTTCGGCGGGTCGAAATGGGCGGGATCGAGCAGGTAAATCATCCCCAGCTGCTCGTGCACTTCGGGCACCGTCGGGAGGAATCGCCGCGCCTCTTCCAATCCCTCGACGTCCTGAAAGAGCGTCGCCAGCGCATATCCGCGAAACGCCCGCACGAGACCGTATCCTCCGACGCCGAGCAGCGCCAACCAAACCACCAGAAAGAGCGCACGCGCCCAAAGGGGCGAAAGAGCCAGCACGATGCTCGTCCCCGATTGCCGCTCCAAGGGAACGCGCGCCACACGAGCCGGACGCCCCGACCGTGAACTCCGACGCCCTCGTTCGTCCGATCGTGCGAGCGGGAGCAGACGCCCAGCCATCCTGCGTCACCGTTGCGGCGCGACGGGACTGACGACCTTGGAGCGCTCGCCGCGAGCGACCGTCAGGGCCAACGTCACGGCGAGAGCGCCGATCACCAGCGCGGGGATCACGATCCTACGACGCGCGCGCTGAGGCGAAGGCGCTTGTGGCGCGACTTGCGCGCGGCCCTCCCGCACCAGAAGCGAACGACCAGCGGCGAGCCCCATCACTTCGCCCGCGACCTGAACCTCGACGGGCTTCGCCATGGCCTCCACGCGCACGCCATCTTCGCCCTTTGTGACGCGGTACCAATTCCCCTGCGGCGACCGCACGCGCACGCCCTCGACGATCACTGCCGTCGCTTCTCGCGCCCGCACCCAGACCGTTCCCCGCACGAGTTCGATCACCCATGCTCCGGACCCTTCTCGCACGCGCGCCTCGCTCTCCGAGAGCAACGCGATCACCCCCGCTCCAGCTCGAAGCGCCAAGATCGCCATCGCTTCGCGAGCCGTGCGCAAACGCCCGCCATCGAAGACCGTGCTCCCCGAGGTGGCTTTCACGTCGTTCACGAACACGGCCCCTGTGGCGATCACTTCTCCCACCGCCGCGCTCCGGCCCGCCGTTGGGGAATCATGAAGACCAACCTTTGCGTTCGACAGGCGGACGACCGACAAAAGCAGGAGCACGACCGCGATCCCCCTTTGCATCCTTGGCCTCCACCATGCGCCGCCGCTTCTCCTCGGCTCAGATCGCCGACGCTCCACATCCGTCGGATGGTTCGCTCCCCGTGAGAGAGCTGGCCCACCCCAGACCATCGGTGGGCGCACCATTGAACCGATGCGCTCGCCACGTCGCGTCACGTCTTCGGCATGGTATCCCGGATCGCGAAGAGAAGTCAAGGTGATCCTGGGCGCGACCGGAAGCGCGCTGTCGCCCCTCACGCGCGCCCTCTTCGGCTAAGGAGTTCGGTCAGAGCCTGCAGGAACGCGCACACCTCTTCGACCGTGTTGTAGTGAGCGAGCGAGGCGCGCACGCTCTCCCGAACGCCAAGTTGCCGGTGGGTCTCGACGGCGTAGTGATCGCCGCCGCGCACAGCGATGCGATGGTGTTGCCAGAGCCAGGCCACGACCTCGTCGCTTGTGCACCCGGCTACGGCGAAGCTGAAGGTGGGCTCCTTCAGGTGATAGAACTCCGGCTCGCGAATCCCATAGAGCGTCACGCCTTCGAGCGCGCGCAAGCCCGGGGTGCCGTCCACGCCATCGAGCATCGCCCGCACCAATTCGTGCTCATACTGGCGAATGGCTTGCTGTCCGAGCCGAACCCATCGGCGTCGGTCCGTCGGCTCCACTGTCGCCATGGGGAAGCACTGACGCCCCAGCCAAGCGAGATACTCGACGACCTCGATGATCGGGGCGAAATCCGCCGGATTTCGAAACCCCCATTCCCAGCTCTCGGGGGGGCGTTCGGGAGCCGGGCTGAGCTTGTAATGCGGCAGTCGCAAGATCGCGTCGTCGGCATACGCCCAGCTCAATCCGCGTTGGGCGAAGATCTTGTAGCTGGAGAAGACGTAGGCATCAGCGCCAAGAGCGCGCACGTCCACCGGCCCATGGGGAATGAAATGCACGCCATCCACGATGAGCCACGCCTCGGGCGCCTTCTGATGAAGGAGGCGGCGAATCTCGGAAATGGGATTCTCCGCGCCGAGTACATTCGAGGCATGGGAGACAGCGACCACGCGCACGCGCGCATCGGTGAGCGCGTCCAGATGGTCGAGGTCCACCGTACCCGTCCGCGGATCGAAGCGCACAAGCTGCACCTCCAGCCGCTTCGAGGACAAGGCGGCCGCCGTCTTGCGCCAGGGGTCCACATTGGCATTGTGGTCAGTCGCTGAGATGAGAATGCGGCTGCGATCCGGGAGCGCCGGCAGAATCGCTTCCGCGAGTCGCCGCAGGATGGCCGTCGCCGATTCGCCAGTGAAGAGCTGTTCGGGGGAGGGCGCATTGAGGAGATCGGCGACAGCGGCGCGCGCATCGGCCACGATCTGATCCACCCATTGCGAATCGGGGAAGCGGCCGCCTCCGTACGAGCTCAGGCGCGACGCGCGCTCGATGGCGGCATGCGCCGACATGAGCACCAGGCTTCCCGCACCGCTGTCGAAGAAGATGCGCGCCGTGCCCTGACTGTCCGCGGAGACGTACCAGAACTTCTCTCGGATCGTCGCGTGCAACGCATCGGAGATGAGGGCGTTCATGTCCATCCCCCTTTCGCCGTGTCCCAGCCAGACGTCGCACGCCTTTCGGTGAGGTCGCTTGGTATAATGTGTGTCGAGCGAGCGCTCGGTGAGAGGCGTGTGGGGAGGAGGTCGCGATGCCGGCCAATCTGACGCCGGAGTATCTGGAGGCCGAACGGAAGTTCCGCACGGCGACGACGCTGGAGGAGAAGCTCGCCGCCCTGGAGGAGATGCTCGCTACCCTCCCCAAGCACAAAGGGACCGAGAAGATGCAGGCCGACATCCGTCGGCGCATCGCGAAACTGCGGCAGGAAGCGGGACGTCGCTCGGGCACAGCTCGACACAAGCCGTTCTATCACGTCGAGAAGGAAGGGGCCGGACAGGTCATCCTCGTCGGTCCACCCAATTCGGGGAAATCGTCGCTGTTGGCCCGTTTGACGCACGCGACGCCGGAGATCGCCGCCTATCCGTTCACCACGCGGCTCCCCATGCCGGGCATGATGGAATTCGAGAACGTGCAGATTCAGCTCGTGGACATGCCACCGCTCGCCCCCTCTTACACCGAGCCGTGGATGTTGGCGCTCGTGCGTCAGGCCGATGCCGCGTTGCTCGTATTCGATCTGGCGGACGATGACGTGCTGACGCGGATCGAAGAGACGGTATCGCTGCTGGAGCAGGCGAATATCTCGCTCGGCGCACAGCTGCCGGCGGAGCTGGAGGGGAAGCGATCCGCGACGTTCAAGCGCGCATTGGTCGTCGGGACCAAACTCGATCTGCCGGAGGCGCGCGACCATGTGGAGCTCGTGCGGGAATGGCTCGGCGAGCGCTTTCGCCTGCTGCCGGTCTCCACGCAGACCGGAGAGAATCTGGAGGTCCTGCGTCGCGAGGTCTACGATTTGCTGGGAATCATTCGCGTCTACACGAAGGAGCCAGGGAAGAAGCCCGACCTGACGACGCCGTTCGTCCTCAAGCGGGGAAGCACCGTGGCCGATGTCGCGCGCGCGATCCATCGGGATTTCGTCGAGCGCTTGAAGTACGCGCGCATCTGGGGCGCGGGGAGATTCGACGGTCAACTCGTGCATCGAGATCATGTCCTCCAGGACGGGGATATCGTCGAGCTCCACCTGTGATCGCGTCCCCTGCGACTCGACTCAGCGCTCCCCGTGCTCTTCGGTCTCGCCTGAGGTCGGGGCCGTCGCCGGAGCCGCCGACTGAATCTCCGGATGCCGAATGTGCGCGCCCAAATTCGCCGTTCGACCGATCAAGCCCCCCGCGATGAGCGCGACGATGAGGACGAACCATCCGTATCCGCGCGACCATGAGGCCGTCGCGCGCATGCGCACGAGTCCAGCCAACGCAACAGCGCCCAACGCGAGCATGGCGATGAGCGCGGGCACGGCGGCCTCCTCATGCGCCTCGACGGTCGCCTCGGAGATGCCGGGCAATCCGTGGATCATCTCCTCGGCCGGTTCGCCGCTCAAGTAGGCGGGGATCGTCAGCACAGCCATCAGCACGAAGACGCCCAGGCCGAGCGATCGCCACTCGGGCTTCTTCACAAGCGCTACCAGATACAGCGCGATCCCGAGCCACACGCCGACGACTGGAATGTGATTGAGCAACAAATGCACGTGTGCCGCATTCATTCGCCGATCCTCCCCTTCACGATTCCTCACAGCGTGAAGGAGAGAGTATAGCCCGAGCGCTGCGGAAACGGTCAAGCATCCGCTTCGCTTCTCGCCAAGCTTCTCTTGCTCGCCGCTCCTCCAGTGGCGTAGAATGCTCCCTTGGTCGAGAAGCCCTCTTCTTCTCGGGTGGTGGAGCGAGAGGCGCGGCGTATGCGAATCCTCGGCGTTGATCCGGGCAGTGAGACGACCGGCTACGGCGTCATCGAGGTGGAAGGACACAGGTATCAGCTCATCGAAAGTGGAGCCATTCGTCCTCCGCGCAACCGTCCCTTCCCGCAGAAACTGCTCTACATCGCCGAGCGCCTTCAAGGCGTCCTCGACCGCCTTCGCCCCGACGCCGTCGCGTTGGAGGAAGCCTTCGCGGCGATCAATCCCAAGAGTGCGCTCAAGCTCGGACACGTGCGCGGCGTGGTCTTGCTGCTAGCGGCGCGGGCCGGAGTGCCCGTCTACGAATATTCGCCGCTGGAGGTCAAGAGCGCGACCGCCGGATACGGCCGTGCCGAGAAGCTTCAGGTGCAGCGCATGGTCGCTCTGTTGCTTCGTCTCTCCGACGTTCCCGAACCGCATGATATCGCCGATGCTCTGGCCGTCGCCCTCTGCCACGCTCATCACCTGCGCTTCCTCGAGCGGACGCGGGAGCGTCCCATCGGGTGACAACCGCCCGGCCTTTTGGTACAATTTGCATTTCTGCTGTGGGGAGGACGACGCATGAAGGTTCTCGATGTCGTGAAAGCGATCGCGCAGGGGTTGGCGACGACCTTTCGCCATTTGCCGGATCGCGTGACCACGCAATATCCGGATGAACCGGTCCGATTGGAACGGCGGTTTCGGGGGCAGCACATCTTGCACGTGGACGAGAACGGACGCGAGAAGTGCGTCGCGTGTTTCCTCTGCGCCATCGCCTGTCCGGCCGACGCCATCTATATCGAGGCTGCGGAGGACTTGCGACCCTATCCCGAGCGCATCGGCGTGGATATTCGCTACGCGCGCGTCTACGATATTGACTACGGCAAGTGCATCTTCTGTGGGTTTTGCGAGGAGGCGTGCCCCAAGGATGCGATCACCATGGGGCCGAATTTCGAGCTCGCGTGGTACACCCGCGAGGACATGATCAAGCACAAGGAGGATCTGCTCATCACCCGTCAGCGCGTCTCCCCGCATTTGGAGATCGCGTCGTAGTCCTTCCCCGTTGCCGGTCATCGCGCGGCGCCGTAGATCGGTTCCACCTCCATCCACTCGGCGTCTTCCTCTTCGCATCGGAAGTGTTCCAACCACGCCGGTTCGTCGAGCAGGGAGCCGAGGCCCAGTGCCACCGATTCGAGCGGGTGCTCCGCACGGAAGATGGGGATGCCGAACTCCTGTTGGAACCGCGCATCCAAATCCGTGAGGAGCGATCCCCCACCCGTCAGCGTAATGCCCGTCGTGCAGAGATCGGCGGCCGTCTCCGGCGACATCCGCTCCAGCATGAGCCGCACGCCCTGCAGGATCGTCTCCACGGTCCCATTCAGGGCGGAGACGACTTCATCGCTCGTGAGCACGATCTCGCACGGTGCTCCTGTGTGCGCGCTCTTACCGGCGACGCACATGGAGCGGGTTGGAGTTCGCGGCAGCGCCGCCCCGAGCGTGATCTTGATCGCTTCGGCCGTCTGTTCGCTCACGATCACCCCATAGCGCTTCAGCACGTAGTCGCTGATGGCGTGATCCATGGCGATGCCCGCCACGTTCAGGGAGTACGCGGCGATCAGCCCAGAAGCGGTGACGAGGCTGATGTCGGTCGTCCCGCCTCCGATGTCCACGATGAGGCTCGCCTGACCGGTGTGCGCGAGCGCACCAGCGCCCAACGCCGCTGCGATGCCATCCTCGATGAGGATGGTATGAAAGCCGCCGGCCCGATGCGCCGCCTCCCGTAGCGCGCGCCGTTCGACATACGTGGAGACGCTCGGCGTGCCCAATACCAAGCGCGGGAAGACCCATGAGCGCAAGCGAAAACCCAAAGCGCGTTCCAGCATGCCCCGCAGCAATTGTTCCGCCAGCTCGTAATCGGCCACGACGCCCGAACGCACGGGACGATGCACGACGACTTCCCGCGGCTCGCGCCCCAACATGTGCAGGGCCTCGCGCCCAATGGCCAGAACGCGACCGTCGGCACGATCCACAGCGATAGCCGTCGGCTCCATGAGCACGATTCCGCGATGCCGCACGTAGATGAGCGTGTTCACGGTCCCCAGATCAATCGCCACACTCGGCGCCAACACGTGTTCGATGCGTTCCCAGATCATCGCATGCCTCCTCGGTTGCTGTTCTTCACTGCCATCCGCTTAGATGCCCATCTGGGAGATTCCGTTTCGGGAAATTTGTAAACCGGCTTTTGCTCCCCGGCGGGTGCCGGGTATTCGGAACGTATCGGGAGAAGCCTCGCCCATTGCCTCCCGCGTGAGGCGTTGATCCTCCAGCCGGTGAAAGAGAATGATGCGCGGCTCTTGCTCCCATCGCCCCTTCCGTCGTAGCTTAAGTGACGGTGAGAACGCCGCGCCCTCGTCCAGAGCACGGTGGGACGGAATTGAAGATCGCGGCCTCAGTTTTCGGGGGATCAATCCACTATCCGGGGATCAGGGGCCAATCGGGAGAATGGGCTGACAGACAGTATAATTCGCGGCGTGAGAAGATCACGCAGCGGAGGCTCGTATGAGGGAACTCATGTTCCAAGCGCGGAGAGGATGGTCCCAATCCTTCGTCCTTGCCATTTTGGCCCTCGCTCTGATGATCCCGATGGGGCCTGTGCGCAGTCAGACTGAAGGAGGCTATGTGGTGAACGCACACTCCATAGATGCGCTCGATTCGCCATGCATGATGATCTTCGCGACCATCTACTGTCCCGATGCTGCAGGGAGTTGCGAAATTACCGTTTGCGATCCCGATTACGTCCCATATGACGAATATCTGCGCGTTACGTGTCACACTGGCGGGACCGATGACGGGCTCATCCGGTGTTGCGGATGAGCTTTTCGAGAGGGGGGTATGTGTCATTGGATGACCCTTTCGCTCGTTATGATCGCGTTGAGCGCGCTTGAGAGTGCGACGCCTCTTCGCTCGGGCATTCTCGCGCTGGGTGGGGAACAGGAAGTCTCGAGCTGATCCCGAAACTCGTAGCGCTGGCCTCTGGCTGGCTTACCGCCGGGAGGTGTTTCAGACCTTGCTCTGTGGCCTTGGGCGAGCTCTGCCTCTGGAGCTTTCCGTGTCGGCACGCGGCCCTTGACACCTCCGAAAATCGGTGGGAGACTAATAAGCGGTTTCGCCCAGTGGCCAGTGGGGGAGACCTGAATATTGGAAGACGGGTATGACATTCGGACCGTGTAAGAACTGTTGGGACATAAGGATCTTCATACAGAACCGCCTAATTCAAGTTAGCCGGAGGTAATAAGAAAAATGGCAACCGTGGCCGTCCTTCTGAGCATTGGCAGCGTATGCCTCGCACAAACTGCGAAGCCCCTTCTCACCTTTGAGCAGCTTTTCCCGAAGTCCCAGCAACAGCAAATGGGCCTCCACAAGCTAAGCGCGAGCGAAAAGGAAGCACTGCGTGCCCACGTCGAAAGACTCCTCGTCAAAGTTATGGTTATGGCTTCGTCTCAATCATCAGAGTCGGGCAAATCAAAGAGACCGACGAGCAATGTCTATGCTGGCGTTGGGGGTGGCCACTGGATCAAGAAGAATGTTGATAGTGGCACATATATCATTCTTGAGGATGGATCACTTTGGCAGATTGACCCCCTCGACAAGATTGATGCTATGCTGTGGCTTCCGTTCTCCAACATCACGGTGATAGAATCGTCATCTGGATCTCCAGGGTATAACTACCTGCTGATCAATACAGATGATGGAGAGAAAGCTCATGCAAAATACATGGGCAAACAATAACGGCTAACAAGGCGCTGCACCGGACGGCAATTCCGCTGCGCTCCATTGCCGCCGGTGAGCTTCGTCGGTAGGCAGACTTTTACCCAGGCAAAGGTATACCAAGAAGAGAGGAAAAGGTATGACCGAGTTGCTTAAACAAGCGATCGCCGAGATCGAGAAGTTGCCCGAAGACGTGCAAGATGCAATTGCAGCCCGCCTTCTCGCCGAGTTGGCCGATGAGAAGGGATGGGCAGCACGTTTTGCCGCGACGACGGATGCCCAATGGGACCGGATGGCAGAGATGGTTCGGCGGGAAATTACGGCCGGAGATACATTTGCGCTCGATGATCTCTTTCCCCCTTCGACCTCATGAAGTCAAGTGTTACCAAAGAGTTTCGGAAACGTCTCAATGCGTTGCCTGCAGAGGTCCAGGAACAAGCTGCCCGTGCTTATGCCCTCTGGCGTTCAAACCCTTATCATCCAAGCCTCCAATTCAAACGTGTGAGCCAACGGCAGCCGATCTACGCAGTGCGAATCGGGCTCGGTTATCGGGCTTTGGGTCTCTTGGAAGGCGATCGCATTTACTGGTTTTGGATTGGTTCGCATGCCGAATATGACGCCTTGCTCAAACGGCTGTAGTGGTCGCTGCCTAGAGTTCATCCCGAAATAGCCCTCAGGAGGAGAAGGGGGCAGGCCAGGAGGAGGAAAGCCAGGTAGATATGAGCCCTCCTTTCCCACCGCACCAGCAAGAGGCGAAAGCTTCCCAGCCAGGCGAAGGTTCTCTCCACCACCCACCGCTTGCGGTAGCCGCCAAGGTCTGGCTTCCTCCCCGGCCGGGCCAGGGCGTTCTTCCGCCAGGGGATGCAGGGCTTGATACCCCGCGCCCGCAGCCTTCTCCGCAGGGCCTCGCTGTCATAGCCCTTGTCTGCCACCAGCTCGCGGGGCCTACTCCGGGGCCGGGGCACCCGAACCCGCTGCAACGCCTCCTCGACCCGTCTCACCTCGCTCCGCTGGGCGCTCGCCACCAGTACCCCCAGGGGAAGGCCCTGCCCCTCTACGACCATCATCACCTTGCTTCCCTTCCCTCTGCGGGTGAGCCCCACCGTCTCTCCCCCCTTTTGGCCGGCACGAAGGTGGCATCCAAAAAGGCTCTCTCCCCCACTGGAGCCTCCCTTCCGCGTCCAGGGCGGCAAGGAAAGCCCGGAAGACCTTCTCCCAGACCCCTTGCTCCTGCCACTCCTTGAGCCTCCGATGGCAGCGGGTCTTGCTGCCGTATTCTCGGGGCAGGTCCTGCCACCGGGCACCGGTCTTCAGCACCCACAGGATGCCCTCCAGGGTCTGGCGGTCATCGGCCCGCCGCCTCCCTCGGGGCTTCGGAGGCGGAAGGAGGGGGGCGATGCGGACCCACTGCTCATCGGTCAGCATCCTCTCCACGGCTGACACCTCCCCTCTGCTGTCTCAGCCCCAGTGTAGGTCAGCGGTCGAGCGCCCACCCACATTTCGGGATGAGTTCTCGTCTTCGGCGGGGCCCCGCCAAGATTGGCGGCAGGAGGTGTGGCAACGGGAATTTCGTTTCGCCTCGACGCGAGGCGAGGTCGCACTCTCCGGCAGTGCGCTCGAATTGAGGTTCACGAGGTCGACGCCGGACGATATCGTCAACCTTCGCGCGGTGTCCGCCGGCGAATTCGGCGTCGCTCGGTATGCCTTCGGGTTCCTCCGATATGCGCGTCCGGAGCATCGCGTGCGCGTCGAACAGGTAGCGGGTCTCGACCCGAAGGCGATCGCTGCGGAGACGGGACGGCTGTCCATTGAGCGGGCGGCCGATCCGCGAATTCGCGTGTTCGCCGACATCGAGGTCCCGACGGGGACATGGGTGAAGCTCGTGGCGGACGGACGGTTGATCTTTCACGGTCGCCTTTTCAAAGGCGTATGCTTCGGCAACGGAGCGCTCTGGCCCCCGCATGCGCGGCTCCGCCACGTCATCGCGCACGCCATGCTTCGACACCATGTGGATGCGTTGGGCGCGTTCGTGAACGCCGAGGAGGTGATGGCGGGGCTCGATCGTTCGACGGAACGTGCGATCTCGTGGTCGCGTGACGGATCGGACGCCTCTTGGGTGGCGCTCGAGGTGCGGATCGGGAGCGATGGGCGTGTGCTCAGTGTCGAGCCACTCATCGGGTCGCCAGAGATCGTGGACGATGTCGCGCATCGGATCGCGGAGCGGTCGTTTCACGTCTCCCGCCTCTCGCGCGCGGGGAAAGTCATCCGGACGGCGGTGATCGGCCGACTCGAGGGAGGGGACGTGCTCTTCACCTCTCCCACCCTTCGATGAGAACGAGGCGGACGCCCGCTGCCGATGGCGTTCGCGCGACCCCAGCGGCCGTTGCGCGCGCTCTCTGCCGAGCGTCGGGAACGGCCTGGATCTTCCCTCTTGGCTTGACCCTCATGCGTCACGCGTGCTATTTTCCCCCCTTGCCATAAGGTTCTTTCACAACGCGGCGGGTGCCCGAAGAGCCTGCAGGCATGAGGGCGCTTCGGGAGAATAGGGAAGTCCGGTGCAAGTCCGGCACGGCCCTCGCCACTGTGATGTCCCGCATGGTCGGCACTCAGGCCACTGGCCGGTGACGGCTGGGAAGGCGCTGACCTGCTCATCGCGCGGATGAGCCAGGGACTCAGTCAGGAGACCTGCCCGCTCGCGTATGGCAGAAACTGGCGCGAGGTGACGCTGGGATGCCAATGTCAACGCGAGTGCTTCTTCTCCTCCCCGTGCTCCTCTCCTCTTTATGGGCGTGTCGTCCTCTCCCTTCGCAGGAGGGCGCGTCGCGATCTGCGGAGCTTCGGGTCGTCACCGATGAGATCGGTCGGCGCGTGGCAATTCCCCGACATCCCCAGCGGGTGATCTCGCTCGCGCCCAGCGTCACCGAGATGCTCTTTGCGCTCGGGGTGCAAGAGCGCATCGTGGGCGTGACCAGCTATTGCGATTATCCTCCGGCGGCGCGCGCCAAGGAGAAGGTCGGGGATGTCCTTACTCCGAGTTTGGAGCGGATCCTGGCGCTGCGACCGGATTTAGTGATCGTCTCGACGGCGACGCAACTGGAGCGGTTCGCGCGACGGTTGGAAGCGCTCGGCGTTCCGCTCTACGTCGTGGATGCCGAGCGCGTTGAGGACGTCTTCCGATCGCTCGAAGATCTCGGGGGGATTCTGGGCTGTCGCGAGGACGCTGAACGCGTCGTCCGCGCGCTACGGGCTCGGCTGGAGACCGTGCGTGCGAGGGTGCGAGGGCGGCCACGTCCGCGCGTCCTGATGGTCATCCAGCGCGATCCGCTCATCGTTCCCGGGCGCGGGGCCTTCATGACGGATCTGGTCGAGCAAGCGGGCGGTCAGTCCGTCACGGCCGATGCCGAGCGAGAGTGGACGCCGTACAGTTTGGAGACCGTTCTGGCGCGTGCGCCGGAGGTGATCATCCTGCCGTCGCGCGAACGCGGCACGCGTCGGCTCGCCGAGGTGCGATGGCCGGAGCTGGCGGCGACGCCCGCATTCCGACATGGGCGCGTCTATGCGATCCACGGCGATCTGCTCATGCGCCCGGGGCCTCGGCTCATCGAGGGGGTCGAGGAACTGGCGCGCGTGCTGCATCCGGAGGTGTTCCCATGAGGCGTCATCGCGTTGTGTCCCCAGCGCGCGCGAGCGAGGCATCGCGTCGCGCCTTCCAATCAGTGCTTTGGGAGCGTGGGCCGGCCACGCCGCGCGCCGTCGTCCTCGTGTGTGGGACGCTCGCGCTGCTGTTGCTTGGCGTCGTTGTGCTCGCTCTTCATGTGGGGAGCGAACGCGTGCCGCGCGCCGTCGTCGCCGATGTCCTGCGGGCGCATCTCCTCGGTCGTGCGGGGGAACCGACCGTATGGGAGACCATCGTGTGGCGCGTTCGCGGGCCGCGCGTGCTGTTGGGGATAGCGGCTGGCGCCGCGCTCGCCGTCGCCGGGACTCTCCTGCAGACGCTCTTGCGAAATCCGCTGGCCGAGCCCTATGTGCTCGGCATCTCCGGCGGCGCGGCGCTTGGCGCGATCGTCGCGATCCTGGGGTTTGCAGAAGCGCCGCTTCTGCGTCCCGTGCTCGCGTTCACCGGCGCCGCCCTGACGACGGCGCTCGTCTACGCGATGAGTCGCGGTCGAACGGGGATATCCGTCGAGCGGCTCGTCCTCGCCGGCGTGATCCTGGCCATGCTGTCGTGGTCGGCGATCGCGCTCATCCTGGCGCTTGTGCCGGATCCGCGTCTGCGAGGGCTCGCCTTCTGGATGATGGGCGATTTGAGCGGAGGGGGGGATGGGTTGCTCCCGGTCGTCATGGGGATCGTCCTCGCGGCGACTGTGGTGGCTTATGCGCAGGCGCGTCCGTTGAACCTCCTGTTGGTGGGAGAGGAAGACGCGCGCGTGCTCGGGGTGAATGTGGAGCGCGTGAAGACGGTGGCGTATCTGGTGGCCTCGCTCTTGGCGGGGGCGATCGTCCCGGTCGCCGGAGCGATCGGCTTCGTGGGCCTTCTGGTGCCGCATGTGGTGCGATTGCTTTGGGGAAGCGATCATCGGATGGTGCTGCCGGCGGCGGCCTTCGGCGGAGCGATCGTCGTCGTGCTCGCCGATACGGTGGCGCGCACGGCGCTGGCGCCGCGCGAACTGCCCGTGGGCGCGGTGACGGTGGTCTTGGGCGCGCCGCTCTTCATGCTGCTTTTGCGGAGGGCGTGAGCGATGTTTGACGTACGAGCGGTCACGTTCGCGTATGAGGGGAGCAAGCGACCGGCGCTGGATGCCGTCTCGCTCACCGTCTCCCCCGGGGAACTCGTCGCCGTGATCGGGCCCAACGGATCGGGGAAGACGACGCTTCTGCGGCTGATGTGCGGGCTGTTGCGTCCGCAGCGGGGCGACGTCCTCTGGGAGGGGAAGCCGCTGGAGCGCTTCTCCCCGCGCGAATTGGCGCAGCGCATCGGCGTCGTGTTGCAAGAGCCGCGGACTGGATTTCGAATGACCGTGCTCGAATATGTCCTGCACGCGCGATTCCCATACTCGCGCGGATTCGGCTTCGAGAGCGAAGAGGACGTGCGGATCGCGCTCTCGGCGCTTCGCCTCACGCGCGCGGAGGGCTTCGCGGATCGGTGGATCGTCGAACTCTCCGGGGGCGAGCGACAGCGCGTCGTCCTGGCGCGCGCGCTCGCCGGAGAACCGCGGGCGCTGCTGCTGGACGAGCCGACGGCGAATCTGGACGTGCGGTTTCAGGTCGAGATGCTCGCGCTCATACGGCGGCTCACGCGCGAGCGCGGGCTCGCAACAGTCTTCATCGCGCATGAGTTGAATCTGGTGGCCGAGTTCGCCGATCGCGTCCTGCTGTTGAAGGATGGGTGCGCGCTCGCCTTCGGTCCGCCTCAGGACGTGCTCACCGAAGAGTGGCTCCGGCGCGCCTTCGCGGCGGAGTTTGTCGTGGATCGTCATCCGCTGAGCGGCGCGCCGCGCGTCACCCTCGCGGGGCCGATCCTCGATCGAGGGGGCGATCTTTCGAGCGCCTGCGCCGATCGCGCGGCATCCGCTTCGGAGTTGACGCTTCATCGGGAGCGCTGAATCTTCGTCAAGGAGGAGGGAGATGAGGAGGAATCGGGCTGAGCTTTCGATCATCGGATCGCTCATGAGCGGTCTTCTCGCCGTGTGGTTGTCGGTGTTGGCTTTCGCTGGGCAGCGCGTCGCGTCCACCGGCGGGGCGCTCGAGGGGCGGATCACCGATCCGCTCGGCGCCGTCGTCGCCGGCGCGTCCGTCGCCCTCATTCGCGACGGGCGAGAGATCGCGCGCGCGAGCGCGGACGAAAGCGGGCGGTACCGATTCGCGGGATTGGCGAGCGGTCTCTATCACCTTCGCGTGGAACGCGAGGGGTTCGCGCCGCGCACGATCTCAAACATCTTCGTGCCCGCGGACGCCGTGCGCGTCCTGGACGTCATGCTCTCGGTTGGCCCCTTGCGGGAGGAGATCGTCGTGACGGCGACGGGGACCGAAGTCCCGCAGGCGCAACTGGGAGCTTCGGTCGCCGTCCTGGAGGAGGAGGACTTTCGGCGTCAGGCGAAGGTCCATGTCCTCGAACTCTTGCGGCTCATCCCAGGGCTTCAGATCGCACAGACCGGTGGGCGCGGAGGACAGACGAGTCTTTTCATGCGAGGGGGCAACAGCAGCTTCACCAAGGTCCTGCTCGACGGCGCGCCGATCAATCAAATTGGCGGCTTCTTCGACGTCTCCACCCTCATGGGGACGCAGATCGAGCGGATCGAGATCATGCGCAACCCCAATAGCGTCCTCTATGGATCGGACGCCACAAGCGGCGTCCTTCAACTCTTCACCCGTCGCGGGCGAGAATATGCGCGCATCCCCACGTTCGGGTATTCGATCGAAGGGGGGAGCTATCGAAGCATGCGACAGGAAGTCTCTCTGTCCGGCGCCGTCCGCGCGTTCGATTACGCTTCGAGCTTCGGTCGCTATGACACCGACAATCACTTGCCCAATCACGCCTACCACAACGGGACGTATGCCGGGAATTTCGGCTGGCGGCCGAGCGTCGCCTCGGAAGTTCGCCTCGTACTCCGGCATGCGGTGTTGGCGCTCGGCGTGCCCAATGCCCTCGACTTCTATGGCATCCCCGATGATTCGGCCATGCGCGGACGCGAGACCTACGTGGTGCTGAGCGGGCGACATCACACGACGCGCCGCTGGCAGAATCAGCTTCGCTTCAGCTCCGTTCACTCCATGAGCCGATTCACGAATCCGGCACCCACGGGCGAACCCTTCGATCCCTTCGGCTTCGGCCCCGTGTATCTAGGCGCGCCGGTCACTATCGTCGGCGGGAACGGATTCCGCGTGAGCGGGCGCGCCATCCTGGATTTCGGCGGCGTCTATCCGCAGACGTTCGTGAGCGACACGGTGCGACAATCGCTCTTCGCGCAATCGGACGTGTCGGTGGGGGAGGCGTTCACGGGCACTGTCGGCTTTCGGTACGAGAACGAGCGCGGTCGTTCGGGCGCGCAGCGCGTCTCGCGGAACAACTTCAGCTATTTCCTGCAGGGGCAGTATAATTGGGCGGCGCGCGTGTTCATGACGGCGGGCGTGGGCATCGAGGATAATGCCGTGTTCGGCGTGGAGGCGAATCCGCGCGTCTCGTTGGCGTATGTGCCGCGGCGAGGGGAGACGTCGTCGTGGTGGAACGAGACGAAGCTGCGGTTCTATTTCGGCACGGGCATCAAAGAACCGAACATCTTCCAGGAAGGCTCGTCGCTCTTCGCCGTGCTGCGCGGTCTGGGGGCCTCGGGCGACGCCCTGATCGCGCGCTTTCGGATCGCGCCCATCGGACCGGAGCGCAATCGCAGTGTGGAGGTGGGCGTGGATCAGAACTTCGGGCGGAATCGCGCGCGCCTCTCCGTGGCGCTCTTCCACAATCGGTTCGAGGACGTGATCGAATTCCTCTCGCGCTCGGCGCTCGTGCAGCTCGGAGTGCCGGTCGAGGTCGCGCAGGCGACGCCGTTTGGAGCGAACGTGAACGCGCAGACGTTTCGCGCGCGCGGTGCGGAAGTGGACCTGATGGCCGATCTCGGCCACGGGCTCACGGCGCGCGGGAGCTACACCTACGTGGACGCGCGGATCCTGCGCTCGTTCTCTAGTGATGCCCTGCGGCCTTCGTTCAATCCGGCCTTCCCCGGTCTTCCCATCGGTGCGTTCGCCCCGCTGGTGGGCGCGCGTCCGTTTCAACGGGCGCCGCATACCGGGAGCCTGGTCCTCGCCTGGGCGCGTTCGCGCTGGAGCGTCGCGGTCGTCGGATCCTTCGTCGGTCGCCGCGATACGAGCACGTTCCTCTCGGATCCCTTCTTCGGCCCCTCGATGTTGCTGCCGAATCGCAACCTGAATCCGGGGTACCAGAAGCTGGATGTGAGCGTGAGCATTCGACCGCACGCTCGGCTCACGCTGGTGGCCGTCGTGGAGAACGTGTTGAACCAACGATACACGGAGGTCTTCGGCTATCCCGCGCCGAAGCTCAATTTCCGCGCGGGCGCGCGACTGAACTGGGGCGGGGTCACGGCGTGGCGCGACATCTTCCGATGAGGGAGGATCGCTTCGTGAGCGAGGACTCTCCATGACGACCGTCGAACGCATCAAAGCCTCAGCGCGCGAGTCCATCCGCGTGAAGGAGCGCTTCTTCGAAGCCCACGCGGAGGACGTGGCGCGCGCGGCCGAGCTGATGATCGCCGCGCTGCGCGCCGGCCACAAGATCCTTTTCTTCGGGAATGGCGGCAGCGCGGCCGACGCCCAGCATCTCGCCGCCGAATTGGTCAATCGCTATCGGCGGGAACGTCCGGCGCTCGCCGCTCTGGCACTCGTGACGGATACGTCCGTCCTGACGTCGATCGCCAACGACGCGTCCTTCGAGGAGGTCTTCAGCCGGCAGATCGAAGCGCTCGGCGAACCGGGCGACGTCGCCGTGGCCATCAGCACGAGCGGGCGTTCGCCCAATGTCGTGCGCGCGGTGGAGACGGCGCGACGGCTCGGTCTGCGCACGATCGGCCTGCTGGGGCGCGATGGTGGCCTCCTGGGACCGCTCGTGGATGTGCCGCTCATCGTCCCTTCGGAGGAGACAGCGCGCATTCAAGAGACGCACATTACGCTCGGCCACATCCTGTGCGAACTGATCGAGAGCGCCTTCAGCGACCCTTCGGTGGGGACCCCGCCGTGGTGAGGTCTTGCATCTGGCCTGCCGACTCGTCTATTTTTATAGCCCCGAAGGCGAACGATGGCGACCGCCACCAGCGCGATTCGGGTGGAGGGCGTGACCAAGCACTACGGCGCGGTCACGGCGCTGGAGGCCGTCTCGCTTGAGGTCGAACGCGGAGAGTTCCTCACGTTGCTCGGCCCTTCGGGCTCGGGGAAGACGACGCTCTTGCGGGTGATCGCCGGGTTGGAGCGGCCGGACGAAGGGCGCGTGTATCTCGGCGGCGAAGATGTGACCGATCTCCCTCCGTATCGGCGGCGCGTGCACACGGTCTTCCAGCAGTACGTGCTCTTCCCCCACCTGAACGTGTATCGAAACGTTGCCTTCGGGCTCGAGCAGCGGCGGCTCCCGCGACGGGAGATCGAGCGACGGGTCGCCGCGGCGTTGGACTTGGTGCGGCTCTCTGGGTACGAGCGGCGCTGGCCGCACGAGTTATCCGGAGGAGAGCAACAGCGCGTGGCGCTGGCGCGCGCGCTCGTGTTAGAGCCCGAAGCCTTGCTCCTGGATGAACCGTTGGCGGCGCTCGATCTCCAGCTGCGCAAAGAGATGCAGCGCGAGCTGAAGCGTCTGCAGCGAGAAGTCGGCATCAGCTTCCTCCTGGTGACGCACGATCAAGAGGAGGCCATGGCGTTGTCGGATCGGATCGCCGTGATCGCTGACGGGCGCCTGCAGCAGATCGGCACGCCCCGCGAGGTGTACGAACGTCCGGAGACGGCCTTCGTCGCGACCTTCCTCGGCGCGGCCAACGTCTTGGAAGCCGAGGTGCTGCAGCGCGAGAATGGGGAGGCGCTCCTGGGGTTGTGCGGACACGCAGTGCGGGTCTCACTCAACGGACGGCGCATCGAGGGCGCGCGGGCGCAGGTCGCCATTCGGCCGGAGAAGATCGCCTTGCGCGCGCGCCCGCTGCGTCGGACCGATCTCGTACAATTGGAGGGCATCATCGAGGAGCGTCTCTATCTGGGCGAGGCCACGCATTGGCGCGTGCGCGTCGGAGAGCATTGCGTCACCGTGACCGAGCCGAATCGTCCGGGCTCCAGAGCCGACGCCTTCCGCGACGGACAACGCGTCTTCCTCTGCTGGGCGCGCGAGAGCATCGTCGTCCTCTCGCGGTGAGGGCGCCATGTGGGAGACGGGCGCCAAGCGCCGGCTGTTACTCGCCCCCGCGTTCCTGTGGTTACTCCTGTTCTTCCTCCTCCCGTTGGGGCTCATCGTCGTCATGAGTTTCGCCGAACGCGGCCTCTATGGCGGCGTGCGCTGGACGTTCGGCCTGCAGAATTATCGTCGGGCGCTGGAGCCCCTCTATCTCTGGGTCTACGGGCGTTCCTTCGCCCTGGCGGCCGTGACGACAGGGCTTTGTCTGGTGATCAGCTATCCGGTCGCCTACTACATCGCCTTGCGCGCTGATCCGAGGTGGAAGCATCTGCTGCTCGTCCTCTCGATCCTCCCCTTCTGGACGAGCTTCCTGCTGCGGACGTATGCGTGGATGTTCTTGCTGCGGGTGGAAGGTTTTGTGAACACGACGTTGCTCGCTCTGGGGGTGATCGAGCGGCCGATCTCCTGGCTCCTCTATTCGAATTTCGCCGTGGTGATCGGGCAGGTCTACGGCGAATTGCCCTTCATGATCCTGCCGCTCTATGTGGCGCTGGAGCGCCTGGATGTGCGCGTGATCGAAGCGGCCATGGACCTTGGGGCGAATCGCCTCCAGGTCTTCCGGCGCATCGTGCTCCCGCTGACGATGCCCGGGATCATCACGGGGACCGTGCTCGTCTTCATCCCGAGCGTGGGAGCGTTCATCACGCCGGATATGCTCGGTGGGGCGAAATCGGCGATGATCGGCACGGTCATCCAGAATCAGTTCGTGCAACGAAATCACCCGATGGGATCGGCGTTGTCGGTCCTGCTGATCGTCGTCGTGCTCGTGTTGCTGCTTCTGGCCTCGCGCGCGGCGCGCTTCGCAAGCAGACGATGAACGCACGTTCGCGAACATCGCCCATACTCGCGCTCTGGATGGGAGCGACCTACCTCTTCCTCTACGCGCCGATTCTCGTGCTGGCCGTCTTCTCCTTCAACGATTCGCGGCTTCTGGCCGTGTGGCGCGGGTTCACGTGGGCGTGGTACAAGGCGGCTCTCAGTAATCCTCCGATGCTCGACGCATTGCGCACGAGCGTGCTCGTGGCGGCGCTCACGACGCTCATCGCCACGGCGCTGGGGACGAGCGCCGCTCTCGCCCTGGAGCGATGGCGCGGGCGCTGGCGTTCGCTCTCGGAAGCGCTCTTTGTGCTGCCGATCGTCGTGCCGGAGATCGTCATCGGATTCGCCTCGGTCGCCTTCTTCGGATGGATCGGACTGCGACTCGGACTCCTGACGGTCCTCATCGCGCATGTCGCCTTCAGCGTCTCCTACGTCTTCTTCGTCGTGCGCGCGCGTCTGGCCACGCTCGATCCTCGGCTGGAGGAAGCAGCGATGGATTTGGGAGCCGATCCGTGGCGCGTGTTGTGGCGGATCACCCTACCGCTTCTGGGGCCGGCGATCGCCGCATCGGCGCTCTTGGTCTTCACCCTCTCGCTCGATGACTACGTCATCACCTCGTTCGTCGCCGGAGCTGGTGCGACGACGCTCCCTTTGCGCCTCTATTCGATGATCAAGACGGGGATCACGCCCGAGGTGAACGCCATCTCGACAGTGCTCCTTGTGGTGACGCTCGCGCTGGCGGCTGTGGCCTTCCGCATCGAGCAGCGCGGGATGACGCGCGCGCATCTGGTGCTCGTGGGCCTCATCCTCCTGGGATTGGTGGGCTTCGCCTTCGGCGACCTCGCCACATCGCGCCCGCGCGCGACGTTGAACGTGCTCATCTGGTCCAATTACATCTCGCCGCGCGTCGTGCGCGCGTTCGAGGAGAGGACCGGCATCAAGGTGAACATCGAGACCTATGATTCCAATGAAGCACTGCTGGCGAAGCTGCACGCTGGCGTGGTCGCCTACGATCTCATCGTCCCGAGCGATTACATGGTGCGCATCCTCATTCGGGAGAATCTGCTCCAACCGCTCGATCTGACGCGGTTGCCGAACCTCCGACACCTCGATCCGTCGGCCCTGGGGCTCCCCTTCGATCCCACGAACACGTATTCGCTCCCTTATACGCGCGGGGTCACGGGCATCGGTTATCGCAGGGACAAGATCGCCGGCCCCATCCAGAGTTGGGCCGATCTCTGGGACGCACGATGGCGCGAGCGCATCGTGATGCTCGACGACATGCGCGAAGTCTTCGGCGTCGCGTTGAAGCTCTTAGGCTATTCCCTCAACAGCACTGATCCACAGCAGCTTCGACAAGCGCGCGATCTGCTCGTGCGACAGAAGCCCCTTGTGCGCGCCTACGATAGCGCCAATTTCGACCAGCTCCTTTTGAGCGGTGAGGCGTGGATCGCTCACGCCTGGGACGGACAGATCATCAAAGCGCGTCGGGAGAACCCGAACATCGAGTTTGTAATCCCGCGCGAGGGGACGACGCTCATCGTGGACAATCTCTGCATCCCGCGCTCGGCCGAGCGCCCCGATCTCGCGCACGAGTTCATCAATTTCTTGATGGACCCGGCCGTCGCTGCCGAGAACATGAACGAGATCATGTACCTCATGCCCAACCGCTCGGCGTGGCCACGGCTGCGCCCGGAGTTGCAACAGCATCCGATCTTCTCCATCCCACCTGACGTGTTGCGCCGGAGCGAATATCTGCAGGATCTGGGTCCGACGACCGTGCTCTACGACCGCTATTGGACGGAGGTGAAACTCGCGCGGTGATCCAAAGGGCCGCGGATGAACATGGATTTTCCGCCTGATCCGTGCGTATCCGTGGTGGGACCGGAATCGGACGCCCACTCGCGCGTCCGCGGGTTCGCTCCGCTCACCCGAGGCTATTTTCGGTCGCCCCCTTCGGGGGCTCGGTGATGAAGGAATGTTCATCCTCAGTCGAGGTTCGCTCGCGCTCACTCTCGGTCATTTTCGGACGAACGTGGTGGAAGGTTCGCTCGCGCGCGCGCGAGCGCCAGGAAGGCTTCCAACTCTTCGGGCAGTCGCAAGGTGAATTCCATCGGTCGTCCCGATCGCGGATGGCGAAAGCCGAGCCGATACGCGTGCAGAAAATGGCGGCCAAGGTGCGCCATCGCCTGACGGAGCACCGGGTCTCGAACTTTCGTCCAGAGGGCTCGTCCATAGACCAGGTCGCCGACGACAGGATGGCCCAGCCAGTGGAAGTGCACGCGAATCTGGTGCGTGCGTCCCGTCTTGATCTCCACATCCAGCAGGGAGAAGTCCCCGATGATCTCGATCACGCGATAGAGCGTGAGGGCCTCGCGTCCTTGTCCGGGTGGGCGGATGGCCATCATCGTGCGGTGAACGGGATGGCGTCCGATGGGCGCGGCGATGCGCCCCTCGCGCGGGGTCACGTGTCCGATGACGAGCGCACGATAGAATTTCCGGACTTCGCGTCGGGAGAATTGCTCGGCGAGCACCTCGTGCGCGCGATCGTTCTTGGCGACGACCAAAAGGCCGGACGTCTCTCGATCAAGGCGGTGTACGATCCCCGGCCGTATCGGCCCGCTGGTCGTGGAGAGCTGCTGGAAGTAGAAGCAGAGCGCGTTGGCGAGCGTCCCTGTCGAGACGCCAGCTCCCGGATGAACGACCATTCCCGCCGGTTTCTCCACGACCACGAGGTCTTCGTCCTCGTACACGATCGCGAGGGGGATCGGTTCCGGCCGTAGCTCCAGCGTCGGCGGAGGCAGCAGCTCGACCTCGATGCGATCGCCCGCGCGCACGCGATAGCTCGGCTTAGCCGGACGATCGTTCACGAGGACGGCTTGGTCTTCGATCAAGGCCTGAATGCGCGTGCGGCTCAGCTCAGGCCTTCCTTCGGCGAGCGCGCGGGTCAGGTACACATCGAGCCGTATCCCCGCCTCAGGGGCCGAGACCGTCAACGTGCGCATCTCCACATCGTCGGGGGGCATCCTCAGCCGCCTCGTCGAAGATCTCCGAGTCGGACGCTCACCCCCTCATGATACGCGGGAAGCCGTCAGGAGGACAAGGCCGCGCTTGGAAGAATCCTCGCCGCGCACCGGCCAAACGCTAGTGGTGCGAGAGCGCAAGGGAGCGCGAAATTTGAGCAAGTTGGCGCGAGACGCACGCTCGCGTCTCGACATATACTGGCCTTCCACAACGAGGTCTCCCATGAGAGGAGGGGAGCGATGATCGAACGAGGCGTGAAGATCGCGGAACCGACGGGGACGCTCGGCGTGTTGCTCGTCGGTCTTGGCGCTGTGAGCACGACGTTCATCGCGGGCGTGTACGCCATTCGTCGCGGCATCGGCAAACCCATTGGGAGCTTGACCCAGATGGGGACGATCCGACTCGGCAAGCGCACCGAGGGGCGCGTGCCGAAGATCAAAGACTTCGTGCCCTTGGCGCGATTGGAGGACCTCGTCTTCGGCGCGTGGGACATCTTCCCGGACGATGCGTATGAAGCGGCGCAGCATGCGGGGGTCCTGGAGAAGGAATTGCTCGCCCTGCTGGAGCCGGAACTGCGCGAGATCACGCCCATGCCCGCCGTCTTCGATCCCGCCTACGTGCGCCGCTTGAACGGGCCGAACGTGAAGACGGGGCGGACGAAGTACGAACTGGCCGAGCAGCTCATCGAGGACATCGAGACATTTCGCGCGCGACATCGCTGTGCGCGGCTGGTCATGATCTGGTGTGGCTCGACCGAAGTGTACATGGAGCCGCGCCCGGACGTGCACGGCTCGCTCGACGCCTTCGAGCGTGGACTCAAGGAGAATTCCCCGCACATCGCGCCCTCGATGATCTACGCCTATGCGGCCTTGCGCTGTCGCGTGCCGTTTGCCAACGGCGCGCCCAATCTCACCGTGGATATCCCGGCGCTCATCGAATTGGCGCAGCAGAACAACGTCCCCATCGCGGGGAAGGACCTGAAGACGGGACAAACGCTCCTGAAGACGATCCTCGCGCCCGGGCTCAAAGCCCGCGTGCTCGGATTGAGCGGGTGGTATTCGACCAATATCCTCGGCAATCGCGATGGGGAAGTGCTCGACGATCCCGAGAGCTTCCGCACGAAGGAGGAATCGAAACGCTCGGTCTTGGACTACATCCTGCAGCCGGAGCTGTACCCCGATCTCTACAAGGATTTCGTCCACCTGGTGCGCATCAACTACTATCCGCCGCGCGGCGATAACAAGGAGGGATGGGATAACATCGACATCTTCGGTTGGCTCGGCTATCCGATGCAGATCAAGATCAATTTCCTCTGCCGGGATTCGATCCTGGCGGCGCCGTTGGTGTTGGATCTCGCCCTGTTCCTCGATCTCGCCCAACGGTGTGGCATGCGCGGGATCCAGGAATGGTTGAGCTTCTATTTCAAGAGCCCGATGACGGCGCCCGGCCTCTACCCGGAGCACGATCTCTTCATCCAGCTCATGAAGCTCAAGAACACCCTTCGCTACCTGCGCGGGGAAGAGCTGATCACGCACCTCGGCCTGGAGTACTACGACTGAATGCGTCGCGGGGCACCACATAAGGCTCTCCTGCGTGAGAGGCCTTGGATCTGATGTGGAATCGGAGAATGAGCCAAGGGCGGGCCCTCCCTTCTGCCGATGAGTCCGTACGAGCAGGCAGCCCGTGCGGCAGGAGACGACCGCTCCCAGGGACGCGAACGCGGATCGCACATGTTCTGTCGCCGATTTGAACCGACCGATCGGACGGGCGGGGATGACCGGCTCCTGATCGTGGGGATTCGGCCTCGGGCGAAGCAGGAGTGCCCGATGGGATCGCTCTCTTCAGGGGCGTGAATGGGGATTTGGGGAGCCCTCGTTCTTGACGGTCTTTCCCATCCGGAGGTAATCTTCGCCCCCGAGAGTGAGTATGAAGCCTCGCCCGTTGCTCGGACATCGGGGGCATCAGTCAGTTCGTGCGCACTGGCCCGGGAGATGGAACTTCCGAGCGGCTTATCGAGGAAGGGGGGTATTCGTCGGGGTGCTCGGCGGCGCGTTGATCGTCGGCGGGCTTCTCCCATCTCTCGGGCAGTCCAGGGGTGAAGCAGGTCACAGATTCTCGCGCGGGAAGATTTTCACGGGATGCGGCTCATGTCCTGGCGGATCCGATCGCCATCTGTGCGATGCCGATTCCTTCTGCTGTTGGCGCGTGCGCGCGTGGACGAGGTAGTGGGGCACAGGGGCCGATGAGGTCCGGCGGAACGCCGCGCTCTCGATGTCCCCAGACTGCGACGGCTGCGATGTGCCGGCGTTCGCGCGCTCACCGGATCCTCTTGGCCGGCTGAGTGCGCCCGTCCTGGTGGAGAAGGAGATGGGTGACTTCCCCCCTCTCGTTCTTCACGAAAGTGATCTGCGCGTCCACGATCCGGAGGAAGAATTTCGTCTCCGACTCGGGGAGCAGCTCGATGGGCGGCTGCCCTCCGACGTGCAGCATCAGTCGGTCGCCGGCTTTGGTGATGGTGAGGAGGAGGTTCGGAGCCAACTCGTACTGTCCGACGTACGCGTCATAGATCTTCGGATCGAGCGTGATGGCCACGCGCTCTCGAGGCAGCCCGTAAGGTTCACCGAAGACAATGGCAGCGAGGTCGCGAGCGATCCGACCCGACGGCGCGCTTTCGAGGTTGCTGAGGACAACGACCAAGACCTTGTCGTCCGGGTATCGCGCGAGGAACGTGCTGAAGCCGTTGATACGCCCACCGTGCCCGATCACCTTGCGACCGAGGTGCGTGGTGACGATCCATCCATACGCGTAGTCGTCCTTGAACGGCGTGAACATCTTCTCCAGCGATGTCTTCGAGACGAGTCGCTCCGTGTAGAGGGCTTGGTCCCAGAGATACAGATCCTCCACCGTCGAATACAGCGCGCCGGCGGCATGCGGGATCGTCATGTCAATGTACGCCGCGTTGATGAGCGCATCGCCCTGCCAGGTATATCCCGATGCGCGATGCTTCAGGATCTGGCGGTTGGTGTCGTAGCCCGTGTTCACCATCTTCAACGGCTCGAAGATGTTCTTGCGAAGGAAAGCTTCGTACGACTCGCCGGCCACCTTCTCGAGGATATAGCCCAGCACGATGTAGCCCGAATTGCTATAGCTCATCCGCTCTCCCGGAGGGAAGTCGAGCGGCTTATCTCGAAATCGCTCGAGCGTGCTCGCCGGGGGTGATGGTTCGGGCAGACACTGTGTCTTCGCGTAGTCGGGGAAGTTGGTGAAATTCGGTATCCCCGACGTATGCGTGAGCAGATGGTGGATCGTGATCTCTCGCCACGCTTCGGGGCAGTTCGGCACATATGTGCAAATCGGATCGTGCACCTTCAATCGGCCGCGTTCTTCGAGGAGCAAGATCGCCATGGCCGTGAACTGCTTGGTGATGGAACCCAAGCGGAACTTCGTCTGCGGAGTGTTCGGCACCTCATGCTCGGCGTTGGCCCAACCATAGCCCTTACTCAGGAGCACTTTCCCTTCACGGGCCACGAGGATCGCCCCGCTGAAGCGATTCACTCGAACGTGCGCGTTCATGTACTCGTCTATCTTGGAAGCGATGTCCTGAGCGCCGCCGCGGACGGGAACGAAAACGATGAACGCGATGAGCGCGCTCGCTCCAATGCCGAATCTTCTCATTCGTGCCTTCCCCCTCACGTCGAGTTTCAATCCGCGTGCCGAGGAGTATCACCGAAGGTCGTCCGCACTGTCAATCGGCGAAGACCGAAAGCGCCGCATCCCATGTGCGATGGACGGAAGCCGCCGAAATCGAGCTTGCGAGAGCAGGTGTCGGGCGTCTCCTGCCGCATGGGTCGCTCGCGCTCACCTGTCCCGAACGCTCCCTTCGGGGAGCGCTTGTCTGAAGGGCGATTCGCCCTCGATCGGGGTTCGCTCGCGTTCATCCGAGGCTCATTTCGGGCGTTCGATGCGCGCGGGCGTGTTGGGGAAGGGTTAAGCCTTTGCGGAGGGGGCGAGCGTCCTCCCGCTTGCTTGACGCTCGCCGAGGGCGGCGAGTACCATTTTCCTTCGACTTCTTGAGGAGACGGACGCGGATGATGGACTCATTGGGTTCCTTCGCTGTTCTGTTAGCTCTGACAGCCTGCGCGTATGCGTTTCTGGCCGGGATCCTCGCTCATGTGAAGAAGCAGGCCATCCTTGGAGCGACGGCGCGACGAGCGGGCGTCACGATCTTCCCCACGTTGAGCGTCGCGATGGCGTGTCTGTGGGGGCTCTTTCTCACCGATGATTTCTCGATCGCGTATGTGGCGAACCACAGCAATCGCGATCTCCCGGTCTTGTACAAGTTCGCGGCACTGTGGTCGGGGCAGGAGGGGTCGCTGCTCTTTTGGAGCTGGATCCTCTCGGGCTACATGTTCTTCGTGCTTCTGAGACATCGGGAGGAAGGGGAATTGCGGCCGCTGGCCGGGGTGATTCTGGCCGGCGTGCAACTCTTCTTCCTCATCTTGAACGCCTTCATCGTGAGCCCGTTTCGCGTCCTGGCGGAAGTCGCCCCCGATGGGGCGACGCGACCGTTTGTGCCAGCGGATGGGCGCGGGCTGAATCCGCTGCTGCAATATCCGGAGATGGTCTTGCATCCTCCGACGCTCTATCTGGGCTACGTCGGGTTCTCTGTGCCGTTCGCCTTCGCGTTGGCAGCTTTGATCACGCGTTCGCCGGGGGAGCGATGGATTCATGTCACGCGCCGATGGACGATGATCGCCTGGGGCTTTCTGACGTTGGGCATCCTAATGGGAGCGCATTGGGCGTATGCCGTCCTCGGATGGGGAGGCTATTGGGCGTGGGATCCGGTCGAGAACGCGTCGTTCATGCCGTGGCTGACGGGGACGGCGTTCCTGCATTCGGTGATGATGCAGGAGCGTCGGGGCATGCTGAAGGTCTGGAACGTGTGGCTCGTCTTCATCACCTTCTTGCTCTGCATCTTCGGCACATTTCTGACGCGCTCGGGCGTAGTGAGTTCGGTGCACGCCTTCGCGCAATCGCCGATCGGCCATTGGTTCGTCGGGTTCTTGATGCTCGTCTTCGCCGTGTGCCTGTTCTTCTTCGCCCGGCGTCGGGACTATTTGCGGAGTGAGCATCGGCTGGAGGCGGTGCTCTCGCGCGAGGCGTCGTTCCTGTTCAATAATCTGGTGCTTCTGGCGGCGTGTTTCGCCGTACTGTGGGGGACGCTCTTTCCGGTGATTTCGGAGGCGGTGACTGGGAGTAAGGTGAGCGTCGGGCCGCCGTTCTTCAACCGGGTGAACATCCCGATCTTCCTGTTCCTGCTCTTGCTGACGGGGGTGGGGCCGCTGTTGGCGTGGCGACGGACATCGTGGGAGAGCTTGAAGCGGAATTTCACGTATCCGACGCTCGTGGGGGGGGCGACCGGTGGGATCCTCTTCGCCTCGGGCGTTCGGGATCTGTACGCGCTCATGGCGTTCGCGCTCTCGGCGTTTGTGACGGTGACGATCGTGAGCGAATTTTATCGAGGGGCGCGCGTCATTCGCACGCAGACAGGGCGGACGTGGGTGCAGGCGCTTCTGGAGCTGACGCTGCGGAACACGCGGCGATATGGGGGATACATCGTGCATTTCGGCATCGTCGTCCTCTTCATCGGGGTGGCCGGATCGGCGTTCGAGAAGGAGCGCGAGATGGAGATGCCGGTGGGAGCGACGTTGGAGCTGGGTCGCTATGCCGTGACGTTGAAGGAGCGGAAGCAAGGGGAGACGCCGAATTACATCTACGAACGCCTCACGCTCGAAGTGCGTCGGGGCGATAAGCCGCTCACGACGCTTGAACCGGAGCGGCGGCTCTACAAAGCGAGCGAGCAACCGCTCACGAAAGTGACGATCCATTCGGGATGGCGTGAGGACCTCTACGTCTACTTCGCGGGCGTGAATCCGGAGACGGGTGTGCCGATCATCCACGCGTACGTGAATCCGCTCGTGCGATGGGTGTGGATCGGTGGGGGGATCGTGCTCTTGGGGACGCTGCTTGCGCTTCATCCTGGGCGTCGGCCGGTGAAAGTCGCTGTTTCCGAGCGCGTCTCGGCTCGGGCGAAGGAGGTCGCCTATGCGAAGGGCGATTGACGGGCGATGGCGAGCGCTTCTGTTTCTCGGCGCGCTCATGGTCGTCCCATCTCTTGGGCGCGCGCAAGAGCCGGAGAGCGCCGTCGTCGAGGAACGCGTCGCGCGCCTGGGAAAGAAGCTCTTGTGCCTGTGTGGATGCAATCAGATTTTGGTCGAGTGCAATCATCGGAACTGTCCGTTCTCGGGCCCGGCCATCGCGACGTTGCGGCAAGCGGTGCGGCGATACGAGAGCGATGATCTGGCCATTCAAGCGATGATTCAGCAGTACGGGACGGCGGTCTTGGCGGCGCCGCCGGCGCAGGGGTTCAATCTGGCGGCGTGGATCACGCCGTTTGCCGCGACGGCCGGGGGGCTCGCGCTCATCGCCGTGCTGCTCCGGCGGTGGTCTCGCCGATGGGCGGCGGCGCCGGCGACGGAGGCGACGCTTCCGGAGGATCCCGCCTGGCGCGAGCGCGTGCGTCGGGAGATCGAGAAGGAATTGGGAGGGCTCTCGTGACCGTTCTCCTTGTGCTCTTGTGCGGCGTGCTGGCGTTGGTGACGCTCCTGTACATCTTCTTCGAGGACGCGTCGGAGGTCGAGCGCGCGCGAGATCGCATGGCCGTGCTCATGGAGAAGAAGGAGCAGTTGCTGGAGAACCTGCGGGATTTGCACTTCGAGTATCGTGCGGGGAAGCTCTCGGCGACCGATTACGAGCGGGCGCGCGCGACTGTGGAGGCGGAGATCGCCGCCGTGCTCGCGGAGTTGGATGCGCTGGGATCTCCACGCGAGATGCCCGATGCGGCGCGCGTCTCGCCAGAACGATGAGGAGCGGAGGGGATCATGAGATGGCGTAGAGGCGTGCTCGCGTATGGTCTGCGCTCGGCTGGGATCTTGATTTTGCTCAGCCTGCCGGTGCTCGTGCGCGCTGAGGTGCGTGGCACGGTGATCAACGGCACGACGGGGAAGCCCGCGGCGGGCGTCGAAGTGCATCTTGTCGTGCTCGAGGATGGGATGCAGGTTGCCGAGAGGGGGCGCACGGATGCGGAGGGGCGGTTCGTGTTCTCGACGGCGGTGACCAAACCCGCGATGGTGCGGGCGACGTATCAGGGCGTCAACTATCACGAGATGCTCTCCCCGGGGGGCGCGTCCGTCACCCTGCGTATCTACGAGGCGCGCGAGCGAGGTGCGTATGTCGTGGAACGGCTCACGTATCTCGTGCAGCCGGTGGAGGGACGTCTCTTGGTCGGGCGGGAATATCTCGTTCGGAACCAGACGACGCCGCCGGTGACGCTCTCTCGTCCGGAGGGGATATTCGCGTTCGCGTTGCCCGAAGGGGTGCGTCCGGAACGCGTCTCGGTGATCGGAGCCAGTGGCATGCCGCTGGCGATCGCCGCACGCCCGACGGATGAGGGGGTGTGGCGCATCGAACACCCGCTGCGACCGGGAACGACGCCCTTCTTCGTCGTCACGCAACTCCCGTATGAGGAGGAGCGGGCGCAGATTCGAGAAGTGTTACCGTGGGATGTGGAGCGCGTGCGATTGCTCGTGCCCGAGCCGATGAAGGTCGAAGCTCCGAGCTTCCGACCGCTCGGATCGGAGCAAGGGCTCTCGGTGTACGTTCTGGACGATGCGCGCGCTGGGATGGAGATCGCTTGGAGCGTGAGCGGTCGCGCGCCGAACGTCCTGGCCGAGGCGTCGGAGGGGGAGACCAGGGGAGCCGTTCGCGCCGTGGCGGGACCGATCGCCAAGCGGCAATGGATCATTCTGGCTGCCTTGGCCGCGGCCTTCGCCCTAAGCGGCGTGCTCGCCGTGCGGCGTCCGAAGGGGCGCGCGCGGACCCCTGAGGCCGCTTCGGTCCCTCGTCAAAAGGATGAGATGGCGGCGTTGAAGGAAGAACTCTTCGCGCTTGAGCTTCAGCGACAGCGGGGGGAGATCTCCGAGGCGGACTACGAGGCCAGACGCCGCGCCCTGCAGCATTCGATCGAAGCGGCGCTGCGCGCGGACGCAAAGCCGTCTTCGTGAACGTCCGGTGGATATCATCGCGCGCGGTGAGACCATGGACATCGGTCCGCACCGAGAGGTCATCAGAGGAGGGGAGCGATGAGCAATCCGAAGGTGAAATTCGCCGTCGCCATTGCGATCCTGCTTGGAGCGCTCGCGTGGTTAGCCGTCATCGGCATGCAAGAGAGCAAGGCCTACTACATCACGGTCGCCGAATTGAAGCGCATGGGCGAGAGCGTTCGAGAGAAGCGACTGCGGGTTGGCGGGCGCGTCGTTCCAGGGAGCATTCAGCGCGAAGGACGGCGCGTGAGGTTCGTGCTCGAGCAAGATTCGGAGACGTTGCCCGTCCTCTACGTGGGGCGGGATCCGGTGCCCGATACTTTCGTGGATCATGCGGAGGCGCTCGTCGAAGGGCAATGGGGAGCGGACGGCGTCTTTCATGCGCAGAAGTTGCAAGCCAAGTGCGCCTCCAAGTACGAACCGGCCGAGGGCGGTGGCTCGCCGGGAACATGATCGGCCGCGTTTGATGCCCGCGTGTTCGCCCATGAGCGAGGCCCTCGCGTCCAACGCGCTCGTTTTCGATCGGGTCTGCAAGACGTTCGGTGAGACTGTCGCCCTTTGGCACGTGAGTTTCGCGCTCCGTCCTGGGACGATCGTCGCCGTCACGGGCGGCAACGGTGCGGGGAAATCCACGCTCCTGCGCGTGGCGGCCTTTCTGCTCAAGCCCACCGTGGGGACGGTCAGCGTCTTCGGGCAGACGCGTCCGACGCCGGAGGTGAAGCGGCGGATCGGATTTCTCGGGCACGCGTCGTTTCTCTACGAAGAGCTGTCGGCCGAGGAGAACCTGCGGTTCTACGCGGCCCTGTATGCCTTGGGGCGGGAGGCCGACGAGCGCATCGCGCGAGTGCTCGGAGACGTCGGAGCGGAAGAGTTTCGACATCGTCCCGTCCGCACGCTCTCGCATGGGATGCGGAAGAAGGTCTCGCTGGCGCGCGCGCTGCTTGCGGATCCGGATCTGCTTCTGCTCGATGAACCGTTCTCCGGGCTCGATGCCGCGAGCGTGGCGCGCACGCGCGCGTTGCTGTTGGAGTGGCGTCGGCGGGGGAAGGCCGTGCTCGTCACGACGCATCAGACGGAGCTGTTGGAGGGGATCGCCGATGGCGAGTTGGCCCTGGAGCGCGGGCGCGTCCGGACGTGGCGCGCGCCTGCCGCTTGTGAGTCGGTGATGGAACGCGCATGAGCTACTGGGCAGTCAGCCGGCGCATCATGGCGAAGGACTTGGTGAGCGAAGCGCGCACGCGCGAGATGACCAATGCCATGCTCTTTTTCGCGCTGCTGGTGCTCGTGCTCTTCAGCTTCTCCTTTCAACCGACTTCGGACGAGGAGCGCCGATTGGCGGCGGGCGTGCTCTGGATCGCCTTTCTCTTCGCCGGATTGAGCGTGCTTGATCGTTCGTTCTGGCGCGAGCGGGTGAACGACTGTTTGGACGCGTTGCGACTGGCGCCGGCCTCGGCGAGCGCGCTCTTCTTGGGCAAATGCGCGGCGAACGTCCTCTTCCTACTTCTGGCCGAGGGCATTCTGGTGCCGCTCTTTCTCGTCTTCTTCGATCTCTCGTTTCGCGGCGATGTGGGGCAGTGGCTGCTCGTGCTCGTGCTGGGGACGTGGGCGCTGGTTGTGAACGGGACGTTCTTCGCGGCGATGACGGTGAATCTGCGGAGTCGCGAACTGATGCTGCCGCTACTGCTGCTGCCGATTTCGGTGCCGGCCCTGATCGCCGTCGTCGAGGCGACGGCCACGGCGCTTCTGGGCGAGGGAGCGATGGGCGTGTGGATTCGGGTGCTCATCGCGTTCGATGTCATTTACACGACGCTCGCGCTTCTGCTATTTGAGACGGTGTTGGAGGGGACATGAGCGTGGAGCGAGCACTTCCGCGATGGTGGTTCGGGCTGGTCGGCGTCACGGGCGTCGCGCTGGTGCTGGGCGTGTTGCACGCGCTCTGGTGGGCGCCGACGGAGCGGACGATGGGGACCGTACAGCGCATCTTCTACTATCACGTCAGCTCGGCGTGGACGGCGTTCGTCGCCTTCTTCGTCAACTTCCTCGCGTGCGCGGCGTACTTGAAGACGCGGCGTCCGAAATGGGATGCCGTGGCCGTGAGCGCGGCTGAAGTCGGCGTGGTCTTCAGCACGGTGAACCTCGTGACGGGACCGATCTGGGCCAAGCCGGTCTGGGGGATCTGGTGGACGTGGGATGCCCGCCTGACTTCGACGCTCGTGATGTGGCTGCTCTATGTGAGCTATCTGCTCTTGCGACAGTTCGCTGCCGAGCAGCCGAGTCAACGCCTCTGGGCGGCGGCTTTCGGCATCTTCGCCTTCGTGGATGTCCCCATCGTCTATCTCTCGATCCGACTCTGGCGGACGCAGCATCCGGGACCGGTCATCGCCGGGGGGGAACAATCGGGCATTGATCCGCGCATGTTTCTGGCACTGCACGTCTGTTTCCTGGCCTTCCTCTTGCTCTTCGTCGTGCTCTTTTACTGGCGTTATCGCCTGGAGCAGCAGCGGACCGAGCTGGCCGAGCTGCGCGCGCGGCTCCATCGGTGGCAACTGGAGCGGTCGGTGTGAGAGGGGAATATGCGCAACCTCGTCATCGCGATGATCATCGCCTGGCTCATCCACCTGGCGTATTTGTTGAGTCTGGCTCGAAGGCAGCAGCGGCTTCAGCAAGAGGCGGAGGAACTGCGGCGGCTCGCCGAACGGTTGGAGCGGTCCTCCTCGTGATGTCTTGTGTGAGCGGGGCGTGACGGAGAGGAGGGGTGTCCGGCCTCTCGCTTACAGCGGCTGTGCGGACTTTCCATCATCCCGCCCGGCTTTTCGGGAGCGCGGGCACAAGGCTGTTCCCCGAGGGTTGCCAGCAGGCGCCGTTTTTGTATTTTGGCCATGAAGCTTTCCGAGTGGGCTCGCAAGCAGGGGATCAGCTACCTCACCGCCTGGCGGTGGTTCAAGGCGGGCCAGCTCCCCGTCCCCGCTCGGCAGCTTCCCACTGGCACCATCCTGGTCGAAGAGCCCAACCCGGAAGGCCGCACGGTGCTCTACGCGCGGGTCTCTTCCGCCGACCAGAAGGACGACCTACAGCGGCGGGTGCAGCGCCTTGAGGCGGTTGCCCGGGAACAAGGATGGACGGCCTTCGACGTGGCGAGGCGGGCGCTGGAGGCGATGGGATGCGGGTAATGCAGGCGTTCCGCTTCGAGCTGGACCCCAACCGTGCTGAGCGTGTAGCTTTGGCCCAGCACGTGGGCGCCGCCCGCTTCGCCTACAACTGGGGCCTCTCTCGTTGCCTGGAGGCGCTGGAGCTACGCCACATCCGCCGGGACTTTTTGCACAAGGTCACCACGTGGCTGGCGAAAACCAAGCCGGTCGTCGTGGTGGAAGGCATGGGCGTGCAGAGTCTTGGGCGAGGAACGCATTGGCGGGGGACATTTTGGCGGAGGACGCTTTCCCGGTCCGTGGCCGACGCTGGTTGGGGTACCTTCCGGCGCATGCTGGAGTACAAGACCCGGTGGTACGGCTCACAGCTCATCGTGGCGCCACGGAATTTCCCGTCCACCAGGCGGTGTTCGCGCTGTGGCACAGTGGGGCCTCGGCTTCCCCTTTCCCGCCGGGTCTTCTGCTGCGCGGCGTGCGGGCTCACGCTGGACCGGGATCTGAACGCGGCGCTGAACCTGCGGCTTTATGGGTTGGCCGTTCTAAGTGGCTCTACCGGGAGTTCCCCGGGAAGTTACGCTTGTGGAGATCCCTCTGGCAGCGGAACGGCCTTCGGGCCGGTCTACGAGCCACGGGTCGAAGAAGCAGGAAGTGGTCGGTCATCTGAGCCGCCTTTCGAGGTGAAATAGATGACTATGCGCCACGGAACGGCACAAAGACTCCCTCACGGAGCCGCGTGGGTGGAGCCATGTCTTTCGTACCGGGTGAGAGTGACGCGACCGGCATTTGATTCCACCTCTGGCGATTTCGCAGAGGTGTGGCTTTCCTCCACTGAGGTTCCTCCAAGCGATGGCCGAATCACGCCGAGAGCTTCAGAATCCGCGCGGCGTTCTCGTAGAGGATCTTGTGACGCACTTCGGGCGAGAAACCGTCGAGGGCGTCGAAATCGGCGAGCCATCGCTGGGGCGTGATGAACGGGTAATCGCTGCCGAAGAGCATCTTCTCCGAGAGGCGCCGGCGAGCTGCGTCCAAGACTGTGGCGGGGATATATCGGGGCGACCATCCGGAGAGGTCCATATAGACGTTCGGCTTATGCCCGATGATGGCGAGCAACTCCTCGTGCCAAGGCCAGCCCGTGTGCGCGCCGATGATGATCAGCTCGGGGAAATCGGCCGCCACCGCGTCCAGGTAGATCGGTCGCGCGTAGTCGAGCTTGATGCCCGCGCCGCCGGGCAGACCGGCGCCCAAGCCGCTGGTGCCCGTGTGAAAGAGGGCCGGCACGCCGAGCGCCGCGATCTTCTCATAGAGCGGATAAAAGCGCGTGTCGTGGGGATAGAAGGCTTGCAGGCTCGGGTGGAATTTCGCTCCCTTCAGGCCAAGTTCCGTGATCGCGCGCTCGAGCTCCTCCAGGGCGCGTCGCCCTTTCCACGGATCCACGCTCGCGAATCCGATGAAGCGTCCCGGGTAGCGACGGACGATCTCAGCGATCTCCTGATTGGTCACCGGGGGGAGACCGGTCGCCGTCTCCGCATCCCAAGCGAGGAGGACGCCGATGATGTCCAACTCTTCGTACGTGCGCGCGACCTCGTCCATCTCGCGAATGGGAACGCTTGTGCGGAAGAAGCGTTCGGCGGCCGCGCGATACGGACCGATGGCGCCGTCGAGGAAACTCGCCGTCGGGACGTGGACGTGCATGTCAATGGCTCGCGGCATCGCTCTCCTCCTTCATGTTCTCGCTGATCTCCCGGCGCAGATACTCGGCCGCGGCTTCCGGGGGCGTGGGGTTGATGAACAGTTCGGCGCCCCACTCGAATCCCGCGATGCGCGTCAAGCGCGGCACGATCTCCACGTGCCAATGGTAGTCGTACTCGATGGAGCTCCAATACTCGGGATGGCCCGGGCGAGCGAACGCCGGGGGACTGGTGTGCAGGATGAAGTTGTACGGCGGATCGTTGAGGAGCCGCTTCATGGCGCGGAGCGTCACCCGCAACGCCTGCGCTGTGTGCAAGAGCTCCTCGTCGCTCAAGCGCGAGAAATCGTGGCGATGCGTCTTCGGCAAGATCCACGTCTCGAAGGGGAAGGCCGAGGCGAAGGGGGCCCAGACCAGGAAGGCGTCGTCCTGATAAATGACGCGATCACCGAAGGCCAACTCCTGGGCGATGATGTCGCAAATGAGGCAGCGCTCTTTTTTGGCGAAGGTCTCTCGGCAGACGGTCAGCTCCTGCTTGACGGCCGGCGGGACCATGGGCGTCGCGATCAATTGCGAGTGCGTGTGTGCGAGCGATGCGCCCGCCTCCGGCTTGTGGTTTTTGAAGATGAGGATGTAACGGAGCCGGGGATCGCGGAAGAGGTCGCGGATACGCTCGCGATAACTGAGGAGCACATCGCGGATCCACGGGAGCGGGAGATCAGCGAGCGTCTTGGTGTGATCGGGCGTCTCGATGATGACCTCGTGAGCGCCGGCACCGCTGAGGACGTCGAAGAGACCGACCCCGTATCGTCGCGCGTGGTCCTCGATGCGCAATGCCGGGAATTTATTGGGGACGACGCGCACGCGCCAGCCGGGCGTATTCGGCGCCGTCCCGGCCTCGCGCAGCGCGAAGATCTCCGGCGGCGTTTTGTCCTCATTCCCTTCGCAAAAGGGGCACGCTAGTGGACGCGTCTCGCGCTCGACCGGAGGCCGAGCTTCCAAGAGATAATCGCTCGGACGTCGCGCGCGTTCGGCGGCGATGATGACCCACCGATTGCGCAACGGATCGAAGCGCAGTTCGCGCAGCATGTCGCGTTGCGGATTCATCTCCTCCTCCTAGACCATCCAGTGCTCCATCTCGAAGTCGCGCCCGGGCGCGTGCAATCGCAAGGCGCCGCTTGGGGGATACCGCTCCAGCAAGCCGTCTTCCTTCAACATGAGGACGAGCTCGAAGCTCTCGCCGAAGTCGAGCTTCAGTTCGGCGAGCGGCAACGCCAGCTCGACGATGTCGGCGACGGCCCACGCGGTGGAGCGACGATCGCTCGAGATCTCGACCCGCCGCTCGCCACCGGCCGTGTAAATCTCGATGTGCAACGTCGCCCGCTCCAGGAGCGCGCGCGCCTTCTCTCGAAAGTCGACGCGAAGATAGAGATGTTCGGGATCGAAGCCGAAATAGAGCGTCGCGAGTCGTCCGCTCGCGCGATGCATCGCTCCGTGCGCGTGCAAGCGGATCATGCCGGCCGGCGCCCATTCGAAATAGTGCGTGTCGCGACCATCGAGGATCGGACGCAAAAAGGCGACCGGCGTGCGCAACAGGAGGCTGCGTTCCGTGCGCACGGGCGTCTCCAGATATGAGGGCGGCTCCAGCCCCAAGCCGACGTAGACGTTCTTCACATGCGTGCGAAACAGCTCGTCGAAGATCGGGTCCTGAGGGCTGTGGTGCGGTTCGCCGAACCACCAGAACCAATCGCTCCCTTCAGCCGCCAGCAGCGAACGACGCGCCAACTCGTCCGAGGGCGCGTCGGCGCGCGCGGACGCTGCCCATCGTCGCCGCGCGCGCTCCAGATAGCGCCACGCCACGTTCTTCTCCTCGTCGCCGATCCAGGTCGTGAAGCTCGCCTCGATCCAGGACCCCGGATGCACGCGCCGGAGTTCCGGAATCGTGGCGCAGGCCGCAAGGGCGTGGCTGAACGTGAGCGTCTCGATCCACGGTTCGTCTTCCAATCGGCGATAGAGGCGGGTGAGGAAGTCATAGCCGTTGGCCGGATAATGTTCCCATGGATTCTCGCCGTCGAGGATGACGGCGACGAAGGCCTCGGGCGCGCGCTCGTGGATGGCGCGCAAGCGGCCGAGGAAATCTTCTACGGCATCGGTCTCTCGCCATCGCGGGTAGACGAAACCGATGAGGTCGGACAATTCGTGATCGCGGAAGAAGAGCGCGATCGCGCGTCCGTCGCGAACGAACCGATACGGTCGCCAATGCGCGTCCTCGCGCCGCGCCTCGGGCGGAAGGCTACGAGAGAGGACGGCACTATCGCTCGCCGTCCACATCAGGCCGGCGTCGGCCATCACGCGAACGGCCTCCTCGCTGATGGCGCCTTCGGCCGGCCACATCCCCTGAGGGCGGCGGCCGAAGACGGCCTCGCATTTCTCCAGCGCCTGCACCACGTGCTCGCGCGCATCTTCCGGGAAGCGGAAATGAAGGTCATCCAGACGAATTCCTGGTGTCGCCTGCCGCGCGACCTCCGTATCGCAGAGCAACGGCAGGATCGGATGGTAGTACGGAGTCGTGGAGATCTCGATGCGCCCCTGCTCCCAGAGCGTCCGATAGAGCGGCAGCGTCGCGCGGAAGATTTGCCGCATGACGTCGTGGAGCTGCCGCTTGTCCTCTTCTCGATATCCCCGCTGCTTCTCCACGAGCGCGCGAATTCCCGCGTGCTCGCGCTTCCAGCTCTCGCCGAGCCAGTGCAGGTGGAAGAGGACCTGCAGATCGCGCACGTCCTGCGGCGCGAACGGGCGGCGCGCTTCCCGCATCATCCACAGCTCACGATAGCGGGGATGCTCTTCGACCACCCGCGCGGGGGCGAGGAAATACTGCTCCAGAAGGAACGCGCGCTCACCTTCGGTCATCGTCTCGGGCGCCTTCTGGAAATGCGCGAGAAACGGATCCTGAGCGCGCTCGCTCGCATACTCTTCGAGGCTCTCGATCAGGCTCGGGACGAGATTGAACGTCACGCGCAGGCGGTCGTAGCGGCTCGCGATCCACGCCATCTCGTAGTAGTCCTTCAGCGCGTGCAGGTAGACCCACGGGAGTCTGTAGCGGCCCGTCCGGTAATCCTTATACATTGGTTGGTGCATGTGCCAGAGCAGCAGCAGCTTCATACGTCATCCGAACGAGCGGCAGCGTTCACGGTCCCCCCTCGCGCGCGCCAGAGGACGATCGGCGAGCCAGGACGCGCTCCACCTCCTCGATGAGCGCGCGGGGATCGCTCGATTTCACGCAGTAGCTGTGCGCGAGCCAGGACGTGTAGTCGTCCTGGAACGAGACGTACGCCGAGCAGAGGATCACCGGAATCTGCGGATATCGCGCGACGATCTCTTGCAGCAGATCCAATCCGCTCTCGGCCTTCAGGCGAATGTCGAGGATCACCAGATCGAAGGGCTCGCGCGCCAAAGCGTCGAGCGCGTGACGCCCGTCCTCGACCTCGACGACCTCGTGCCCCTCTTCGGTCAAAACGGCCGTATAGAGGAGCCGAATGTTCGGTTCATCGTCCACGATCAAGATCTTCGCCATGTGTGTTCTCCTTCGCGCGAGGCTCCGCGCGCGCCGATTCGCCTTCTGCCGGCGTCTCGGGAATGGGCAGGCGGATAGTGACTTCACAGCCGTGACCGAGCTGGCAGGACACCTGCAGCTCTCCGCCTAAGCTCTCCACGATCTGCTTAGACGTGTAGAGGCCCAGTCCGCTCCCGGTCGGTTTCGTCGTGAAAAACGGCTTGAAGAGATTGCGCGCCGCTTCCTCGGTCAGCCCCGGCCCCGTGTCCCGCACGAGGATGAGGATCGTGCCCTCGGATGGGCGGCTCTCGATGAAGAGATCCCCCCCATCGCTCATGGCTTCGATGGCGTTGTTCACGATGTTCTCCAAGCCGTGGTAGAGTTGGCGCTCGTCGGCGAGGATGAGGGGAACGGGAGCCAAGTCCACATGCCACGCGATGGGTGGACCGTGCCGCATGGCCTCCCGTTTCTCTTGAACCAGGAGTTCGAGGATCTCGTTGACGTTCACCGGATGGCGCTCGGTCGCGTACCTCGTCGCCGCGAATTTCACGAAATCCTGCACCGTCTCTTCCAAGCGGGAAGCTTCTTGCGCGATGGCGGCAGCAAAGCGGCGGTGGGGGGAATGCTCGTCGAGCTTCTTGTGAAGATGCCGGGCGAGCCCGCCGATGGCGACGACCGGATTCTTGATCGTGTGCGTCAATTGCAACATCATCTCGGCGACGACTGCCTCCTCGCGCAGGCGGACGATCGTCTGTTGATGCTCGCGGATGCGTTGGTAGGCGTCTTCGAGCATCTCCACCTTCTCGCGCAACTCCGCATACGCGAGGCCGCGCTCCAGGGCGACGGCGATCTCCATGGCGAACAGCTCCATGGCGAGCCGATCCTCGGTCGAGATCGGGCGTCCCGTCAGGAAATTATCGAGCAAAAGCGCTCCCATGGGCCTCTCATCGTGCGAGAGGAGCGGGACGATCCAGAACGTCGCATCCCGGTAGAATTCCCGCAGCGCTTCCGGTATCGGCATCTCGGCCGTGATCTCCAGCACGCGCCCTGCCTCCGGCGCATGCGGGATGGGGAGCGAGAAGGCTTCGCGAAACGGCGAATCCGAGAGCGCGAAGCGAAAGCGCTCGAGCCACGGTCGAAACTTCTCGCGCTCTCGCGCGAAGCTCTCCGGCGAATACTGCAAGAGATCGGCAAGCGTCGCGCCCCGCTCCGCGACCTCTCGCCAGATGCGCGCGGCTTCTTCCCCATCGCGTGGGCCCAAGGCGAAATAGCCGCGCACCCGGCCTTCCTCGACCAACAGGGCGAGACCGCGATTGAAGCCCAAACTGCTCCCAGCCGTGAAGGCGACCAGCCCCTTGTAGAGGATTTCATCGGGATCGAGGGCCAGCTGCAAGCTGTGCGAGAGGTGCCGGAGGATGTCCAACAGTTCGTCCTTGACCTGCAGCGTGCGCAAGATGGGGCGACACCAATTCAGCGCCTCGTCCAAGATCGCCACCAGCGCGTCGAAGAGTGGACCACCGGTGCGCCGCAGATCGGCGAGATCGCGCCGCAGCTCCTCGCAACCGAGGCATTTCTCCCGATTCCGCCGCCGCACGTCCGCGAGCAGGTGCGCTTCGTGCGGTCCGAGATACGGACAGACGGCCGGATCATCGGCGATCAGCCAGCAGTAGCTGTCTCCCGCGCGCGCCATGCTCCTCGACAAAGGGTACCACCAGCGCGGGCATCGGGCAAACGTCGCGCTCTTCGTTCTCCGACGCGTGCGCGCGGAAGAACGCCCCACATCCCACGCTCGAGGGCCCGGCCAATCAGAATTCCAGTCGAAGGCCCAACTCGAGCGTGCGGGGGCGGCGCGTCGCGCGCGGTTGGAGGAAGACGGACCGTCCTTCGCGCTCGTCCAGCGGACCGTAGAATCCCGTCATGAGGAAGTTCGGCGTATTGAGGAGATTGTACGCGTTCACCCACGGGCGAAGCCTCAGGCGCTCGCTCACGCGGAACTCGCGCGCCAGGCGCAAATCTACGCGTCGCGTCCCCGGACCGCGCCCCACATTCCGCCCGAGCGTTCCGTTGGTGCCGATCGTGGGGAAGAGGAACTGCGCGGCCATCGCTTCCGAGCGCGCCGTATCGCCCGGGGGCACGAAGCGGATCGGGCCGCGACCGAGGAAGTGCGGCCGATCCGTCAGCGTGTCGCTCAAGTTTCGATCCTGCCCATTCGTCGTGATGTTGAACGGGCGACCCGAGGAGAGCGTCACCAACGGCGTCACCTCCAGGCCTCCCAACAACGCGGGTGCGCGCAGCGTGCCGCTCAGGACGACGCGGTGACGTTCGTCCGTTCGTCCCAGGCCGCGCTCTAGAGCGAAGTTGAATTCATCCTGCGGCGAGCTCGTGTTGACGTCCACGAGGTCGATCAGCTTGGAGAACGTGTAGGAAGCGCGGAACTGGAGGCCGCGCGTCACGCGCGCGCTCACGATCACGTTGAGGCCGTGATAGGTCGCCTGTCCATCGGATTGAAGCTGTTCGACCTCTCCGCGCTCGGGATCCGGGCGCAGGAACCGCACGGCGTTCAGAGCGGCGAGCGCGGGATCGGTCGTCGTCGCGCCGCCGCCTGGCGCATTCAGGCCGTAAATGCGCATGCGGTTGGCGCCGCTGCCCACGTCGCGCGAACGCGTCGCGCTCAGATCGAATCGGACGAAGCGCGCGCTCACATCGGCGATCTGTCGGGCGCTGTTATCGAAGGCCGTCCGCCCGTCGGGAGCCCTCACGACCCCAGGGAAGCCTTCGGGAGGCTCGAGCAGAAAAGCCACCAATCCGCCAGGCGGCGGAATCGGCGCGTTCACATTGCGATCGCGCCAGAGTCGAAGCGTGCGATTGAAGACGTAGCTCACCTCAAGCGCGAGGGCGCGACCGAAGCGCCGTTCGATCCCCACGCTGCTTTGCAGACTCTGAGGGATGCGCAGATCCGGCGCGAGGCTGCGCGTCGCTCGGATCGGGCGAATGAGGTCGCGCACCAGCGGATGCGTCGGATCGTTCGGGAAGATGTTGGGGAAGCCGCCGATTCGATTCAGCTCCTCGATGCGTCCGGTCGCACCGGGACCGCTGCCGAGGTCGATCTCGAACAGGCGCAAATGTCCGGCGAAGTCCTCGATGGTGCGCAACAGGACGCGATTGTAGAAGACGCCGGCGCCGCCTCGAAACACCGTGTGGGCTCGACGACCGGGCGCCCACGCCAGTGCTAGGCGCGGCCCCAGATTGTTCTTGTCGCGATCGAGCAAGGTCTCGCGATCGTATCGAAGGCCAAAGGCGAGCGTCAGATTCGGGCGCATGCGCCATTCATCCTGCAGGAAGCCGCCGAAGATCGTATTATGGACGGGATGTTCGGGCTCGCCGATCCGCTGTCGGTAGCGCGACGGCGCGCTCGCGACGAAATCGCCGAAGCTGGGAAAATTGTAGAAGCCGAAGAAGAGATGGAGCTGTCGAGTCGCCGAGCGCAGGTGCATGACGTCGGCGCCGAGCTTGAGCGTATGACGCCCCCATTGTCCCGTGAGCGCGCCGGCCCATTGGAAGCGGCGTTCAGCGCGCGTCTCCGGAAAGCCGGCCGCTCCGGCGATGAAGCCACTAGCGACCGAAAGCGTCGTGCCGCGGCTGCTGCCGACGATCACGCCTGGACGCGCGGCGCGCGGCGTCGCCGTGGGCGTGAGCGCCGAATATTGGAAACGCAGCTGGGCGAGGAGTCGCGATCCGATCGTCCAGCTCTCCTGGACGGCGTAGGCCATCGAGTTGCGGCGTCGGTTGATGAGCCCTTCGCGGAGCGTCGCCCCTTGATCGCGGGCGCGCAACCGATTGGTGCGGGTGAGGTCGAAGCGAAAGACGAGCTGATGCCCGTGCGCGAGCACTGCATCGAGCCGTCCGCTCATGTACGTACGATGGCCGAATGTGCTCAGCTCATCCTCGAAGAGGGCGACCGTGACGCCGTCCCGCACGAACGGCCGACCGGTCGGCGTCTCTTGCAAGGGATAGGCGGGATTCGCTCGCGGGTCCACCGGAAGCACGGCAATGAGGGCATCCGTATCGGGTTCCTCCTGGCGTTCGATGACCCCGAAGAAGAAGAACCGATCGCGACGGATCGGGCCGCCGAGCCGACCCCCATATTCGCGTCGCTGGAACGGCGCCCGCTTCTGTCCGCGCGCATTGCGGAAGAAGCTGTTGGCGTTGAGGCTCTCGTCTTGAAAGTCGCCGAAGATCGCCCCGCGGAATTGGTTCCCTCCTCGGCGGGTGAAGAGGTTGATGCGGCCGCCGGAAGCACGTCCGTATTCGGCCGAGAATTGATTGGTGATGACCTGCACTTCGGCGACCGACTCCAGGCTGGGGATCGCACGCTCGCGCGCCGTGCGATCGTCGTTGTTGTCGAAGCCATCTATGGTGATGTTGTTCGAATACGCGCGCCCGCCCGACAGCGAGAAGAGGCCCGCCTCCTGCGGGGGTTCCGCCACGACGTCGCGCGTCGCTGGGTCGCCGAGATCGCGCGTTTCGAAGGGCTCGGCCTGGACGCTCGCCAGAAGGAAGACGAGATCGAGCGGATTCCGCCCGTTGAGGGGGAGTCGTTCGATCTCCTCGCTCGGCAGGCTCAAGCCGACGACCGTGCGCGCCGGATCCATCGTCTCCGTCTCGGCCTCGGTGACCGTGACGGCTTCGATGAGAGGACCGGGCCGGAGTCGGACGTCCAGACGCCGCGTCTGCCCGGCTTTCAGCAACAGCGCGCGATGTTCCAGGGGAGCGAAGCCCGGCGCTTCCGCGCGAAGCACGTAGGTCCCAGGGGCGAGCGTCGTCAGCCGATACCATCCGCGCGCGTCGCTCGTGGTCGTTCGTCTCAGCCCCGTTTGCGGCCCGATGAGCGCGAGCGTCGCTCCCGCAATGGCCGCCTCCGTCGGATCGAGGACGAATCCTTCCAACGTCGCGTGGTCCAAGTCGTCGGCCCATCCCGGTGGTCTCAAGATGAGCAGAAGGCTCATCGCGAAGGCGCCGAGAATGCGCGCGAGAGCGCGAGCCATGGGATCCCTCCGAAAAGGGAATGGGTTGGACAGTCCCCCGGCGCTTTATGTGGAGGCGTTCGCGTAGAGGACGACTTCCGCAGGATCGTCCAGCTCCGCGAGGAGCTCGGAGAACGACTTCCCGAGGACGGGATGCCGACCGTCGGGAGAGATCTCGCACAACGGGACGAGCACGAAGCGTCGCTCGTGGAGGCGCGGATGCGGGAGCAGAAGCTGCACGTCGTCGGTCTCGATCGCGAGGACGCGATCGTCGTAGAGCAAGAGGTCGAGATCAATCGTGCGGGGGCCCTTGGGGATGAGACGCTCGCGTCCGAGCGCGCGTTCGATCATCTGGCAAGCGCGCAGCAAGGCAAGCGGATCCAGCCGCGTGCGCAAGGCGACGACCTGGTTGAGAAAGCGGGGTTGATCGCAGACATCCACCGGCTCGGTCTCGTAGAGGGAGGAGCAGCGTTCCACTGTCCCGTAGTGGGACAGTGCGCGTCGCGCGCGAGCGAGGAACGCCTCTCGATCGCCGAGGTTTGATCCAAGTCCGATGAATGCGATATGCTCACTCATCGTTCGCATCCGAAGCGCTGCGCCTGGAGCAGCACGCCTTCCCTTCCGGGGCCTGGAGAGGCGCTCCGGAAGAGGGAGAGTGTAAGCCGAAGCGGCTATGTCGTCAACGAAAACGGTCACGATCACGACGCGGGGGGCCGCGCGATTGCAGGGCGGTCATCTTTGGGTGTATGCCGCGGATGTGGTGGACGCTGGTGGGGCGCAGGGTGGCGACGTCGTCGCCGTGACCGATACGCGGGGGCGACGACTCGGCTGGGCGCTCTACAGCGATCGCTCGCAGATCGCGCTGCGGTGGATCGCCGAGCCGGATCTGGAGATCACGCGCGCCTTCTGGCGCGAGCGGCTCCTTCGCGCCGCCGCTTTTCGGCAACGGATGATCGGGGAGGCCGAAGCCTATCGGCTCGTCTTCGCCGAGAGCGATGGGCTCCCGTCGCTCATCGTTGATCGCTACGGGGATTACTTCGTCCTGCAGACGCTCTCGCAAGGGATGGAGGCGTTGAAGCCGCTATGGATCGAATTGCTGGTGGAGCTGTTCGCGCCACGCGCCATCGTTGAGCGCAACGATGTGAAGGTGCGCGCGCTCGAGGGCTTGCCCCCAGCTAAGGGCGTGCTCTACGGGACGCTGCCCGAGCGCGTGGAAATCGCCTTGGGCGATGGACGATTTCACGTGGACCTACTGCACGGGCAGAAGACGGGCGCGTTTCTCGATCAGCAGGAGAATTATCGAGCGGCGGCTCGCTATGCGCGGGGGCGCGTCCTCGACGGATTCTGCTACGCCGGTGGTTTCGCCGTCCATTTGGCCGCGCGTGCCGAGAGCGTGCTCGCCGTGGACATCTCCGCGGAGGCCGTGGCGCAGGCGCAGCAGAACGTTCGCGCCAATGGCTTCGGGAACGTGACCGTTGTCGAAGCCAACGTCTTCGATCTCTTGCGAGAGCTGGATCGGCAGCAGGAGCGCTTCGACGTGATCGTGCTCGATCCACCGGCCTTCGCCAAAAGCCGCGCGGCCGTCGCGGGCGCTCTGCGGGGGTACAAGGAGATCAATCTGCGAGCCCTTCGACTCCTGCGACCTGAGGGCGTGTTGGTGACGTGCAGCTGCTCATATCACCTGAGCGAGGAGATGTTCCTCGATGTATTGCGCGATGCGGCCGCCGACGCTCGGCGTCAGGTGCGCGTCCTCGAACGGCGGACGCAAGCCGCCGATCACCCAGTTCTGCTCGCGATGCCGGAGACGCAGTATCTCAAGTGCGTGATCCTGCAAGCGCTCTGAGGCGCTGGGATCGCCTCCGCGCCCGAGGTATAATTGCCCTCGGGTGAGGAGATTCGGAGGGAGGGAGAACGATGAGAGACCGAAGGCTGTGGGGAGTGGTCCTGATGCTCGCGCTCGCGCGCGGGCTTTTCGGCGCAGCTCAGGATTCCGCGACGGTCACCGTTCCCGAGGGCACCATCGTGCGGCTTGCGCTGCAGACGCCCGTGAGCACGAAGATCAGCGAGGTCGGCGATCCCGTGCGCGCGACCCTCTACGACGATCTCATCGTGGATGGGAAGCTCGTGCTCGAACGCGGAGCGGAGTTCTCGGGTCGCGTGACGCATGTCAAATCGGCAGGGCGTGGCCAGCGCCAATCGGAGCTGGCCCTCGTGTTCGATCGCGTGCGCACCTCGTATGGGGTGGAGCCAGTGACGACCACGCTCGTCGCTATTGACGATTGGCAGGGGGATCGGAAGGTGCGCAGCGATGAGGAGGGCGTGGCGCACGGCGGGCGCAGCGGCGAACGCACGTTTCGGAACGTGTATCGCGGGGCGCATGTCGGCATGGCGGCGGGCTCGGCCATCGGCCTGATCACCGGCAGTGGGAAGGCGGCGGGCATCGTCATCGCCGGCACGCTCGGGGGCGCGGTGCTCATGACCAAGGGCGAGGACTTGCGCCTGAATCCCGGAACGATCCTCCGCGTGCGCTTGGAACGCGCGCTCTCGCTCCCCGTGATCCGTTCGGCGCCCGAGTCGCGGCGTCCGGGCGAGCGACCGTGAGTTCGGATGCTCAGAGTTGAATGCTCTCAATGAGCGCGCGCACAGCCTCGGCCGAACGATGCAGCGCCGCGCGCTCTTCGAGCGTCAGGCCGATCTCGAGAATCTGCTCCACGCCCGAAGCTCCGAGCTTCACTGGGACGCCGAGGAAGATGCCCGTGATGCCATATTCCCCATTCAAGTAGACCGAGCACGGGCGAATCTTCTTCTTATCTTTGAGCACGGCCTCGACCATCTCCACCACGGCGGCCGAGGGCGCATAGTAGGCCGACCCCGCTTTGAGCAGGCTCACGATCTCCGCCCCTCCCTCGCGCGTGCGTTTGACGATGGCCTCGATCTTCTCCTTCGGCAGCAAGTCCGTGAGCGGGATGCCCGCGACCGAGGAATAGCGCACCAGCGGGACCATCTCGTCGCCGTGCGAGCCGAGGACGAAGGCGAAGACGTCTTCGACCGAGACATTGAGCTCCTCGGCGATGAAATAGCGCATGCGCGCCGTATCGAGGATGCCGGCCATGCCGAAGACGCGCTCGCGCGGAAAGCCCGAGACCTTGTACGCCACATAGGCCATCGCGTCTAAGGGGTTGGAGACGACGATGAGGATGGCGTTCGGGGAGTATTTGACGACCTCTTGCGTGACGCTGCGGACGATGTCCGTATTGATGGTGAGGAGATCGGATCGGCTCATCCCCGGCTTGCGGGGGACGCCAGCCGTAATGATGACGATATCGGAATCGGCCGTCTCGCGATACCCGTTCGATCCCACGACGCGGACGTCGCACCCGAGGACGGGTGTGGATTCGGCCAGGTCGAGGGCTTTCCCTTGCGGCAAGCCTTCGATGATGTCCACGAGCACGACATCGCCCAGCTCCTTATCCACGAGGCGATGGGCGACGGTCGCGCCGACGTTGCCGGCGCCGACGACGGTGATCTTCTTTCGCCCCATAGTCCCTCCCAATGATGATCACACCCCCCGCGTGGGAGCGCGCGTCTTGACGCGCTCGAGCGGACGAGGAGATGCCGAAAAGCTCGCGCGCGCCGCCGGGCGCGCTGTCCGAATTAGCCCATGTTCTCGATGATGGCCGTGGCGAACTCGCTCGTCTTCACCTGACGAGCGCCCTCCATAAGGCGCGCCAGATCATAGGTGACGACCTTCTGCTCGATGGTCCGCTCGAGAGCCGTCGTGATCAACGTGGCCGCTTCGCGCCATCCGATGTACTCGAACATCATGACGCCAGCCAGGATGACGGCGCTTGGGTTGATGACGTCTTTGTCCGCGTACTTGGGCGCTGTGCCGTGCGTCGCCTCAAAGAGTGCGATGTAGTCGCCGATGTTCGCACCCGGCGCCATGCCCAATCCGCCGACCTGAGCCGCGCAGGCATCGCTCAGATAGTCCCCGTTCAAGTTGGGGGTCACGATGACGGAGTATTCGTCGGGGCGCGTGAGCACCTGTTGGAACATCGAGTCGGCGATACGGTCGTTGATGAGGATCCTCCCTTCGGGGAGCTTCCCGTCATATTTCTCCCAGAGCTCTTGTTCCGTGACGGTGACCTCGCCGAACTCCTCCTTGGCCAGTTGATACCCCCAGTCGCGGAAGGCGCCTTCGGTGAACTTCATGATGTTGCCCTTGTGCACGAGCGTGACGACTCGACGGCCGTTGTCGAAGGCGTAACGGATGGCCTTGCGGACCAAGCGCTTGGTCGCGAAGATGGAGATCGGCTTGATGCCGATGCCGCTATCGGGGCGCACCGAGTAGCCGAGGCTCCGAAGGAACTCGATCGTCTTCTGCGCGGGCTCCGTCCCCTGTTGGAACTCAATGCCAGCATAGACGTCCTCGGTGTTCTCGCGGAAGATGACGACGTCGAGCTTCTCCGGATGCTTCACGGGAGAGGGAACGCCCCGATACCAGCGGACCGGACGCACGCAGGCGTAGAGATCGAGGACCTGACGCAGGGTGACGTTCAGCGAGCGGATGCCCCCTCCGACGGGCGTCGTCAACGGCCCCTTGATGGCGACGGTGAACTCGCGGATCGCCTCGACGGTATCTCGGGGAAGCCATTCGCCGAACGTGTTATAGGCTTTCTCACCGGCGAAGATCTCGTACCAGACGACCTGCCGCTCTCCGCGATAGGCCTTCTCGACGGCGGCGTTGAAGACGCGCGAGGCCGCTCGCCAGATGTCGCGACCCGTCCCATCCCCCTCGATGAAGGGGATGATCGGACGATTCGGGACGACGAGCCGCCCATCTCGGATTTCGATCTTCTCGCCCTCAGCGGGCACGGGGATGTTATTGAATGAAAGCATGGCGTCCTCCTCAGATCAAAGATCGCGCTTTCAAAGCAAGGAAGCATATCAAGGGAGGGGCGGGGGCGTCAACGCGCATCTTGACAAAAAGCGGGTCATGACGCATCCTTGTTCCCGTCTCCGACTTGCCGTAGAATAGAGGCGAGAAGCGGGTCAGAAAAGGCCGGTCACCGATGAGTGCTTTTTCCGACCTGCCCGTCGGAGCAGGAGTGTGAGCAAGATCACAACGTGGGAGGGGGGGGAATGAGAAAGGTCGCGAGCCTTACGGCATCACTCCTCTGCGTCATGTTCATCGCCGGAGCGGGACGAATCATTCATGGGAGGCAAGCGCCGGCGCAACCGCAGTACACGCGCGAGGAAGCGGAGGCCTACAACGCGTTGTATCAAGCGTTCGCGGCGGGGAAGTTAGAGGAGGCCGTTCAAGCGGGCGAAGCGTTCTTGGCGAAATTCCCCAATAGCGTTTTAGCGCCGCGCGCCAAGCCCATCCTCGTCGTCGTCTATGCGCAGACCAATCGGTTTGAGAAAGCCTTCGAGATGGGGCGCGACGTCTTGAGCGCCGATCCCAACAACTTCAGCATCCTCTATCTGCTGGCGCTGGCAGCGGCGACGGCGTCCAAAGGGCGCGACACGCGCTTCGATGCGGACGGTTTGACCTATGCCACGCGGGCATTGGAGCTGGCGTCGGCTGGAAGTCCCCCGCCGGGCTTCGCCCCTCAAGCGTGGGAGCAGCAAAAGAATAAGATCCTCGGCGCGCTGCATCAGGCGGCGGGATTGTTCCTCTACAACAAGGCCGAGTATGATCCGGCGATCGAGCATTTGAAGAAGTCGGCGGAGTTGGATCCGAGCGATCCAGTGACCTTCTACCTCATTGGCGAAGCGCTCAAACTCGGCAAATACGCCCGGTTGCGGGAGAGCTACGATAAGCTCACTCCGGAGGAGAAGGTCGCCGAAGCGGGCAAGCAGCTATTGCAACAGGTGGACGAGGTGGTGGATCAAATGATCGAGATGTACGCCCGCACGGTTGCCATCTCCGAGGCCAATGCCAGCCTGCAGGCCTTGAATCAGGAAGCCCGCAAGGTCCTGGAGAGCTTCTATCGCTATCGGCATAACGATACCACTGAAGGCCTGGAGGAGCTGATCAAGAAATACAAGCCGTCGGCCCAGACCTCAGCGGGATCGTCGTGAACGGGATGCCGACCGAGGCCCGAGATCTGAGCGAATTGGAGCGCACAATCGGATACACCTTCCGACGCCGGGAACTCCTGGATCGGGCGCTCACGCATCGTTCCTACGCGCATGAGATCGGGGCGGTCGGGCTGGCCGATAATGAGGCCTTGGAGTTTTTGGGGGATGCCGTTTTGGGATTCATCGTGAGCGCCTGGCTCTTTGAGCTGTTCCCGACGCTGCCGGAAGGGAAGTTGGCGAAGATGAAGGCGTTCTTGGTGAGTGCGGATAATTTGCAAGTACATGCGCAGAATTTGCACTTGGGCGAGTACTTGCGGTTGAATCGCGGCGAGGAGAAGACCGGCGGGCGCACCAAGCGTACGCTCCTGGTGGATGCCTACGAAGCTTTGATCGCCGCCCTCTATTTGGATGGAGGGATCGAAGCGGCAGAGGCTTTCGTGCGCCGACAGTTTCAAGACGTCGTCAGCCGTTTGGACCCTGAGAGCGTACCGTGGAGCGATTACAAGACGACGCTGCAGGAGCAAGTGCAGGCGCGTGGTCTCCCGCCGCCCGTTTACGAGGTGATCGGGGTCGAAGGCCCGGCACATGCCCGACGCTTTCGTGTGAGCCTTCGAATCGGCGATCGGGTGGTCGCGACCGGTGAAGGGCCGACCATCAAGGCCGCGCATCAGCAAGCGGCGCGTGCCGCGTTAGCGCAGTTGGATCAGCTTCTGGAGACGGAGTGAGCCCATGACGGAGCGATCGGAGGCGACTCTCTCCGGAGCGGGGGCCCCCGCTGAGACCGCGCAAGCAGTGGGGACATCGAAATCCGTTCTGCGGGAATACTTCGAGTCGGCGGTTGTCACCGTGATCATGGCCTTGTTCGGCATGACCTTCGTCGTTCAAGCCGTGAAGGTCCCCACCGGTTCGATGCAGAACAACATCCTCATCGGCGATCATCTGCTGGTGAATAAATTCATCTTCGCCGAGAGGAGCCGAGGGCTCTTCTGGCGGCTCTTCCCTTATCGAGAAGTTCGTCGAGGGGACGTGGTCGTCTTCAAGTATCCGCAGAATCCCGAGGTCAATTACGTCAAGCGCGTCATTGGGATGCCTGGGGAGGCCGTCGAGATCCGAGGGACGCGCGTCTTCATCAATGGGCGCGAGCTTCCGGAGCATCGCTTCTACGTGCAGAATCCGAGGTTCGATGCCGAGGATTCCGCCCTGCAGATCGTTCGCGAGGAGCGGAGGCCGGATGGGGCGTGGTATCGCGTCTATTGGGAGTCGTATCATGCCGAGCGCGAGGGAGCGGATTTTCCCTCAGGAGGCCGGTACGCCATCGGACGCCCCTTCTTCATCCCTGAGCGTGCATATTTCGTCATGGGAGATAATCGGGACGACAGCGAGGACAGTCGGTTTTGGGGAACAGTGCCGCGCGAGTACATCGTCGGGCGCGCTCTCGTCGTGTACTGGTCCTATGATGAGCGCGCGGCGGCCGCGCATGGGGGGAATCTTTTGTTGAGGGTTCTGCGGCATACGCGGTGGAAACGGGTGGGGACGCTGATCCGCTGAGGGGAGAACGGCGAATTCCCCGATCGAGACCGTTGCGATGTCGCAGTGTTTCTCGTTGACGGATAGGGCCTCTTGGCCTAGAATGCTGAACGCGTTTTCGCTGGGCTCACGCGACGGATCGGGCGAGCACGCGAGGGAGCATGAGCGCGGGGAGAGCATGGTGGCTAGTGGGGGCGAGCTTAGCGATGTGTATGGCGGCAGCTCCTCTGATTCGGGCTCAGCAACGTCCGCTTCTGACCGAGCGGGTGGCCACTGTGCCCGAAGGCGAGTTGCGCGTGGATCTCGGATTCGAGTTCGTGCAGACGCAACGCTTTCCGCTCTCGGGACTCGGCGGCGATCTCTCGCGCGTGGGTGTTCTGGGGCTCTCGCTCGGTGTCGGGTCGCGCGTGGAACTTCAGCTGCGCGGGACGATTCAGAACTATTTGAGCATTGACGCGCGGCAGGGGGGAGCCATTCCGCTTCGGCTGCCGACGCCCGAGAGCACACATGACGTGGGGGATTTCAGTCTCTGGACGAAGATTCGGCTGCGCGCGACCGATGGGCGGTGGCCGGGACTAGGGGTGCGCGTGGGCGTGGAATTGCCGAATTCCGATCAGGCGCGGGGGATCGGGACGAATCAGACAAACGTCTTCGCCGCTGTGCTGGCCGAGAAACGGTGGGGAGCGCTCGATCTTTTCGGCCACGTGGGGGTGGGCATCTTGCCGGCGCCACTCGAGCCTTTCGTGCAAAACGACGTGCTGCTCTACGGCGTGGCCGGCGTGTATGCCGTGAACGCGCGAATGAACCTCGTCGCCGAGGTGAATGGATGGGAGAACACGCGTCGTCGGGCGCCGCTGGGGACGGAATCGCGAGGGCAAGTGCGCGTGGGCCTGCAACTCCGCACGGGGCGCCTTTGGTGGGACCTGGCCGGTGTGCGGGGGGTGCATGCCATTGATCCCCGAAGCGGGATTGTCTTCGGAGTGAGCACGACGATGCCGTTATGGAAGCGATGACGGACATTCGATTCGGCACATCGGGGTGGCGAGCCATCGTGGCCGAGGAGTTCACGATGGAGAACGTGCGCATGGTTGTGCGCGCCATCGCTCGCTTTGTGAAGCGCCACCAGGAGGACGCGAAGCTCATCGTCGGCTATGACACGCGCTTTCTGGCTGAGACCTTCGCGCGCGAGAGCGCGCGCATATTGGCCGAGGAAGGCGTGGATGTCTTGCTGTGCGCGGAGCCGGTGCCGACGCCGGTCGTCGCTTATGCCATCCTCGCTGAGCGCGCGCACGGTGGGGTGAACATCACCGCCAGCCATAATCCGCCCGAATATCAGGGGATCAAGTTCTCGACGGCCGATGGCGCCCCGGCGCTGCCGGAGATCACGCGCGAGATCGAGCAGGAGATCGAGCGCATTCGTCAGATGGGAGATCGCGCAATGCCTTCGAGCGATCGGCTCGGGCGCATCCACGCGTATGATCCGCGCGAAGGGTACCTCCGCGATCTCGCGACGAAGGTGGATCTCTCGGCAATCGGGCGAGCCCACCTCCGCGTGGCGGTGGACCCGCTTTGGGGAACGGCACGGGGGTATGTGGATCGCCTCCTGCGAGAGGCGGGCTGTGCGGTTCACGTCCTTCACGATCATCGCGATGTGCTCTTTGGTGGAGGCGCTCCCGAACCTTCGGCCGAACGCTTAGCGGAGCTCAGCCGGGTCGTCGCCTCCGGCGGCTTTGATCTTGGCGTGGCTACGGATGGGGATGCCGACCGCTTCGGCATCGTGGATCGCGGGGGCGTCTTCGTGACGCCCAATCAGATTCTCGCGCTCTTGTTCGACTACCTGTGCGAGACGCGCCCGTGGGAGGGGGGCGTGGCTCGCAGCATCGCCACATCGCATCAGGTGGATCGCGTGGCGCGACGTCGCGGACGTCCGGTTTACGAAACCCCCGTCGGCTTCAAGTATATCGGCGAGCTGCTCAAAGCGGGGAAGATCATCTTGGGCGGCGAGGAGAGCGCGGGGCTCTCGATTCGCGGGCATTATCCGGAGAAGGATGGGATTCTCGCCGCACTTCTTGTGGTGGAAGTCGTCGCGCGCACGGGAGCGAGCGTGCGCGAAGGGCTGGAGCGGCTCTACGCGCAGGATGGGCGGCTCTGGAGCGGGCGCATCGGGATCGCTGTGACTGAAGAAGCGCGCCGACGCTTGCAGGAGAAGTTGCATGCCGATCCACCCACCGAGTTCTTCGGACGTCGCTTGGTGGGCGTGAATCGAACGGATGGGCTGAAGCTGCTGTTCGACGACGGCTCGTGGCTGCTGCTGCGGCTCTCGGGCACCGAGCCTATCGCGCGGTGCTACGCGGAAGCGACATCGGAAGCGGATCTGGAGGTGCTGCTTGAACAGGGGCGAATCTTCGCACTCCAATGAGGAGCGACGCGCGCGGGCGAGTCCGAGACGCGTGGGTTCGATCCTCGGCTTGATTCTCCTGCTCGCTGGGATCGGCCTCGGGTGCGGGGCGATCCTGGTGCGAGCGCATCGGGAATATCGAGCGGCGCAGGCGGAGTATCAGCGGTTGGAAGCCGAGGTGCGGCAACTGCGCCTGGAGACGGAGCGGCTCATGGAGGAGATTCAAGCCCTCAAGACGGATCCCGAGGTCATCGAACGGATCGCGCGCGAAGAGCTGCATATGATCCGTCCCGACGAGATGGTGCTCTCTTTCCCTGAAGCGCCGAAGCGGTAGAGGGGGGCTCTCATGCAGTGTTCATTCCTTCCAGGAGGAAGAGCGCGATGATCGGGGAGGAAAACCTGAATCCGTTCGCCATCGCCGTGATGCAGTTCGATCGCGCGGCGGACTATCTCGATTTGGACGATGGGCTGAGAGAGCTGCTCAAGACACCCAAGCGGCAGTTGGTCGTCTCTATCCCGGTCAAGATGGACGACGGCAGCTTGCGCGTCTTTGAGGGATATCGGGTCCAGCACAACTTGGCGCGCGGGCCCGGCAAGGGAGGGATTCGGTATCATCCCGACGTGACGCTCGATGAGGTGAAGGCGTTGGCCATGTGGATGACGTGGAAGTGCGCGACGGTGAATCTCCCCTACGGCGGGGCTAAAGGGGGCGTGCGAGTCAATCCGAAGGAGCTGTCGCAAGGGGAATTGGAGCGACTGACGCGGCGCTACGCGACCGAGATCGCGCCGCTCATCGGTCCGGATCGCGATATCCCGGCTCCCGATGTCTACACGGACGCGCAGACGATGGCGTGGATCATGGACACGATCAGCATGTTCAAGGGCCATACAGAGCTGGGGGTCGTCACGGGCAAGCCGGTCGAGTTGGGGGGCTCGCACGGGCGGCAGGAAGCGACGGCGCGCGGATGCCAGTTCGTCATCCGCGAGGCCTGTCGCACGCTCGGCCTCTCCCTCAATGGCGCGACGGTCGTCGTCCAGGGCTTCGGGAATGCCGGCAGCAATGTCGCCCGATTCCTTCACGAGGATGGCGCGCGCATCATCGCGGTGAGCGATTCAAAAGGCGGAATCTATAACCCGCGCGGTATTGATCCCGAGGCAGCCCTCCAGCATAAGGCGCGGACGGGAGCGCTGCAGGGATTGCCCGATACGGAGGCAATCACCAACGCGGAATTGCTCGAGCTTCCATGCGATATCCTTGTTCCGGCGGCGTTGGAGAATCAGATCACGCGACGCAACGCCGATCGCATCCGCGCGCGTCTCATCGCCGAGGCAGCCAATGGGCCCACGACGCCGGCCGCCGATGACATCCTCTTCGAGCGCGGGATCACGGTCATCCCGGACATCTTGGCCAATGCCGGCGGCGTCTCGGTCTCCTACTTCGAGTGGGTGCAGGATCAGTACGGGTTCTTCTGGCCGGAGGACGAAGTCCGGCGCCATTTGGAGCGGATCATGGCGAGCGCCTTTCACGAAGTCCGGGCGACGGCCGAGCGCTACGGCGTGGATCTGCGGCGCGGCGCCTACATCCTGGCCATCGGGCGTGTGGCCGAGGCGACGCGTGTGCGCGGCATCTTCCCATGAGGCGACGGGCGCCCTCCCCCATTGGGAGGGGCGCTCGGGACCGATCGTTGACATCACAAGGAGAGGGGCAGTAGCATTGTGATTTTGGTGGAACTTATGCGCATCATCGTTCGTAGGGAGTGGTGATCGCATCGGGAGAAGAGGGGATGGCATCGAGTCGGAAGAAGAAACTTGTGATCGCTCTCGTCCTCATCGTGACCTTGGGGGCGGTTGTCGGCATCAGCGTCACCCGAGGCCGAACGGATGTCCCCGTCGTCCAGGTTGAGAAAGTGACGCGTCGGCCTCTGCTGGAATCGAAGGTCACGGCCAATGGGGAAATTCGCCCGCGAAATTTCGTGAACATGACGTCGGAGGTCCCCGGGCGCGTCATCGAGATCTACGTGAAAGAGGGAGATTGGGTGAAGGCGGGGACGCCGCTTCTGAAGATTGATCCCACACAGATCTCCTCGGAGGCCGAAAGTAGTCAAGCCAATCTCCAGGCCGCGCGGGCCGAGGTGCAGAACGCCCAGGTCCAGGTGGATGCGGCGCGAAACAACGTCCTGAACGTCCAGGCGAGCTTGGCCGCCGCGAAATACGAATTGGAGCGCGCGAAGGCCGATCTCACCTTCGCCGAAGAGGAATTCCGGCGTCGCGAGCAGCTCTTGGAGCAAGGGGTCATCTCTCGGGCCGAGTACGATCGGGCGCGCGCCTCCTATCGCGGGGCGCAGGCATTGGTCGAGGCGCAGCAGCAGCGCGTGCAGCAACTAGAGGCGCAACTGCGGGATGCGCAGATTCGCGTCCGTCAAGCTCAGGCGCAACTCCAAAGCGCGCGCGCGCGCGTCGCGCAGATTCAAGCCAATTACAAGAGCGCGCTCGATCGCCTGGCCAAGACCGTGCAAAAGGCTCCCATTGACGGCGTCATCGCCAATCTCCCTGTGCGCATCGGCCAATACGTGCTCGCGAGCTTCAGCACGACCCCCTTGCTGACGATCGCCGATATGTCGGAGATCAACGTCGAGGTCCAAGTTGATGAGACCGATATCGCGCGCGTGCGCGTCGGGCAGAAAGCGCGCATCCGCGTGGATGCGCTCGGGGATCAGGAGTTAGAAGGCGAAGTCTCCGAGGTCGGTCGCGCGGCCCTCGTTCGTGGGGGACAAGCGCTGCCGGAGCTGACCCCATCGGGGCAGGAGGCGAAGGATTTCAAGGTGGTCATCAAGCTGATCCGTTTGACGCCGGAGGTTCGCGATCGTCTGCGCCCAGGCATGTCGGCGACGGCGACGATCACCACTGACATGCGCGAGAACGTCATCGCCGTTCCAGCAGCAGCACTGGTCGAGCGAGATGCGACGGAAGTCGGCGATCAGGCGGCGGCTGATGGGCAGAAGAAGCGGATTCAAGGCGTCTTCATCGTGCAGGACAATCGTGCCCTCTTTCGTCCGGTCGAGACGGGCATCTCCGGGGAAATGGAGATCGAGATCGTGAGCGGCCTTGAGGAAGGGATGGAAGTGATCGTCGGTCCTTATCGGGAACTGCGCACGCTGAAGCCCAATGCCATCGTCAAGAAGGCATATGTCCAGAGCCGGTAGGCGTTCGGTGGCCTGAGGACATGAGCCGATCGAGCACGATGCCCGAGCTGAAGTCAGAGACCGCGCGCAAGGCTCCGCATTCTCCTTCCGCCGACGGATTGATCCGCATGGAGAACGTCTGGCGCACGTACAAGATGGGGCAGGAGGAAGTCCACGCCTTACGCGGCATAGACCTCCTCATTCACCCCAACGAGTACGTGGCCATCATCGGGCCCTCCGGTTCGGGGAAGTCCACGTTGATGAATATCATCGGGTGCTTGGACACGCCCACGGCGGGTCGCTACTGGCTCAATGGGCGGCTCGTCAGTGAGATGGACGATGATGAGCTGGCCTACATTCGCAATCGGGAGATCGGCTTCGTCTTTCAACTCTTCAACCTCTTGCCACGGGCGACGGCGTTGCACAATGTGGAGTTGCCGCTGATCTACGCCGGCGTCCCGGCTAAGGAACGCCTGGAGCGCGCCCGCCAGGCGTTGGAGATGGTGGATCTCGGCGATCGGATGCACCATCGGCCGAACGAGCTCTCGGGCGGGCAACGGCAGCGGGTGGCCATTGCCCGTGCGCTGGTGAATCGGCCTTCGATCCTTCTGGCCGATGAGCCCACCGGAGCCCTCGATTCCAAGACTGGCGCTGAGATCATGGCCCTCTTCGACCGCCTCCACGCCCAGGGCAATACGATCATCATCGTCACCCACGAGCCCGAAGTCGCCGCCCACGCGCAGCGGATCATCCACATCCGCGATGGGCGCATCGAGCGCGAGGAGTGGCGCTGACGCTTCCCCTTGGGGGCTCGGAAACGGGCATAAATTTCCCCGGTTGACAGATAAGGCCCCTTTATGCTATCTAATGGCGCTGCCGTGAAGACGTCGAAGCGCCGGTTGTGGTCTTTTTTTCTGCGGGAAGGAGTGAAGCTTATGTCGGAGCGAGAGATATGAGACGACGGATCGCCAGTGGCGTGATGGCTCTGCACCTTGGTCTTCTTTCGGTCCTCCCGGCGCAAGTTCCCGTAGAGCGCTCCCCTCATGAAGGGGAGGGCGGACAAGCATCCCTTTCGCTTGTGGAGCAGAAGGAGTCGGCGTCGTCCTCCGAGGCGTGGCTTCGTGCGCTCATCCAGCGGGCTGAAGCCTTCTTTCAGCGAGGAGAGGCGGCCTATCGTCAGGGAGATTTCGTCCGTGCCCGCGAGGAGTTCGATCGCGCGGTGGACGTGATCCTCGAAGCTCGCGTGAACGTCACGGCGCATCCTCAACTTTTGGCCTATTATCGGCAGCTCATCGAGCGCATTCATGCGTATCAGCTCGAAGCGGCCATGCAAGGCATGGAGCTTCGGCAGCAATACGAACCTTCGCTGCTTGAGGAATTGGCGAAGATCGAGCTGCGAGAGGAGGACATCAAAGCGGCCGAGCAGGAGACTGAGGAGATCACGCTCGATTTCCCGGTGACGATCACGCCGGAAGTCCGGCAGTTCATCCATTATTTCACGAAGAACCCGAAGGGGCGGGCGACGATGGAAACGGGGCTCCGGCGAGCCGGGCGGTATCTGGAGATGGCACGGCGTATCTTCCGAGAGGAAGGGGTTCCGCTGGATCTCGTCTGGTTGGCTCAGGCGGAGAGCAATTGGCGGCCGCATGCCCGTTCTCCCATGCGCGCGCAGGGTATTTGGCAGTTCATCCCGGGAACAGGGGCGAAATACGGACTGCGTCAGACCAGTTGGCTCGATGAACGATCGGGACTCGAGCAGCCGACGCGAGCCGCCGCCCGTTATCTGAAGTTCCTCTATGAGCGCTACCTGGATTGGCCATTGGCCTTGGCGGCGTACAACTGTGGGGAAGCGACCGTGGATCGCGCGATCGCTGCTTCCGGATATGCCGATTTCTGGTATCTGCACCGAAATCGGCTCTTGCCGGCCGAGACCCGCAATTATGTCCCGATCATCCTCGCCATCATCGCCATTGCCAAAGATCCGGCGCGATATGGGTTCACCGATATCGAGCCGGAACCGGCGTTGGCCTATGAGACTGTGCCCGTCGAAGGACCGATTGATCTTCGGTTGATTGCCGAGGCCGTCGGGGCCTCGCCCGAGCATATTCGGGACCTGAATCCGGAACTCAAGTACGGGTATGTGCCCCTTGGGGAGACCTACGCGGTGCGTGTGCCTGCCGGCACGGGCGAACAGGTGAGCGAGTTGCTCGCGCGGGTGCCTCCGCAGCATCGGGATTCTTGGCGGATTCACAGCGTCGCCGAAGGGGAGACGCTCCAGAGCATCGCTGAGGAGCATCGCGTGAGCGCTGAAGAGATCGCGCGGGTGAATGCACTGGAGACTGACGCGAGCTTGAAGGCCGGCGCGCGCTTGATCGTCCCGACACCAACGCCTCGTCGCACGCCCTTACGGACCATGGGCGTCGAATTGACGCGGCTCTCCGTCGTACGCGTGACGATCCGCGCGCGTTCGGGCGATACGATCACGCGCATCGCTGCGCGCTATGGCCTTTCGGCCCGGGAGGTCGCTCGTCTCAACCGCGTGAGCCCGAATGCGAGATTGCGCGCCGGACAGCGGATCGTCCTTGTCCTCCCCTCGGAGCGGGTGAAGAGATCGCACGCGTCATCGGGGCGAATCAAGAGGACGGCCGCCGCCCAGAATCGTCCCCTCACTCATCGCGTGCGCCCTGGAGATACGCTTCTAGAGATCGCCAATCGGTATGAGGTGACCGTCTCGGAGCTCCGCCGATGGAATCGCCTCTCGGGCGATCTCATCAGGCCTGGTCAGACGCTGGTGATCTATCGCGAGTGAAGTCGCGCCCTTGGTTCACCGTTCTAGACATTGGCGGATGGCGCGCGCCAAGGAGTGAACGTCATAGGGCTTCAGGAGAAGCCCATCGGTCGCTTCCCGGGGGAAATCCTTCAGTTGATCCCGCGAGCTGTATCCCGTCATGACGAGGATGCGCACCTGCGGATCGAGCGCCCGCAGCTCGCACAGAGTCCGTTCCCCGCTCATCTCCGGCATCACGGCATCGAGCAACACCAAACGAATCTCCGACCGATGGTGGGCATAAAGGTCAACGGCCTCTCGCCCGTTGCGCGCCGTCAAGACCCGATAGCCGAGCTTCTCCAGCAGGCGCTCTCCGAGTTTCAGGATCACGGGATCATCTTCCACAAGCAGTAAGGTCTCCCCATTGCCCTTCGGAGCCCGTTCTTCCTCCACGGGGTGAGACGGGACGCAAGTCTCGGACTCCCAGGCCATCGGCCAGAAGACGTGAATGCTCGTCCCCCGGCCCACTTCGCTCTCCACTTCGATCCATCCACCGTGAGCATGCACGATCTCTCGAACCACGGTGAGCCCCAGGCCCGTCCCCGTGCCCGCCCCCTTCGTCGTGAAGAATGGCTCGAAGATATGGGGCAGGATATCCGGAGCGATCCCTGTCCCCGTGTCGCTGATGGTCACGCGCGCATAGGGGCGTTCGTGAACACGTGTGCAAGACGAGGTGTGTAAAAATTCGGATCGCAGGCGCTCTGTTTGAATGCGCACGCGCCCGCCCTGAGGCATGGCGTCGCGCGCGTTGATGATGAGATTGAGCAGGACCTGTTGCAGGTGAACCGGGCTGGCGGCCAGCACGATCTCCTGAGGAGCGAGATCCAGCTCGATCTCAATATGCTCGGGGATCGTGCGTCGAAGCAACGCCGTGAAGTCCTTGAGGAAAGCGTGCAGCGCGCATGACCGCTCGGATTCTCCTCCCGGACGGCCGAGCAACAGAAGCTGCCGCACGAGATCGCGCGCGCGTCGGCTCAGGGCGAGGACTTGCCCCAGATGCGAGCGCACATCTTCGGAGCCTTCGTCAACCGAGTCCAGTTGCGCGAGCGCCAATTCCGTGAAGCCCAGGATGCCCGTGAGGAGATTGTTGAAATCGTGCGCGATGCCGGCCGTCAAAGCGCCGAGCGTTTCCATGCGTTGCGCATGCTGGAACTTTCGTTGAAGTTCCCGAAAGGCTTCCTCCCGGCGAATGTGCTCCAATTCTTTCGCCGCGCAGACGCCGAAAAGCTCCAGCAGCCCGTGTTCGGCATTGGTGAGCCTTCGCGGCTCCGCGGCATAGAGAGCGAGCACGCCGAGGATCTCCCCGTCACCTTGATCTCGGAGCGGAGCACCCCAATAGAACTCCGCCCGGCACAACCGGAGCTCTTCGTCCTGCGGGAAGCGTCGCCACGCCTCTTGCTCGCAGACGTAAGGCCGCCCATCCGCGAGAACGAGTTCCAAGGCCGTCCCGGCGATGGGAACCACCCCTTCGCGCTCGATGAATCCTCTTCGGTATCGGCTCATGACGCGAAGCGTTCGGTTTCCGGCCTCGCTTCGGCCAATGAGAACGCATGGGACGTCGAGCAGCTCGGCGAGAACTTCAACCGCACGATCGAAGAACATTTGGCCGCGACATTCGCCCAGCAAGCGACGAACGCGCGTGAGAACCTCCCATATGTGCGTCGGCTCCACCTGGTTCGTCATACCGACTTCGGCTCATCATCTTGTTTGATGGTGCGAGGATTTCTTACACCTCGCCGGATATTCCCTCGCGCGCCGGCCGCCAGGTGGCGGAGCGAGATCGTTCACAAGACGCCCATCTTCATGCTCTTGCGGATGGAGCGAGGAGCTGGGCCAGGTGCGCAGGAGCGATATTCCCACCGCTCAGCAGCACGATCGTCGGACCGCGCGGACTCACCCGCCCCGACCGTAGTGCGGCCACACCGATGGCTCCCGAGGGCTCGACGACGAGCTTCTCTTCGCGGGCGAGCCAGGCGACGGCCTCAGCAGTCTCTTCGTCCGAGACCACGACGATATCGTCCACATAGCGTTGGATGAGCGAGAACATGAGCATCCCCGGGCGCGTAGCCGTCAGCGCGTCGCAGATCGTTCGAGTCTCCGGGATGGTGACGATCGTCCCGGCTTTGAACGAGAGGTAAGTGGCGTTCGCTCCTTCCGGTTGAACGCCGATGACCGAAGCTCGCGGATCGCGCTCCTTCAGAGCGAACGCCAGGCCGGCGATCAACCCTCCGGTGCTGATGGGCACCAGAACCGTCGGCGATTCGGGAAGTTGCTCCCAGATCTCCAGCCCGATCGTCCCATGCCCGACGACGACGTTCGGATCCTCCATGTGATTGATCGCGATGAGCCCGCGTTCGGCCTCCAGCCGTCGCAGCGTCTCCAGCCGCGCCTCGAAACGATCTTCGCACCAGACGATCTCTCCGCCGAAGCGGGCGACTCGTTCGGCTTTGAAGGGCGAGGTCCGGCGCATCATCACCAGGACCGTGGGAACGCCGAGCTGGCGACCCATATAGGCGAAGGCCGTGGCGAAATTCCCCGAAGAGGTAAGGGCCACGCCGCGCCGTTTCGCCTCCTCGCCCAGGCGATGGAGGAGCGTGAAGGCCGCACGCGCCTTGTAACTGCCTGTGATCTGCAGGTTCTCGCATTTGAGCCAGATGGGATGACCGAGCGTGGCCGAAAGCGCCTCGCTCCGCAAAAGCGGCGTCCGTCGAATGATCGGCGGAAACGCCGCGCGCGCCCGTTCGATGTCCGCTACCGTGATCTCGGCCATCGCACCCTCCCGCGAGGCCGGATTATACCACATCGGCGGCACACATCGAGGGAACTTGCGGCCCTCATCCGGCGTTGCTATGCTTGGCGCACGGACTATGTGCGAGCGGGTCCATGGAGCGAGCGTCTTGTGGCCTCACCGGGCGAAGGAGGCCAGACCTCGACTCCGGATGGCCCTCAGCCGGGAGGGAAGCCAATGAACGTCCGAAAGAGTCTTCGTCTGGGCGCGATGTTCCTGGTCTGGGCGGCGACGGCCCTCGCTCAAGGGCCGAAGCCGGTCAAGGTCGAATTCACCGACGTGCGCTTGGAGAACGGCCTGCGCGTGATCTTGGTCGAGGATCACAGCGCGCCGGTCGTCTCGCTCTGCGTCACCTACAACGTGGGGTCGCGCAACGAGCGTCCCGGGCGCACGGGTTTCGCCCATCTCTTCGAGCACATGATGTTCCAGGGATCGGAGAACGTGGGCAAGGGCGAACATTTCCTCCTCATCTTCAACACCGGCGGGGACATGAACGGGACGACCAACGAGGAGCGCACGAATTATTTCCAGACGGTGCCAGCCAATCAGCTCGATCTCGTGTTGTTCTTGGAAGCCGATCGCATGCGGAGTCTCGATGTGAGCCAGCAGAATCTCGATAATCAGCGACAGGTCGTACAGGAGGAACGTCGGCTCGGCTTGGATAATCAGCCCTACGGACGCAGTCGGGAGAAGTTGCAAGAGCTGCTCTACGACAACTTCGCTTACAAGCACTTGGTCATCGGCTCGATGGAAGACCTCAACGCGGCGACCCTGGAGGACGTGCGCGAATTCTTCCGCACGTACTATGCGCCGAATAACGCCGTGTTGACGCTGGTGGGGGATTTTCGGACCGAAGAGGCGCTGGCGAAAATTCGCCACTACTTCGGAGGGATTCCTCGACAGCCCGATCCCCCGCCGGTGGATGTGACCGAGCCCGAGCAAACGGCCGAGCGGCGCGCGACGGTCGAAGATCCGTTGGCGCGGTTGCCGCGCGTGGATATCGCCTTCAAGACCGTGCCGGGGAATACGCCGGACTTCTACGCCCTCCAGGTGCTGGCCAATGTCCTGCATGGCGGACAGAGTTCGCGGCTCTATCAAAAGCTCGTGCGGGAGAAGGAGCTGGTGACCAGCGTCAGCGGATTCGTGGACGAAAAGCGGGCTCCCGGCGGCTTCTACATCACGGCGATGCTGCGGCCGGGCAAACGCGTCGAGGAGGTCGAAGCGGCGATCGCCGAGGAGATCGAACGACTGCAGCGCGAGCCCATCGCCGATTGGGAGTTGACCAAGGCGAAGAACACGGCGCGACGTGCGTTCATCAACGCGATCGCCAGCTCGCTCTCGCGCGCCATCTTGCTCGGCCAGTATGCCGTTTACTACGGCGATCCCAATGTGATCAATACCCGACTGGAGCACATCATGGCCGTCACCAAAGAAGACGTGCAGCGCGTGGCCCAACGGTATTTGCGGCCGACCAACCGCACGGTCGTCATCACGATCCCCAAGGCCGCGTCGCTGCCCGCTCAAGAGGAGGGGGGACGATGAGAAGGCAAACGATCGTTTCGCTCTGCGCGGCGCTTGCGCTCTGCTGCTCATGGGCCAATGCGCAGGGTCCGGGCGGGCCGCAGATGCCCGGTCCATCGGGCCAATCCCTCAAGGGAGCGGTCATCAAGGGCAAGGCGCCGGTTAATCGCGAGATCCTTCGCGTGCGCCTGCCTCGCCCTCGGGAAGCGCGATTGAAGAATGGGCTCGAGATTCTCTTGCTTGAGGACCACCGCCTCCCGACCTTCACGATGCAGATGGTGATCCGCAGCGGTGGATTGGCCGATCCTCCCGATCAGCGCGGGTTGGCGCAATTCACGGCGGCGCTTTTGCGCGAAGGGACGAAGCATCGCAGCAGCCGAGAGATCGCTGAGCACTTGGATACGCTCGGGGTCACCTTCAGCGCCACCAGCGGTCTCTCCTCGTTGACGAGCGTCGTGAGCATGTCGGGCGTGACCGACGTCTTGGATGATGCGCTCGAGCTCTTTGCCGAGATCATCCGCCATCCCACGTTTCCGCCCGAGGAGGTGGAGCGCTATAAGACGCGCACACTCGCGCAGCTGCAAGTGCAACGTTCCCTCCCGCAGTTCCTCGCGCAAGAGCGCTTCAATCGCGCGCTCTACGGCGATCATCCGGCCGGATGGATCATCCCCCCTGTGGAATCGGTCCGTCGGCTCACGTCGGAAGCGCTCGCTCGATTCCATGCGACGCATTATCGTCCGAACAACGCCTTCCTGGCCGTCGTCGGCGATGTGACGCTTCAGGATCTGCTCCCTCGGGTCGAGCGCCTCTTCGGAGATTGGGAGCCCGGCGAGGTCCCTCGCGTGAAGATCCCCTCGGTCCCGGCTCAGTCTCCGCGGAAGGTTCATCTCATTGACCGACCGCGATCGCCGCAAACCGTCATCCAATTGGGCGTTTTGGGGATCACGCGGACGGATCCGGATTATTTCGCTTTGCTCGTCGCCAATCACATCTTGGGAGGAGGCCCGACGGGCCGTCTCTTCCTGAACCTGCGCGAGGATAAAGGGTACACTTACGGTGCCTACAGCTCGTTCACCAGCTCGAAATTCCGCGGCGTGTGGGGGGCGAGCGCCGCCGTCCGAACCGAAGTGACCGAAGGCGCGATGCAAGAGTTCCTCTACGAATTGCAGCGTCTGCGCGATGAGATGGTTTCGGCCGAGGAGTTGGAGAACGCCAAGCGCGCGCTGGTCGGAAGCTTCGCCCTCTCGCTCGAACGTCCGCAGGAGTTGCTGCAGAACATCATCACGCAGAAGATTTACAACCTGCCGCCCGATTACTGGGACACCTATCCGCAGAAGGTTTTCGCCGTCACAGCCCGCGATGTGCGGCGCGTGGCGCGGAAGTATCTCAATCTCGCGCGGTTGCAGATCGTCGCCGTCGGCGAAGCCTCGCGCGTTCGCGAGATCTTGGCTCAGTTCGGGCCGATCGAGGTCGTGGACGCCGAAGGTCGCCCGATCTCGAAGTCGCCGTGAGTTCGCGCGGCACGTGCCGATGGGCTGCCGCAGATCGGGACGAGACGTCGCCATCGCGATGCTCCAGGGATTGGGTTCGGGATGCAAGGAGAGTTTCGACATCTTCGCCTCGCGGAACGCCGGGGATATTGGGTCGTCGTCTTCGATCGCGCGGGAACTTCTGCCACGCCGAATGTGCTCGGTCTCGATGTGCTCGCCGAATTGCGGACCGTTGTCGAAATGGCGACGCGACGGACGGAGATCGCGGCCGTCATCCTAGCTGGGGCTGAGGGAAAAGGTTTCGTCGCTGGAGCGGATCTTCGAGAAGTGCATCGGTTGACCCCTCAGGAGGCGTTCGCCTTCTCTCGGCTCGGACAACAACTCTTTCGCGACATGGAGCGCGCACCGTTGCTCTTCATCGCGGCGATTGATGGATATTGCATGGGCGGGGGGCTCGATCTGGCGCTCGCGTGCGATTGGCGATATGCCACGGCGCGCTCCGTTTTCGCGCATCCGGGCACGCGTCTGGGGCTGCTCACGGGATGGGGAGGGACGGCCCGCCTGCCGCGCACGATCGGACGGGCCGAAGCGCTGCGTCTTTTCCTCACGGCCGAGCACATCTCGGCTGCGGAAGCACTACGCCTTGGGCTCATCCACCGCGTGACGGATGGGGACGTCCTCGCCTTCGCTTGCCGCCGAGTGGAAGCGGCGATTCGCTCTGGTCGTCGCCTGATCGCGTGCCTCAAAGACGGGATGTGGGAAGCGACGCGCGCGCGCCGCGGGTATACCTGGCACGGGCTTTTCCTGGGATGCGTGTCGAACGGTGAAGGAGGGAAGCGAGGAGATGGTTCCTGACGGTTTCACCGAGCGCTTCGACACGCCGCCGCGTATCATTTGCCCGCGGAGGCGTCGACGCGTCCCTTTCAAGGAGGTCGCCGACGGCGCGATCGCTGAGCCTCGCTCGGGCGATCCGCGTCTCTTGTGGGAGGGAAGACGCTGTGGGGCGACGGCATGAGAGTTTGATCCCACTCTCGCACGGACACCATCACGGGCTGGTGTTGAGCCTTCGCCTTCGGCGCGCCTTGGCCGACGCCGCGCCGGACGCGGACGTGCTTCGGCAATTGGCGCGCACGGTCGTCGCTTTTTTCGAGAGCGATCTCGCCCCGCACTTCGCCGCTGAGGAAGAAGGACTCTTCCCCATCATGGAGGCGAACCTCGGCCCCCTCGATCTCATTGCGGAATTGCGGGGCGAGCACGAGCGCTTTCGCGCATGGATCGAGGAGCTGCGTCGCTCGACAACGGCTTCTCCATCGGTGGAGACACTGCGGGCGTTCGGCGCGCTTCTGCACGATCACATTCGGAAGGAGGAGCGCGTCCTGTTCCCGATCTTCGAAGAACGCGTGCCTCCAGAAGAGGCTCGGCGAGCCGGAGTCGCGATCCGCGAGCGCGTGAAGGCGCGCGGGGGATGACTTGCCGGCTGTAGTGAGGTCGCCTATGCGGGAGAAACGCGATGTGCTTGTCGCCATCATGAACAATCGGCGCGACCTGGAGATCGCGCGCCGAGAGCATTGGTACCGCATTCCCGTGCGAAGCGCGCCCAAGAACATCGCAGAGGCCGAATGGCTCGCCTTTTACCAAACGCGCGCCTTCGGCGAGGAGCGATGGGCGATCCGCTATTACGCGCCCATCCTCGGGCGAACGATCGTGAAGCGGCGCGAGTTGCTCCCTGACGAGCCGGATCATCCGCGGGCGGATCGGGACTATTACAAGCTGGAGCTGGGCGAGCTTCGGTGTCTGGACCGTCCGATCCTCAGCCGACGCGGACGGCGCTTGGTCTTCATCCCCACGACTTGGGAGAAATTCCAACGCGCGGAGGAGATCAACGACCTCTTTCACGAGAGTCCGCTTGAGGACGCTCTCTACGCGGAGTTGAAGCGGCATCGGATCGAGAGCGAACGTCAGTTCTTCGTTCGCGTCGGGAACGCTTGCTATTGTCTCGACTTCGCCATCTTCTGCCGCCGCGGAAACATTGACGTCGAATGCGACGGCGAGAGGTGGCATGTGAATCCCAAGGTGTGGCGTCGCGATCAAGCGCGCAACAATGTCCTGACGAGCGCCGGATGGGCCGTCCTCCGCTTCGGGAGCCACGAGCTGGAGGAGCGGATGGCGACCTGCCTGCGCCTCATTCGCGCGACGATTCGGGCGCACGGGGGACTCCTGCGCGCCTGCTGAGCGCGCGCTTCTTCCTCCGAGGTCAGCGGTCGTTCGTCGGTCCGGCCGTTTTCGCTTCTTCCTCCCGCAAGGTATCGAGCACGACATTCCAGTCCAGCCAGGGCTCCTTCCCTTTGAGCCATTTCTCGAACCACTGGAACTCGGCGACCATCTTCACGAGCTGATACCGAGGATTCGTCAACCCATGGGGCATATTCGGGTAGATGATGAGCTCGGTCGGCACGCCGAGCTTCACGAGGGCCATGTGCAGCTCCTTGCTCTGCGGAAGCGGCACACGCGGATCGGCTTCCCCTACGTGGATGAGCGTCGGCGTCTTCGCGCGGGTGATGTAGCGGATGGGTGAGACCGCGACATAGTGGTCCCAATTCTCGTACGGTCGTCCTTTGAAGTAGAACTCGCGCGGGACTTGCACATCCGTCTGCGCGTAGAGGGAGATCCAGTTCACGGCTCCCGCTCCGGTCGAGATCGCCTTGAAGCGATCGGTCTGCACGAGCGTCCAATTGGAGAAATGGCCACCGGCGCTCCACCCCATCATGCCGAGCTTCTCCGGATCCGCGATGCCGCGTGCGATCAGCTCGTCCACGCCGGTCATGATGTCCTCATAGCCTTGCCGGAAGTAATCGCCCGCGATCTGCATCTTGAATCGTTCGCCATAGTTGGCTGAGCCGCGATAGTTCGGTTGGAAGACGGCGTAGCCGTTTGCGGCGAAGACGTGCACGTATGTGCCGTAGCTCCCCGAGAACGAGTTCATGTACGCCGCGGCCGGACCACCATGCAACTGGACGATGAGCGGATACCGCCGTCCGGGCTCATAGCCGACCGGCTTGACGAGAATGCCTTCGACCATCTGCCCGTCCGTGCTCTTCCATCGGATGGTCTCATATTCGCCGAGGGCGATCTCCTCGATCTGCGGATTCGCTCGCGTCAATCGCGTCCAACGGGCGCGCTGCCCAACCCCGTCCAGCGTGGTGATGTAGAAGTCGGGCGGATTCTTCGGATCGGTGAAGGTCAGAAGGAGCCACCCGGTGTCCTCGTCGAACATGGCCGAGAGGACGCCGAGTTCGTGGGTGAGCTGCGTGACCCTTCCGGTCTCCACTGAGAGGGCGAAGAGATGGGCGTTGACGCCAACGCCTTCGGTGAAATAGATCGTCTGGCCATCCTTGCTCCAAAAGCCCACGGAGACGTCGCCATCGAAAGTCGTCCCCACCTTCCGCACCGATCCTCCGCGCGTCGGCGCCAGATAGACGCGCAGGTTGCGCATGTAGGTGAAGTCATCCGGGGCCGTGAATGCCAACCATGTGCCGTCTGGGGAGAAGCTCATCGCGCCTTCGCTCACCGTGTTATGCGTGAGCCGTTCGACGGCACCGGTCGCGAGATCGAGCCGATAGACCTCCGCCTCCTCGCCCGTCGCATAGCGAAAGGTCGAAGCCCCGCGGAAGGCGATGAAGCGGTGATCCTTGGAGATCACGAAGGCGGCGACGCTATAGTCCGATCCCGACGTCCATCGCCGAAGGGCTTTCGTCTCCACATCTACGTCCCACAGGTGAGCGGGCGGCTTCGGCTGATCCACGATGCGCACATCGAATTTCTTCTCCCGCCGTTTCCGATCGAGTGTGTCCACGGCATCGGGAGAGGTGAAGTAGATGCGCCGACTATCTGGGCTCCACTCCCATCGCAAGATGCCCGCCTCGCGCGCCGTCAACGGGATGGGCTTGTCCGCATCGAAGCGAGCGGGCAGAAGCCACAGCTGGCGCTCCCCCTCCTTCCCGGCAGTGAACGCGAGCCAGCGCCCATCGCGGCTGAAGGCGAAGCGTTCGACGCCGTCTTTGTGATCCGTCACGCGCCGCGCTTCGCCGCCATCCGGACGCATGAAATAGAGCTGCGTGCTCCCCTCGCGGTCCGAGAGGAAGGCGAAGAATGTCCCATCGCGCGCCCACGCCGGGCTATGCTCCTCTTTGTTCGGCGTGAACGTCATCTGCCGCGATGGGCCGCCGGCCGTCGAGACGAGGAAAAGATCGCGGAATCGTCTCCCCTCCTTCCAGTTGAGCGCCGTCACCGTGTAGAGCAGCCATTTTCCATCCGGCGAGAGCGCCGGATCGCCGACCGTCCGCAGCTCCAAGACGTCCATGAACGTCATCCCTCGCAGCGAACGCTGCGCCGCCACGCGATGCGCCATCCCCACGATGAGGGACCCCACGATGAACATTCCCACGAATCGCTCGAATGGTCGAAGATGCTGCCTCATATGCCGATCTCCCCTATTGATGAGGTGAATGCCCATCACATCCCGCCAAACCATAGAGCATTGTCTCATTGCTTGTCAAAATCGAGGGGCGAGGCCTATAATCCCGCCGCGTTCGAGAACGCGGAGTGCAGCCGAAGATGATGCGAGCGCTCTCATCCGTCGAATCCGAACGAAAACCCGAGCGCCGGACGGATGGGCTCGTCCTCGCCGTCCTGCTCGCCGGATTCGCCATCGGCGCTTTCGCCCTGGGATATATGGAGCGGGCGCTCGATGCGGATGAGTACGTGACGTTGGAGGCCGTCCGACAACCTTTGGCCACCATGGTCCAGCGTGCTGATCTTCTCTATCCCCCTCTTTACTTCGGGGCGCTCAAGCTGTGGACCATGATTGTTGGTGCATCGGTGCTTTCGATTCGCCTGTTCTCTTTGGTTTTCGCCGTCCTGGCTCTTTATCTTGTGTATCGCTGCGGCGTCGAACTGTTCTCCCGTCGAGAGGCTTTGTGGGCGACCTTGCTCCTCGCCTTCTCGAACTTCCATCTCTACTATGCGACAGAGGCTCGGATGTATTCGATGGTCGAAGCAGGGGGGCTGATCGTGACGCTCGCCTTTTTCCGCGCCCTTCGTTCGAGCGGAGAGCGAGCGCGGGGTCGTTTTATCGCGGCCGTGGCCTTTTTGAGCCTGACGCATTACTTCGCATGGTTTTTCCTCTTGGGGCAGGGCCTGTATTTTTTCCTCTCTGCGAAGCGGAAGATGAGAGGCGTGCCCTTCTGGTGGGCGAAAGGAGTTCTTCCCTTTTTTGGTCTTTCGCTCGGTTCGTTCGCGCTCGTCCATCGGCTTTATCCCCAAGCGTGGGATAATCTTCGGACACTTCAAGACCTCGGCGCGCGGTCGCTCTCGGGAGTCTTCTATCTCCTAGGGGCCTTTCACGGGATGCTCCCTTTCCCCGACACGATGCGGTACGGTTTTCTGCCATGGAGCCTTCCGTTCCTCGCCTTCGGATGGAAGTGGGCGCGCGGACGATCGGCCTCTCCGACAGAGCTGGTCCGGCGCTTTGCGGCGGAGATCAAGGAGCTGGCGGTGACGCCATCGGGGTACGTGCTCTTCACGTTGATCGTGCCGATTGTGGGGCTCACGTTCCTTTCGGTCGTCCTCTTCCCGCTCTTCCTGCCTCGATATCTGATCTATGGCCTTCCGATCTACTACCTGCTCGTGAGCCGGTGCGCGGTGCTGGCGACCCCGAGCGCGCGCCGACAGCTCTTGCTTTTGCTTCCGGCGCTCGGATGGAGCCTGGCTTCGGCCCTCTCGTATCACCTCCTGCGGTGGTTCGGATGAGAGAACCCCGCGCTTGACCGAGCCGGACGCCGGGTCTTAGAATTCGGGCCGAAAGTTATGAGAGACGCGCGTCCAACGGTATCTGTCGTCGTGCCGGTCTTCAACAGCGCGTTGATCCTGCCGCTACTGGTGCAACGATTGGAACCCGTTTTGGCTGCGTGCGCGTCGCAGGCGGAATTGGTCCTGGTGAATGACGGGAGCGAAGATCGGAGTTGGGACGTGATCCGCGATCTGGCCCAGCGGCATGCGTGGATTCGAGGGATCTGCTTGATGCGGAACTATGGTCAGCACAACGCGCTCCTCTGCGGGATTCGCGCCGCCCGCTATGACGTCATCATCACGATGGATGATGACTTGCAGCATCCGCCGGAGGAGATCCCCAAACTCCTGCGAACGTTGGAGGAAGGGTACGACGTTGTCTATGGCGTTCCTCAAAGCGAGGCTCATGATTTTTGGCGTCGCGTGGCGTCATCCGTGATCAAGCTCGCCCTGAGAGGCGCGATGGGCGTTCGCGTGGCGCGCTCGGTCAGCGCGTTCCGGGCCTTCCGTTCGCGCGTTCGGGATGCTTTCGGCGAATATCGAGGGCCCTTCGTGTGCATTGATGTCCTGCTCAGTTGGGGAACGACGCGATTCGCGGCGGTTCCCGTCGCGCACCATCCCAGGGCTCTGGGGACTTCGACCTATACGTTCGGGAAGTTGATCGCCCATGCGCTGAACATGCTGACTGGCTTCAGCGTCCTCCCTTTGCGACTGGCGAGTGGGATCGGGTTTGGATTCGTGCTCTTCGGAATCGGGATCCTCGCGTACGTACTCATCCGATATCTCACGCTGGGGACATCGGTCCCTGGGTTTCCCTTTCTCGCCTCGGCGTTAGCGATCTTCTCCGGGGTTCAGCTCTTCGTCCTCGGCATCATCGGGGAGTACCTCGCGCGGATGTACTTTCGGATGATGGAACGCCCGACGAGCGTCGTCCGCGAGACGATCGGGTTCGAAGGAGAGGCGTCCTATGAGAGAAGCGCCGCTCTCCGCTCAACTCTCCCCTCTTGATACGCAGCGGTTCGGCGTACGCACGGCGCGGGCACGTGTCACGACCGTCGAAGAGGTTCCTGAGGTCCTGGATTTCTGCGCCCGTGAAGGTGTGCAGTTTCTCATCGCGCGATGTCGAGCGGACGATTTGCGAATCGCTCATCAGCTCGAGCAGGCGGGGGGGCGACTCATGGATACACTCGTCTACTATCGGCGAGACTTGCGGAAAGCTCCCGTCCCTGAAGAAAAGCCTCCCGTGCTTATCCGTCCTGCGCGTCCTGAGGATGAAGAGGCCATCCGTCATGTCGCGACGGAAGCGTTTCGCGGATATCGAGGGCATTATCACGCCGATCCGCGTCTGGACCCGGCGAAAGCCGATGAAGCCTACGTGGATTGGGCCGTGCGCTCGTGTCGGGGAGAGTTGGCAGATGAGGTGTTAGTAGCCGTGGGGGATAATGGAATGCTTCTTAGTTTTGCGACGTTGCGCTTGAATTCTCAAGAAGAGGGAGAGGGTGTGCTTTTTGCTGTTCATCCAGAGGCGCAAGGGCGAGGGATCTATCGCGCTCTTATCTTAGAAGGGATGCGGTGGTGTATGCAGCAAAAGGTTGCATCTATGGTCGTTTCAACGCAGATCACGAACATCGCTGTGCAGAAAGTCTGGGTGCGGGCAGGTTTTGAACCGAGCCATGCCTACTACACCTTCCATGTGTGGTTCGATTGAGGAGGCGCGAGTCTGACCGTCTCTGGTCTTTCACGGAGAGTGGCGAGCGTAGCGGAGGCATGAGGATGTACAAAATCCCCTTCAATCGGCCGTCGTGCGAGGGGCGGGAGCAGGCGTACATGGCCGAGGCGGTGGCGAACGGGCATATCTCCGGCGAGGGGCCGTTCACAGAGCGATGTCGGGAGCTGCTGGAGCAATGGCTCGGCGCGCCGCGCGTCCTGCTCACGACATCGGGCACTCATGCGCTGGAGCTGATGGCGCTCTTGATGGACATCCGTCCGGGAGACGAGGTCATCATCCCGTCGTTCACCTTCGTCTCGACGGCCAATGCGTTCGTGTTGCGAGGCGCGCGGCCCGTCTTCGCCGACATTCGCCCGGACACGCTCAATCTCGATGAGACGCACCTGGAGCGGCTCATCACGCCGCGCACCAAAGCCATCGTCGTCGTGCACTACGCGGGCGTGGGCTGTGAGATGGACGCGATCTTGGACATCGCCCGTCGTCACGGGGTGGCCGTTCTGGAAGACAATGCGCACGGATTGTTCGGCGCGTACAAGGGGAAACCTCTGGGCACGTTCGGATGCCTGGCGGCGTTGAGCTTCCATGAGACGAAGAACATCACCTGCGGCGAAGGCGGCGCCCTCATCATCAACGATCCGCAGTACATCGAGCGAGCGGAGATCATCCGCGAGAAGGGGACGGACCGGACCCGGTTTTTCCGGGGCGAGGTGGACAAGTACACCTGGGTGGACATCGGATCGAGTTACGTCCTGTCGGACCTGCTGGCGGCATTTCTCTATGCGCAACTCGAAGCTCGCGAGCAGATCCAGGCCAAGCGCCGTCGCATCTGGCACTATTACGAGGAGCACCTGAAGGATTGGGCCGACGCGCACGGCGTCCGTCTCCCCTATGTACCTCCGCATTGCCAGCAATCGTACCACATGTTTTATCTGCTTATGCCCTCGCTGGAGGAGCGGCAAGCGTTGATCGCCCATCTGAAGGCGCGCGGCATCCTGAGCGTCTTTCATTATCAACCGCTGCATCTGTCGGCGATGGGGCGACGCTTCGGCGGCCGACCCGGTCAATGCCCCATCGCCGAACGCGTCAGCGATCAGCTGCTGCGATTGCCGTTCTACAATGCCCTGACGGAAGAAGATCAGGCCTATGTGGTAGCCGCCATTAAGGCCTTCGACGGGTGGAGGAGAAAATCCCCGGCTGGCTCATCCGCCTTCGCTCGAGCTCAAGCGAACGATCTCAGCGGGGATGATCCATGAGCTTCCATTCGTCTCCAGCGAGCGGATCGCTGAGCCATACGCCGAACGTCGAGGCCTCGCGCATGCGGTCCTTGTGCCGGAGGATGCTCTTGGCCATCCTCTTGTTTCAAGGTCTCGTCTTCGCGGCCGCCGTATATCACCATCGCGGAGAGTGGCTGTATTCGGACGCCGTCTTCTACGAACGTCCGGCTTGGAATCTCGTGCGTGGGTATGGCTTCTCCATGGCGCGCGACGAATGGGAAGATCCGGAGCTGACGCGTTTGTATCAAGCGAGGCATCCGGAGGCTGCTTCTGCTCGATTCGTCCCGGCAGCGACTTTCCCCCCCGGGTACAGCTTTTTGCTGGCGGGAATCTACGGGCTCGTCGGACGGAATCACTTCGCCGCCGTCCTCGTCAATGGGGGGCTGGTGTTGGCGATGCTCGTCCTGCTCTTTCGGTTAGCCACGCGGGCCTATGGCTACAGCTGGGAGACAGTGGCCGCGCTCGCTCTGGCGGGCTCGTATCCCATGTGGGCCTATTGGGGATCGCGTCTGATGTCGGACATATGGCACGTCTTCTTGATCGTGCTCTGTGCCGACGTCTTGTTCACTGACAAGGTGACGGTGCGCAGAGCGGCCTTGGCCGGACTCATCTTGGGAGCAGCCGTCCTCGTCCGCCCTTATGCGCTCGCGCTGCCGGTGGCTTTCGGGATCGCTGGAAGGCTCCTTCGGTTCCCGGCGTTTCGCCTTCGGTATGTGCTCCCGGTGACGCTCGGCATGTGTCTGCCCGTGGGGATGTGGGTGGTTCGCAACTATTTTGCCTTCGGGCAGCCTCTGTTCGTCTCCATGGGAGGCGGATATGGACTGTGGCTTTCTACGCGCGAACCGTGGGTTCATACGCCGGAGTGGGAGCGCGCGGTGAGGCGAGAGCTGCGCGAGCTGGGCATCCGGCAGGCGTATTGGCGGAGCGAGGATGCACGGTTGCGCGAGATCGCGCTCGAGCACATTCGTCAGCATCCGGTACGGTGGGCCCTGGCGAGTTTCGCGAAAATCCCTCGGCGGTGGATCCATTTGGGAGTGTATACGTCTGGATGGACGAAGGTCCTCCTGGGCCTGTACTTCGGCGTGGGATTCGTCCTCCTGGTGATGGGACTGTTCTTCTTGTTGCGTCCCCGAGAACATGTCGTCCTAGCCGGAAGCCTTGTGCTCGTCCTCTATTATTCGCTCGTCTTTCTCCCTTTTCATGTCGAGGCCCGCTACATGTTGCCGGCACGTCCGTTCGCCGTTTTGATCTCGGCTCCGGCCGTCGTTGTCTTGATTCGCGCGCTCATCAGTCGTCTGCGGCTTCGCCGCGTGCCCGAAGGAGCGTGAGGATGTCTCAGTGCGAGCGTGCGGGAGAATGCCGCCGTCTATGGGGGAGCGATGAGCACGATTCGGATCGAAGAGGTGTTGTTATCCTCGTTGGTCTCCTCGAGAGCTTTTTTCGAGTCGGCTGTGATGAGGATTTCCGCGGGACCGGCGGGAACGGGGATGGGGAAGAGGAGCCCTGGCAGTTGAATGACCGGGGGGATTTGGATCGTCACGAGGAACGGGGCGACGCGATCGCGGCCCAAGCGGGACGTCTCGACGGTTCGAAGCGGTGCGCGAAGCTGGAGGGGGATCGGGCCGAGAGTGATCGTGAACGCGAGGCTGATCTCGTGCGTGGCCGGATCGGCCGTCCCTTCTCCGCGATTGGCGATGAGGAAGAACAGAAGCGTGGGCGCCCCGATCGTCACCCTCGGCGGGTCGCCTAAGGCGAAAAGGCGTGCGCCTTCGACGACGAGATCGGGAAGCGGCATCCTCACGCGGATCGGGACCTCAGCGATGTTGTCCGCCTCGTTCGATTCGCGCACGTCGCCGCGTGGGCGATCGGGCGTGGGCGGATCGGTCTCTATGCGCACGAGTGCCAGTCCTTTTTCGGCTTGCTCGGGCACGCGGAGCGCGAAGTCCGCGGGGGGAGATTCGGATTGTCCGGCGCCGAGCGCGCGTCGCGTGCGAAACTCCTGCTGCGCGAGTCGTCGCCCGTTCTGCCAAAGCTCAGCGCGCACGCGCACGCCGGCTGGGACGGGGGCGCGATCTTGTGGGTGATCGCGCACGTTGACGATGCGGAAGCGCACGCTCGCGCTCTGCCCGATGAGCACGTCCGTCGGAACGGTGACCTCGAGCGGACGCAGGTTCGGCAGATCAATGTGAATGCTCGCGCGCGGCGGTTCTTCATCCGTATCTGTCGCCGCCTCTTCGGCGACGCGTTCGACGAGGAAGCGCACGAGGGCATCGCCTTCTTCCACATCTTCGGGGATGAAGAGCACTGGGGACGAGACCTCTGCGCTCGCGTCTTCCGCCCCTTGAGGGGAGCCGATGCGCACGCTCCCTCCACACGGGGCTAGCGCGACGTTCGGCAGTGAGAGCGTCTCGGGCTCCACGCGCAGGGCTCGTCCCTCTGCTTCGGCGCTCACACGGATGGCGAGCTGAGAACTCGTGCCCGGTTGATTTCCTCGATTGACGAGCGCGAAGTTCAACGTGGCCGTCCCACCAGGGAGAACAGGATCGCCCGGCGCTCCGTCCGATGGGACGACGGTCACGTCTTCGACTTTCACATCGGCTCCCGTCCCGATCGTCAGCAGGCGTCGTTCGATGAGCGCATCCGGCTGCAGGTGCACATCGAGCGCCAGGCGTTGTCCGGCGACGAGTGCGGGCGCGGGAACCTCTATGGGCTCCGGCGAGCGAACGCGTCGCCGTTCTCCGGGAGCAATTCGACCGAGCACTATGCGTCCGCGCGCCAGAAGCGTATGGCGTTCGCGCTCTCGAAGCTCGTACAAAAGCTGCGCGTCGTCCACGGGATCGAACGTCACGTTGAGGATCTCCAGCTCGAACTGGACCGACGTCGCGCCCTGACAATCGGGAAGCACCGTGGGAGACACCTTCAGGTTCTCCATGCGGAGCCGGGCGATGGTGATCGCGCGCGCTGCCGAAAGGAGCGTATGAGCGCCATGCGCCGAGCGCGCGTGCACGACAGCGACGAGATGGTGCGATCGGCCGTACGGGACGGAGATCGGCGCTCGGAAGGGGATCATCAGAAGGCGGTGTGCGCGCGGCGCCACGGTCTCAACGGCGAGGTCCGGAACCGCGCCAGCTTCCAACGCCCCTACTTCGAGAGGCGCGTTCCCGTCCGGAGCCAGGAGGAAGAGCCGGCCGTGTTCGATCCACACCTCTTCGTCGCGCTCGTTGCTCACCCATACCTGTGCCGTCGCCCGATCTCCGGGAGCGAGGACCGTTGGATGCACGTCGCGGATTCGGACCGCGAGGCCGATGGGATCGGACAGCTCTTGGCTCCCGCTCGCCGTGGGCGCCAAAAGGCTCATGACGAGCGCCAGCAGCAATCCGACGCTGCGTGGGACGAATTGTGTCCGTCGCTCTCGCACGGAGGGAAACCTACTTGGTCTTTCACGCGCGCGCAAGTGGGATCAGTGGCGCGCACGCCGAGAGAGGCTGTGAGAGCAGATGCAGGCAGTTCAAAGGGGAGGTGGGGACCCGGCGACGTCAAGGATCGCCGGGCATTCGAGCCGGCTCCGACGTCGGGCGCTAGCGAGGGAAACCCAGTGCGCCAGCGGTCGGCGCGCCCTGCCAGCCCCACCGGCGCGGGCGGAGCGAAGGACGCGTCTGCTGCCATTCGGTCAATCTCTGGCGCTGCTCCGGCGTGAGGATAGCTTCGAGATCCGCGCGCAACTTCTGCTGCTTCTCTCGGAGCTGCTGCTGCAGCGCACGGCGTTCCAGAAGGAGCTGTCCGATGGTCGTCGGATCGGGTTGCGGCGCGTCTAACGCGTTGCGCAACTCGTGGGTCTTAGCGCGCAGTTGTTGCTGCAGCGGGAAAACCTCGTTCCGATGCACCTTGAGTCGCTCCTGGATTTGCGTGACCTGCTCCGGAGTGAGCCCGAGCCGTTCCCTCAAACGCAGCAGTTCGGCTGGGCGCTGGGCCCAGATCGTCCCCCCTCCCCACATCAGGAGCGAGAGCGCAAGGCCAAGGATCACGTTTCGTTGCATCGCCTCTTCCTCCTTCGACAGGCATTCACCGCCGTTTCCCCCGGCGGCGGAGCGGTCGGCGCGCTCTCCGTGGCGCGACCGTCTCCACCTTTTAGGATGGCGCTTCGGCTGAAAAAGTTTGAAAACTGGCGAGCGGTCTCAACGCCTCGTTGGAGATTACCGCAGCAGGGGGATATACTCTTTGGGTTTGCCGCGCGAGAGTGGGGGGACGAATGGACGCCGTATTCTTCGGGGGATTGGCCGCGCTCGCCACCATCGCAGGGGGGGTGTGGGTGACGTGGCCGGGGGTGGCGATCCGCCGGTCCTTCCTCTCGTCGCTCCTCGCGGTGGGAGCGGGATTTCTTCTGGCCGCCGTCTTTTTGAAGGTGATCCCGGCGAGTTTGGATTTAGAGGCGTGGCGCGAACGTTCGGCAGTGCCGTTGATGCTGGCGTTGGCCGGGTATTTGCTCCTTCAGCTCTTCGAGCATACGGTGGCTCCACATTTCCACTTCGGGGAGGAGACGCACGCCGAAGCGCTCGTCGAACGACACGTCGTGTGGACAGCGATCGGCGGCGTGGTGCTCCATGCGTTCTTCGACGGTGTTGCCATTGGAGCCGGATTCCATGTGGAGCATCGGTTGGGCTTGCTCATCTTCATCGCTATCGTCCTCCATAAATTGCCGGAGGGATTCACGGTCGCCTCGATCGTGCTCGCATCAGGTCGCTCGCGGCGTGTCGCCCGATGGGCGAGCGTGGGCGTCGCGGTGGCGACGCTCTTGGGGCTCCTCTCAGTTGAGATCGTGCGGGGGGCGGTCCCCTACGCGTTGCCGATCTCGGCCGGGGTGACGCTCTATGTCGCGGCCTCGGACCTGATCCCGGAGATCAATCGGGAGAATCGGCGCACGGCCTCGCTCGTTGTCTTCCTGGGCGTCGCGCTCTATTATATGACCGAGAGAGCGCTCGAGGGATTCGGGCGATGACGCTCGCGGAGAAAATCCGACGGCTTCCCGAAGCGCCCGGGTGCTATCTCTATCGCGATAGCGCCGGAGAGGTCATCTACATCGGGAAGGCGAAGAACCTACGCCATCGCGTGCGCCAATACTTTCATTCCTCGCGCTGGCAGGATGTGAAGACCTCGGAGCTGGTCGCCCATATCGCCGATCTCGAATACATCGTCACCGACACGGAGATCGAGGCGCTCATTCTGGAGAGCCATCTCATCAAGCAGTATCAACCGCGCTTCAATGCCCTGCTGAAGGACGATAAGCACTACCCGCACTTGAAGTTGACGATCAACGAGCCGTTCCCGCGCGTGCTGAAGGTGCGGAAGATCGAGCGCGACGGTGCGCTCTATTTCGGGCCGTATCTGCCGGCCTCGCTCGCGGACCAGGTGTTGGAGCTCATTCAGCGGGAATTCCGATTGCGCCCCTGCTCGGATGAGGTCTTCCACACCTATCGGCGGAAGGGGCGGCCGTGCTTGCAATATCAGATCAAGCGGTGCCTGGGCCCGTGCGTGGAGGGGCTCTTCGGTCACGACCAGTATTGGGAGGCGGTGCGCGATGTGCGCCTGTTCCTGGAGGGGAAGAACCGCGACCTCGTGCAGAGCTTGCGCGAGCGGATGGAGCGCGCGGCTGAGGAACTCCGGTTCGAAGCGGCGGCGCGCTATCGCGATCTGCTGCGGGTGGTCGAGCGATTGGGCGAGGAGCAGAAGATGGCGCTCACGACTGAGGTGGATGCGGACATCTTCGGTCTCCATACGGATGGGCGACGGCTGGCGCTCTATCTCTTCACCATGCGCGAGGGGAAGATCATCGGCAAGCGCGATTTCTATTGGGAGGAACTGCCGCCCGGGGATCTGGGGCGCTTCCTCGCGCAGGTGCTCGTGCAATATTACGAGGCGGGCGAATACGTCCCGGCGGAGGTCGTCCTCCCCTGTGCGGTGGAGGATCGTCGGCTGATCGAGCGGTGGCTGAGCGCGAAGAAAGGACGGCGCGTGCGCGTCTTGGAACCGAAGCGCGGCGTCAAGCGCGAGCTGGTCGCGCTCGCCACGCACAATGCGAGGCTCGCCTTTGAGGACCGCTTTCGCGTAGGGCGTCTGGAGACGTCTCGCGTGCTGGAGGAACTGGCGCGCGCGTTGGCGCTGCCGCAGTCGCCTCGGCGCATCGAGGCGTTCGACGTCTCGCATCTGCAGGGGACGGAGATGGTCGCCTCGCTCGTCGTGTGCGAGGACGGGACGATGCGCAAGAGCGAGTATCGGCATTACATCGTGCGGACGGCGCGCGAGGGGGACGACTATGGGGCGCTTCGGGAGGTCGTCCATCGGCGCTATGCGCGCCTGCAGCGTGAGGCGCGTCCGCTCCCCGATCTCGTGCTCATTGACGGGGGAAAGGGACAGCTTCATGCCGCGTTGGAGGCGCTGGAGGAATTAGGCCTGGTGGACCTGCCGGTGGCTGCCATCGCCAAAAGGGAAGAGGTCCTCTATGTCAAAGGGCGCACGGAACCCCTGGTGCTCGACCGCCATTCGCCGGCGCTGCATGTGATCCAGATGATCCGCGACGAGGCCCATCGGTTCGCGGTGACGTTCCATCGTCGGCGTCGGCGACAGCGAGATTTCGCCTCGGAGCTGCTCGCGATCCCCGGCATCGGCGAGCGACGGAAGGAACGGCTGCTGCGGAATTTCGGGAGCATCGCGCGCATCCGGCGCGCGACGGTCGAAGAGCTGCGGCCGTTCGTCGGCGAGCGGCTCGCGCGTCGGATCGTCGAACATTTCGCGGCGTCCCGTCCTCTTTCGGAAGCGGAGACGGGACTGTTGGAGTTCGATCACTCGCCGAGGGCGTGAGGGCGCGCGATCTCGCCCTTCAATCCGAATCCCGCGTTTCGAAAGGAGGGAAGAGGGGTTCCGGCGGCCACGAACGGACGCCGAAGATGTCCCTGTAGGCGACAGCAGCCGCGCAGATGATCCATGGGGCCGTGATGCATACGCCGACTCCGCAGCCGAGAAGACCCGCCGTCAGGATCAGCATGAAGACGACGCCGAGGACCCAGAACATCACCCACTGGCGCGAGATGACGACGCGCCAGGCTTCGTTCAACGCCGCGGCGATGTCCATCTTCCGATCGAGGATCAACGGGTAGACGAACGCGAAGAGCGCGAAGGCCAATGGGGAGAAGGCGAGCGAGACCAATCCCATGAGCGGGGCGCGCTCGGTGAGCCCGCCGAGCGAGAGATGAATGAAGACCTCAATGAGCCACGTCAAGAAGGCGAGCCCGAACTGCTCGAACCCCTTGAAGAGATCGCCCAGTTGGACTTTCTCCCCGCGCATGACTTGAAAGGCCATGAAATAGAGGCCGAGCAGAAACGGTCCCGTCGTGATGGTGAGGGTCACCAGGGAGAGGAAACCGGCGACCACGGTAGCGAGCGCGAACGTCGGCCATTGGTGGGTGAAGAGCCTCCATCCTTCGGAGAGCCATCGTCCGACGTCCACGCGAATCTCCGCCGGGGTGTGGGAATGCGGGGAGATGGCGGGGGGGATGTAGGCCGGGCCGGTCGGTCGCGATTCCAAAGAGGCCGTCGGCGGAGTCTCCAAGATTTGCGTTGGCATCTCCTCCCACGAGGCCTCCGTCAGGCGCGCGCCGCATCGGCGACAGAAGCGCGCCGTCTCCGCCGACTCCGTTCCACATTTCGGACACGTGATCATCCGCGCTCCATCACCGGCTCATCCGCGCCTGTCCCCCACTTCCGTGGCAGAAGGGCGACTCGTCTGGCTCGTGGGCTTCAGCTCTTCTTCGAGGTCACGGCGTAGAAAGCAGCCGGTTGTTGTTCGACTTTTCGACTCCCGCACTTCGGGCATTTCACTTTCTTCTTCTCATATTCGGCGATGCTCATCGTCACCGTGAACTTTCGATTGCACTGCGTGCAGCGATACTCGTAGACCGGCATAGCTCACCTCCTCGCATATAATTCGCTGTCCCCATCCGGCAGAGCCGCCTCCCCATCCGCTCCGCTACAGAGCGAGGTCAAGCGGCCATTATCATCATAGCACATCCGCTCGTTCAGTAAAGAAGACGCCGTCGGCTCACGTGGATGCGGGGTTTGATCCCTTGGCGATTTCACCTATAATACGCCTGGCGGAGCGATGGAGGTGATCAAAAGCGCGACACGCATGCAGATGGTCGCTCGGAAGTATCGGGCTGAGGGGCGGACCATTGGTCTGATCCCGACAGCTGGGCATCTGCACGAGGGGCATCTGAGTCTCATCCGCCGGGCGCATGAGTTGGCGGAGGTCATCGTCGTTGCGATTGCCCCTCCGCTTCTGGAGGGGGGGAAGCCCGAGGGAGAGCGGCGCGTCCGGTATCTCTCCGACGATGTCGAGGTGCTCTCGCCTCTGGGCATCCACTATGTCTTCGCTCCATCGCAGGAAGAACTTTTCGCCGAGGGGGCGTGCACGGAGGTCGTCGTTCGGGGGCTGAGCGAGCGACTCTATGGAGCGACGCATCCTGAACATTTCGTCCGGCTGACGACCTATCTCGTGATCCTCTGCAATGTCGTCCATCCGCATTTCCTCGTCTTCGGATGGAAGGATGCGCAGCAGGTGGCGATCGTGCGTCGCATGGTGCGGGACCTGCATATGGATGTCGAGATCGTCACCTGCCCGATCGTGCGGGACGCCGATGGGTTGGCCATCGCTCCTGAGAACGAATTGCTCACCGAGCGCGAGCGGCAGTCGGCGCGCGTGCTCTCGCAGGCGTTGGAGAAAGCCCAAGTGCTGGCGGCGGCCGGAGAGCGCAATACGGCGAACATCCTCAAGGCGATGCGCGAGATGATCGAGGCGCATCCGCTGATCCGTATCGAGTACCTCGCTATCGTCGATGGCGAGACGCTGGAGCCGATCCCACTGTTGGAGGACCGTCCGGCCGTGGTGATGGTAGCAGCTCTTGTCGGGAAGGTGCGGCTGAGCGATAACGTCCTCTTGAACGCGTGAAGCGCCCTCTCGCTCGACTCGGCGGGGAGATCGCCCACGCGGTCTCCGGAGGGAACGTGAGCGGCAAACGCTCGCGCATCTCCGATGCAGGGCAAGAGGCGCAAGGAGGGGGGCCTATGAGGAAGAAAGCGATCATGGATGCGGTCCTGTGGATCGTCACGGCAGTGTGCCTCATCCTCTCCATGGTGTACTTCTTCAAATGGAAGGCGGCACCGAATCCGACCGACGAAGGGCACGTGAGCCAGTGGGTGTGGATCACGCTGGTCATCATCGCCATGGTGTGCATTCTGATCTGGTTCTTCACGCGCGGCAAGGAGGAGGAGATCAGCATCACGCGAGGGTGAAGCGGCCGGTTTCGAGACTCCCCTTGCGGGAGAACATCGCCTCGGCCGCGGATATCGGCACAGTGCGGGTGATTCGTGTCGCACGCAGGAGGGAGCAGGTCTCATGGTGACCTCCTGTGGACGTTCCTCGTGACGATGGGAAGCTGGTGCCGCGCATGTGAAGGTGGTGGATTCCGCTGGCGCGGGGAAGGAGCATAAAGTATGGACGTTGGGGGAACGCACGTGGAGCTCGTGGGGGTAGCTGTTCAGGCTTCGCGGATCGCGGAGAAACTGAACATCTGGGACCTGGTCTCGACAGCGACATATGGGCTCTTGGGTATGGCCCTCTCGGTCATCGGGTATTTGATCTTCGACCTCATCACGCCGTTCTCGCTGGGGAAGGAGCTGGTGGAAGAGAAGAACGTCGCCGTCGGGATCGTCGTCGCCGGGATCATCATCGGGATTTCAATCATCATCGCGGCCGCGGTTTCGTGAACCAGAGCATGGTCTTGTGGCCTTCCAATGCCTGAAAGAGCTCTCGTTGTGTTTGGGCCGTGGAAATCCTGCGGCCGCTCCTCTCTCGTCTCCGCGTTGGTCGGATCCCTCTTGCCGTCTCCATCGGGAGAAAGGCTCGCGCGATGCGAAGGCGATCTCGGCAGATGTGTTGAGCTGCTGCTGAGTCGAGAGCAGAAGGTCTTCTGCGCGCTGAACCCGATCTGAAGGGGTTCCTGTGGGCGATCTCGATCCTCGTTCTCACGGGTGCCGCGGAGCGAGCATCGAGCCGTCGCCGTGTGCATCTCGCTCGGGCGTCCCGCGCGGCCTCCCACGATGAGCGCGCGCCCTACCGGCCGTCGCGGATGAGGTTCGCGCCGGCAGGGCACGCACGAATCACGGACTCCGCCGCTTCAGGGTGGGTCGCTCTTGAGAGGTCGGCGACTTCTCGGACGATTCAGCTCCGGTCTTCTCTTCCGGCGATCCCTCCGGAGGCGGCTCTTGGCCTTGCGGACGGCGTTTCAATGTCGGCCGACCGCGCTCCTCAGGCGCGCTCTCCGAAGGGCGCTTCTCGTCGAGGCGCCGGTGTAGCCCTTGCAATCGGATGAGCCGTTCTTTGACCTTGTTGAATTCGGACGTGGTGATGATGTACTCCTCTCGCTCGGGGAAGCGCGCGATCAGATCCTTCACGACCGCGATGCGATCGGGCGTCGGCGGATGCGACATGAAGAGTTTGGAGATGCCGCCGGGGCGCGTCTTCTGCATGGCGTTGATTTTCTCGAAGAAGGTCAGCAACCCGTTCGGATCGTATCCCGCTGCCCAGAGATATTGAGCGCCCAGGATGTCGGCCTCCTTCTCCGCTCCCCGACTGAATTTGAAGAAGGCCGCGTAGATGCCCAGGTCCGAGCCCATCATGATGAGCTGACCGAGGCCGTAATATCCCCCGCCCGTGAAGATGATGAGTGGGATTTGCAGGAAGCTCAGAAGCTGCGTCTTCGTGAAATTCTCCAGCGCGTGACGTGCCGCGACGTGCGCGATCTCATGGGCCATCACACCAGCTAATTCGGATTCGTTGTCGGCGGCAGCGATCAGTCCGGTGTTCACGTAGAAGAAGCCTCCCGGAAGGGCGAACGCATTCACTTCATCGGAGACGATGACCTTGATCGTGAAGGGGACTTTCGCATCGGAATGGAGGACGAGGTTCTGACCCACGCGATTGACGTATTCGCTGATGACCGGATCGTCGAGGATCTGCATGTACCGGTCGACTTCGGCCGCCAGTTGTCGCCCGAGTTGGACCTCGCGTTCGAGGCTGTAGAAGTTCCACTGCCGTTTATTGATATCGCGCTTGCCGATGAGGCGCGGGTCCTCATTGGGGCTGAGCGGCTTGATCGCCTTCTGGGACGATTGGCTCCAGGCCGAGGACCCGACCAGCAGCCCGAGCGCGATCACGGCGAGAGCCGTCTTCTTCCAACGCCTCTTGCTCATACGTGCGCTCCTTGTTTCAAATGCTGCCGCGATGAATTATACACCGAGTGGCGGAGCCGACGGTACGGTTCGGCGGATTAATTTTTCTTCATCCGTGAGGCGCCATCGGTTTTCTTTCTGCCGCGCGGAGGGTATAATGTCTTCGGGTCTGGGGCGAATCGGGCGGTCGCCGATGGTCGGCGCGGTCGGCCATCGGAGGAAAGTCCGAACACCACAGGGCAGCGGGCTGGGTAATACCCAGGCAGGCCGTCCGCAAGGGCGTCCTGACGACAAGTGCAACAGAGAGCAGACCGGCCGATGGCCTTCGCCCTCGCGCGAGGGTGAAGGATCAGGCAAAGGGTGAAACGGTGGGGTAAGAGCCCACCAGCGGGCGTGGCGACACGCCCGGCTAGGTAAACTCCCCGCGGTGCAAGACCAAATAGGAAGGCGCTCGAGGGTGGCCCGCCCGACGATCGCGCGCATCGCGCGATGGCGCCTTCGGGTAGGTCGCTTGAGCTGGCGGGTGACCGCCAGCCCAGAGGAATGACCGCCCTCCCCCCTCTCCTCCGGGGATGGGGGAGACAGAATTCGGCTTACAGATTCGTCCCAGGCCCACGTGCTAGACGTTCAGGGGCTCACGGAGAAGTCGGTGGGACTACTTTCCCGTGGGAGACGCTCCTCTCAGGCGTGACGGTGGAGAACCCTCGCCGACGAATCTTCTCCCATGTGGGAGCCCGTCCAAGCAGCATGTCCATCAGCGTCTCCACCTGCCAGAAGATGATCAGTTGGCGATACCCGAGATGCGAGAGGATGGTGAAGAGCAGCAGCTTTATCGTCTCCTTCGGACTGTAGGTGAACAGCGAGTGATATCCCGCCGAACGATAGGCGGCTTCCGACCAAATCCCCAGGAGAATCGCGGAGATGGAGACGAAGATGCCGTAGAGGATGGCCGAGATGAAGAAGAGCACGGCATATTCGATGCTCAGCAAGCCCAGGGGAATGCAGATGAGGAGGATCAGATAGCCGCTCAATTCGATCACCGGGCCGAAGACTTCGAACATCACCTGATACGGCATGGCCAGCAGTCCCGTCCGGCCATAGCGTCGATTGAAGAGCATATCGCGGTAGAAGATGAGGAGGTTCTCGACGAGCCCGCGATACCACCGCTTCCGTTGCTTTCGCAAGTCGGCGAGCGTCTCGGGCACTTCGGTCCACGCGATCGGATAGGGCAGGAAATCCACGCGTCCATCGAGCCCTTTATCGTACATGTAGCGGTACAGCCGAAGGATGATCTCCAAGTCTTCGGTGACCGTCTGTGACGCCTCGCGCGCGTATTCGCGCCCCAGTCGCGTCCGCATGTTTTCGGTGAGAAATCCACCGATGCGAACGAGCGCCTCTCGGCGGAAGAGGGCGAAGACGCCCGAGAGGATGAGCAGCGCCCTCAGAGCGGCCAATGCCGTGCGTCCCAGCGTGAACGAGCGGAGGTATTCGATGAACTGAAAGAGCACGAGGCTGCGCGTGGGCAGCTCCGTCGAACGCACGCGACCCCGTTCGCTCACGCGTCCGTTCGCGATACTGACCTGCCCGCCGATGGCGATGATCTTCTCCGGAGCGTCCTGCAGTGCTGCGACGAGCTGAATGAGCGCGTCCTCATCAATGAGCGAATCGGCGTCCACCGTGCAGACGTAGGGGGCGAGCGCCACGTTGATCCCGGCGTTGAGGGCATCGGCCTTCCCACCCTGCTCCTTATCCACGAGGACGAGCCGCTGCACGTGGGCGGGCTTTTCGCCGCGCGCTTCGTAGAGCCCTCGGATGGGAGCCGTCTTCAGCGGCGCGTGATAGGGGAGATCGCGGCGCACGAGCGCGAAGGCGTCTTGCAACACCTCGCGCGTGCGATCGGTCGAACCATCGTTGACGACGATGATCTCCAGGCGCGGATACCGCAGGCGCAGCAACGCGCGCACGGATTCGGCGATCGTCCGCTCCTCGTTGTGCGCGGGGACGATGAGCGAGATCAACGGGGTGTAGGGAGAAGCGTAGGCCGACTCCGGGTCGAGCACCGAGCGCTCCCGCAGGAGAACGCGAATGCGCCAGAACGCGATGACCATGAGGAGGAAGCTCACCGTGTTGTAGAGCAACGTGTAACCAATGATGAAAAGCTGCACCCAGATGAGGGCTCGGACGAGCATGCGTCCTCCTTAGCGATAGAGGATCCACAGGACCATCGCGCCGTACAGCAAGATGGCCGCGAGCAACGGGCGATCCGCGAGCAGCAGCGTCTCCGGGTTTCCCCCCTCCCCCTTTTGGTACACGAGATAGAGATAGCGGAAGATCCCGTACAAGGCCACTGGGACCGTGTACTTCAACGCATCGGTATGAAGTCGCGCGATCGTCTCGGGCGCGAGCGTGTAGAGCGCATAGGTGACGATCGTGGCCGCCGTCACCAGCGCGATCATCTGATCCAGAAGGAGCGGGGTATACATGGCCAGGCTCGCCCGGTGCTCGGCCGCCAATCCCTCCAGCACCAGCAGTTCGTGCCGACGTTTGCTCAAGCCCAGAAAGAGCGCCAAGAGCATCGTGCAGATGAAGAACCACGGGGAGAGTGGAACGGCGACGGCTTCTCCACCGGCGACGGCGCGGAGGACGAAGCCGCCGGCGATGGCGAAGATGTCGAGGATGGCGATCGCCTTGATCCAGAGCGCGTACGCGATGTGCAGCGCCACATAGGCCAGAGCGGCGAGGGCGAATCCGAGATCGAGCCAGAATGCGAGCGCGAGCGCGCCCAGGAGCAGGAGCACGGCGAATCGCCATGCCAGACGCGGCGAGAGGGCGCCGGAGGCCAGCGGTCGCCGCGCCTTCACCGGATGGAGGCGATCCCGTTCGATATCGCGCACATCGTTGAGGATGTAGATGCCGCCGGAGAGGAGGCAGAACACACCGAAGGCCGCCGCGGCGCGGAGCGCGCGGTCCATTTCGAACAGGTGCCGCGAGAAGACCAAGGGCGCCAGCAGAATCAGGTTCTTCGTCCACTGGCGCGGACGAAGCGAGAGCCCCAGAAGTCGCAGCGTCTCTCCCATCAGAAGACCCATTGCACGAAGACGAACGCGCGCCAGGTCCGTTGCGTGAGCGTATCGCGCCAGTAGCGGCCCTCCCCTCCCAGGCGCACTCGCGCGCCGATCCAGAAGGCGAATCGGCCGAGCGCATCGTGCGCCCAGTAGCGCGCCGTGGCCTCATCCGAGAGCCAGACGTAGCCGTAGCGCAGTTCGTAGACCCATCGAGGGCGCGCTTCCCCTCGGAGCGCCAGATACGGCGTGACGGTGCGGATTGTCAGCGTGTTGTATCGGAGCGCATCGCGCGCGTACCAATCGCGAAAGTACGAGAGGCCGAGTTCCAGCACGCGCAGCGCCGGCGGTCGGTATCCTGCACTCGCGCGCGCTCGCCATTGCCAGTTCCGATCCTGATACCACGCTCGCGCAGCCTCGGCGCGCAGCATGACCTCCGAGCGTGGCGCCCACCATCCAGCGAAGACGGCTTCGTGGACCCGAAGGAAGTCGAGCGTGTTCTCCGCGGTCAAAAAGCGCGCCTGCAGTGGCGTCAGGCGATAGCCGATGATCGCCTCCTTGCGCGCGTCGGCGTAGCGCAGGGTGGCCCCGACCGCATGCGTTCGATTTCCATCGGAGTAGCGCGCGAAGGCGTAATCCGCATGCGCCCAGAGGGTAGAGGAGAGGCGTCGTTCGTAGAGCGCTTGAACGCGATTCTCGGTGAAAATTCCGAACCGAACGTCGGCGGCGAAGCTGCGTCCCAAGAAGGGACCTCGCCGGAAGCCGAACGCCAGCTGATCGGTCGGCCCGCGATATTCGAGATGCGCGTCGGAGCGGAGGAACGCTTCCTCCGGCACGGAATCCACGGCGTTACTGTGAAAGAAGGCCGCTCCAATCTCTCCGGCGAACGACCAGCGTGGGGCGAGCTGGCCTTCCAGGCCGAGGGCGGGCGTGAGGATGGTGAAGTCGTAGATCGTGAAGCCGCCCGAGCGATTCATCACCTGATCGCGGCTGGCGCGCAGGATCCCTTGCAGCGCCCAGGTCTCGCCCAGAGGATATCGTGCGCGCGCCGTCGCCTGCTGCAGGCGATACTGAATGCGGGTCACCGGGATGTCGAACGCTCGATCGGCGCGCCCTTCCAAGACGTCGGTCTCATTTCGTTCGTAGTTCAGTTCGAGCGTGGGACGGACCAAAGGCCAGAGTCGCCAATATCCGGCCAGGGCCGCTTCGTCCTGAGGATCGCGTTGAAGCGCGCGCTGATATTCCTGCAGCGCATCTTGCCATCGGCCTCGCCGCTCCAGCAGTTGACCCCAGAGCCCGGTGACTTCGGGATGATTCGGATCGAGCGCGCGCGCTCGCTCCAGCCAGGATTCGGCCGAGGACCAATCCTCTTGTGCGAGGGCGAGGCGCGCCAACCCCGTCAGTGCCTCCAGATGTCGCGGGTCTCGACGGAGCGCTTCTCGAAAAGCCTCTTCCGCGGCACGCACGTCGCCGCGCCATCGCGAGATCGTCCCGATCCAGAAACAGCTCTCAGCGTCCTGCGGCTGCAGGCGCGCCAATTGCCGATAGAGGTCGAGCGCCCGTTCCCATTTCCCCGATCGGCGATACGCTTCGGCCAGAGCGCGAAGCGCGGCGGGATCGTGAGGCGTCGCCGTGAGCGCGCGGGTATAAGCGGCGATAGCCTCAGACGTTCGCCCTTGGGCGAGGTAGAGATCGCCAAGCCAGCGATCTCGCTCGGGCACATCCGGGCGCGCGCGAATCCAGGTTTCGGCCTCGTGAAATCGTCGAGCGTGCAGAAGCACTTGCAACCACAGCTCGGCGGCTTCTTCGCTCTGCGGAGCGGCGGCGAGCGCCGCGCGCACGTCAGCTTCGGCTTCAGCCCATCGTCCCAGGTGCAGGAGAACGCGGGCGCGGCCCAAAAGCGCATCCACATGCTGCGGTGCGCGCGAGAGCACGCGCCCATATGCCGCGAGCGCTTCCTCTACGGCACCCTTCCACCGATAGAGCGTCGCGATCCAAAACATCGCCTCGAGGTCTTCAGGGATGAGGGCCAACACGGCCTGATACTGCACGAGCGCTTCATCCCATCGTCCCTGTCGGCGGCGCACTTCGCCAAGGAGGCGCTTGACCTCCGGATCGCGCGGATGCGCCGCGCTCAAGTCCTGAAGGCGTCGGGCCGCTTCCTCTAATTCTCCCCGTTCGATCAGCGCCCGGACGGAGTCCAACGACACTTGCGAGGACGGAGCCGGAGGCACGTCGCCATCGCCTCGGACGTGACCGAGCAGCGCCAGGATGAGCACGAGCGTCGTCATGATCCCTCCTTCACCAGCCGGAAATCTCTCAGGATGATCTCCCCCGTCCCCATGCGTTCGTCCGGATCGTCATCCACGACCAGGTGGAGGGTGCGCACATCCGCGAGCGTGAATCCGTCGGTCTTCCACTCGGGTCGGGTCACGTCAATGCGCACGCGGTTCCATCCGGGCGCGAGCGTGCTGAGGGGCAGTCGAAACCGCGCGTAGTGTCGGGGATCGAGGTTCTTCAGGTACACGAAGAGCAGGTCGGGAGCCCCGGAGGAGAAGAGTTGGAATTCCAGCCATCGAGCTTCCGACCAATCGGTGAACGGGACCCCGGCCAGGATCTCTCCGTAATCGTTCTCGCGCGTGGTGAAGCGCCAGCTCAGGCGAACCCCTCCTTCGGCCGCCGCGCGCGCGACCTCGCCACCGCGCACCTCCAGATACACCTGCCACGCCGAAGGATCATTGAGTTCGGGCAGCGCTCGGACCGGCATATCGGCCGGCCAGCCGGAGGCCGTCTCCACTCGGTCGAGCGAAGAGAAGCGCGGGCGCAGGAGCGCGACCGTCGGCCCCCACGATCTCACGACCTCGAAATCTTCCGGATGCGCGCGAATCCATTCGGCGACCGGATAGGGGGCATCATACGTCGGCGGATCGTAGAAGAACACGTAGTCCACGCGCTGCTGAGCGAGGAGCCGGCGCCACTCGGCGTACGTCGTCGCGCGGGGCAGGTGCTTGAGCTTCACAAATTCCCACGTCGGGATGTGGACGATCCGATTCGTGTGCTCCCACCCGTATAAGAGCGCGGCGAAATCCGGCACCGTGTAGGCGATCGTGCGATGCCGGATGTGATCGGCGATCCAGACCAGTCCGTCTATCGCGGGGCCGTATTCTTTGACGAGAGGATAATTCGCGACCGCCTCGGGGCCGGATCGCCCGCTCTGAAGGAGACGGACCAGCGAATGGCCGCAACTTCCGGCTTCGCGCTCGACCACATGCCCGGCCGTCGCGAGAACGGAGAAACAGGCGGCGACGACGAGAGCGCCGGTCAGGAGCACGCGACCAAATCGGGTCAGCTCGTTCCGCAGCACCAGCAGCGCGAGAACCGCTATCCCGCAAATCGCCAGGATGTAGCGCGGCTCGCGATACGGATTGAGCCCCCACCACAGAGCGATGCTGAGGGGCAGCGTCATGAGCGTCCAGAAAAGCAGTCGGTCGCGTCGCCGTCGGGCTCGGATGAGCAGGAGCACCGTGGCGATCCCCCCCATGGCGAATTGCGGGCCGAAGCCGTTCGACCATCCATAGTGCACCGGGACCTCTGGCCCCGTGTGAAAGCGCGGATCGTCCACATAGGCCTCGCGGAACGGATAGAGCACCCAGTGCCAGCGCGCGCGCACGAAGCGCCGCTCGTGGAGTTCGGAATGCTGCGTCATGGAGATGGGGCCGTCGAGAAGCGTCGTCGCTCCGATCGCGACGCGCACAGGATAGACGGGATTCCCGAAGACGAGCGCGTTCCGGATCATCCAAAATCCTCCGCCGAGCGCCAGGCAGAGGAGCACCGTCCCGGCGCGTCTTCCGATCAGGCGCAGATGCTCGCCGAGCGGAAATTCCCCTCGATCCGCGCCGAAGAGAAAGACGGCGATCAACGGGAGCGAGAGATAGAGGAACGTGAACTTGACGCCGAGCAGTAACCCGAACGCCAGCGCGAACAGATGTAGCTCCAGCGATCGTCGGTGCTGAAGATGCCGGACGAGGAAGACGAGCGCCGTCAGGAAGAACGCCGCCGCGATCACATCCACCATCGTCGTGAGCGATTGCATCATCACCAGCGGCGTCAGGACATAGAGCGACAGCGCGAGCGCCGCCCCTTGCCGCACTCCGAAGGCGTGCGCCAAACTCCACACGGCCCATCCCCCCATGAAGGCGAACGGGATTTGCACCGTGTCCAGATGGACGAAGATGGCTTTGTTCTCCCCCCCGAGCAGATAGATCCAGAGCGTGAGCAGCTCGCCGACTTTCGGGAAGTACGGTTGAATCCAGGCGAAGGGGAACGGGTCGAGATTTCGATTTCGCGCATACGTGAGGACGTCAATCAGGTGGTAGTTGAGCGAATCCACGTCATGCGGAGGCACCCTCGGATCCAGGAAAAGGATGAAGCCGTAGGCGATCGCTACGAGGGCGCCGAGGAGCCATCCGAGAGGAGAGGGCCATGCGCGGGCGGAAGCTGGCGCACGGCGGAGGCGTCGCCGTAGCACGAAGGGATAGCTCGCCAAGAGCACGGCCACGATCGCGAGGTTCGCCCACAGCAGCGCCGTCGCCGTCAAGCGGTCGAACAGTCCCAACGCGATCTGCGAGACGACCATCTGCGCGGAAGTCACCAGCGCGATCGTCAGGACGCGATATGGGCTCTCCAGGGGCAACGTGCGAATCCACAGGCTGTGAGCGAGAGCGATCAGCCCCATCAGGATCCACGGCATCGGAAGCGGCCAGGCGGAGGCGAGCGCCCAACGCAGCGACGCGACCCAAACGATCGCGGCGAGCCCAAAGAGCACATCGGTGGGCCCGAGCCATGACCCGCGCTTCACGGGCGTCGCCTTCGACAAGCGTTCTTCGATCCCCACGTCCCTCCGCACGCTATGGCCTCCACCGGTTTTCGCCTCCTTCGCTCACCATCCCAGCGCGTACCGCAGGACGATCCACGTGGCCTTCGTGAGCGGCCAATGCGCGACGAGGTACGCGATGAGCGCCGCGCCGAGCAGCGCGAGGATGAGTTTCTCGCTTCGAGGAGCATATGGGGCCGTCATCATGCGCGTTCGGCCAACATCTGATGTACGACCTCCCGAACCTCAGGGACCGGATCGTGCTCCAGCGTGCGAAGGACGCTGCGGTAGGCGTGCGCGTCCGCAGCCCAGAGAGCTCGCGCCGCGTGAATTCGAATCTGGGGATCCGGATCCCTCACGGCCGAGAGCAGCAGCGCGCGTGCTTCCGCTCCTTCGAGTTTCGCCAGGGCGGATACGCTCGCGTGGCGCACTTCGGCATCCGGGTCTTGCAGCGCTCGGCGAAGGGCGGGAAGAGCCTGCGGGGATTCCAGCATGTCCAATGCCCGCAGCACGCCGAGCCGTACGGATTTCTTCTCCGCCGTGAGCGCGAACGTCACAAGCGGTTGTGGGTCTTTCTGGAAGATGGTCGCCAGGGCGCGAGCGATCGCCTCGCGATAAGGAGGATCGGCGATCGCGAGCTGTTCGAGAAGGTGATCTGTCGCGTGAGGGTCTCGCTGCTCGCCGAGCACGCGCACCGCTTCCGCTCGGACGCGGTGATCAGGATCGCGCAGGGCGCGAAAGACAGCGGCTCGCACATCGCTCGGCGAAGCGACGCGCGCCAGCGTGCGCAAGGCCTCGACGCGCACGCACGCATCGGGATCGCGGGCGAGCGTTTCTTGCAGGAGTTCGAGGTAGCGGGCGTCGTTGACCAAACCAAGCCCTTGCACAGCGTGCCGCCGAGCCTCGCTCTCCTGGCTGTGTCGGAGGATGTGGACATAGTGTTCGAGCATACGCTCGAAATCGGGGAGCACGAGATCATCTAGGACCTCGACGTGGAGGAACGAACGCACGCGCGCGATCGTCTCCGGCGACTCCCGTTCGAGCCAGGCGCGGGCGGCCGCTTGAACGTCCGGATCTTTGAGCCGCGCGAGGATCTCCGGGACGTGCTCCGCGCTCCGCAACAGCGCGAGGCCGATCACGGTGGCCGCTTGGACCGAGGGGGATGGCGCGGCGAGTAACTCCGCGAGCGAAGCGCGCGCCCTCGGATCGCCCAATTTGCCCAAGCAGACGGCGGCATGCTGCTTGACGCGATCGCTCGGATCTCGCGTGGCCTGCGCGATCGCCTCCAGGGCTTCCGAAGCGCCGATCTCGCCGAGCGCATCCAGAGCGGCGAGGCGAACCGACTCGATGGGATCATTCAGTGCTCCGAGCAAGGCGTCAACGACGTCCCGTTCTCGGCGTCCTCCGAGGGCGCGCGCCGCCGCCTCCCGCACGCTTGCGGACGAGTCCCGCAAGAAGGCGCATAAAGCCTCCGCCGCCGCGGCCTCCGGACGCCGCGCGAGCACGCGAACCGCTCCCCGCCGTCCCGCTTCGCTCACGAGGCCCTGAAGTTCCCGAATGAGCGCCTGCCCATCTTCGACCACATGAGCCAGGGCATCGGCGACGGCCTCCTGCAGCTCTTCATCCGTCGTGCCGAGCAGCTTCACCAGTGGCTCGAAGGCCTCCGGGGACCTCATGGCCTTGAGACTGCGCACCGCGGCCAGGCGGACCGAGGGACTGGGATCCTCCAGCGCGGCGATCACGGCGGCGGCGACGCGCGGTTCCGGAAAGTTGCCGAGCGCACCGGCGGCTTGTGCGCGCACGTCTTCGACCGGGTCCTTGAGCGCTTCAAGAAGCGCGTCGCGAGCCTGAGGATCAGGAACGCGCTGCAGGATAGTTGCCGCCGCCGCTCGAATCCACGCGTTCGGGTCGCGGAGCAGGTTCACGAATTGGGGCACGAAGTCCTTCACATCGGTCGCGTCCATCTCCGCGATCGCCGCTGCGGCCGCTTCGCGCACGACCGCTTCCTCGTCGCCCAAGCGCTCGATGAGCCACGGCAACGCCTCTTTCGCCCGCAATCTCCCCAACGCGGCGACGGCTTGCGCGCGAACGGACCATTCGGGATCGCGTGTGGCCAAGTGCAAGGCTTCGAGAATCCCGGGCGATGCCTCGCCCAGTTCTCCCAAGACCTGGCACACTTGTGCGCGCACGCGAAAATCGGGGTCATGCACGCCGGCCAACAAGGATTCCCGAAGCCCCGCCCTTCCGATCAACGCGAGCTTCCGCCGGGCCATGGCGCGTTGGACGGCATCCTCGCTCTTGAGGCGATCCAGTTGTGCCTGCACATAGCCCAAGCGTTCCAACACAACGGCCGTCCGATACCGCACCTCGGAGTCATCGTCGGTCAACGAGCCTTCGAGCAGCTCGCTGGCCGAGGGGCCGATCATCTCCAACGCTTCGATCGCGCGCAATCGGACGATCGGGTCCGGATCGGTCAGGGCCAATTGCAGGGCTTCCAGGGCCTTTTCATCTCCGATCTTCCCCACGGCCACAGCCGCTTCCATCCGAACGAGCGCCGAAGGATCGCGCAGCGTGGCCTCCAACAGGGCATTCACCGCGCGGCGATCAGCAATCTCTCCCAATGCGCGCGCGGCTGCTGCGCGAACCGATTCCGCGCGGTCCCACAGGGCGCGAATGAGGTTCGGCACTGCCGTTCGAGAGCGTATCTCTCCGAGGACGCTGGCCGCCCATGTGCGCAGATTGTCCGAATCGGGGTCTCGCAGCGCCTCAAGCAGCGGCGCTTCTGCCGCGGACCCGAAGGAGATGAGCACTTCGGCCACTCGCGGCGAGACCCATTTGTCTGGTTCTCGCAAGGCCTCGATCAAGGCGGGGATCGCCTGCGGATCGCGGATCATCCCCAGGGCGCGAGCACACGCGAGCTTGACATCTTCATCCTCGTAGGGATCGCGCATCGCTTCGAGGAGAGCTGGAACGGCGCGCACGCTGCCGATCTCTCCCAATCGCCGGGCCGCGCCCGCGCGAACGCTCCAGCGAGAGGAATGGCGCAAGTCATGAAGGTAGCGATCCAAGAATCCCAATCGCTCATAGAGCGCCTGAAACTTCGCCTGCAAGGAGACGTCGGCCAGCTCCACGCTCTCGTTCAACAGCCATTCCAAGTGCTTCGGGGCGAAGGTCCGCGCCAGCTGCTCGGCCAGCTCGGTCAACGCCCTCTCGTCCATTCGATCCAGACCTTCGAGCATCGCGTGGAACCGTCGCCGCAGTTGCGCCACGCGCCAGTGCCGCCATCGCCGCCACGATTCCCGAGCGAGGACCACCACGAGCGCCAGGACGATCCCTGCGGCAATCACCACGATGCTCCAGATCAACCACGCGCGCAGCGATTCGCTCGGGATCACAGCGCGAGCACCTCCCGCAACTTCGCCGTCACTTCCTCGATCTCAAACGGCTTCACGATGTAGGCATCAGCCCCCGCTTCCAATCCCCAGAACCGATCGCTCGCCTGCGAGCGCGCCGTCAGCATGAGGATCGGAATGTGGCGTGTCCGTTCCTCGGATTTCAAGCGTCGGCACACTTGATAGCCGTTGATGTCCGGGAGCATGATGTCCAAGAGGATGGCGTCCGGCGCCAATGCGCTCGCCTTGCGCAACGCGTCCATCCCCGTGTACGCCACGTCGCAAGCGAATCCTTCGCTTTGCAGGTGAAAGCTCAGCGTCTCGACCATGTCGGGCTCATCCTCGACGATCAAGATCAGCGGCTTTCGCGAGCGCCGCGCCTCCGCCGGTAGGAGGACGGAGAAGCAACTGCCTTCGCCCACTGTGCTCTCGACCCAGATGCGCCCCCTATGAGCTTCGACTAAAGCCTTCGTGATCGCCAGTCCCAGCCCCAATCCCTGCTCTTTCGCCGCCGGTCCGCGATAGTACCCCTCGAAGATGCGCTCGCGCGCGTCCTCGGGGATGCCGATGCCCGTGTCCTGGACGTCAATGCGAACCCAGGCGGCAGCGGGATCAGCGGGGTCCGTATACGGTTGCGCGCGAATCCACACGCGCCCTCCTTCGGCCGTGAACTTGATCGCGTTCTGAAGCAGATTGTTGAGGATTTGTTCCAGCCGCCCAGCATCCGCGTACACTTTGGGAAGGCCCTCGGCCAGATGCTTCTCCAACGTGATGTGCTTCTGTTCGGCGATCGGACGGAACGTCTCCAGCACAGCGTCTATGATCCCCGCGACGTCCAGCAGTTCGATCTCCAGCTCCAGCTTCCCCCGCCGAATGCGATCCAGATCCAAGATGGTGTCCAGCAGCTGGGCCAACTTGTCCGCGTTCTTGTTCGCGATCGAGAGGAAGCGCCCCTGCTCCGGCGTCAGCGCGCCAGCCTTCTGCGCGAGGACGATGCTCAGGGCGTTCTTGATGAGCGAGAGCGGGGTCCGCAGATCGTGAGAGATTTGCGAGAGGAGGTCTTGACGCATTTGATCCAGTTCCCGCTCGCGCGTCACATCGTGGAGCGTGAAGACAGTCCCCCAGAGTTCGCCCGATCGGCTCCGCACGCGATTGACGTTGACCTTCAAGGTTCGTGGGGTGGGGGTCTGCAGCTGGTACTCCAAGCTGCGCGGCTCCGGGTGGCCGTCCTGCAACAACTCGCAGAATCCCAGCTCTTCACACCGTTTCAGGAATTCCTCCGGCGTCGCCTCGGGCTTCAGGCCTAAGATCTCCTTCGCCGCTCGATTGATCACGCGCACTTGTCGGGTCTCGTCCACCATGACGACGCCTTCGCTCATGCTCTCCAGCATCGCGCTGATTTTGTCAGCCTCGGCGGTGGCGACCTCGCGCAATCGGTTCAAGACCGTCAGCACTTGCTGAGCGACGAGGCGGGCGAAGGCCTCCTCATCCGGGGTGAACGCTTCGGCCTGAGCGCGGCCGAGGTGAAGCATGCCGATGACGCTCGCCTCATCCTCAAGAGGAATTGTGAGAGCAGCGCGAGGCTCTTCGACGACGAGGACTTGGCTGGGCGGCATCTCCGGCTCGAACACCTGAAATGCGATCGCGGCTTCCGAGAGGGTCGGGATGATTCGGCGCGCCGTCTGGAGGACCTGTTGCTTCACGCGCTCCAGGAAGGCCTCGCTCACCGCGTGGCGTGGGACCACGACGAGTTCCGCCCGCGGCTCCACAAGCAGCAGGCTCAGGACATCGTAAGCGATGGACTTCCCCAGCGCATCCGCGACCACCGCGAGCGCGCGTTGCGGCTCGAACGTTCGGTTGAGGGCAGCCGTCAGTTCGTAGAGCAGGCGGAGTTCGGCGACGCGCTTCTCCAATGTCTGAAGGAGCCGTTGATTCTCCTTCTGCAAGCGCCAGCGCTCGAGAGCGCGCGCGGCCACCTTGAGCAATCGCGCGTGATCAAAGGGTTTGGTGATGTAATCGTAAGCCCCGCGGCGCACGGCTTCGATGGCCGTCTCCAAAGAGGCGTATCCGGTGAGGACGATGACCTCGGTCTGCGGGCTCCGCTCCTTGATCCGCGCCAGCACCTGCATGCCGTCCAGGCCCGGCAAGTTGATGTCCACGATCGCCAGGGCGACCTCTTCGCGCTCCATCAGCGCCAGCGCTTCCGTCCCTTCCGAAGCCGTGAGCAGACGCGTGATGCCCAAATCCGCCCAATCGCGTACGTCTGGGGTCGCCAGTAGGCCTTTCAACAGTTCTTTCAGCAGCGCCCGGATGCTCTCCTCATCGTCCACGATCAAAATGGCCCCCATAGGATACCTCCCGTCATCCCCGTAGGGTATCAAAGGTCCTGAGGGCCCGCAAGACATCTCTCCCAAAGGTGGAAGGGGGGATCTGCGGCTGTCGTGTGGCGCCCCGAGCGGGACTCGAACCCACAACCTACGGCTTAGAAGGCCGTTGCTCTCTCCGATTGAGCTATCGGGGCGCGCTACAAAGATAACATCCGACGCTCGCTTCTGTCGAGGGGGGGGATTCCTCTCGCACCTCGAAGAGATGGTCGGGGCGGGCGGATTTGAACCGCCGACCTCCTGCTCCCAAGGCAGGCGCGCTCGCCAGGCTGCGCCACGCCCCGAGGATCCAGGCCCTTACTCTACACGGATCGTCCGGAGACTGTCAAACGCCAGGGGCGCGAGGCCGCGCCTCGCTCTCGATGGCGCGGGCGTGGAAGAGCGCGTTCGTCAGTTCCGCCAATTCATCCAGCGTGAGCGTCTCCGCTCGACGCGAGGGATCAAGTCCGGCGCGCTCCCAGACCGATGCCAGATCGTTCACACGCAGTCGCGCGGCGGCGCGCTTGAGGTTATTCCGGATCGTCTTGCGTCGCTCGGCGAAGAGCGCGCTGACCAGCTCGAAGAAGAACGCCTCATCGGGGACATCCACAGGCGGATGTTCGCGCGCGCGAAGCTGGACGACCGTCGAGAAGACTTTAGGCGGCGGTCGGAAAGCGCTCGGCGGGACCGTGAAGAGGCGTCGGCCCTCGCACGCATACTGGATGAGGACGGAGAGGTAGCCGTAAGCCTTGCTCCCGGGAGGACTCAGGATCCGATCGGCGACCTCGCGTTGCAGCATGACGGTCATATCGCGCCACAGCGCGCGGAAGCGAAGGAGATGTTGGAGGATGGCTGTAGCGATGTTGTAGGGGAGGTTGCCGACGACGCGAATGGGCGGGCCAAGCCCATGTTGCTCCAGAAGGCGCACGAGGTCCAGCTTCAAGATGTCCCCAGCGATGAGGATGACCTTCTCTTGAGGCCATCGGTTGGCCAGCTCTCGGACGAGCGCTTCGTCAATCTCGACGGCCAGGATATGGGCCGCGCGTTCGCTCAGGAATCGGGTCAAGGCGCCGTGTCCGGGGCCGATCTCCAGAACGACATCCTCAGGGCGAAGATCCATGGCCTCGACGATCCGGCGTGCGATACGCGGATCGGCCAGGAAATGTTGCCCCAGGCGCTTGCGAGCACGCATTCGCGGAATCGCTCCTGCGAGGGGGCCCATACGATTTGGCCGATCGCGTGAGGCACCCCCCCTGGCGATCTCGACCGTCGAGAGCGCACGATCACACGTTCGGATACGCTGTGATCCGCACATCGTCGCCCGAGCGCGCGATCTCGACGATTCGGAGCGAGAGTGCGCGATCGAGCGTCGGAAGATCATCGCCGCCGACGGCCGGAATGGCGTTCCGCCCACCGATGATCTTCGGCGCGATGAAGACGGTCAGCTTATCGGCGAGCCTCTGCTGCAAAAAGGCGGCGTGGACTTCCGATCCCCCCTCGACCAGAAGGCCCGTGATCTCCCGGCGACCGAGTTCCTCCAAGACGGCGAGCAGGTCCACGCGTCCGGCGCGCGCCGGGACGGGGATCACCACCGCGCCGCATTCAAGAAGGCGATGGGCGCGCTCCCCCATGGGTTCCGTCGTGAAGATCAACAGGGGCCATTGCCGCGCCGTGCGCACGAGCTTCGCTGTGAGCGGGATGCGCAAGTGAGAGTCCAGCACAACGCGCACCAGCGGTCGGTGGCGCGGACGGGCCGAGCGATCGGTCAATTCCGGATCATCGGCGAGCACAGTGCCAACGCCCACGAGGATCGCGTCGTACTCGTGGCGCAGTTCATGAGCGGCCTGACGCGACGTTTCGCTTGTGATCCATCGAGAATGGCCGGTCGCCGTCGCGATCCGGCCATCGAGACTCATGGCGATCTTCAGATGCACGAAGGGGCGTCCCGAAGTGATGTAGCGGACGAACTTCTCGTTCAACTGCCGAGCTTCCACCTCGGCGAGGCCGACCTCCACGCGGATACCGGCGCGGCGCAAGGCCTCGAAGCCGCGTCCACACACTTGCGGATTCGGATCCATCATGGACGCGACGACGCGCGCGATTCCAGCGCGGATGATGGCGTCGGTGCACGGCGGCGTCCGCCCGTGATGACAGCACGGCTCCAAATTCGTGTAGAGCGTCGCTCCGTGGGCCAGCTCCCCGGCCTCTTCCAGAGCCAGGACTTCAGCATGCTTTACCTCGGCATAACGATGGACGCCGCGACCGACGATGCGCCCATCTTTGACGACGACGGCACCAACCAGGGGATTCGGGCTGACCTCTCCTTTGGCCGAAGCGGCCAATTCCAGGGCCAAGCGAATGTAATCTTCGTCCGTAGGAGCGGACGTCGTCAGGGAGGAGAACCCGTGAATGGCACGCGCGTGTCCGAGACTCGATTGATTGACACTCACCGACATTGCGAGCACAATTATACCGATCCGAGGACGAAAGGAGCAACGGACGAGACGTGGCGAGGGGCCAAAAGACCGTCTACATCTGCCAGCACTGCGGGTACCAATCGCCCAAGTGGTTGGGGAAGTGTCCGGCCTGTGGAGAATGGCATGCGCTCGTTGAGGAGCGGGAACCTTCGTCCGAGGGGGAACAGCGCCGCCTTCGGCGCGCAGGTCGTGCGATTCCTCGTCCATACGCGGAGATCGAACAGCAGGCAGACATCCGTTGGACTAGCGGTCTCCCCGAGTTCGACCGCGTCTTGGGCGGAGGGATCGTTCCTGGAAGCGTCGTGCTCGTCGGTGGCGATCCGGGGATCGGCAAGAGCACGTTGTTGCTGCAGGTCGCTGATCAACTGACTCGCCGATATGGCGCGGTGCTCTACGTCTCGGGCGAAGAATCGGAGCGGCAGATTCGGATGCGGGGGGAGCGTCTGGGGCTGGAAGCGCCGGCGCTCTACGTCCTGACGGAGACGTGCTTGGAATCCGTGTGCGAAGCGATCGAGACGCTGCGTCCCTCGGCCGCCGTCATTGATTCGATCCAGACGATCTTCTCCGAGGCGCTCGATTCGGTGCCGGGGAGTCTGGCGCAGGTGCGGGAAGCGGCGGCTCGCTTCCTCATGCTGGCCAAAAGCTATGAGATCCCCATCTTCCTGATCGGGCACGTGACCAAGGAGGGGATGCTCGCTGGGCCGAAGGCGCTCGAACACATCGTGGATGCGGTCCTCTATTTCGAGGGAGAGCGGCATCAGAACCATCGAGTGGTCCGCGCCGTGAAGAATCGGTATGGGGCGACCAACGAGGTGGGCGTCTTCGAGATGACGTCGCAGGGCTTGATCCCCGTGCCGAATCCCTCGGCGATGTTTTTGAGCGAGCGTCCGCTGGGCGTCTCCGGATCGGTCGTCTCGGCGTGCATGGAGGGGACGCGCCCGATCTTGATCGAACTGCAAGCGTTGGTGGGCTCGAGTGGCTATGGGGCGGGGCGGCGCATGACCCGCGGCGTGGATCCATATCGGGTGGCGCTCCTGCTGGCTGTGCTGGAGCGGCGAGCGGGATTCCCCTTGGCCGGGTGCGATGTCTTCGTCAACGTCGCGGGAGGGATCACCGTGGACGAACCGGCCGTGGATTTGGCCATCGTCGCGGCGATCGCCTCCAGTTTCCGCAACATAGCGCTCGATCCGCAAACGGTCATCTTCGGAGAAGTCGGATTGGCGGGAGAAGTGCGCGCCGTCTCGGCGGCCGCTGCGCGAGCGCGGGAGGCTGCGCAGATGGGCTTTCAGCGCCTCATCCTGCCGGAGACCAATCGCCGAAGCGTGGAGGCTTCGGAGACCTTCGCCATCATCGGCGTGCGCTCGATCTTCGAAGCGCTCGATCTCGTCCTGCAGGAATGAGCGCGACTGCATCGGGCGCCTGCCGTGCGATCTTTGATTTCTTTCGGATCGCTGTGCCCAAGGGGCAGCGATCCCCAAAGGAGCGATCATGAATTGGGACGTGCTGTTGATTCGAATCATTTTTGCGGGCATTCTGATCGCCGCAGGATACTTCCTCCGTCCCATCGCCGGCGATGTGTGGCTCTCGGTGTCAGGCGCCGGGGCATTGGCCATCGCGATCATCTTTTTCGAGACGCGGGTGCGCCGGGCCTCGCTGAAGACGCTCATCGGAGCGGCCATGGGCTCCATCCTCGGCATCATCGGCGCGACGCTCATCGGCTTTCTCATCACCGTCCAAGGCGCGTTGCCGCCGGATGTGCGCGCTTATGTGACATTGGCCCTGCTGCTGTTGATGGCCTACGTGGGCTTGATGGTCGGCGCCGCCAAGGGCGAATTTCTCGACCTATCGGCTCTTGGAGGACTCTTGCGCGAGCGCAGCCAGCGGAACGTGAAGATCCTCGACACGAGCGTCATCATTGACGGGCGCATCGCGGACATCGTGGAGACGGGCTTCCTCGAAGGCGTGCTTCTGATCCCCAATTTCATCCTTCGGGAGCTGCAGCAGATCGCCGATTCCCCGGACACGCACAAGCGCAATCGCGGGCGGCGCGGGTTGGACATCTTGCAGAAGTTGCAGACCAAGCATGGGGTCACGGTGCAATTCTCCGAGGTGGATTTCCCCGAGCTGCGGGATGTGGATCAGAAGCTCATCGAGTTGGCCAAGCAGTTGGATGCTAAGATCGTGACCAACGATTTCAACCTCAACAAGGTGGCGCAGCTGCGCGGCGTCGAAGTCCTGAACATCAACGAGCTGGCCAATGCGCTGAAGCCGGTGGTCTTGCCCGGCGAGACGATGCGCGTCTTCATCCTCAAGGAAGGGAAGGAGGCCAATCAAGGCGTCGCCTATTTGGACGATGGGACGATGGTCGTCGTGGACAACGCGCGGAAGATGATCGGCAAGACCATCGAGGCGACCGTGACCAGCGTCCTGCAGACGACGGCGGGGAAGATGATCTTCGGGCGCTACGTCGAGGAGGCGCGTTCGACGCGGGGCGCGCGGTCGTCGCAGGCGGCGGAGGATTCGTGAGCGCTCACCGGCGCCAGCTGGGACAAACGTGAGTGAGACGAACATCGCCATCATCGTCGCGGCCGGGCGAGGGCGGAGAATTGGCGCGGACGTCCCGAAGGCGTTCCTCTCGCTGGCGGGGGAGCCGATCGTCGTGCGCGCGCTGCGTCCGTTTGAAGCGTGCCCGCAGGTGCATCGTCTGGTGGTCGTCGTGCCGGAGGGCTTGCAGGCGCGCGCCGAGGCGATGTTCGCGGCGGCGGGCGTGACGAAGCTGGAGGCTGTGATCGCAGGTGGACCGGAACGCCTGCATTCGGTCGCGCGCGCGTTGCAGGCGATCGCGCCGGAGGCCGCCGATATCCTCCTCGTTCACGATGGCGTTCGCCCCTTCGTCACGCCCGAGCAGATCGCGCGCGTCATCGAGCGGGCGCGCGCTGTGGGGGCCGCGCTACTGGCCCTTCCCATCGTAGAGACGGTCAAAGAAGTTGAGGACGAGCGCGTCATCGGTACGTTGGAGCGCCGTCGCCTCTATCTGGCGCAAACCCCACAGGCCTTCCGCGCGTCGCTCCTTCGAGCGGCCTATGAGCGGGCCCTGCGCGAGGGGATCATGGCGACCGATGATGCGGCGCTGGTCGAACGCTGTGGATGGCCGGTCGTCATCGTCGAGGGATCGGTCCGCAATCTCAAGATCACCTGGCCTGAAGACTTGCTTCTGGCCGAAGCGCTTGTGCGCGCGGAGGAGGGGCGATGAGCGGGCGCATCGGATTCGGATATGATCTCCATCGTTTGGTCGAAGGGCGACGGCTCGTCCTGGGGGGGATCGAGATTCCCTTCTCCAAGGGACTGGCGGGGCATTCGGATGCCGACGTCGTCCTGCACAGCATCTGCGATGCGCTCTTGGGCGCGGCGGCGCTCGGCGATCTGGGACAGCATTTCCCGGAGACGGATCCGCGCTATGTCGGGATCTCCAGCGCGGTGCTGCTTGACGCGGTGCGGGCGAAGATCGCCGAGCGCGGGTTCGAGATCGAGAACGTGGATGTGACGATCCTGGCGGAAGCGCCGCGATTGTCGCCGCTGTTGGGGGCCATGCGCGACCGGGTGGCCACACTGCTTCGGATCTCGCCGGATCGCGTCAACATCAAGGCCAAGACCAACGAGGGTGTGGACGCTATCGGTCGCGGGGAGGCTATCGCCGCTTACGCCGTGTGCGTGCTGCGGCGCTTGTCGGAGTGAATCGGCCTGGCCGATTCGACGAAACGGAGCGAGCATGCGCGTCGTGGACCTGATTCGAAAGAAGCGAGACGGGCAGGCGCTCGCGCCCGAGGAGATCGCGTTCCTCATTCGCGGGTATACGCGGGGGGAGGTCCCCGACTATCAAATGGCGGCTTTCCTCATGGCGACGATGTGGCGGGGGATGACGAGGGAGGAGACGCTCGTTCTGACCGAGGAGATGGTGCGCTCGGGGCGCACGTTGGATTTCGGGCACTTGCCGGAAGCGAAAGTGGACAAGCACAGCACGGGAGGCGTGGGCGATAAGACCTCGCTCGTGCTGGCGCCCATCGTTGCGGCAGCGGGTGCACGCGTGCCGATGATCTCCGGTCGCGGCTTGGCGCACACGGGGGGGACGCTCGACAAGTTAGAATCCATCCCGGGCTTTCGCGTGCAGCTGCCTCTGGAGGCGATTCGCCAACTCGTCGAGCGCGTCGGCGCCGCTCTGGTGGGACAGACGGAGGAGATCGTCCCGGCCGATCGCAAGCTCTACGCCTTGCGCGATGTCACGGCGACGGTGGAGTGCGTGCCGCTCATTGTGGCCAGCATCATGAGCAAGAAGATCGCCGAAGGGATTGATGCGTTAGTGCTCGACGTCAAAGTGGGGAAGGGCGCCTTCATGAAGAACGAGGCGGAGGCGCGCGATCTGGCCGAGCGCTTAGTGGAAGTGGGGCGGCGCATGGGCAAGCGCGTGCGGGCGCTGCTGACGGATATGAATCAACCGCTTGGGCGCGCGGTCGGCAACGCCTTGGAAGTGATCGAGAGCTTGGAGACGTTGAAGGGGCGTGGTCCGGACGATCTGCGCGTGCTGTCGCTAGAGTTGGCCGCGCACATGCTCCTTTTGGGCGGGCGGGCAGCGGATCTGGACGAGGCTCGGCGATTGGCCGAACGCGTCTTGCAGAGCGGAGCCGCGTTGGAGAAATTCCGAGAGATCGTCCAGGCGCAAGGGGGGGATCCGCGCGTCGTGGATGAGTATGCGCGCTTGCCGCAGGCGCGATTCCGCATGGACTACTGCGCGGAGGCCGACGGCGTGGTGATCGAAGCGCATGCCGAGCGATTGGGCTTGGCGTCCATGTTGCTGGGGGCCGGGCGCGAGCATCTTCACGCGTCCATTGATCCCGCCGTCGGCCTCATCCTCCACAAGAAGGTGGGCGAACGCGTCGCGCGTGGAGAGGCTTTGTGCACGCTCTACTACAACAGCGAGGACCGGCTCCCGCGCGCTTTGGAGCAAGTCCGCGCGGCGTTCCTCATCGGCGCGGCCGCGCCGCCGCCCGATCCCTTGATCAAAGCCGTCATATGAATGTGTTCCGCCCTCGCTGCACCTGTCCAGCGGCGGGGTCACACTCCGCGGACCGAGGAGGGAGGATGAAGATGGATCGAGCGTTTCGATGCAAGGTGGGAATCGTCCTCGGCGCGTTGCTCGTGGGAGCTGGGCTCTTCTCCTTTGCTCTCGAAGAGAAGCCGGCCCGCGCGGCAGCCCCTTCGATGCCAGTGGCGCACGAGATCGCGCAAGCGGTTCAGGGGAAGGCGCCGTCGGTGGATCTGCGCGATCGAGCGCGCGCGGCATCCGTTCCGTGGACGACGCGGGCGATGGGGCTGGTGGGCGTCTTCGTCATCCTCGGCATCGCGTTCCTATTCTCGAACAGCCCGCGCGAGGTGAGCTGGCGCGTGCTTCTGTGGGGCATCGGCTTACAAGTCGCGCTCGCGATGCTCATTCTGCGGACGAGTCCCGGGCGATGGTTCTTCAACCGGATCGGCGAGTTGATCCGCCGATTGCTGGCCTTCGCCGTTGAAGGCGCGACGTTCGTCTTCGGACCACTGGCCGGGGAGAGCTTGGGCGTCATCTTCGCCTTCCGCGTGCTGCCGACGATCATCTTCGTCTCGTCATTCTTCTCGATCCTCTACTATCTCGGCATCATGCAACGGATCGTGCTCGCCATGGCGAAATTCATGGCGTGGACGATGAAGGTGAGTGGCGCCGAGAGCTTGGCGGCGGCGGCCAATGTCTTCATGGGACAGACGGAGGCGCCGTTGATCATCGCGCCGTATGTGCCCTCGATGACGCGTTCGGAGTTGCTCTGCTTGATGCTCGGGGGCATGGCGACGATCGCCGGAGGGGTCATGGCTGCCTATATCGGCATGGGGATCAATCCCGTCTACTTGTTGACGGGGAGCGTCATGGCGGCCCCAGGGGCCATCATGATGGCGAAGATTCTGATCCCGGAGAAAGAGGAGCCGCTCACGCGGGGGGTGGTGCGGATCGAGGTGAAGACCGAAGATCGCAACGTGATCGAAGCGGCCGCCCGTGGGGCGAGCGATGGCGCGCGCTTGGCCATCAACGTCGCGGCCATGCTCATCGCCTTCATCGCCTTGATCGCGTTGGTGAACGCGATCTTGGGATTCCTGCACGCGCGCGTGAGCTTCATTCCGCCGAATCTGCAGTGGATCCTCGGACGACTCTTTGCGCCGCTGGCCTTCGTCATGGGCGTGCCGACGGCTGACGTCACCGAGGTGGGGAATCTGCTCGGGCAAAAGCTCATCCTCAACGAATTCGTCGCCTATACGGAGTTGGCGCGCGTGCAGTCGGAGCTGCATCCGCGGTCGGCGATGATTGCCACCTACGCGCTGTGCGGATTCGCCAACTTCGCCTCGATCGGGATTCAGATTGGCGGGATTGGGGGGATCGCGCCCAATCGGCGAGGCGATCTCGCCGAGCTGGGGTTGCGGGCGATGATCGGAGGGTTCCTGACGACCTGTTTGACCGGGACGATTGCCGGGCTGATCAGTTGACCGCACACGCGGCTTCGATCTAGCATGAGCGGCGAGGAGGGAGAGGGGATGACGCTCTACGAGCGCGTTCGAGAAGCCGTCGCGTTCATTCGACAGCGGGATGCGAGGCGGCCATCGGTGGGCCTCGTCTTGGGCTCGGGATTGGGGGCCGTGGTGGAAGACATGGCCGACGTGGTGGTGCTTGAGTACGCGGAGATCCCCCATTTTCCCACGACCACTGTCCTGGGGCATGCGGGGCGATTGCTTCTGGGACGGCTCGCGACGACCACGATCGCCGTGCTGCAAGGCCGATTCCACTACTACGAGGGGTACGCGATGGAGGAGGTGACGTTCCCCATTCGCGTGCTCGGCTTGCTCGGGGTTCGACGGCTGGTGTTGACGAATGCGGCCGGAGGGATCAATCTGCGCTTTCATCCCGGCTCGCTCATGCTCATCGCCGATCACCTCAATCTGATGGGGGTGAATCCGCTGCGCGGTCCGAACGACGAGCGCTTCGGCCCCCGGTTTCCCGATCTGACGCAGGTGTATTCTCCACGGCTGCGCGCTCTGGCGCAGGATGTTGCGCGCGAGCTCGGCCTCGTGTTGGAGGAAGGGGTGTACGCGGCCGTGAGCGGGCCGAGCTATGAGACGCCCGCCGAGGTTCGGATGCTGCGCCAATTGGGGGCGGATGCCGTGGGCATGTCCACGGTCCCCGAAGCGATCGTCGCGCGGCACATGGGGATGGACGTGCTCGGTCTCTCGGTGATCGCCAATATGGCGGCGGGCATCGCCGAGCGCCCGCTGCGCCATGAGGATGTCCTGGACGCGACGGCGCGCGTGCAGCAGCGGCTTCGGGCGCTGTTGACCCGACTCCTCCCCCGCCTCTCGCAGGGCGAGGTCGCTTCGACCGAACCGATGCCGGAGGAACGAGCCGAAAGGCGATGAGAGACGCGGCATCACGGCGCGTGTTGATCATCGGGATTTGCGGAGGGACCGGCTCCGGCAAGACGACGGTCGCGCGAAAGATCCTGGAGGCCGTGGGCGCTGATCGCGTCGTCTACCTGCAGCAGGATGCCTACTACAAGGACCTGAGCCATCTGCCGCTTGAGGAACGACATCGGTTGAATTTCGATCATCCGGATGCGATTGATACGGACTTGCTCATCCAGCATATCGAGGACCTGCGCGCGGGGCGAGCCATCGAGCAGCCGGTCTACGATTTCACGACGCACACGCGTCGGCCGGAGATGCGCCATATCGAACCGCGTCCCATCATCTTGGTCGAGGGCATCCTCGTCTTCGAGAATCCGCGCTTGCGCGCCCTCATGGATTTGAAGATCTTCGTGGACACGGCTGACGACATCCGGTTCATTCGCCGTCTCCTCCGCGACATCTCCGAGCGAGGACGGACTGTCGAGTCCGTGATCCGGCAATATTTGGAGACGGTGCGCCCGATGCATCTGGAGTTCGTCGAGCCGAGCAAGCGCTATGCGGACATCATCATCCCCGAAGGGGGAGAGAACGTCGTGGGCATTGATCTCATCATCGAGAAGATCAAGGCTTATCTGGCCGAGAGGCCGGAAGGAGCGACGCGATGACCGATGCCGAATTGATCGCGCAGGCGGCAGCGGCGCGCGCCCTCGCCTACGCGCCGTATTCGAAGTTCGCCGTCGGTGCGGCCCTGTTGGCGGCCGATGGGCGCCTCTTCACCGGATGCAACGTCGAGAACGCCAGCTATGGATTAGCCATGTGCGCTGAGCGCGTAGCCCTCTTCAAGGCGGTCTCCGAAGGCGCGCGCGCATTCGTGCGCTTGGCCATCGTGGCCGATACGGAAGCCCTTATCTCCCCCTGCGGGGCGTGTCGCCAGGTGCTCTGGGAGTTCGCGCCGGATGCGCTGATCATCGCGGCCAACCTCAAGGGCCAGGTGCGTGCATGGCCGCTTCGGGAATTGCTCCCGGAACCGTTCGATGGACGGATACTCTGAGGACCGTGTGGCCGCGGCTCCCCGTTGGGAGGCGAACGACTCTTATCGCGTGGGAGCTTCGGCCGAGCCGCTCGGATGAGACGGCTCTCGCGAAGCGGGCTCGGCGACGCTGACGACGACGCGCGCCGGGCGCAAGACCTGATCCCCCCACCGGTATCCCTTTCGGACTTCCCGCACGATCGTTTGCTCTTCGTGCTCGCGGCTGGGGATCGCCTCGACGGCCTCATGCAAGGTGGGGTCGAATTTCCGTCCGAGACTCTCATACGGACGGACGCCGCAGGCGTCCAGAAGCCGCATGAGTTGGCGATGAATGAGCTGCAGGGCCTCACCGGTCGGGGAGGCGGTCGGTTCCGTCCGTTCTTTCTCCAGGCCGAGGACATGTTCGAAAGCGTCCAACACCTGGAGCACCTCCAACAGGACTTTGCGCACACCCTCGCGCACGCGCTCGCTCAGTTCCCGCTCGATGCGCTTGCGGTAGTTGTCGAAGTCGGCCAAAGCGCGGAGATACCGCCGATGTTCAGCCTCCAACTCTCGCCGGAGTTGCTCCACCTCGGCCGTCAGGTGCGCCAATTCCGAGAGATCGCGCGCCGTCTCCGCCGGGCGCATGGGGGCCAGTTCCTCATGGCGCTCTGCTGAAGCGCGATCCTCTCGCTCGATCATGCGGGCCTCCTCGACGTCGTCCCTCCTCCCCGACGATCGAAGGGATCGCCGGGGAGGCCGACGTCATTTCACTTTGATCTCCACTTGCCGCGGCTTCGCTTCCGGTTTCTTCGGGATCAGGACCCGCAGCACGCCATCGCGATATTCTGCGCTGATGTTCTCGATGTCCATATTGGGCGAGAGGGTGAAGCTGCGGCTGAAGCGCCCATAGGGGCGCTCCACGCGATGATAGCTGTCGGGCTGATCCTCATGCTCCAATCGGCGCTCGCCGCTGACGGTGAGGACGTTCTTCTCCACGCTCACCTGAATCTCGTTCTTGTTGATGCCCGGCAGGTCGAAGAGGATCTCCATGCCGTCGGTGTTCTCGTAGATGTCCACCGCCGGCGTCCATCCTCCAGCCATCTCTTCCTCTGGGCGCGTGCGGAAGACTTCGCGGAAGAGCCGATTGATCTCCTCCTGCAGGTTCATCAGTTCGCGGAAGGGATCGCCACGTCGAATGCGCATCATACGCTTTCGCCTCCTGCTGTCGTTGTGAAGCCGTCTCGCTCATGCGCGGCATTTTGCGAGGGCTTCCGCTTGTGAAGTTAAGCAAATGGCGTGCCGCAAAGCCAGAGCGAAGGTCATGGGCGTCCATTGGCTCAAGGCATGCTTCGGAAAGCCTTCATCGCGCGAAGGCGCTCCCGCACCTGTGGCGATTTGGTCCTTATGGCAAGCGCACATTCGCCACGCCCCTGGATCCGAGGCCGGCTTCCTCGTCAGCGAGAGAGGCGAGCGGGTTCGAGAGACGTGCGCCTTCCCGGAGGACGACCCGTGCGAGAACCGGGGGCGGCCTGCGGCACGCCGATTGCATCTAAAAGATGGTGTGAAGCCCTCGCGCTGGGAGCACGCGCGAGGGCCTTAGGAGGGTGGTGAAGATGCGGCTCTTCGGTCGGCTCTTCGTGGAGCGCGTGGCCCTGGATCTTGGGACGGTCACGACGCTCATCTATTCCTCGCGGCGAGGCTTGGTGTTGCATGAGCCTTCGGCCGTGGCCGTGAACCGCTTCAGCGGGGAGGTGATCGCCATCGGGCGGCATGCTGCGGAGATGCTCGGGCGGGAGCCATACGATGTGGAAGTCCATCGCCCGTTGCGACATGGGACGATCGCCGATTTGGATCTGGCCCTGCGCATGCTACGGCATTTCCTGGAGCCCATCTGTCGCCATCGCTTCCGCCGCATCCACTTGATGGCGACGATCCCAGGATCGGCCACCGATGCTGAGCGCAATGCCTTGATCGAAGTCGCGCGCGAAGCCGGGGCGCACCGTGTGGACCTCCTTGAAGAAGGATTAGCCGCGGCTTTCGGTGCGGACGCCATCGCTCCGGATGGATCGGCACGCATGATCGTAGATATCGGTGGCGGGACGACGACGCTCAGCATCGCCTCCCGACATGGGTTGATCGCCTCCGAGACCTTGCCCATCGCCGGCAATGACATGACCGAGGCCATCCGCGCATATCTGCAGCGGCAATATGAGCTTGTGATCGGCGAGCGGACGGCCGAATGGGTCAAGATCGAGATCGGATCGGCGCTGCCGGAGGGGAACGGTCGCACCGTGACGGTCTACGGGAAATCGGTCCTGGGAGGTGGAGCCGAAGGCATTCCGTTGCACAGTCGGGAAGTCGCTCACGCGCTGGAGCCGGTCCTTCGGGCCATTCGAGACGGCATCCAACGGGTCTTGGAGCAAGCGCCACCGGATGCCGCGCATGATGTGTGCGAGAGCGGGATCGTCCTGAGCGGCGGGGGATCGCTCCTGCACGGGTTGGATCAGTGGTTGAGCGATCAACTGCAGCTGACCGTTGTGCGCGCGGAGCATCCGATCGAGGCCGTCGTCCTCGGAGCCGCACGCTTGCTCGAGAATCCCGAGCTGTATCGACAATTGCGCGTGGTCGAGCGAATGTCCTATTGGTCGGAACTGTATGAGGAGACGTTGCACGTCCTGGAAGTGTGACGCTTTCGCCATCGGGCGGCGCGCAGATTCGCCACAGGCGAGCGCGCCGCCGATCGAGTGCCCCACGCGGTCTTTCAGATCGCGTGGGAGAATCGCGCGTGCAGAGCGGGAGCGGGGCGCCCGTTTGGCACAAGAGTTGCTATAGCTAGTCTTGGTCCCCGATGACCTCGTGATGGAGGAGGTGAAACGATGATGAGACGAGCGCTGAGCCTTTTGGCGATCGTCACGATCGCTTTCGGAGCGGTCGCCTGGGCTGCCCAGAAGGAGCAGCGTCGTCAGGTCACGTTCACCGAAGATGTCCTTGTCGCCGGGCAGCTCCTGAAGAAGGGGACGTACACGGTCGTCTATCAGCCGGGTGTGGAGGGGAGAGTGACCTTCATGCGAGGAGGGAAAGTCGTCGCCGAGGTGCCCTACAAGCTGGTGCGGTTGCCACAGAAAGCGACGACCGATTCGATCACCTATCGGCGAACGGGACCGCAGCCTGTGCTCACGCGGCTGACCTTCGCCGGGCAGCTTGAGGCGCTCGAGTTCGAGAGCGGTCAGTCCGAATAACGCCTACACATCTCGCGCGCCGAGCCGATGAGCCTGAAGAGGTCCTCATTGGCTCGGCGCTTTTCTTCTCGCGCGAACCGGAGGCCTTGCTGCCAAAATCTTATAGCTTGACAGAGATGCATGCCTTTTTTAGACTTTGAGCTGCCTGTTGTGAGCTCGATGAGGGAGGGAAGACATGGACGCGGTCAGGTCTCGGTGGATGTGGTTCGTTGGAATCCTCGTCCTATTTTTGTCTGTGGGCCTCTCAACTGTTCCCGGGGAGCGCGCCGGAGCCTCGTCCGCGCAGAAATGGCCGAGTCCGATCGGCATTCTGGCTCAAGGGCGAGGTGAGCCGGAGCTGGCGCTACAAAACGGGCGAAATCTTCCGGAGGACCCTCCGGGCGGAGGGGGACGTCGTGGGGCGTCGTGGCCGACGGGACTCGCCCGCGGAGATTTCAATGGTGACGGGCGGCTGGACATTCTCGTCAGCTATGCGCGTCTGGGCGGGGGTGAGTTGGCCCTTCGTTTCGGAGATGGGCGAGGGGATTTCACCGCGCCGCTTCGGATCTCCCTGACCGGGGCGGAGCCGTCGGCGATTCTCGTCGAGGATTTCGATCAGGATGGGATGCCGGATGTCGCCGTCGGATACGCGGATCGGCCGGTGATCTCGATCTACGTGGGGACGGGGCGCGGCTCGCTCCAATGGAAGGAGGATGTATGGCTCGGGCTCTTGGTGAGCGGGCTCACAACGGGCGATGTCAACGGCGATGGGGCGCCAGATCTTGTCGCGTCGGCATCGGACGCGCCGCTGCTGGCGCTTTTGCCGGGCGATGGCCGAGGGAGATTCGGCACGACATGGTTCTTCTCGCTTGCGGCGGATGGGACGATCTCCGGTCTTGGAGATGTTCGCGCGAATGATCTGGATGGAGATGGGCACCTCGATGCCGTTGTGGTCTATCGAGGGCCACGATCGGGAGTGGCCATCCTCTATGGCACGCCGGAGGGGAAGTTCGCCTATTCGCAATTTTTGTCCGTTGGCGTTGCGCCTGAAGGTTTAGCCGTGGGCGATTTCGATCAGGATCAGCGAGTGGACGTCGCGGTGACCGATGCGGCGAGCGGGAGCGTGTTCGTGCTCCGGGGACAGGGGGATCGGACGTTCGCTGCTCCCGTGAGTTTTCATGCGGGAACGCTGCCTGGCCCGCTCACGGTGGCGAACTTGAATAACGACGGATATCCGGATCTGGCCGTCGTCGAGCGCGGGAGCAATCGCATCTCGGTCCTGCTCGGCAATGTCCGTGGGGCGTTCGATCGTTCGGTGAGCTACGACGTGGATAGTCCCCCCATCGCCGTCGTGGCCGGACGCTTCCGTCAGGGCGCGCTCGATGATTTGGTCGTCGCCAAGCAGGGGGGAGCGACCGTCGCCATCGCGCTCAATGCGCCGCCGACGATCGTCGTGACGACGACGGCCGATGTTGTCCAGCAAGATGGGCGCGTGAGCTTGCGCGAAGCGATCCTGGCGGCGAATGGGAATCCCCCGAATTCGGACGTGCCCTCTGGACGTCAGAATGCCCCGGATGTGATCGGATTCGATCTCCCGGATGCGGAGAAACAGGGTGGGGTCTTCACCATTCGCGTGAGCGCGGCGCTTGGTCCCCTGCCGCCGCTCACCGATGGGGGCACGACTATCGATGGGACGACGCAGCGCGGATTCGCCGGCACGCCGATCATCGTCCTGGACGGTTCGGAAGTGGGCGCCGCGGATGGGCTGACGATCGCCTCGAGTCTGAACGTCGTGCGCGGCCTCGTCGTGAGCGGATTCGGCGGCCACGGGATTCGGATCGTTGGTGGTGAGGCCCCGGTCACGGGGAACATCATCGCGGGATGCTATATTGGCCCGGACGCTTCTGGACAGCGGGCTCGAGGAAATGGCCTCGCGGGGATTCAGGTGGCCGGTGATGGCGTGAGCAACACGCTCATTGGCGGGACGGCTGCCGCAGATCGCAACGTCATCTCCGGCAACGGCGGCGATGGAATCGAAGTGCGAGGTCTTGCGCGGAATACGCAAATTGTGGGCAATTACGTTGGCGTCGCGGCCGATGGGCGAACGCCGCTGCCTAACGGTGGCCATGGCCTTCTCCTAGTGGGGACCGAGAATATCGCTGTCGGTGGGATGGCCAGCGGGGCGGGGAACGTCATCTCGGGGAACCTGCGCCACGGCCTTCAGGTGCGTAATGGTACCGGCGTACGCGTGCAGGGGAATCTGATCGGCGTGGATGCGCGCGGCGCTTCTGCGGTGAAGAATGGAGGCGATGGCCTTCTCCTCATGGATGTCTTCAATGCGCAGATCGGCGGTGCCTCCGTATCGGCGCGAAATGTGATCTCCGGCAATGAGGGCAATGGCGTGACCCTTGTGCGGAGCACGACGAGCAAGATTCAAGGGAACTACATCGGCACGGATGCCGAGGGCCGTCGAGCGCTCGGCAATGGCGGTGCGGGCGTTCACGTGGATCTCAACTCGCCGAATACTCTCATCGGGGGCGTAGTCGAAGGCGCGGGCAATGTCATCTCCGGAAATCGTGGCAGCGGAATTTTCCTCGGCGCGGGTGCGCTTGGGACGCAGATCTTTGGGAATCGCATCGGCGTGGATGCGGCGGGTCGCGCGACGCTGGGGAACAGCGGCGATGGGATCACAGCGAGTGGCGGTGGAAGCCATCACATCGGTGGCGATGATGACATCGCGCGCAACATCATCGGTGGCAATGCCGGCGATGGTGTAAAGCTCGTGAACGCTTCGGACAATCGCCTCGTCGGCAATGCCATTGGGACGGACGCGGGAGGGACGATCGCGCTGCCAAATGGCGGTAGCGGTGTGCTGATCCTTTCGACCGAAGGCTCCGCTTCCCAAAACGCCATAGTGCGGAACACGATCGCGTATAATCAAGGAGCCGGGGTGCGCATCCTGAGCTCAGGAGTTGGGAATCGCCTCTCGCAGAATGCGATCTTCCAGAATGAGGACTTGGGCATTGATCGCGGCGGGCGAGGGGTCATCCCTCAGATCACAGCGATCACCGAAGAAGGTGGGGGGGCGGTGACGGTGAAGGGGATCTTCCCGGCCCCGGCTCCTGCGGGAGCCGTCATCGAGGTCTATTTGGCCGATCCCGACCCTTCGGGACGCGGCGAGGGGAAGGTCTTTTTGGGGAGCGCGCGCGCCAACGATCGAGGCGAGTTCTCCCTGGCGCTCTCGGGGCGATCTCGTGGGGAGCCGATCACCTGCACGGCGACGGACTTTCGCGGCGATACGTCGGAATTCGCCGAGAACTTCATCATCGGCGAGGGCACGCTCAGCGTGCGCGTCCTTCAGCCGAATGGCGGTGAACTCTTGATCGGTGGGAGCACATTCACTATCCGATGGGAAGCCGGCGGGGGCGTCACCTCGCAGGAGATCGCCCTTTCGCTCGATGGAGGAGCGACGTTCCCGATCACCGTCGCGACCGGCTTGGCCGCCGATATTCGAGAATTCTCGTGGACGGTGCCGACGACGGTCTCCACCGTGCGCGGACGCATCCGCGTCACCGTCTGGAATGCGCAAGGGCGGCGCGCGTTCGATCAAAGCGATGGGGATTTCATCATTGATTCTCAAGCTCCGGTGGTGCGCGTCGTCTCGCCCAATGGGCGCGAAGTCTTCCGCGGAGGCGATCTCTTTGAGATCCTCTGGAAAGCTTCCGATGACACGCAGTTGGTGCGGCAGACGGTTCAGCTTTCGACCGATGGTGGGGCGACGTACACGGACCTTGTGACGCTGGATGGGGACGATCCACCGGTCTTTCGGTGGAAGGTGCCGCTGACGCTCGTCACGCAGCGCGGGCGCATCCGCGTCATCGCCGAGGATATCGCCGGAAAGGTGAGTCAGGACGCGAGCGATGCCGATTTCACCATCGTGCCGACAGAGAGCGAGCCGCCGTTTGTGCGCGTGCTCAGTCCAAACGGAGGAGAGATCCTGTGCGCTGGAGAACTCTTCCGCATCACCTGGCAGGTGTCGGACAATACGGCCGTGAAGTTCCAGGACATTCTGCTCTCCACCGATGGGGGCGTGCGGTTCAATCCGATTGTCGAGCGGTTACCGGCGACCGTGCAATCCTTCGATTGGAGCATCCCGGCCGGATTGTCCACGACGCGCGCGCTCATCGCCGTGCGGGTGCGCGATTATGCGGACAACGTCGCTTTGGATACGAGCGATGAGTTGTTCGCCATTGATGGGGCGAATCCGACGATCAGCGGCTTGACCGTGGGGACGGGTTCGGCCTTCGTCGGCGGCGAGCGCGTGTTGGTCTCCTGGACGTCTTCAGACGATGTGCGACTGGCGGCGCACATCGTGGAGCTGTCCACCGATGATGGGGTGACGTGGACGCTGGTCGCGAATCTGCCGGGGGACACGTCGCAATTCCTCTGGACGATCCCACGAGGCCTCCGGACGATGAACGGACGTCTCCGCGTGACGGCGCGGGACACCTGCGGTCGGACGGCTCAAGTGGTGAGCGGACGCTTCTCGATCGTTTGGTGAGGCTTGGGGCGGGGCGCGCGGTCGAGCGCGCCCCGCGGGCTCTAGAGGGTCACGTGCCGCGTAGGATCTCGCGAGCGATGACGAGCCGTTGAATCTCGCTTGTTCCTTCGCCGATCGTCAGCAGTTTCGCATCCCGCCAGAACTTCTCGACCGGGTAATCCCGAATGTAGCCATATCCGCCGAAGATCTGGATGGCCTCCTCGCACACGCGAACAGCCATCTCCGAGGCGAAGAGCTTCGCCATCGAGGCCTCTTTGGTCACGCGGTGACCGCGCGCCTTTCGCTCCGCGGCATGGTAGGTGAGGAGCCGCGCGGCTTCGATCTGCGTCACCATGTCAGCGAGCTTGAATTGAATCGCTTGGAATTCCGCGATGGGTTTGCCAAAGGCCCAACGCTCGCGCGCATAGCGAAGGGCGGCCTCGTAAGCCCCTTGGGCGAGGCCAACGGCCAGAGCGGCGATCGTGATGCGTCCGCCATCGAGGACTCGGAGGGCATCAACGAAGCCGAGGTTCAACTCTCCGAGCACATTCTCTTCCGGCACCGGACAATCTTCCAGCAGCACTTGCGCCGTATCGCTGGCCCGCATGCCGAGCTTCTTCTCTTTGCGTCCGGGGTGAAGGCCGGGGGTTCCGCGCTCCACGAGGAAAGCCGAGATGCCTTTCTTCTCCCGCGCGGGATCGGTGACGGCGAAGACGACGTAGAGATCCGCGCACGAACCATTGGTCGTGAAATTCTTCGCTCCGTTGAGCACCCAGCCTCTGTCTCGCCTCACGGCCATTGTGCGCATGTGTGAGGCATCGCTGCCGCTGGTCGCTTCGGTCAGTGCCCAAGCGCCCAATCGCTCGCCGCGAGCGAGGGATGGCAAATATCGTCGCTTCTGCTCCGGTGTGCCCGCCAGAAAGATGTGGCTGGCGCACAGGCCCGTGTGCGCGGCCACCGTGAGCGCGATGGCCGGATCCACGCGCGCCAGTTCCTCGATGATGATGGCGTATTCCAACGAGGTCAAGGCCGCTCCGCCGTATTCTTCCGGGAAGATCGCGCCGAGCACGCCCAGCTCGCCGAGCTTCGGGATCAGCTCCCGTGGGAAGTGTTCGGCCTCATCCCATTCCCGCGCGTATGGAGCGATCTCGGCCTCGGCGAATTCGCGAATCAAGTGGCGAACCTGCTGCTGCTCTTCGGTCAGCTCAATATACAAGGCCGTCTCCTCCACATTAGTTTCGCTTAGCGCCGCATAAGGCAAAATTATATCCCGTGCGAGCCGAGATGCCAACGGCGAGGGAGCGATCGGCCGCGCGAGGGGCTCCCGCCAAGAGCACGCGAGAGCCCCGGCCAGATGCTAGGGTTTCAGGAGGATTTTCCCAAAGTGGGCGCGCTCTTCCATGAGGCGTTGCGCGGCGGCGGCGTCTGCCAGTGGAAAGATGCGATCAATGACGGGCTTGAGGCGGCCTTGGACGAAGAACGTGAAGGCGTCGAGCAGCTCCCCCTTGCTCCCCATGAACGATCCGAGCAGGCTCAATTGGCGGCTGAAGAGGTAGCGGATGTCCAGTGGCGTCTGGTAGCCGCTGGTGACGCCGCAGGTCACAAGCCGTCCGCCGGGAGCGAGGCTGAGCACGCATTTCTCAAAGACAGCCGTGCCCACGTGCTCGATGACGATGTCCACGCCGCGTCGTTCGGTCAGACGTTTCACCTCTTGAAGCAGGTCTTGGGTCGAATGGTTGATGACGTCATCGGCGCCCAGCTCCTTCGCCTTCTCCAACTTCGCTTCGGTGCCGGCCGTTGCCAGCACGCGCGCGCCGAAGAGCTTGGCGATCTGGATGGCGGCCATTCCGACGCCGCTGCCTGCGGCGATGACGAGCACGGTCTCGCCCGGTCGCACACCGGCTCGGGTCACGAGCATATGCCAAGCCGTGAGGAAGACCAGGGGAAAGGCGGCGGCTTCCTCGAAGCCGATGTGATCGGGAATTGGCACGATGTTCACCTCGGGCACTTTGACGTACTCCGCATATCCGCCATCGGAGCGATACGAGCCGATGACCTCGTAGTCGGGGCAGAAGTTGTCACGACCGTTGAGACAAGCTGGGCATTGTCCACAGCTGAGGCCGGGAGAGATGAGGACGCGCTGTCCGACCCTCACGCGCGTGACGGCTGCGCCGACCTCGGCGATCTCGCCCGCGATATCGCTGCCCACGATACGGGGCAATGGGATCGTGCGGCCGGGCAATCCCCGCCGCAGCCAGAGATCGAGATGATTCAGGGCGCACGCCCGCACGCGGACGAGCACCTCCGTTGGCCCGATCTTCGGATCGGGGACATCTTCGTAGCGAAGGACGTCAACGCTGCCATGCTCATGGAATCGAACGGCTTTCATAGGCGTGCTTTCTCCTTGGGGTGAAATGCTCGATCGGAGACGGCAAGGGTTCTGGCTTGGCCTCGCCTTCAGGCGGAGGGGGAGCGTTCTCCGGCTGATCGGTGAACGGTGGGGAGAGCGAGCATTCTGGGGGCACCTGTGAGGGACCAGCCGTCGAAGGGAGGGCCAGCCGATGAGCCAGACGTTGGTAGATGTGCCCGGCGATGGACGCCGCCGTGGAACCGCGCTCGTATCTCCCCTGGACGATCACGGTGACGACCAGGCGAGGGTTCGAGACGGGGGCGAACGAGGTGAAGAGGCCGAGCCAGAGGGAATCGCTGCGGCAGCTGCCGGTCTTCCCCGCGAAAGTGATGCCGGGGACGTAGGCGAGCTTCGCCGTTCCATATTCGACGGCGGCGATCATGCCGGCGATGAGGCTCTCGCGATGCTCAGCCGGAAGATTCAAGGAGCGACGCACGATGGGCGTCGGATGTTCCATCTCGCGTCGAACGACGTAGGGGCGATAGAGCGTGCCCCCATTGACGATCGCGGAGGTGAGTGTGGCCAATTGCAAGGCCGTCACGGCGAACCCATCGCCGTGACTCGCCAGGCGACCGACGGTTGGCGTCGCGCGCCATCTCCGCGAGGCCGGAGGCCGCTCGCTCGGCAGCCGGCCTGCGCTCTCACGGGGGAGATTGATGCCCGTCGGCTGACCGAGCCCCCATTCGCGCGCGTACTGAAGGAGCGTCGCGCGCCCCAATTGCTCCCCGATGATCTCGAAATACTGGTTGTTCGAATGCGCGAGCGCTTCGATGAGATTCATGGCGATGGATCCGCCTCCCAGCGGCAGCGGCGTCCGCGCGTCTATAAGGCCTTCCTTCAACGCGGCCAATCCGACTACGAGCTTGATCGTCGAGCACGGCTTGAATCCCTTCCGCACGGCCCACTCTTGGTTGACGATGCTGTAGATGCGCCCGGAGTACGGATCCATGACGACGACGGTGCCGGCGTGGCCGCGGAGCGCCGCGAGCGCGGCCTCTCGCACCTCGGGATCCTCGCCGCGCAGGTCATCGCGTTGAATGGCTGCGGCGCTGGCGCGGCGGAGTGAGGCGTCCAGGCGCGCCAAGCGACGTTGAAGGGCGGCTCGCCGTCGTGCTTTTTGGCGGGCGCGCTGGCGTTGAGAGAGGCGGCGCGTCCGAGCGGAGGGCCGGCGAGGCTGGGTTTGGGGAAGGATCTCGCGCGCCGCCGGTCTCCTCTGGGCGCGTTCGCGAAGTGGCGAGGATTCGAGTGCCGGAGAGCGGGCCGGTAGAGCGAGGTCGCTCAACACGAGCAAGAGCCCCACAAGCCATACGCGCGTTCGCCTGCCCATCGGTTCCCTCCCACACATTCTCTCGTTGTCGCGACATCGCCGTGCACACCGTCCACGAACGTGAGCGCTTCGGATCGCGTGACCCGGCGCAGCCTCCAAAACGCTAATATACCATCCGGTCTCCCTCTCGCTCAACCGGCCCCTGCAGCGCTCCGGACGGCGAGACAGCGAACGTCTTGCCCTTTCGCGCAGAGATGCGCCATACTCTCGATTTACGTGTCGGAGCTATGCCGAAGCGGACGGACATCGAGAAGATTCTGGTCATCGGATCGGGTCCGATCATCATCGGGCAAGCCTGCGAGTTCGATTACTCGGGGACGCAAGCCTGCAAGGCGTTGCGGAGCGAGGGATACACGGTCATCCTTGTGAACTCGAACCCGGCGACGATCATGACCGATCCGGAATTCGCCGATCGCACGTACGTCGAGCCATTGACGGTCGACGTCCTCACCAAGATCATCGAGCGAGAACGCCCCGATGCGTTGCTGCCGACCGTGGGCGGACAGGTGGGGTTGAATCTGGCCGTCGCGTTGGCCGAGCGAGGGGTTTTGGACGCGTACGGCGTGCGCTTGATCGGAGCGAATCTGCAGGCGATTCGCATCGCCGAGGATCGGCGGCTCTTCAAGCAGGCGATGGAGGAGATCGGGCTGCAGATGCCGCGCGCCGGGTTCGCGTATTCGCTGGAGGAGGCGTGGGCGATCGCGGCCGATTTGGAGTATCCCATCGTCATTCGTCCGAGCTTCACGCTGGGGGGGACGGGCGGGGGGATCGCTTACAACGACGAGGAGTTTCGGGAGATCGTCGAGCGAGGGCTGGAGGCCTCGCCCATTCACGAAGTCCTCGTGGAGGAATCCATCATCGGGTGGAAGGAATACGAGCTGGAGGTCATGCGGGATCTCGCGGACAACGTCGTCATCATCTGCCCGATCGAGAACTTCGATCCGATGGGGATTCACACCGGGGATTCGATCACGGTGGCGCCGGCGCAAACGCTCACCGATCGCGAGTATCAGCGTATGCGGGATGCGGCCATCGCCGTGATCCGAAAGGTCGGGGTGGAGACGGGAGGATCGAACATTCAATTCGCCGTCAACCCGCGGACCGGGGAGCTGCGCGTCATCGAGATGAACCCGCGCGTCTCGCGCTCCTCGGCCTTGGCCTCCAAAGCGACGGGATTTCCGATCGCGAAGATCGCGGCCAAGCTCGCCGTCGGATACACGCTCGATGAGATCCCTAATGACATCACGCGCAAGACCTGGGCGAGCTTCGAGCCGACGATCGATTACGTCGTCGTGAAGATCCCCCGTTGGGCGTTCGAGAAATTCCCGGCCGCCGATCCGACGCTCACGACGCAGATGAAGTCGGTCGGCGAGGTCATGGCCATCGGGCGAACGTTCAAAGAAGCGCTGCTGAAAGGGCTTCGCTCGTTGGAGACGGGGCGTCTCTTTCGCTTCGATCACGAGGTGCCGGAGGACGAATTGCGGCGTCGGCTGGCGATCCCCACGCCCGAGCGTCTCAATTACATCCGCTATGCCTTGGATCGCGGCTGGAGCATCGAGCAGATCCACGAGCTGACGAAGATCGATCCGTGGTTTCTGGCCCAACTGCGCGAGGTCGGAGAGGAGCAAAAGCGCTTGCGGACGATGACGCTACAGACGGTGACGCGCGAGCAGTTGCGGCGCGCCAAACGGATGGGATTCTCGGATGCGCGATTGGCCGATCTGTGGGGGACCAATGATGAGGCCGTGCGTCGGCGGCGTCTGGAACTGGGCATACGCCCCGTCTTCAAGCGCGTGGATACCTGCGCGGCGGAATTCGAGTCGTACACGCCCTATCTCTACTCGACCTACGAGGACGAGGACGAGGCGCAGCCGACCTCGCGGCGCAAGATTATGATCCTCGGCAGCGGGCCCAATCGCATCGGACAGGGGATCGAATTCGACTACTGTTGCTGTCACGCTGCCTTCGCGCTTCGGGCGGAGGGGTACGAGACGATCATGGTCAATTGCAACCCCGAGACGGTCTCGACCGATTACGACACATCCGATCGGTTGTATTTCGAGCCGCTCACGTTCGAGGACGTGATGAACATTTATGAACTGGAGCGACCCGAGGGAGTGATCGTGCAGTTCGGCGGACAGACGCCCCTGAATCTCGCGATGAAGCTCTGGCGCGCGGGCGTGCGCATCATTGGCACGTCGCCCGAATCCATAGACTTGGCCGAGGACCGGGAGCGCTTCGGGAATCTCCTGCGAGAGTTGGGCATCCCCCAGCCCAAGAGCGGGACGGCGACGAGCATCGAGGAGGCCAAACGCGTGGCCGCGCGCATCGGATATCCCGTTCTGGTTCGACCGAGTTACGTCCTGGGCGGCCGCGCCATGGTCATCGTCTACGATGAGCAGGCGTTGGAGCGATACATGCGCCAGGCCGTCGAAGCCTCGCCCGCGCATCCCGTCTTGATCGATCGCTTCTTGGAAGACGCCTTCGAGGTGGATGTGGACGCGCTCGCCGATGGCACGCGATGCGTGATCGCCGGCATCCAGGAGCATATCGAGGAGGCGGGGATTCATTCGGGCGACAGTTCGTGCGTGCTCCCGCCCTATATGATCCCCGACGAGCACCTGGATGTGATTCGCCGCTACACGCGGCGATTGGCCGAAGCCCTCGGCGTCGTGGGTTTGATGAACGTCCAGTACGCGATCAAAGACGGGATCGTGTACGTGCTCGAAGTGAATCCGCGCGCCTCGCGCACGGTGCCGTTCGTGAGCAAGGCGACGGGCGTCCCGCTGGCGAAGATCGCCGCCTTACTCATGGTCGGGCATACGCTCGATGAGTTCCATTTGCCCGACGAGCTGAAGGTGGATCGGTTCTACGTGAAGACGCCGGTCTTCCCGTTCGCGCGCTTCCCGGGTGTGGATCCGGTGCTCGGGCCGGAGATGCGCTCGACCGGAGAGGTCATGGGCGTGGCCACGACGTTCGGCAGCGCGTTCCTCAAGGCGCAATACGGTGCCGGGACGCATCTGCCGCGCCAGGGCACGGCCTTCATCAGCGTCAACGACAACGATAAGGCGCAGGTGATCCCCATCGCGCGCCGCCTCCGCGATCTCGGCTTCGAGCTGATCGCCACGCGCGGCACGCGCGAGGCGCTGCAGCGCGCCGGCCTCGAGGCGCGATTCGTCTACAAAGTCAACGAAGGACGCCCGAACGTCGTGGACCTCATCAAGAGCCGTCACATCCACCTCATCATCAACACGCCGCTCGGGCGCGCATCGTTCTACGACGATCGTTCGATCCGCCGCGCCGCGGTCCAGTATCGCATCCCGTGCATCACGACCCTCACGGGAGCCCGCGCCGCTGTCGAAGCCATCGAGGCCTTGCAGAAGGAGCAGTTGGAGGTCGGATGCCTGCAGGAGTATCATGAGTATTTGCGCCAACTCAATCATCGCGCGGCCTTGTCCTGATCGCAGGGCGCGCGCTCGGCGACATTCCATCCGACGTCGATGAGAGGGAATGGCGATGGAGGAGAAAAAGCGCATCGTGCTCATCTTCGGGAAAGACACCTGACCCTACACCACGGCCGCCCGTGAGGATTACGGCCAACGGGGATACGACGTCCGATACTTCAACGTCCAGAAGGACGAGTCGGCGTTCCAGCAGATGCTTCAATACTCCGGGGGCAAGCGCAGCGTACCCGTGATCGTAGAAGGCGATCGCGTGACGATCGGATTCGGTGGCACCTGAGGGGTGTGAGCGCCGACCGGTCCGGTCGGAACGGGCTCAAAACTCGCCGCGCTGGCCTCGGGCGAACGCCTTCGCGCACGCCCCGATCGTGCGCATCGGGGAACTTCGGCGTTCCGGTGGAGGCTGCGATTCGCGCATCGCCTCGCGACGCGCACCTGATCCGAAGCAGCCTTCGCTCACAGTTTCTTCAGCAACTCCTTCCACCGCATCCAGGCCTGGTCGCGCGCTTTTCGATTCGCATCGGTGGGATTCGGCCCTTCCCCCGTGCGCATGAATCCGTGTCCGGCGCCTTCGTAGGTGACGGGTTCGAAGGTCTTCCCCAGATGGTTCATCATCTCGGCCGTCTCGGGCACCGTCGCCGTGACGCGCGCATCATTGCCGCCATAGAAGCCGTAGACGGGGCAGCGGATGCGTGCCAGGCTCTCTTGATCTCGCGGCCCCGTGCCATAGAAGACGAAGGCGGCGGCCAGATTCGGGCGATGGGTGGCGAAGCGGAACGCTTGACTGCCGCCCCAACAGAATCCCGCGACAGCGACCTTCCCGTTGCTGGCGGGCAAACGCGCGGCATAATCGGCCACGGCGTTCAGATCGGCCATGACCTGTTCCGGCGGCAGCTTCGAGATCGCCTCGCGCGCTGCGTCTTCCGAGGGGAAGTCGCGCGTCCGCCCTCCACCGGGCGCCATGCCCGAGAGCAAATCGGGAGCGATGGCGATCACTCCCGCCTCGGCCAATTGATCAGCCACACTCCTCACCCAATCGGTGAGCCCGCGATTCTCGTGAATCACGATGACGACTGGCGCCTTGGTCTTGACTTCGGGATAGACTACGAAGGCATGGACCGTTCGCCGATCATACGTGATGGTGACCCACTCTTGATGCCGCGGTGAGGCTTCCAATCGTCGTCGCGCCCACTCCTGAGCCGAGTGAGAGGCGACTCCCAAACCCACAGCGGCGAGGACGACCAATGGAGCAATCCACAACTCCCTCATTGTTCCCTCCTCCTGACGCGAGCCTCTTCGCTCAGTCTTGCGGTTGCCGTCGGGCTTCAAGCGGTAGCCCGTGCGGCACCAAGGGAAGCGATCGCCGTCGGACGCCCGTGGCATGAAAGATCGCGTTCCCGATGGCCGGCGCGATGCCCACGATCGGCGTCTCTCCCGCGCCTGCCGAGGGGAGGTCCCGGCGGTCCAAGAGCACGACTTCGATCTGCGGGAGATCGCTGAAGCGAGGGACGCGATAACGCGAGAAGCGCGCATTGAGGATCTTCCCATCCTCGAACTCGATGGCCTCGAAGAGGGCGCCGCCTAACCCCATCACGAGCGCGCCTTCGATTTGGTTCCTCAGATGATCGGGGTTGAGGATAGCGCCGCACTCGAAGGCGGTGACGACGCGCACGACCTTCACGTCGCCGCTCGTGCGATCCACGGCGATCTCCACGCAGGTGGCCACGTAGCCGCCCTTCTCAAGTCCCGCCGCGAGGCCGACGCCTCGATCGGAAGCCAGCCTGACCTTCCCCCAGCCGAAGCGATTCGCGGCGGCTTCGAGCACGGCGCGCAAGCGCTCGTCCGTGAGATTCTTCAACCGAAACGCCAGCGGATCCATTCCGACCATATGGGCCAATTCATCCATGGCCGTCTCGCGCGCGAAATGGTTGGCCGTGGCAGCGAGCGCACGATAGGAGCCCTGTCGCAGCGGCGAGCGCGTCGGATGGAATTCGATGCGTTGATGGGGGATTGCATAGGGCGTGCGAATGGCGGCTGCGCCGGAATTATAATTGTGGAACTCCCAGGCGGTGATCGTCCCATCGGCCTTCACGCCGCTGCGGACTTCAATCACGCCGGCCGGACGGAAATAGGCCCACGTGAATTCCTCCTCGCGCGTCCATACGACCTTGACGGGGCGACCGGCCGCCCGGGCCAGGCGCGCTGCTTCGAGAGCCGCCTCGCCCGTATGCTTGCCGCCATATCCCGAGCCCGTATCGGGCACGATCACGCGTACGCGATCCTCGGGAAGACCGAACGCGCGCGCCAGCTCGCTGCGCACGCCGAAGGGGCGTTGCGTCCCCGTCCACACCGTGAGGCGCCCATCTTTCCATTCGGCCACGGCCGCCCGCGGCTCCAGCGGCGCATGCGCGATATAGGCGACCGTGTACGTTTGCTGGAAATGCTTCTCGGCCAGACGCCATCCCTCCTCGATCGAACCGACCACGTGTTGCGAGCGTCCCTCCCAGCCTTGTGCCTCGATCTCGTTCCGCTTCAGGTACTCGAAGATCTCGCGGCTCGAAGGCTGCGGTGTCGTCTTCCACTCAGCGCGGATCGCGGCGAGCGCGCGCGCGGCTTGTTCACTGCTCGGTGCGGCGACGCCCACGAAATCGCCTTCGCGAACGACGATGACGCCAGGCAAAGCTTCCGCTTCGCGCGTGTCCACGGAGACGAGCGTCGCACCGAACGCCGGCGGTCGCAAGACCTTCCCGTAGAGCATGCCGGGGAGCTTCAGATCCGACGTATAGCGGTGTTCGCCGGTGACGAAGGCTCGGCCGTTCACCTTGGGGACGGAGGTTCCGAGGATCCGCCACTGTTGCGGAGGGGTGAGCGCTACCGTGTCCGGAATGGGGCGTGCGAGCTTCTGACCGCGCGTCAACGCTCCGATGTCCTGTGACCGACCGCTCGCCGCGTGCCGGACTGTGCCCTCGGAGATCTCCACAGTCGCGCGTTCGACCTTCCACTGCTGAGCAGCGAGGTCGCAAAGCAGCTCGCGCGTCGCGGCGGCGACGCGGCGCAAGTGCGCAGCCATCGTCGGCGTCGTTCGACTGCCGAACGTTCCCATGTCGAAAGGCGTCAGGTCCGTATCCCCCATGACCAGTCGAATGCGTTCTACGGGCACGCGCAGCTCTTCGGCGACGACCTGCGTGAGCGACGTTCGGATGTTCTGCCCGACCTCCACCTTGCCCGTGTAGACCGTCACCACGCCGTCTTCGCCAATATGCAACCACGCGCTGATCTCCCGGGGCAGCGGCGAGGCTCCGGCGCGCTGTCCGCCGCCGGATTCCTGCAGCGCGCGAACGTCCCGAACCAGCAAGACGAGCAGTCCGGCTCCCAACGCCTGACAAAACTGGCGACGCGTCAGAAGCGGAGCGATCGCCGAAAGCGGCCCTTCGGCCAACGCCGTCACTGCCGATTTGTCCTGTCCCTCTCTGCTCGGAGCATGATGGGTCGGGATAATCGGAAGAGAGGTCGCGAAGAGCTCATACCGTTCCGGCTCAAGGCAGGACGTCTCTCCAAAAATCTCCTCTCTCATCGCCGTCCCTCCTCGCGCATCTTTTGTGCAGCCCTTTGGATGGCGCGGATGATGCGCCCATAGGCCCCACAGCGGCAGATGTTGCCATTCATGAAGCGAACGATCTCGGCTTCGCTCGGCTCGGGATTCGACGCCAGAAGCGCCACGCCCGTCATGATCATGCCCGGCGTGCAATACCCGCATTGTAAAGCGCCGACTTCCAGAAACGCTTCTTGCAGTGGATGCAAGCGCCCGCCGCGAGCGAGACCTTCGATCGTGGTGATCGGACGGCTGGCGACCAAATGTACCGGGGTGATGCACGAGCGCACGGCTCGCCCTTCGATCAGCACCGTGCACGCTCCGCATTGCCCTTCGCCGCAGCCGTACTTCGTCCCCGTGAGGTCCAAATCCTCTCGCAGCACGCTGAGCAAGCTGCGATTGGGCTCCACCTCGATGCGATGTCGAACGCCGTTGACGTGAAGCTCGATGACCTCGCGCATGCTTGGCCTCCCCGGAGCCCCTGCGAGAGGAGCCCCGTGCGAATCTGAGTCTCCTTTCGCCTCAGAGATACGCGCGCCGACGGCGAGATGTTACACCCTGTGCCGCCGCCGTCTCCAGTGGGGGAGGCCTCTCTTGACCTGGATCGCCGAACGCGACTACCATCCATGCGCCGCAGGAGGTGGAAGAGTGAGATCGCACGAGGAGGAGGGAGCCATGCGAAAGGTCCTCGGCATTTGGATGCTCGCGATGTGCGTGCTCGTGGTGGGAACGCGTTCGCCCTTCGCGTCGGCCACCCCACGAGCGTCGGAGAAGGATCGTCCTTTTTCCATCGAGGCGGTGTTGAGCGCGCCGTTCCCCTCGAACCTGATCGCGGCGCCGCGCGGGGATCGCGTGGCGTGGGTCTTCAACGCGCAGGGGCGGCGGAACATCTGGGTGGCCGATGGCCCGGATTTCCGAGCGCGCCAGGTGACGTCCTACGCGGACGATGACGGTCAGGAAATCAGCCAGCTCACGTTCAGCCCGGATGCCTCGGTCATCGTCTACGTGCGCGGAGGCTCGCCCAATCGCGAGGGCGAGGTTCCAAATCCGACGAGCGATCCGCGCGGCGCGCGACAGCTCATCATGGCCGTGCGCGTGGACGATGGCAAGACGTGGGAGATCGCCGAGGGGAGCAATCCGCAAGTCTCGCCGCGCGGTGACGTGGTCGTCTTCGAGCGTCGCGGGCGCCTCTTCATTGCGCCGCTCGCGGGAGGAGAGCGCGAGCGCCCGCTCTTTGAGGCGCGCGGGCGCAATGGATCGCCCGTGTGGTCGCCCGATGGGACGAAGCTGGCGTTCGTCAGCGCGCGCGGCGATCACAGCTTCATCGGCGTCTTCGATCTGCAGAAGCGGACGATCACCTGGCTCGCCCCCTCGGTGGATCGCGATCGCTCGCCCGTCTGGGCCCCCGATGGACGTCGGCTGGCGTTCATTCGGATCCCGGGAGCGATGGCCGATCCCCCGCGCACGCGCGAATGGGAGCTGCCGTTCTCCCTCTATGTCGCTGATGTGGAGACGGGCGAAGCGCGCTTGGTGTGGACGTCCCCGAATGCGACGGCCGGCTTCGCTCAAACGTACCCAGCCGAACCCTTGCGGTGGGCCGCCGGAGATCGCCTGGTCTTCTACTCCGAGCACGAAGGATGGATGCACTTGTACTCGGTCCCGGTGAACGGCGGGAAAGAGACGGCCTTGACGCCCGGAGAATTCGAGGTCGAAGACTCCGCGCTCTCGCCCGATGGGCGCGCGATCGTCTTCAACTCGAATCAGGGCGACATAGATCGTCGCCATCTCTGGCAGGTGAACGTGGATGGGACGGGACTCCGACCGCTCACGCGCGGCACGGGGATCGAGTGGGGCCCGGTCATCACGGCCGAGCGGCGGTACATCCTCTGTCTCTCGTCCACGGCTCGACGACCGGCGGCTCCGGCTCTGGTGGAAGAGCAGACGAACACCGTGCGCCTGATCGCTCCGGAAGCCATCCCGCGCGATTTCCCCGAGCCGCATTTGGTGGAGCCGCAGCAGGTGATCGTGAAGACTCCCGATGGCTGGTCCATTCATTGTCAGCTCTTTCTCCCGCGTGATGCGCGACCGGGCGATCGACGGCCGGCGGTGATCTTCCTCCACGGTGGCCCGATTCGTCAGATGCTGCTCGGATGGCATCCGCGCGGGTATTACCATCGCGCCTACGGCTTCAATCAGTATCTGGCCAGCCAGGGGTATGTCGTCCTCTCGGTGAACTTCCGTTCGGGCATCGGATACGGGCGGGCTTTTCGTCTGGCGCCGAATCAGGGGCCGCGCGGCGCCTCGGAGTATCAGGACGTCCTCGCCGCGGCGAAGTACCTTCAGCGGCGTCCTGAGGTGGATCCGCAGAAGATCGGGCTCTGGGGGGGATCCTATGGGGGATATTTGACGGCGCTCGGCCTGGCGCGAAATTCCGATCTCTTCGCGGCGGGCGTGGACCTGCACGGCGTGCACGATTGGTCGTTGCGCGCGCGCCTGCGCGAGGGGGGCGGCGGATGGGGGATTCATGGGCAGGACCTGCTGCGCTTGGCGTGGGAATCATCGCCGGTAGCGTCGGTGCGCTTCTGGACATCGCCGGTCCTCTTCATCCATGGCGATGACGATCGCAATGTGGATTTCATCGAGACGACCGATCTCATCCAACGCTTGCGGGCCGAAGGGAAGGCGCATGTCGAACAGCTCATCTTCCCTGATGAAGTGCACGACTTCCTGCTGCATCGGAATTGGATCCGGGCCTATCGCGCGGCTGCCGATTTCTTCGACCGCTTCCTGAAGGGGAGTCAGCCGTGACCTCGCCCTTCCACAGTCGGCGCGGCGAGGTTGAGCGCAGGCGAAGACTTCGCGAATGAACGCGCACGCGGGGAGGCTCCACCGGGGTGGAGCCTCCCGCACGTCGTCGGCCGTTCAGAAGTCGCGCGCGTTGCCCTGCGCGATCGGTTGGCGCGGTCCGCGGTTCAGCTCCTTGAGCAACTCTTGCACGGCGACTTCGAGCTGGCGGTCGCGACCGGCGAGGTTATCCTCCGGCGTGTTCTCGACGAAGATGTCGGGTTCGACGCCGTAGTTCTCCATATTCGTGCGCCGTGGGTCGGCCAGGAAGACGCCGACGCTCGGCGTACGAATGGTCGAGCCATCAATCAGGCGATACGATCCCGTCCCGATGACGGCGCCCATGGTCTTGGTCCCGATCACCTTGCCGAGGCCGAGGGCGCGAAAGCCCGCCGGGAACATCTCGGCGTTGGAAGCCGAACGCCAGTTCTGCAGCACGACCTTGGGGCCGAAGAACCCGGTGAGCGGACGATAGGTGGGCTCGGTGCCGCGCGGCTGCCAGATCTGATACGGACGTTGGATGAGCAAGGCCAGCAGCTCTTGCTCGATATTCCCCCCGCCGTTCCAGCGTTCGTCAATGATCAACGCCTCCTTGTCTCGATTCTCCCGCAGCTCGCGCTCGAAGCGCAGGAGCGACGGACGATTCATCGCTTGAATGTGCACGTATCCGATGCGCCCGCCCGAGAGCTTCTCCACCAACTCGCGCCGTTCTTTGACCCAGCGTTCGTATCGGAGCTGATTGAACGCAGCCATCGAAATCGGCTCAATGCGCGTCGTCCACGCACCCTCTTCCGTGGGTTTATCGTTGAAGGTCACTTCGATCTTCCGATTGAGCCTGTGGTTGAGCAAGGGATAGTAGTTGTCCCCCGCTTTGATCGGCTTGCCCTCGATGGCGATCAAGTAGTCGCCGACGCTCACCTTCACCCAGTCTTTATCGGCCGGCCCGTTCTCATAGATGTACGTCACGCGATACCGACCGGCCTGCTCATCGGGTTCGAGGTCCAGACCGAGGTGACCGGTCGAGACGCTCGCGGCGCGACCACGCGGCGGCGGCGCCGTCCCCGTGTGCGACGCGTTCAGCTCGCCGATCATCTCGTTGATGATGTTGAGCAGCTCCTGGCGATCGCCGACGTGCTCAACAAGCGGCCGATATTTCTCGCGCGCAGCATCCCAGTCTTTGCCGTGCATCGCGGGGTCGTAGAAGCGGTATTTCATCGTGCGCCACGCGTCGTCGAACATCTGTTGCCAGGTCGCCCGCTTGTCAATCGTCACCTTCGCGACGAAGGAGATCCGCCGACGCGGGGCATCGCCTCGAGCGCCGGGTGCTTGAGTCGGCGCTGCGCTCGCCGGCAGTGAGACCGAATATACGCCGTTGCCCTCGCGGAAGAAGACCGTGCGCCCATCGCGCGAGAAAGCGATGTCGCTGATCCCTCCACCGGGACCGAAGCCTGGGGGCGGCGGCTCATCGCCATCATCGTCGCCCGGCATCGTCCCAGCGGTGATGCGCGTCAAGCGTCGGCCGTCTTCCTGAATCGAGTACAGGACGGGGACCATACGCGCACCCGCTGGCTCGCTCGTGGCGAAGACGATCGTCCGTCCATCCGGAGAAATGGCGTAGCTGGAGACGGGGAAGGGCATGCGCGTCAACTGGCGCGTTCGCCGCCGCAGGCCTGCCCAATCAATGGCGATCTCCTTGGGCGGCTCCGGTCGCGCCGTTGGCGGACGGCGCGGCCCTCCCTCAGGCGCCTCCGCCGTCTCACCCCGTTCCTCGGGTTCGGTCGGATCGCGTTCTTCGCGCTCCAACGTCACCGCGAAGAGCTGCACCGAGGGTTGACCGGAGAAGAGGCTCGTCTCGCCTCGGAGGAAGTAGAGCGTGCGTCCGTTCGGCGCGAATCGTGGCGCGGAGTACTGGTACGGCTCGAACGTCACTTTTCGTTCCTCTCCCCCGGTCGCTGGGATCAGGTAGATGTCGTTTCGCCGCGCATGATTGGGTTTGGCGTAGGCGATCCACTTCCCATCGGGCGACCAGGCCGGCGCACCGATCTGTCCGTATTTGGAGGAGGTCAGTTCCACGACCTGTTTGGTCTCCACGTTGACCTTGTAGAGCCTGAGGTCCGAGGCCGTGTACGCGATCTCCTTGGAGTCGGGCGACCACGCGAAGGCGAACTTGAGGACATCCTGATCCGTGAGCTTCTGCGCTGGGCCGGAACCATCGGCCGGAGCGATGTACAGCTCCTCGCGCCCGCTCTGATCCGAGACGAACGCGATCCATTTGCCATCGGGCGAATACTTCGGGTCGCGATCGCGCGCTGGACTGTCGGTGATCCGCTTCAGGTCACCTTGTTCGACGGGCGCTGTGAAGATCTCCCCATGGATGGAGAACGCGATGCGTCGGCCCGAAGGGGCGAGATCGTAATCGTCCACTTCGGAGTTGAAGTCGCGGACCTCGACCGGGTTCTCCTGCGTCTCCGCCGCGATGTCGAGCGCGATCGGCGTCACCTTTCGCGTCGCCACGTCGAGCTTCCAGATTCGGAAGTCGTGCTCGAAGACGATGACGCGTCCATCCGCACTCATCGCCGGCCATCGCACATCGCCGCTGCGGAATGAGGTGACGCGCTCGGCCCGTCCCCCGCGCTCCGGCACGCGCCAAATGTTGGTCACCCCTCCCTCGTCGCGATCGCTCACGAAGTAGATGTAACCATCGCGTCCCCACATCGGCCACGAGTCCATCCCCTCGAAGTCCGTGAGATCGGTGAACCGCTTCGTCCCGAGATCCATCACCGTGATGTCGCTCTGATATGCGCCTCGATAGTACTTGCGCCAATAGGCCTGGGATTTGCGATTGATGGCGAGCTTCCGCCCGTCCGGGGAATAGCATCCGTAGACGCCCATGTCCGGGCCCGCGCTGCGCGGCATGCCGCCCTCCAGGCTCACCGTGTAGAGCTTGGGCATGAAGAACTCCCCGCGTTGACTGCTGAAGAGCACCGCGCGTGAATCCGGCGTCCATCCGAGGACGAGGTCATCGGCCGAATGAAACGTCAATTGTTTCGCCGTCCCTCCCTCAGCTGGGATGACGTAGACGTCCAGGTTCCCATTCCGATCGCTGGAGAAGGCGATCCACCGCCCATCGGGCGAGAAACGTGGATAGACATCCCGCGCGGGATGGACGGTGAGGCGCCGAACATTGTGACCATTCTCGTCCGCCGTCCAGATGTCCCCCAGGTAGGTGAAGACGATGCGTCCCTGATGATAGTGCGGGTACCGCACAAGCTTGGCTTCGCGGGCAAGCCCTACCCAGGGGAGGACAGCGAGGATGAGGATCGCGACCGCGTATAGGCGAAGTCGTCTCATTGGGCTCCCTCCCTGATGGTCTCGCTCACAAAGAGCTGCCCATTGTAGCACGACCCCTGACGTCGCACCACCCGGCTTCTGCCCGCGACTGTCGAGAGCCCTCAGCCTTTGGCATCGGTCCCAAGGGAGGCGTATAATAAACGGCTGATTCGTCTTGGCCATGCTCATGAAGATGCGCGCCGCATGAGGGGCAACCGATGTTTCTTCGCGAACCGAGACGAGCTGGTGTGGCCGCTGGCGTGCTGCAGCTTGTGCGCCGCGCCGTAGATGAAACGCGCGACATCGAGATCGTCCGGCAGCGGATTCTGATGCCGGGCTTGCCGTCGAGCTTCGAGGGATTCACCCTCGTGCACCTCTCCGACATTCACCACAGCGCTTTCGTGGATGCCGCATATATCGCCCGTGCCGTGAGGCTCGCCAATAGCTTGGCGCCTGATCTCATCGTCCTCACCGGCGATTATGTGAGCCATTCGCGGTTCTATATCGGCGGGGTAGCCGAAGTGCTCGGAGAGCTGCGCGCGCGGCAGGGCGTCTACGCTGTGCTCGGCAACCACGACTTCTGGACCGGACCGGAAGCGCTCGCGCATGCCTTTCGGAGGCGCGGCATCGAGCTGCTCCGCAATACGCACACGTATGTGCGCCGGGGAGGGGAAGCGCTCGGATTGGTCGGCATTGACGATTTGACCCTCGGCGAGGACGATCTGCCGACCGCCGTGCGAGGATTGGATCGCCGATGGCCGGCGCTCTTGCTCTCGCATCATCCGAACATCATCTGGCAGGCGGCTCACGCTGGTATTGCGCTCGTCCTGGCCGGGCATACGCACGGGTGCCAAATCAACATCCCCTCTTGGCGACGGCGCGCGCGCCGCTTTTGGCCCTTCCTGCGCGGGCACGGGCGCTATGGGAAGACGCAGATATACGTCAATCGCGGATTGGGGACGGTCTTGGTTCCGCTCCGATACCACTGCCGACCGGAGATCACGCTCTTGGAGCTGAGAAGCGCGCCTGATCACGAGCGCGTGTCATCTCGGAAGGATCATGCCTTCGCGGGCGCGCGCGATGGATCTCGATGAGCCAAGTCGCGACGTTCGCCAATCTTCTCACCATCCTCCGCATGATCTTGATCCCTGTGTTCGCCGCGTTCGTCCTCTACACCGACTTGTCGGCCGCGCTCTGGGTCTTCCTCGCGGCGGGGATCACGGATGTCCTCGATGGGTTCGTCGCGCGACATTTCCGTCAGAGTACGCCGCTTGGGACGATCCTCGATCCGATCGCCGATAAGCTGCTCGTCATCACGGCCTTCGTTCTGCTCACGCTCCCGGATCGCGGCTACCGCCCCATCCCCCTCTGGCTCACGATCGCCGTCGTCAGTCGCGACATCTTCATCGTGCTCGGCGCGCTCATGCTTTTCATCGTGGCTGGGTTCCGGCGCTTTCGCCCTTCGATCCCTGGGAAGATTCACACGACGATCCAGGTCCTGACGGTGACCTTCGTCCTGGCCGCCAACGCCTGGGGGAGTTTCTCAGAGCTCTTGCCGTATCTGTACACCTTGAGTTTCGCCATCACGATCTTCTCCGGGGTCCACTATGTCTACCATGCGGCTCGGCTCCTGGAGGAGCGGTGAACGCGCCTTAGGCGTACATGAGGTAGGCCCGACGCAGCGGGCGAAAGCGCTCCAAATCGGCGCGCCAGGACTCCTCGATCTCCCGAAGCGGACGATCCTCTACGATCTGCTGACGCAGGCGATCCGTTCCGGCCAAGATGTCGAAGGGCAGGCGGTCGAAGACGTACTCGTAAGGTGGCGGGCGCCACTGGAACTGTTCGGGATACAGGCGATGGATGGCTTTCAAGAAGGCGACGGCCGTGAGGACGGGTTTGAAACGCGCGCGGTCCAGGACGTGGACCTGCACGCCGCCGCAGAGCTGCCCAGCATATTTGTGAAACGTCGGTTGGAAGTAACAGGGTCGGAAGAAGACGCCCGGCAGCTTCTCCGCCCGCAGCTCTGCGGCTACGCGGTCGGGATCAATGAACGGCGCACCGATCAGCTCGAAGGGGCGCGTCGTCCCTCGTCCCTCCGACAGCAGCGTCCCCTCGACGAGCACCATGCCGGGGTACACCGTGGCCGTCTCCAGCGTGGGCATATTCGGCGAGGGCGGGACCCAGAGCAAGTTCGTCTGATCGTACCAAAGATCACGCCGCCACCCCTCCATCGGGATGACCTGGAGCCGACAGCCGATACCGAACGCCTCGTTGAACAATCGCGCCAATTCCCCGACCGTCATCCCATGGCGCAGTGGAATGGGAAACATCCCGACGAACGACTCGAAGCCCTGTTGCAGAACCGGTCCTTCGACGTGCACGCCGCCGATGGGATTCGGCCGATCCACGACGATCATCTCCCGACCTTCGCGCGCGACGGCCTTCATGCAGAGCGCCATCGTCCAGATGTAGGTGTACACGCGCGTCCCGACGTCTTGGAGATCGAAGACGAGGACGTCCACATCGGCGAGCATCTCTGGCGTGGGCATGCGCGTCGCGCCGTAGAGGCTGAAGACGGGGATCCCGAGCTTCGGATCCCGCCATCCCTCCCATTCGATCATATTGTCCTGGGTCTCGCCGCGCAGACCATGTTGCGGACCAAAGATCGCCGTCAGGCGAAAGTCCGATGCGGAAGCGAAACGCTCGATCGCATGACGTCGCTGCCGATCCAACGAGGCCGGGTGGACGACGATCCCAATTCGCTTGCCGCGCAGCCGATGTCGGTGCCGGAGGAAGAGAACATCGAGGCCAAGTCGCATCCGATCAGCGCTCGAATTCGCGCAACAGTCCGCGCTCTTGCAAGTCTTGGCACGTTACGCAGTGACGGGCCCACGGGACGGCCTCCAAGCGTTTCGGTTGAATCTCCGCGCCGCAGGAGACGCAGATGCCGTACGTCCCGTCCTCGATCCGTTGTAGGGCCTCGTCAATGAGCGTGAGGATATAACGATCGCTCGTGCTCTGGCTGAAGAGCAGCTCCTTCAAGTAGGAGTTCGAGGCCTTATCCGCCGGATCCTGCGCGACATCTTGATCCGCTTCCCGCCCATAGTGGACGTGCCGATCGAGCGCGCGAAGCAATTCCTCTCGCTTCTCCAGCAGCCGTCTCCGATAGTGCTCGGCCTTCTTCTTCGTCATCATGCGCCGTCTCCCCGCTCATCTTGTCGCGCTCACCTCGGATAAGGCAAGCCAAAGATTATAGCAAAAGCTCGGTAGACTTGCTCCAGCAGAATGACGCGCACAAGTTCATGCGGCAGTGTCAAGCGAGAGAGCGCCCAGCAGTCCTCGGCCCGTTCCCGTACGCTCTCGGAGACGCCCTCTGGGCCGCCGATGAGGAAACAGATTCCCGAGACCCCAGCCTGCTGTTGCGCGCGCAGCCACTCGGCCAGCTCCCGTGAGCTGAGCATCCGTCCACGCTCATCCAGAAGGACGATCCGAAATCCCGGCCGCACGGCACTCAAGAGCGCCGCGCTCTCGCGCTCGCGCAGGCGCTGCGGATCCCGCTCGGAGATCGCGCGCAGCGCGCGGATCTGGACGGGGACGAACCGTTGGAGACGGTGCGCATAGTCCTGCTCAAGCGCCGCCAGATGCGGATTCTTCGTCTTCCCCACCCAGAGGAATTCCAGGTACATGCGTTCTCGCGGTCGTCGTCATTCGGTCCATGGCCGAGCCGTGTTCACGGGATCGGGAGGCGTTCGGCATCGCGCCAGAGTCGCTCCAGGTCGTAGTATTCCCGCGCGCTCTGTTCGAAGACGTGGACGATCAAGTCGCCGTAATCAATCAAAATCCACTGGGCCACGGTCTCGCCCTCAACGTGAAGGGGCCGCGTGCCGTGCTCCTCCAATGTCTCCAAGATGGCTTCGGCGATGGCCTGCACTTGACGCGTGGAGGTCCCACTGCAGATCAGGAAGTAATCCGTGAAAGACGCCACGCCCCGCAGATCGAGCGCGACGATGTTTTCCGCCTTTTTGTCGCTAGCCGCTTGGATGGCCAGCGCCAGGGCTCTTCGAGCATCTTGTGTTGAGGAGGCGCGCGTCATCTCACCGGGTGGCCGCATCGCGATAGAGCCGATACTTCTCGATATACGTGGCGACGTCCGGGGGAACGAGATGAGCGATCGGCTCCCCTCGCCGCAGAGCCGCTCGAATCGCCGTCGCCGAAGTCTCGTTGTGAATTCCCGGACACAGGTAGATGGAGGAGCCCTCTCCCCCTAAGTGCTCGCGATCGAACGTCCGCGCGCGAGATCGCCACACCTCGGGGAGGTCCTCGGCGTTCAGGGCATGTCCCGGGCGCGAGACGACGACGAGATTCGTCAACTGCAGCAGTTCCTCATGCGCCTTCCAGGCCGTGAAGGTTCCAAAGGCATCCGCGCCCATAATGAGGTAAAAGTCATGCTCTTCGCGCATCCGACGCCGAAGCTCGCGCACCGTGTCAATGGTATAGCTTACGCCTCCCCGCTCTAACTCCACCGTCGAGACGAAAAATCGCTCGTACGGGCGCGTCGCCAGCACCAACATGGCGAATCGGTCCCACGCTGAGGCTTCCGGCGGGTGCGCTTTGTGAGGGGATCGCGCCGCTGGGACGAACTCCACGCGATCCAGGGCGAACCATCCCGCGACCTTCTCGGCGATCTCCACGTGGCCGTTGTGGACGGGATCGAAGGTGCCCCCGAGGATTCCGATGCGCATATCGAGATCACCGGGACGAGAGCGGAATCGCCGCGACCGCTGCGCGCTCCAAACACTGCGCCGTGCGCTCCAGCAACTCGGCGATCCCCTGCCCGGTCACAGCCGAAATGGCGACGAATTCGACGCCGTGCGCTCGGCAGAAGGTTTCCAACGCCAAGACCCGCTCTGGCGAGGCGATGTCCATCTTAGTCGCCACGACGATCTGCGGCTTCTGCAGAAGCTTCGGATCATACGCCTCCAGCTCGTGGTTGATGATGCGATAGCTCTCAACCGGTTCGTGTTCGGCGAAGGGGGAGATATCGATCAAGTGCAGAAGCACGCGCGTTCGCTCGACATGTCGCAGGAACTCGTGCCCCAAGCCAGCTCCCCGATGCGCTCCTTCGATCAGCCCGGGGATGTCAGCGACGACGAAGCTGCGGTCTTCGTCTAGCTGGACGACGCCGAGGACCGGTTCCAGCGTCGTGAAAGGGTAATCGGCGATCTTGGGACGCGCGGCCGAGATGCGCGCTAAGAGCGTAGACTTGCCGGCATTCGGGAACCCTACCAGCCCGACATCGGCCAGAAGTTTCAATTCCAGTCGCAAGCGGCGCACCTGCCCCGGTTGACCGCGCTCGTGAAAGCGTGGCGCGCGACGCGTGGGCGTCGCAAAGTGTGCGTTCCCGCGTCCTCCGCGTCCCCCTCGTGCGATGAGGACACGCTCGCCCGGGGTCGAGAAATCGTGGATCAACTCTCCCGTCTCCTGATCGTAGACGAGCGTCCCAAGGGGTACCCGGATTACGATGTCCTCTCCATCCCGCCCATGCCGATTGTTCCCTTCGCCGTGTCCTCCGCGCCCGGCTCGATATTCGGGATTGTACTTGAAGTGGATGAGCGAGTTCATCCCGAGGACAGCTTCCATGTAGACATGCCCCCCTCGGCCGCCGTCACCACCCGCCGGTCCTCCAAAGGGGACGTACTTTTCCCGACGGAAAGCCGTGCAGCCGTCGCCGCCATCCCCGGCCTTCACGACGATGTCCGCGCGATCAACGAACATCTCCAAAAGGGGTCATCGAAGCCGCTCACGCTTGCGGACGCTCATTCTCCTTCGGGCGTCACCGGATACACGCTCACGAATTTGCCCATGCGCCCTTTGTCCTCGAATCGGACGATGCCCGAGATCTTCGCGTAGAGCGTGTCATCGCTTCCGATCCCGACGTTGACGCCCGGCTTGAATCGCGTGCCCCGCTGTCGGACGAGGATTGACCCTCCGGTCACGAATTGCCCGCCGAAGCACTTGATTCCCAACCGCTTCCCGACCGAATCCCGTCCGTTGCGGGAGCTCCCCATTCCTTTCTTGTGCGCCATAGCGTCTGGCCTCCTTTCTGTCGGTCGCGCTCGCGCCCGGTGGGCGATCACGCCGTCTGAATGGCTTCCACGCGGATGGCCGTGTACTTCTGCCGATGCCCTTTCTTGCGACGATATTGCTTCCGCCGCTTGAACTTGAACACGATGATCTTCCGCTCCTTCCCATGCTCCAGGATGCGACAGAGCGCCCGAGCGCCGGTGACGATCGGGCGCCCGATCGTCACCTGCGTCCCATCGCTCAACGCCAGCACCGGCAGCTCGATCATCTCTCCCACCTCTGCACGAAGCGCTGGAACGCGCAGGACTTCGCCTGGCGTGACGCGATACTGTTTCCCGCCCGTCGCGATGATGGCGTACGTCACACGCACAGACCTCCTTCGTTCGATCTCACCGAAAAGTGAAAATTGTAGAGACGCCTGCAGGATCTGTCAATTTCCCCTACAGCCGGGCTGCGAGCTTGAAGACGTTGTAAATGGCTCCCCCCACGCCGATCGCGAAGAAGAGCAGAAACATCCAGGGCGATGTCCCCAGCCATTTGTCCAGGAAGTACCCGATCACCAGGCCGGCGGCGACATAGGAGACGAAGATCGTGCCCAGAGAGGCCGCGACGCCGAACTTCTTGAGCGCCTCCCCCGGATTGTTTTTCTCTCCGCGCATCTCCCCCCTCCTTCTGGAGAGATTGTACGCCACCGGCTTCGAGAACGACAACGCATGCGCGCGGCATGGGGGGATCTGTGGTGGGCACTGGAGGATTCGAACCTCCGACCTCTCGCGTGTGAGGCGAACGCTCTACCGCTGAGCTAAGTGCCCGATTCGCGGAGTGAAATATAGCAGACGAGCCTCGGGCCCGTCAAATGCGACGCCTCCCCGGAGGAGACGCGCGCGGTTTCGGTTGACCGGAGGCGCGGCATGGTTATAAACTCTCCCCCTGAGCGAGATAAATCGGGAAAATGGAGGGCATCTTCCTGCGGAGGCGTCGCACATCGTGGAGTCGTACGTGGGACCGTTCGCGTGTGGTTCAGCGCTCCTTCGATGGAGGGACATAAGGGGGGGCGAACGCACGCGTCATGAGAAAAGGGGAGGGGGAGCGATGGATTCGGTCACTCAGGTCGCCGTCGAGAAGGAGAAATATCAGGGCCTCAGTCGAGAGGTGTTACTCCGGCTTTACCGCACGATGCTGCTCTCTCGCCGCATTGACGATCGAGAGATTCAGCTCAAGCGGCAAAATCGCATCTTCTTTCAGATCAGCGGAGCGGGGCATGAAGCGGTGCTCGTCGCGGCGGGGTTGGTCCTGAAGCCGGGGTACGATTGGTTCTATCCCTACTATCGGGATCGCGCGCTGATGCTCATGCTGGGGGTGACGCCCACGGAGATGTTCTTGCAGGCGGTGGGGGCTGCGGCGGATCCCAGCTCGGGCGGACGCCAGATGCCCTCGCATTGGGGCTTCCGGCGCTTGAACATCGTCTCCAGCTCCAGTCCGACGGGAACGCAATTCCTGCAAGCCGTCGGATGCGCCGAGGCTGGGCGCTATTATGAGCTGGTCGAGGAGATCGCCGACCGGGCGAGCTACTTTCACGCGGATGAGGTCGTCTATGTCTCAAGTGGCGATGGAGCGACCAGCGAGGGGGAGTTTTGGGAGTCCTTGAACACGGCGTGCAATCTGAAGCTGCCGGTCCTCTACCTCATCGAGGACAACGGCTATGCCATCTCCGTGCCCATCGAGGTGCAGACGGCCGGAGGGAGCATCTCGCGCCTGGTGCGCAGCTTCCCCTCCCTCTTGGTTCGAGAGTGCGATGGGACGGATGTGTTCGAGAGCTACGCCACATTGCGCGAGGCCGTCGCCTACGTTCGGCAGCGGCGAGGTCCGGCGCTCGTGCACGCGCACGTCATTCGCCCCTACTCCCATTCCCTCTCCGATGACGAGACGCTCTACAAGCCCGAGGAGGAGCGAGAGGAAGAAGCGCGGCGGGATCCGATCCCGCGCCTGGCGGAGTTCTTGCTTCGAGAGGGCTTGGCCGATGCCGAGCAATTGGCGGCCATTCGCGCTGAGGTGGATGCGGAAGTCGCGCGCGCGGCGGACGAAGCGCTTGCCGCTCCTCGACCGGCTCCCTCGACGGCGATGCTCTACGTCTATTCCCCCACGGTTGATCCGACGTCCTCAGCCTTCGAAACTGAGCCGCAGTATTCGGGCGAGCCGAAGACGATGGTGGACCTTTTGAACGCGTGCTTGCATGACGAGATGGCGCGCGATCCTCGCATCGTCGTCTTCGGCGAGGACGTCGCCGATTGCAGCCGCGAACAATATCTCGATAAGGTCAAGGGCAAAGGCGGCGTCTTCAAAGTCACGCACAATTTGCAACGCCGCTTCGGCTCGCATCGCGTCTTCAACACGCCGCTGGCGGAAGCCAATATCATCGGTCGCGCCATTGGCATGGCCACGCGCGGGTTGAAGCCGGTCGTCGAGATCCAATTCTTCGATTACATCTGGCCGGCCATGATGCAGATTCGCAACGAGCTGGCCCTCATGCGCTGGCGCTCGAACAACGCGTGGTCGTGTCCCGTGGTCATCCGCGTCCCCATCGGAGGTTACCTGCAAGGCGGAGCCATCTATCATAGTCAGTCGGGCGAGAGCATCTTCACGCACATCCCAGGGCTGCGCGTCGTCATGCCCTCAACGGCCGTTGATGCCAATGGGCTGTTGCGCACGGCCATTCGCTGCGATGATCCCGTGCTCTTCCTCGAGCACAAGCACCTCTACCGTCAGCCCTACAATCGTGGTCCGTATCCGGGCCCGAACTATATGATCCCCTTCGGGAAGGCAAAGATCGTGCGCCCGGGACGCGACCTGACGATCATCACCTACGGCGCGCTTGTGCAGCGCAGCCTCATAGCCGCCGAGCGCGTCCGGGAGGAACAAGGCCTCGAGGTGGAGGTCATTGATCTGCGCAGCTTGAATCCCTATGACTGGGAGACGATCTCGCGCTCGGTGAAGAAGACGAGCAAGGTGATCGTCGCCCATGAGGACAGCCTGTCCTGGGGATTCGGCGCGGAGATCGCCGCGCGCATCGCCGATGAGTTGTTCGAGGATTTGGATGGTCCCGTGCGACGCATCGGCGCCCTGGATACCTTTGTGGCGTATTCGCCGGACCTGGAGAACGCCATCCTGCCGCAGGTCGAAGACCTGGTGAATGCGATCCTCGATCTGGCGGCCTATTGAACTCCCCGTGCCGCGGGCGCGCGCTGAAGGACGCGGCTTCTTCAGCTCGCCGACGCGCGAGGCCTCATGTATAATCCCCGCCTCGATGCGTGAGCACACGTCTCGTGGAGGCAGGACGATGGCGCGAAAGAGGCATGGGGCGGTTGCACTCGTGCTTGTTCTGCTCGTGGGGATATGGGAGGTGCCCGCTCGACAACGGGAATCGGTCGAGGCGCTGTCGCGAAAGCGCACTCAAGCGCGCGTCGCTCTTGAGCAAGCCGTCCGCATCAACGGTCATGCGGCCGTGATCGTCCTCTTGAGAGACGAGCCGCTGGCCACATATCGCGGGACGATTCGGGGCTTGGCCGCCACAAACGTGGCCGTCGCACCCGAGAATCAGATCCAGGGGAAGTTGGACACGACGTCCGCGCGTTCGCGCGCGTATGCCGCTTATCTGCAGCGCCAACAGGACCTCTTCTTCGCCAAGGTGCAACAGTGGGTTCCCGAAGTCACGGTTCACCATCGCTACCACGTTTTGCTCAATGGTCTGGCGCTCACCGTCCCGATCGAGGCGGTGGAACTTCTCGCGACGCTTCCTGAAGTCGTCGAGATCTTTCCCATCGTGGAGGTCTTTCCGGACTCGGCTCCGACCACGGCTACTCCCCTGCTGCCGCTGGATACCAGTCATGCGCTCATGGGAGCCGAAGAATTGTGGGAGGCCGTCGGCGGGCGCGAACGAGCGGGCCTGGGGATCAAGATCGGCATCGTGGATACGGGGGTGGATTTCGATCATCCGATGCTCCAGGATGCGACGCTCGTACCGCCGCCCGGCTTCCCCAAGGCGAATACAAACGAAGGCTTGGCCAATGGCAAGGTCATCGTGGCGAAGGTCTTCCAGTCGGTGATTGATCGGCAAGCCCGTCTGGACGCGCGATTTCGGACGGCGCAAGACTTGAACGGGCACGGGACGCATGTCGCCAGTTGTGCGGCCGGCAATATCCTCGACCTGACGTCTTTTCCCGGAACGCGACCCGTGGTGATCAGCGGCGTGGCCCCGAAGGCCTTCCTAGGGAGCTATCGCGTATGCGCGCCGCGCTGCGGACTGGATAGCCTTCTGGCTGGGATCGAGGAGGCCGTGCGCGATGGCATGGATGTGATCAATATCAGCATAGGCGCTCCGGCCAGTGCGGTGTTAGATCGCGCCGTCGCCAACGCCGTCTCGGCCGGCGCCGTCGTCGTGGCCGCCGTTGGTAACGATGGACCTCCGCCAGCGGAGACGCAGAACGCCGCTGGGGGAACGGTGCGAAGTCCGGCCAACGCGCCGGAGGCGATCGGCGTCGGGGCGACGACCAACGCGCATCAAGGCGCGGCGGCCTCGGCGCTCGGACGCGTGCGCCTCTTGGAGCCGCCGTCACCGCCGGAGGTGCGCGAGGTACTCGGATTTCGGGGACTCAACGGCGCGAGCCCATTTCCGGAGACGGCGCTTTACGCCCCGCTGCGCGATGTGGACCTTGTAGACAACGGTGTGGCCGATGGCGGCGGACTCGCCTGCGAGCCGCTTCCGGCTGGATCGCTCGCCGGAGCCATCGCCCTCATCCAGCGCGGCCAGTGCACGTTCGCCACGAAAAATCAGAACGCGGCGATGGCCGGAGCGATCGCCGTCCTCTTTTACAACAGCGAGGCTGGAGGGGACACGTTCATCTCGCCCAATCTTGGCGGAGCACCGCTTCCCGCCCTCTTCCTTCAACGTCGAGCTGGGCTCGCCCTCAAACAGGTCGTGGAGGCTACCGAACGAGCGGGACGAGTGGCGCGTGCTGCTCTGGAGCCGCTCGATCTGCCGGCAGAGACGATCGTGACGCTGGCGATCGAGCCGAACCATCTGGCCGATTTCAGCTCGCGCGGGCCGGCCTCCTCCTTCGCCATCAAACCCGATGTCGTCGCTCCGGGGATGAGCAGCTATGCTGCTGTTCAAGACGACGACCCGCGGGGAGAGGCGCGATTCCCAGTCCCCCCGGCTGTGGAGCGAAGCCTCCAAGATCCCCTCTACGATCCCAGCGGCTTCGCCTTCCGCAATGGGACGAGCTTCGCGGCTCCTCGCGTGGCCGGCGTGGCGGCTGTGCTCAAACAATTGCGTCCCGCATGGACGCCGAGAGAGATTCGTTCGGCCATCCTCACGACGGCTCGACGCCCACCGCAGTTGGAGGCGCGCGGCGTGATGGATCGCGGCGTCGGACTTGTGGACATGCGCGCCATCGCCCGCGTGCTGACGACCGTGGATGCGCCAACTCACAGCTTCGGCGCCATCCGCGTTCAGCAGACGATCACGCGGACGAAGACCTTCACCGTGAGGAACCACTCCTCGCAACTGGTGACCTATCGCCTCTCCCTCGTCATGAGGGACACCGATCCGGCCATCACGGCGACGTTGAATAAGACGACGTTCCAGGTGCGCCCTGGTGGCACGGGACAGTTCACCCTCACCGTGCGCCTCTCACCGACAGTCCCGGCGAGAGATTGGGAGGGGATCATCCTGCTGAGCGATGATGGCACGACGATCCCGGAGCACCTCTCCATCCCCTTCTGGGTCCGCACGCTGCGATGAACCGGAGCGTTCCCCCACCTGGGTCCGCGCGTCCGACGATCGGCGCGCCAAAAGGGCTTTCTTGACACGGCGCGCGCCCGATCGGTAACATTCCCCCTTTGAGTTGCGGAAGCGAAGCGTCTCTGAGAGACTCCGCCGCACGACAGGAGGCGAGCGATGCCGATTGATCGCATCACCGTTCGAGGCGCGCGACAGCATAACCTGAAGAACCTCGATCTGGAGATCCCGCATCGCTCGCTCACGGTCATCACGGGACTCAGCGGCTCGGGAAAATCGAGCCTCGCCTTTGACACCCTCTACGCCGAGGGGCAACGTCGCTACGTGGAATCGCTCTCGGCGTACGCTCGTCAGTTTCTCGACCAGTTCGAGAAGCCGGACGTGGATGCCATCGAGGGGCTCTCGCCAGCGCTCTCGATCGAGCAGAAGACGATCAGTCGCAGTCCGCGTTCGACCGTTGGGACGGTCACTGAGATCTACGACTATCTGCGCGTGCTCTTCTCGGCGATCGGCAAGCCTCATTGCCCGCAGTGCGGGCGTCCCATCAGCCGGCAATCGGTCGAGCAGATCGTGAAGGCTGTTCTGGATCTGCCGCCGGGGGAGCGGGTGATGATCCTGGCGCCGATCGTGCGCGGACGCAAGGGGGAATTCCGGAAGGAGCTGCAGCGGTTGGCCCAATCCGGATTTGTGCGCGCGCGCATTGACGGACAATTGCGCGCCTTGGATGAGGAGATCCGGCTCGACCGGCGGAAGGCTCATACGATCGAAGTCGTCGTTGATCGGTTGCTGCTGAAGCCCGGCGTCCAAGAGCGCGTGGAGCGTTCGATCCGCACGGCGCTCAAGCTGACGGAGGGGATCGTGACGATCGCCGTCGTGGATGGCGGCGAACAGTTGTATTCGGAGAAGATGGCCTGCGTCGAGTGCGGCATCTCCGTCCCTGCGTTGGAGCCGCGTTCGTTCTCGTTCAACAGCCCTTATGGCGCGTGTCCCGACTGCCAGGGATTGGGGACCAAGAGTGAGATCGCCCCGGAGCGGATGATCCCCGATCCCGCGCAGCCGCTCGACCGGCTGGAGGTGCTCCCCTTCGATCGCGCGCTCGGGAGATACCTGAAGGACGTCCTGTTGGCCATCGCCCGCCATTATCGCGTCGAGCCGACCTGTTCGTTCGCCGCGCTCCCGACCCGGGTGAAGGAAGCCTTCTTCTACGGCGTGCGCGAGCGCATTCCCTTCGAGCACAACGGTTCTCGCTATCGGCTCGAATGGGCGGGGGCGATCGCGCTGCTGGAGCGCCATTTGGAGCGAGCGGAGGAAGATGGAGAGGGCGAGACGACCGATCTCGCTCGTGCGCTCGTTCGGACAGTACCGTGTCCGACGTGCGAGGGAAAGCGGTTGCAACGGGCGAGTCTCGCCGTGCGCGTGGCTGGACGCTCGATCGCCGATTACACGGCGCTCCCCATTCGCGAGGCGGTGCGCGTCTTTCGCGATCTGCCCGAAGCGTTGACGCCCCGGGAGCGGCAAATCGCCGAGCCGCTGCTGCGAGAGATCAGCGCGCGCTTGGAGTTCCTGGATACGGTGGGTGTGGGGTATCTGACGCTCGATCGTCCGGCGTCAACGCTCTCCGGAGGCGAGGCGCAGCGCATCCGCTTGGCTACCCAAATCGGCTCGCAACTGCGCGGCGTACTCTATGTGCTCGACGAGCCGTCAATCGGGCTCCATCCCCGCGACAACGCGCGCTTGCTCGCCACGTTGGAGAAGCTCCGCGATTTAGGGAACACGGTCGTCGTCGTCGAGCACGATGAGGAGACGATCCGTCGTGCCGACTACGTCATTGATCTCGGGCCGGGGGCTGGTGTGCATGGAGGGTATCTGGTCGCGTGCGGGACGCCGGAGCAGATCGCCCATCATCCGGATTCGCTCACGGGGCAGTATCTCTCCGGGCGCCGCCAAATCCCGATCCCGACCACGCGCCGCGCGCCGGGCGAGCGTCGGCTCACCATCTATGGCGCGCGGGCGAACAATCTCAAGAACATCACGGTCTCCTTCCCGCTGGGCCTGTTCATCTGCGTGACGGGCGTCTCCGGATCGGGCAAGTCCACACTCGTGGATGAGATCCTCTATCGCGCCCTCGCCCGGCATCTGTATGGGAGCCCGTTGGAGCCGGGAGCTCATGATCGCCTCACCGGATTGGAGTACGTGGACAAGGTCATCGAGATTGATCAATCGCCCATCGGCCGGACGCCGCGCTCGAATCCGGCTACCTACGTCGGCGTCTTCACCTTCATCCGCCAGCTCTTCGCCCAATTGCCGGAAGCGCGCGAACGCGGATACAAACCCGGCCGCTTCAGCTTCAACGTCAGAGGCGGGCGCTGCGAGGCCTGTCAGGGCGATGGCGTGAAGCGCATCGAAATGAGCTTCCTCCCCGATGTCTACGTGACGTGCGACGTCTGTCGCGGGGCGCGCTATAACCAGGAGACGCTCAGCGTGCGCTACAAGGGCTATTCGATCGCGGACGTCTTGCGCATGACGGTGGAGGAGGCGTATGCCGTGTTGGAGACCATCCCCCCGATTCGGAACAAACTCCAGACGTTGCTCGATGTCGGCCTCGGATACATCGAGCTCGGTCAGCCAGCCACGACGCTCTCCGGCGGCGAAGCGCAACGCATCAAGCTCGCGCGCGAGCTGAGCAAGCGCGCGACCGGGCGCACCGTCTACATCCTCGACGAACCGACGACAGGACTTCACTTCGAGGACGTGCGACGCTTGCTCGAAGTCCTGCAGCGACTCGTGAACATGGGCAACACGGTGATCGTCATCGAGCACAATCTGGAGGTCATCAAGTGCGCCGACTGGATCATTGACCTCGGCCCCGAAGGAGGAGAAGACGGGGGCTGGGTCGTCGCCGAAGGACCGCCCGAGACGATCGCGCGCACGCCCGGCTCATATACGGGACAAGCGCTCGCCCCGATCCTCTTCGGCGCGCGCGCTTCCGCCGAATGCTCGGCGTGAGCTCGCTCCCTTCGCAACTCCCGATCCTCAGAACTCATGGCCAACCGGAGTTTCTCGTCCGCGCGTCACAGAAGCGGAACATGAGCGATATCTGTTCGGGGAGGACGCGGATGAGAAAGTCACTGGTCGGCCTCATCATCGCACTGGTGATCGTCGCGGGAATGCCCTTTCGATTGAGCGCGCGGCAGCGCTCCTCGTTCGACCTGTGGCGGTTCATCAGCGCTCGCTATCATCCGCAGCGCGTGCTCATCAAGCGCCGCGGGATGCAACGTCCGCACGTCGTCACCCTACGCAAGGGCGAAGACGTGCTCACCCGGTTGAGCCTTTTGCAATACGAAGATGACGTCGAGTATGCGGAGCCGGACTTGCTCTATACAGCCGATCGGATGGTCCCGAACGATCCGAGCTTCGCCAATCTGTGGGGACTGGAGATGATCGGCGCACCGGAGGCATGGGGCGTGACTCGCGGGAGCTCAGACGTCGTCGTCGCCGTAATTGATACGGGCGTGGATTACACGCATCCCGACCTTCGAGACAACATCTGGGTGAACGCGGGTGAGATGCCGGGCAACCTTCGAGATGATGATGGCAACGGCTACGTGGACGATGTCTACGGCTACAACGCGATCTCACCCATGCAGCCTCCGGCGGACGATAACCGACACGGAACGCACGTCGCGGGAACGATCGGGGCCGTCGGGGACAATCAGCTCGGTATCGTCGGCGTGAACTGGCGCGTGAAACTCATGGCGTTGAAATTCCTCGACCAGGATGGCTCCGGATACCTCTCGGATGCGCTCGAGACGCTCGAGTACATCCTGACCATGAAACGGCGCGGGGTGAACATCCGCGTGGTGAACGCCAGTTGGGGCGCCGACACCTACTCCCGCGCGTTGGAGGAAGCCATCCAACGGGTGCAAGCCGAGGGCATCCTCTTCATCGCGGCCGCCGGCAATGGGAGCACGAACGTGAAGCAATATCCAGCGGCCTATGAGGGCGTGTTCTCGGTGGCAGCCGCGGATCAAAACGGCGATCTCGCTTACTTCTCGAATTACGGCGATTGGGTGGATCTGGCGGCTCCCGGACGCTCCATCTTGAGCACGGTGCCCGGCGGGGGATACGCCAGCTTCAGCGGGACCTCGATGGCGACGCCACATGTGGCCGGCGTAGCTGCATTGGCGCTCTCGGTCCGCGATGTCTCTGCGAACGAGTTGGCGCAGGCGTTGCGCCAAGGCGTGCAGTCCGTCCCCGCGCTCGCGGGGAAGGTCAACACAGGCGGTATCCTCGACGCCATGGGGACGCTCCGCGCGCTCAACGCCGACGATCCCGCGAAAGCGTGCGAGTCGGATTGTCCGCCGACGGTCTCGCTCTCGGCCAGTCGTCTCGTCGTGGATGACGGCGAGCGCGTCTCCTTCACGGCCAATGGGAGCGATCTCGATGGCGACCCGCTCACCTACAGCTGGAAGGCGACGGCCGGAAAGCTCGAGGCCGGGATCACCGAAGCGACGCTCGATACGACGGGCATCAATCCCACGCCCGGGGCCGCTCCGATCGTCGTCGTCGTCACCGTCACCGTGGAGGACGGGCGCGGTCACTCGGCCTCCGCCAGTCGAAGCCTCACCGTCCGTCCGCCGAATCGTCCCCCGCAGGTCGCCCTCGATGCGAGCCGCACGACGATTCAAGACGGATTCATGGTCTTCCTCACCGCGCGCGGCGGTGATCCCGATGGTGATCCGCTCACCTACACGTGGACGGCATCGGCGGGGAAGCTCACGAGTTCCGGAGCCGCCGCGCAATTGGACACGACCGGCCTCAATCCGATCCCCGATGCTGATCCCGTGCGCGTGACCGTGCGCGTGCGCGCCAGCGACGGACGCGGCGGCGAAGCGACGGCTGAGATGGAGATCGCCGTCACCGCGCCTCCCAAAGTCTCCGTCAGCGCCACTCCCACCTCAGTTCGCGTGCAGAACAGGCGCGCCACGTTCTTCCTCTCCGTCCGCCGGCATCCGCAATACGCGGGCGAAGTCACCGTGCAGGTCGTCCCTCTGGATCCGATTCCGGGCTTCACGGCGACGATCGCTCCGTATCGCTTCCTCATGCTCACGCACCAGGTCACCGTCACGACGGGGACGCTTCCCGTTGGTGCGCAGAATTATCGCGTCCTGGTCCGCGCTCGGACCGATGATGGGAGGACCTACGACTCCAACATCGTCACGCTCGTGAAGAGGTGATCGCCTCGCGGCGAGGTCCGAGCGACGTCCCACCGATCACGCCACTCGTTTGAGACGTTCCAGCCGTTCGGCGAGCTCCGGGATGGCGATGCTGATGGCGTCCTCGATGCGTTCAACGAAGAGGAATTCCATTTCGTTCCGAACGTGTTCGGGGAGTTCCCGCAGATCTTTCTCGTTCGGGCGCGGGAGGATGATGCGGCGGATGCCTGCGCGTCGTGCCGCGAGCACCTTCTCCTTGATGCCGCCGACGGGGAGGATCACTCCCGAGAGCGTGATCTCGCCCGTCATCGCCACGTCGTTGCGCACAGGGATGCCGGTATAGAGCGAGGCCAAAGCCGTGACCATCGCGATGCCCGCTGACGGACCGTCTTTCGGGATCGCTCCCGCCGGGACGTGAATGTGCACGCCGTTTTTCTCAAAGACCTCGCGATTGATGCCGAAGGCGTCGGCGTGCGACCAGATGTAGCTCTCGGCCGCCTTGGCTGATTCTTGCATGACTTCACCGAGCTGTCCGGTGAGCGTCAGGCCTTTTCCGCCAGGCAGAAGGGCGGCTTCGATGTACAGGACCTCTCCCCCGGTCTCGGTCCACGCGACGCCGGTCGCGACGCCAACGGGAAGCTCCTTGCGCGCCTCCTCGGGGAAGAAGCGCTCGGGACCGAGGAGCTCCGGCACATCTTCGGGCGCGACGGTCACGCTCTCGGTATGCCCTTCCGCGATGCGGAGAGCGATCTTGCGGGCGATCTGCGCGATCGCGCGTTCCAATTGTCGCACGCCCGCTTCGCGCGTGTAGCGCGCGATGATGTAGCGAAGCGTCGCATCCGGGATCTGCAACTGCTCGGCCGTCAATCCCGTCTCCTTGAGCTTCTTCGGCACGAGATGGCGTCGGGCGATCTCGACTTTCTCCTCCTCGCTGTAACCGGGCAGCCGCAGCACCTCCATACGATCCAACAGCGGACGCGGGATCGTATCGAGCGTGTTCGCCGTCGTGATGAAGAAGACCTTGGAGAGGTCGAACGGCAGATCGAGATAGTTGTCGCGAAACGAATGATTCTGCTCCGGGTCGAGGATCTCCAAGAGGGCGGCGGCCGGATCGCCGCGAAAATCGCGCCCGATCTTATCCACCTCGTCGAGCATGAGGAGCGGGTTCTTCACGCCCGCGCGCCGAATGGCTTGAATGATGCGCCCGGGCATGGCGCCGATATACGTGCGCCGATGGCCGCGCAATTCCGCTTCGTCGTGCAATCCGCCGAGGCTCAAGCGCTCGAACTTTCGCCCAAGCGCGCGCGCGATGGATTGCCCCAGACTCGTCTTCCCCACGCCCGGCGGGCCGACGAAGCAGAGGATCGGCGCTTTCGCCTCCGGATTCAACTTCAAGACCGCCAGATGTTCGAGGATGCGTTGCTTGACATCCTCCAGTCCGTAGTGGTCCTCATCGAGCACGCGCCGCACGTTCGCGAGATCGAGATTGTCATCCGTCTGCCGATTCCACGGCAACTCCAAGACCAACTCCAGGTACGTGCGGATGACGTGATAATCCGGCGCCATGCTCGGCAATTTCTCCAATCGGTTCAGTTCCCGCTCGGCTTCCTTTCGCACGAATTCCGGCAGCTCGGCTTGCTCCAAGCGCTCGCGCAAGAGGTTCACCTCGGCCTGATGCGGATCCACCTCTCCCAATTCCCGCTGGATGGCGCGCAGTTGCTGCCGAAGGAAGTATTCGCGCTGCTCGCGCGTCATCTCTTGCTGCGCCTGGCTGGCGATCTTGTGGCGCAGCTCCAAAACCTGCACTTCGTGCGTGAGATGCTTGAAGAGCGCGCGCAAGAGATCGGCCTTGGTCCGCGCTTCCAAAAGGGATTGCGAGCTGGGTAAGTCGAGATTCAAGATCGTGGCCAACAAGTAGGCTAGGCGCACGGGATCATCCGTTTGCGCGAACGCCGCGTGCAGCTCTTCGGGGGCCTGCGGCAAGAGATTGAGCGCCTTGGAGACCTGATCGAGGATCGCCCGATGCAGCGCTTCGACCTCGACGGGATTGTCCTCAAGGAGTGGGAACGGGCTGACCCGAGCCCGCATGTACGGGGCCGTCTGCTCAATCCGCAGCAGGACCACGCGCTCCAGGCCTTGCATGAGCACTTGCAAGGTCCCATCGTGTGCTCGCGTCATCCGGCGAATAGCCGCTTTCGTCCCGATAGTGAAGAGGTCTTCCGGTTTGGGCTCCTCGATGTTCGGATCGCGCTGCGCGACGACGACCATGAGCTTCTCTTCGCTGGAGAGCGCCGCCTCCACAGCCGCGATCGAAATCGGACGCCCGACCGACAGCGGCATCGTCATGTGCGGGAAGAGCACGACGTTCTTCAACGGCAGGATTGGCAACGTGAGCACTTCGCCTTCGTGTTCCATCGCTCCCTCCTCACCATTTCCACCGAGGATCGGCAGCTCCGCTCCTCATCTCTCGCGCCGCGGGCCACGCTCCCCGCGTAGGGTCCAGCATGTAATGTACACGCCGCCGAATGTCTTTGGCAAATGTCATCCCTTCGGCGACACCGATGGCCCATTTGATGGGCGCGCATCCCCCCTTGCATCGGCGCGCCGCGCTAGCGATTGGTCACAATGCAGACGCGTTCCAGGTCGTCGGGGCGACGCAGCCGCACGAACTCTCGCATCCGCAGGGGGAAGAGCGAAGGCCGACAGTCCAATGTCCGAAGCGCGAGCCCGTATCGCTCCGCCAGCTCGCGCACATCGCGTTCGCGCATCACGCAAAAGACGCGCTTCCCCGAGCGCCAGTGATCGCGCAGCTCTTCCGGCGCGAACGCCTCGAAGATCTTCCGCCGCGTGTAGTAGCACAAGCTGGGGGCCGTGTATCGGTAATATCCCACGAGATCCTCCGCTCCCGCTTCGCGCCGAATGCGCTCGGCCAAGGGCCGCACTGGGCGGTACCGTTCGATCTCCGGAAGCAGCGCGGCGAACGAAGCGTGAAGCACAACGAGCGCCGCGGCCAATATGCCGAAGACGCGACGCGGACGCCATCGCCATCCCGACCACGCGATCCCCAGCGCCGCGACCCCGAGGACGAACGCCGGCACATAAGCCAAAGGATAGTCGGGGAAGAGGGCGCGAGCGGCATGAAGGAGCAGATGAGCCGCGACCAGCAGAACGACTGAGACCGCGGCGATCGTGATGAGGAATCCTCTCCTTGCGTGCGTCGAACGTCCAGCTTCCGTCGGTGATTCGATCGCCGAGATGGCGTGAGCGACCAGCAGCGCCGCCGCCGGATAGAGAGGGAGCAGATATTCGTTCTGCTTCGCCGTCGAGAAGCTGAAGAACGCCAGTCCGAAGCCGAACCAGATGAGCAGCAGGGCGAGCCCATCGCCGAGCGAGAGATCCGATCGTGACCCCTCTCGCCTGCCGACGAGAGCCGATCGAACTGGCGTCCACGCGAGCGCCAGGGCGAGAGGCAGAAAGAAGGACCACGGGGCGAACTCCCCAAGCAGCGTCGGCATGTAGTACCAGAACGGGCGTCGAGCGCCGTGCGTCCCGTGAAGATACCGATTGACGTGCTCCCCGACGAAGAAGGAAGCGAGATACCCCCAGCCATGCCGCCAGGTCATGAGCGCGAACCACGGCGCCGCAATTCCTAAGACGACGAGCGCTCCAAACCCTGGGCGGAAGCGCTTCACCTCCGCGAGGCGGCGCGTGAGGAGGAGGAACGGCGCGATCGCTCCTGCCGGGAGGATGATCCCGAGCAGTCCCTTGGCCAGTACACCCAATCCCATCGCCGCATAGCCGAAGCCAAGGCGCAGGCGCGACCGCCGCTGCCATCCACACAGAAGGAAATACACGGCCGCCGTGACGAGCACCGTGAGCAGCGCGTCGATGAGCGAGCGCCGCGCCACCATGATGACCTTGGGACTGGTCGCCACGATGAGGGCTCCCCAGAGCGCCGAGGTGCGCCCGAGAAGGAGCACTCCCAGTCGGTAGGTCACCCCGACCGTCGCGACCGTGCAGAGCAGGATCACCGCACGAGCCGCCCCCTCGCTCACGCCGAAGAGTTCGAAGGAGAGGAGCACGAGCCAGTAGGAGAGGATCGGCTTGTTCAGTTTCTCCGCGAAGTTGAATCGAGGCGTGAGCCAATCTCCCGCTTCGCGCATTTCGCGCGGCCCTTCGACGTAGAAGGCTTCGTTGGCGTCCCACAGCGACGGAGTGCCGATGTACAGGCTATACGGGAGAAGCACGAGCATGAGGAGAAGGCACGTCGCCCACGCGCGCGTGGGTCTCTGGAGGCTCTCCACCGCATATGTATCTTGCCGGAGCACGAGGAGAATTGTAGCATGAGGCAGTGAGCCCATCTCACGGTCACGCAACCGGCCGGCAGGGATGGGCGTATTCGCGAGCGAGGTCAGAGGGAGGCCGCCTTCCGGTGGCCACGATGATGACGAACGAACATCGGCAAGGAGGAGAGGATATGAGGAGAGCCTGGATCATCGTCGCCGGCGTCATGGCGCTCGGCCTGGTGCCCGCGCTCGACCGTGCGCAGGATCGGGTGCGCTTCCAGGTTGGCGATTCGACGCCTGCTTTCGACGTCGTGGACGTGACCGGCCCGAATAAGGGCAAGCAACTCTGCTATGTCTGAAATTACGCCTTGGCTCCTGTCGTCATGGCCTTCATCAAGGACGACAGCGAGGGCTCGGCCAGGTTGGTCGAGCAGATTGATCGGCTCGTCGCAGCTCATCGAGTGCAAGGACTGCGAGGCTTCGTGGTCTACATCGCCGGTCCCGAGATCGCGGGTCGCTTGGAACGCCTCGCCGCCGAACGCCGTCTCACCATTCCGCTGACCTACCTCCCTAAGGGGGCGGACGATCCGGCCCTTCAGAAGTATCGGGTGGATCTCACGGCTTCTAATACCGTGATCGTGTATACGCGGAAGAAGGCCGTGTACGTGGCGACGAACGTCACGCCTGAGGCGTTTGAGCCCATCGCTCAGGCGGCTCGCTCGATCGTCGCTCGCCATGAGTGAATCCATCGCGCCGGGGTTGCTCCCCCCGGCGCGATCAAAGGGATCAACCCCTCGTTCGGCTCCTCTGGCATGGCGCGGAGGAACGGATGCCTGTACGCCCCTCGGTAGCGCTCCATTGACAATCCGCGGAATTTCGGCCATCTTTGAGGCGCCAAGAGATGCGCGGAGACGATCTCCACGGTCCATGTGATCGCGTGGGACGTCGCCGGAGAACGCGCGGAGGACGGAATGAGAGTTCTCGTGACGGGCTCTACGGGACTCATCGGATCGGCCTTGGTGCCGTTTTTGCGTGCTGGAGGACATGAGGTCGTGCGGCTGGCGCGCGCGCCGCTTCGCGTTGAGGAGCGCGTCGTGCTGTGGGACCCGGAGGCTGGAAAGCTCGATCCCGCAGAGTTGGAAGGCATCGAGGCCGTCGTGCATCTGGCCGGGGAGAGCGTCGCCGGACGATGGACGGCGGAAAAAAAGGCGCGGATTCGGGGCAGTCGGGTTCGTGGGACGCAGCTTCTATCGGAGACGCTCGCTCGATTGGAGCGACCGCCGACAGTCCTCGTCTCAGCCTCGGCCATCGGATACTATGGGGATCGCGGTGATGAACTCTTGCGCGAGGAGAGTCCGCCTGGGCACGGCTTCCTCGCCGACGTCGCTGTGCAATGGGAGGCGGCGACCGAGCCCGCTGCTCAAAAGGGCATTCGCGTCGCGTGCCTTCGGTTCGGCATCGTCCTCAGTCCGCGTGGTGGCGCCCTGGCGCAGATGTTGCCGCCGTTTCGATTGGGCTTGGGAGGTCCCATCGGATCCGGGCAACAATATTGGAGTTGGATCGCCATAGATGACGTCGTGCGCGCGATTCAGCATGTGCTTCTCACTGAGACCTTGCGCGGGCCGGTCAACGTCGTCGCGCCCGATCCGGTTCGCAATCGCGAGTTCGCGCGCACGCTCGGGCGTGTCCTCGGCCGACCGGCGCTTCTGCCCATGCCCGCCGCGGCCGTGCGGGTGCTCTTCGGGCAGATGGGCGAAGAGTTGTTGTTGGCCAGTCAGCGCGTCGAACCGATTCGATTGCTCGCCTCGGGCTTCGTCTTCCAGTATCCAGACCTGGAAGGCGCCCTTCGTCATCTGCTCCGAAAGGTGTGAGCGCGCGGCCGTATGACGTCGCTCTCATCGGCGGCGGACTCGTCGGGCTCGCCACCGCGCGCGCTCTTCTGGAGTCCCCGCGACCCTGCTCGCTCGTCGTCTTGGAGGCCGAACCTCGCCTCGCCGTCCATCAGAGCGGGCGTAACAGCGGCGTCATCCATTCGGGCCTCTACTATCGCCCCGGCTCGCTCAAAGCGCGCACGTGCGTCGAGGGACGCCAATCCCTCTATCGCTTCTTGGAGGAACAGCAGCTCCCTCACGAGCGGTGCGGGAAGTTGGTCATCGCGACGTCCGAACGCGAGCTGCCCATTTTGGCCGACTTAGAACGGCGCGGACACATCAACGGCCTTCGCGGTCTTCGCCGACTGCGCGCCGAGGAGATCCCCGAATATGAACCGCATGCGCGAGGGCTCGCCGCCTTGTGGGTGCCGGAGACGGGGATCACCGATTTCGCTCTCGTCGCTCACGCGCTCGCGCGCGACATCAGCCAGCGCGGTGGGGACGTGTGGACGAGCGCGCGCGTTTTCCGCGTGCGGCGGCGTGGTCGCGAATTCATCGTGGAGACGACGGCTGGCGACGTCCGATGTCGCGTCCTCGTCGGCTGCGCCGGTCTTCAGGCCGATCGCGTGGCGCGACTCTGTGGCTTGCATCCCGATTTGCGGATCATCCCCTTTCGGGGCGATTATTACGAGCTCATCCCCGAGCGCCGCTTCCTCGTTCGCCATCTCATCTATCCCGTCCCCGACCCGGAGCTGCCGTTCCTTGGCGTGCATTTCACCCGTCGTGTGGATGGGCGCGTCGAGGTTGGTCCGAATGCGGCGCTCGCCCTCAAGCGCGAGGGATATACGCGGTGGAGCATCTCCGCACGAGATGTGGGGGAGATGCTCGCCTTCCCGGGCTTCTGGCGCCTCCTGGCTCGATATGGGCGCGCGGGCGTGCGCGAGATGGCGCTCAGCATCAGCCGGCACGCCTTCGCGCGTGCCCTCGAACGATTGGTGCCCGAGGTTCGCCCCGAGGACTTGCGGCCGGCGCCCTCCGGCGTGCGCGCCCAGGCCGTTGATCCCTCAGGTCGGCTCGTGGATGATTTCCGCCTCCTGGAGGCCGAGGGGATGGTGCATGTCCTGAACGCCCCTTCACCCGCGGCGACGGCATCTTTGCGCATCGGGCAAATCGTGGCCGCTCGTGCCCTCGCGCATTTGGAGGGGTGAGGACGCCTGCCCTCCCTTGGCTCACGGGAGGTACGGCAGCGGATTCCGACTCTCCACGAAACGCCGCAGGTTCTCCATCACTTCGGGTCGTGCGAACAGCTCGCAGAACAGCTCGATCTCTTCCCGCAGCGCCTCGTACGGGATGGGCTTGATGAAGCGCTTCGCGGTTCGGCGCACCAAGGGATCGAATTTCATGATTTGGATCGCCGTCGTCCGAGCGATGGCGAGCGCTTGTCCTTCGGCGACGACTTGGCTGACCAATCCCGCAGCTTGCGCGCGCCCGGCATTCACGCTGCGCCCCGTCAGCAGCAGATCGCGCACCACGCTATTGCTGACGTCTCGCTTCAAACGCGGGATGCCGCCAAAACCCGGGATCAACCCCAATCGCAATTCCGGGAAGCCGAAGCGCGCCATCTTGTCGGCGATGATGAGGTCGCACGCTAAGGCCAATTCCAATCCCCCACCGAAGACCACGCCGTGCACGGCCGCGATCGTCACCAGTGGCGTCGCATCCAACAGATTGAGGACCCGATGCATCCGCTCCACGAAGTCCCGCACGCGGGCCGTGCGCTCGGCCACATCCAAGTCCCGCGCCCGTTCGTACAATTCTCGAAGATCGGCCCCGGCACTGAACCCGCAGCGCAACGCGCTGTACAGAATGGCGACGTGCGCTTTCCGAGCCTGCGCCAGATCATCCAGCGCTCGCGCGAATCGCTCCAACTCCTCCAGCATCACCGAGCCGATCTCATTGCATGGCTCGCGATGGAGCTGCAGCTCGAGGATGCCGTCTTTCACCTCCCACGAGAGCGCTCGTCCGCAGAATCGTTCCATGCCGCCCACCCTGGTATGCCGTCAGCCGGTGCGCATGCCGGAGTTTCGCACGATCTCACTGATCGCGTGGGGTGTCCGTCGCCCTCTCGGCGTAGAGCCGATCCGTCTTGGCCGCCATGATGAAGTCGTTGCGATGCAGGCCACGAATCTTGTGCGTCCACCACGTGACCGTGACGCGCCCCCACTCGGTCAAGATCGCCGGATGATGATCTTCAGCTTCCGCCAGCTCCCCCACTTTGTTCGTGAACGCGAGCGCTTCCGCGAAGTCTTTGAAACGAAACGTGCGCTCCAGCCGCTTGATCCCCTCCCGCTCGACGATTGCCCAATCGGGCACCTGCGGGGCGAGCGCCGCGATCTCCTCATCGCTGAGGGGAGGTACATCGCCTCGGCACGCTTCGCATTTCATCTCGGCCAATGGTGTCATCGTTGTCCTCCTCGCCCTCGTTCGCTTCGATGCAGATACATGGCGAACGCTAATTGATGGCACATCGGAGCGAGGCCTGTCAATGCGCGCGACCGAGCGCCCGCTCGATCACCTCGGCCATCTCCCGCAGGATCTCGCGTTCGCTCGCGCCCCGCCAACAATGGCCGCGACGCGGCCCGTAGACGATACGCGCATCGGCCGGAGGATCGGCGCGGTTCAGGAATTCTTCGAGCAAGTAGACGGCATTGTTGAGGAAATAATCGTCGGCTTCTCCCATCCAGATGCGCAGTTTTCCCCGCAGCTTCGGACCGAGCGTCGGCCAATTTCGCTCCAACACCAAGCGCAGATCGTATCGCTTCCAATGCTCGACCGCGTCGCGATTGATCCGTCCCGTCTTCGGGTCCCAGAGCGGAACCGGACGCCCGTCGGCACCGCGCGGCCCATAGGCGGCGTTCCACGCCCCCCATTGTCCCCCCGACATCGTGTAGCTGTCGCCCATGCCCATGACGTTCTCCACCTGACACTCGTGCCGCATGGTGAAACGCACATCTCCGCGATCGTCGCGTGCGCTCGGCCGCTCGAAGCCATAACGGTTCACATAGGCGTTCTCGTCCTCGTAGATGTTGACCAGTTGAAAAGCGCGGAAATCCACGCTGTCCGGACAATACGCCCACGCGCCGTTGAAGACCTCGGGATAGAAGATCTGCAAGGCCAACACGACCCAGCCGCCGGTCGAACCACCATCGAGCACTCGCGCCTCCGGCCGGCCGATCGCGCGAAACCGACGTTCCACATACGGGATCAGCTCCTGAACGAGTGCGTCCCCATATGGTCCGTTGTTCGCCGAATTCACATAGTAAGGGTCTCCGTAAGGACCAGCGCCATCCAGATGCAGCAAGATCATGCGTGGGGCGTCATCGGCCAACCAAGCGCGTCGAAATTCCGAGCCTTCGGCCATCATCCGGAGCACATGCGTGTAGCGCGTCCCATACCCGCCGATGTGGATGCGGAGCGGATAGCGGCGTTCGGGCTCGCGCGCATAATCGCGCGGCAGGATCACCCCCGCGCGCAAGTACATGGGCCGACCGTGGAACGCGCTGAGGAGTCTGGAGGGGAGCTTGACGAATTTCACGTGCTCGGTCTCCTCGGGCGACTCTTCGGGGATGCGGTACGTCAGCTCTATGCGAATCGTTCCGCCGCGCCTGGGGTCGAGTCGAACCCGCTGCACCGCGCTGTAGAGGTTGCCAGGCGCATCCGGCCGCCGAATCTCCGGATTCCACATGAACACGGCCTGCGCGAAGTACTCCCCAGGGGGAACTTGCGCGAGACGTTCAAGCGGCACGCCGATCGCCGCGTCATCCACGACGACCGTGCGACCGGGACCAAACTCCGCAGCGTCGCGCCCGAAGACGAACGGGCCTCCGAGCCCCGGACGCCCGATGGCGAAACGCGGCTCAGGCTCTGATCGCGAGCTGAGGACCAGAAGCAGACGCCCCGTCTGTGGAGCATCGAGAAGCCCAGGCGCCATCGTCACTTCAAACCGAAGCGCCGTCCAATTCGAGATCTCCCGACCGTTGAGGACGAGGACGAACGCCAACCACGCTGCCTTCCGCCACATCGCGCCACCTCTTCCGCACACGCTGCACCCCGCATCAGCAGGCGACATCATACCGGCTCCGCCTCCGGAGCGTCAACCGATCGAAAAGAAACCGTTGACGAACGCTCGCATTTCTCCTTACAATCGCGCCGTCATCTCGCCGCGCGGCGAGATGACGATGCTCATCCGGCGAACAGGCGAGTTCAGCCGCTCGAGAACGCGCGGAGTTGCGACGCTCGCGGAAGCCCACGACGCCGGTTCCTGCTCGCGCGAGGCTCCGAGCGAAAGCGCCCGTGAAGACCGAACAGGAGTTCCCTCGATGGAAAGGCCATCGGGCATTTTGAATCTCTCGCGCGCGCTCCATGTGGGCGCCTTCGAATTCACCCGGCGCGCGCAAGAAGATGCCCGACTCCCGCGCTTCATGGGGTCGCCCCTGCGCGGCGCTGTGGGATGGGCTTTCAAGCGCACCGTGCGCGTGCGCCCCAATGGGCGATGCGAACCATGCGCCGTTCGCCAGAGTTGCCTTTACCCCTACCTGTTCGAGGCGACGCCTTCGGCTGAAGCGCCAGCGCTGGATCATCGCTCTCTGCTCGAACGCACCCGCGCGGTCTCTCCCCTTCATCGAGCGCTCACGTGGTACGATTGGGAGCGATACTCCCACCGGCAGCGAACGAGAAGGTGCTTGGGTGAAGTGGTGGGCGAGGTCGAATATGGCTTCGCCGATCGGACGGAGGCCGCCGCATTCCTCCCGCTGCTCGTCCTCGGCGAAGTGCTTCACGTCGGCACCGGCACCACCTTCGGGTTGGGGAAATACGAGATCCTGAGCCTAATGCCCGAAGCGCGCAGCACGCGTCCAACCGGAGATGCCAATGACGAGCCAGAAAGATGACGAGCGCAACGTCCCTATCCAGACCGATCGAAGGCGGTCCCTTCCCGGGACGCGACTCCAACGTGCATGGCTGGGGAAGCCAACAAGGTTGCCGCAAGGTTGACGGTGTAGAACAGTGAAGGCTACTTCTGCTAAAGTCGGCTCCGTATGGAGACGAACGTGAAAGAATGGAGGCGACGATGAAAAAAATGAGCGTCACGCTGGAGACCATCACGCCGCTCTTTCTCTCAGGCAACGACCAGAGGGCGGTCGAGCTGCGCGCCGCGAGCATCCGCGGCCACCTGCGCTACTGGTACCGCGCATTGCTCGGCGGAGCGTTTGTCGCCTATTACTCTCAGCCAGAGAGGCTCGCCCAGGAAATCCACAAACGAGAGTCGGAAATTTTCGGTACCACCGATCGAGGCAGTCGCGTTTTGATCCGCGTCCGAGAGCGTCCTCCACATCGGGAAACCGGATTTTCGTTTAGCGGGAAATTCATCCGCTATCTGGGGTATGGCTTAGAAAAGCGCAAAGCTTTTGCGCCAGGTCAGAAATTCGATCTTGAAATAAGCTTGTGGCGGTCAGCTACCGAGTTCGAATCGGTCATCGCTGCCACCTTATGGGCAGCTCTCTCTTTGGGAAATCTTGGCGCTCGCTCTCGTCGTGGGTTCGGGAGCCTCACATTCGCAAATGAAGGCATCTTGGCACCTCTCACGGTAAGGGAACCCGCCTCTTTTGAGGAATTAGCCGACCAGTTAAGGACGAACCTGAAGTCGGTAGTGAGTGTTTTTGAAAAACATGCTGGCCACAAGTACGCTACACCTTCTGATCTTCCGCCGTTCTCCGTCGTTTGTCCTGAATATTGGAAGCTTTTGGTGGTCAGGACCGCGTATGATTCCTGGGAGAAAGCGCTTGATGCAATCGGAGAGAAATTAAGGGTGTTTCGCGAGGATCGAACAAAAGGACAGCATAGCCGCACGACCCCTAAGGGGAAGACGTCTTCCTATTACGTGACTAGGGACTATGATGCCGTTAGGGGGTTCTTTGACGCGCGCGGCCCCGCGATACCTCGGGGATCAATCTTTGGGTTGCCGCACCAGTTCCAATTCAGCTCAACGGATGATAAAGTCATGATCAAAGGCGAGGGCTGTATTGACCGGCGTGCTTCTCCCCTTCACATCCGGGTGTTTAGAGCCGGCGAGGCATATTATCTCGGGCTTCAGGTTTTCAAATCCCGCTTCCTGCCAGGTGACTTAGAGTTCGAGGACCTGAACAGAAATTCGCATAAGGCGATCGTTAAGGCCCCTGATTACAAGGCGCTTGATGATTTCATTGCGACTTTCACAGATGTCGAAGAGATCAACCCATGGTAGGTTGGCTATGAACGAGGAAATTCTCCTTCGCAAAATTCGCGCCCTGCTCCATGATCCGCCGGAGAAGGCCTTGATCCTGAGCCGCAAGATCAACGGCGGGCATGAAGGACGGGCCAAGGAGTTGATGGAAAAGCTCGGGCTCGACGCCGTGATCCCGGAAGAAGTCAAAATGGCCGACCGCATTGCTTCGGCCGCCGATCGCGTGAACCTAAAGGGCTTCCCGAGCGATTGGCCCGAGAAACCTCTGATCGTCCATCCGCTGTCGGGCAAGCAATTTCCGATCCAATCGCTCGCTGCAGTGGACTATCGCGCCGTGATGCGTTCGGTGGACGAGGTGTTTGCTGAGTTGCGGACCGCTTACGGCGATGATCTGGAGAAGCTCTATCTCTCGCTCTGGCGCGAGCTGCTGCCGCGACTTGAAGCCAAGCGCGGGGAAGACGGCATGGGGCAGCTCTGGGAAGTGCTCCCGGCCGATACGCGTGTGCCCGATCATTCGATCTGGGAGCATCGCCGCGTCACGTCGGCCATCGCCGGAAGTTTGCCCAAGCCCGCATTTTTGCTTTTCGCGCTCGGACCGGTGCAGAGCTTCATCGCCGCGGCGCGCAGGACGCAAGACCTCTGGGCCGGTAGCTACTTGCTCTCGTTTCTCTCCTGGCAGGCGATGAAAGTGGTGGCCGAAGCCTGGGGACCGGACGCGATCATCTTCCCCGACCTCTGCGGCCAACCGTTTGCGGATCTCTGGCTGATCGAGGAGAAAGGATTGCGCTTCATCGAAAAGCCGAGCGACGCGATGCTCTCTTCGCCGACCTTGCCCAATCGTTTCCTGGCCATCGTGCCAGCGGATGAGGCAGCCGAGCTCGCCGAGCACGTCGTCGCATGTGTGCGCGAGACTTTCAAAAACATCTGCCGCACTGTAAAACAGCGCGTCGAGCGAGAAACGGGCATCACGCCGGACGCCGAGTGGAATCGCATCTGGCAACGGCAGGTCGAGAACTTTCTCGAAACCTACTGGGCCGTGCTTCCGTGGGATGGAGATCACCGGCAATTCATCGAAACCTACAGGGCATGGTGCGCGCCACGGGAGCCGTGGGACTTCGCCGCACTGCTGGAGCAGTACGAAAAGACGGGCTACACGCCCAACATCGGCACCTGCTACAGCAAGCTTTATGCACTCACTGAGCGTGGGCTTGGCAGTCGGAAAGCGACCCGGAACTTCGATCAGCAGGTGGAGCCTCATTTCAAGTGCACGATGTTTGCCGAACTTGAGCCAGTGCATTTGGCGGGACACACGGACTTCGGCAAGCTCCGTGAGTTCTGGAATAAGCGCATGCTTCCTCGACTCCCGATGCTTCGTAGCGGTGAGCGACTGAGCGCCATCGCGCTCACGAAGCGCCTGGCCGCCGTGTATTACTTCAAAGCGCCGAAAGAAGACGGAGGGCTCGGATGGGACATCGAAACCTCTTTCCCTTCGACGAGCACGGTAGCCACAGCCGCGTTCAAAGACCGCGTCATAGAACATCTCTCCAAGCCGGAGCTGGTGAGCAAGGTCCAGCAGTACGCAGATCGCGTTTACCAGCTCCTGTCCGAGGAAAGGGCCAAAAGCGCGCCATTGGAGCAAACCAAAGAGCTGTGCAAGAGCGCTGGCAAATACGGGAAATCCGTCCATGATCTCGCCTGGAGGTTTGCCCGCCTGGATGGAGATTGGCTCTTCGAGGAATCCTTCAACAAGCGAGACCTTCAACGCGAATTGATGAACGTCTCGAAAGATGATCTGGATGCGACACTGAAGGCGAGAACTGAGTTGCTTGACTTGGCCAAGAAGTCTGGTCTCGGCCAGCCGTCCCGCTACTATGCCGTTCTGGTGATGGACGGCGATCACATGGGCAAGTGGCTCGCGGGCGAATTCGCTCCGCGACTGCGAGACATCCTTCATCCGAATGTGTGGAATGAGCTGAAGTTCGACGACGAGTGGCGAAAGCTCGGAGACATGTCGCGCCCGCTCAATCCGTCGCTCCATCTGGCCATCAGCAAAGCGCTGCGCGACTTTTCGCTCTCGACCGTGCGGCGCATCGTGGAAGACGAGCATCTCGGCAAGGTGATCTATGCCGGCGGCGATGACGTGATGGCTTTTGTCTCGCTTCGCGACCTGCCGGAAGTGATGCGCAAGCTGCGAGCCTTCTTCACCGGTGCGCTCCGGGGCGATCAGAACGAGGTGGACTGGATCGCCGGCTCCGGTTTCGCTCGAACGGAGTCGGGTTTTCATCTCACCATGGGCATGACGGCGACGGCCAGCATGGGCGTGGCCATCGCTCATCACATGCAGGACCTCGGACAAACGCTCAACGCCGCGCGCGCCGAAGAAAAGCGAGCTAAGGACGCGCTCGGCCGCAATGCCTTCTCCATCGCGCTCATGAAGCGGTCGGGCGGCCACGAATCGTTCGGCGCGAAGTGGTATTACGCCAAGGATGGCTCTCTTCACGTGGATACGCTCCAGTGCTTGATCAAGTGGCGCGATGCCTTTGCCCGTGACGATGTATCGCCGAAATTCGCGTATGTCGTGCGCGAAGAGGCGCGGGCGCTCGCGGACCTTCCTCACGAGGCCGTCAGCAAGGAAGTGCGCCGACTGCTCGACCGTCATCTCAACGCGCGACTGTCGAAGGATGAGAAAGAAGCGCTGAGCACTCGACTGCTCGACGAGGGGCTCCTGAGGCTCTTTGAATCTGGCGTTTCGCTCGACGATCTGGCCCGGTTTTTAGACCTCGCGGTCTTCCTGGGTCGGGAGGAGAACCGATGAGCAAGACGATCTTCATCGAACCGCTCGATGTATTGCTCTTCCGGGAGAGCAAGCCGTTCACCGGAGGCGAGGATCATCTGGCGCGAAGCGTCTTCCCGCCGCCGCCGTCAACCGTCTATGCGGCGATTCGCTCGCACCTGTTGAGCCATCGCTTCGGTCGCTTCGAGGCGTTCAAGGAAGGCCGGGACGTTCCGCCGGAGCTGGCCGCAGAGATCGGCTCGCCGACCAAATTCGGCACGCTCGCGCTGCGCCGCCTGCTCGTGGCGCGACGGCGAGAATCAGCCGATGCCGATCAGCGGACGATTTCCGTCGAGCTGCTCTATCCCATGCCGCAGGATGTAGCCGAGATCAAAGGCACGGGACGGCTCGTGCTCCTGAAACCAGCCGATGGGTTCTCCGTGCGAACGAATCTTCCTCCGAGGTTGCGACACCTCTGGCTCGCGAAGGACGTGCATCTTGAAGCTGCCGCAGGCTGGCTCACCGAGAAGGGAATGCAGCGGTATCTGAGCGACGATGCGCACTCGCCGGATTCGTTCTTCGTCCCTGAAGACGTCATCGCCGGAGACCGCATCCGCGAGGCGATCTTCACCCGCGAGGAACGCACTGGTATTGCGCGGGATCGCGCGCGTCGGTCCGTGCGCGAAGGCTTGCTCTACAGCGTCGAGTACCTTCGTCTCAGGCAAGGCGTCGGCTTTTTCGCTGAGTTCGACGGAACAAAGCTTCTGTCGGATTCCGGGACGATCGCCCTCGGCGGAGATCGCCGCCCGGCGCATTATCAAATGGCGCGAGCGTCCGACCTGGCGCTGGAGAAAATCAAGGAGCAAATCCGAGAGCGTCGGCGGTTCAAGCTGGTGCTCACGACGCCGGCTTTGTTCGAGCACGGCTGGCGTCCCCGATGGATTGACGAACGAACACTCGAAGGCTCTCGCAACGGTGTGCGCGTCCGACTCGTCGCGGCGGCGCTCGGCAAGCCCGTCGGCATCGGCGGGTTCGATCTGGTGAAGCAGTTTCCCAAACCGCTTCATCGCTTCGTGCCCGCCGGCAGCGTCTACTTCTTCGAGCTTCTGGACGGTGATGCCGATGGAGTCATTCACGCTTTCCACGAGAAATCCGTCTCCGAAAGCTTGGAGACTTTTCCCGAAACCGCTCGGCAGGGTTTCGGGCACTCTGTGATAGGAGCATGGTGACTATGTTCAAGAAAGCCACGTTGATGTTTCTCTACACCGAGACGTCGCTTCATGCCGGCAGCGGCACGAGCCTCGGCGTCGTGGACCTGCCCATCCAGCGCGAGAAGTACACCGACTTTCCCGTGATCCAGGCGTCCGGCGTCAAGGGCGCTATCCGCGAGTGGTTCGAGTTCAAATTCACCGACGATGGCAACAGGCGCAAGATAGAACTTACGTTCGGGCCGGATAAGATCGGTTCGGAGCAAAGCGGATATGCCGCGGCAGTGACCTTCACCGACGCACGCATTCTGCTCTTTCCCGTGCGCTCGCTCAAAGCCGTCTTCGCCTATTGCACGTCGCCGACCGTCCTCCAGCGATTTCGCCGCGATGCACAGATTGCAGGCGTGTCCCTGAGCTGGACCGTACCGACGCCGCCGAACGATCAAACCGTGCTGGGAGTGCAAACGGGCTGCGATGTGGCCGCCGGTGATCAGGTGTTGCTGGAGGAGTATGCGTTCAGGTTTCAGCCCGACGAACAGGTGAAGAATATCGCCGAATGGTTGTCCGAGCACGCAGTGCCCTGCGGGCCAGAGTATGCGTTCTGGCAGGAGAAGGTGAAAAAGAGCTTGCTCGTGCTGCCTGACAATGCGTTCCGCGACTTCGTGAAGCTCTCGACCGAAGTGCAAGCGCGGATCAAAATCGACAACGACAAGCGCACCGTCGTGAAAGGCGGGCTCTTCTACGAAGAGGCGCTGCTGCCGGATTCGCTCCTCTACTCGGTCGTTCTGGCGCATGATCCGGTGAAGGACGATCGCGCTGCATTAGCCGATGCCGACGCCGTGCTCAATTTCTTGCGCAAGATTAATGGCAAGCGCCTGCAACTTGGCGGCGATGCCACCATCGGTCGCGGCATCGTGAGCGTGCGAGTGCACGGCCAGGAGAAAGAGCCCGAGAGAAAGGAGGGACAGGGCAATGGCTAGCGTGAGTTTTCAGCAGACGAAAGAGCAAGAGCGGGCCAAAGCGGCGTGGGCCGATGTCCAGGCTGTGGATCGAAAACCGCCGGACGTGAAGCGAAAGTACCGCGGCCTCGTGTTGAAGCTGCCGGTGATGATTCTCACCAACGGTCTTGGACAGGCGCTCGCTTTCCTTAAGTCCAAAGGCAAGGGAGACGCGAACGATCCTCACGAGATCGTCTACGCTCACCTTCAGAACTGGCTCTTTCGTGAGATTCGGTGGGCCGATGCGAATCACGCGACGCTCATCGAGCGGATTTTCAACACGACGAGCGAGACCTATCGCCAGGCGACGACCGAGGCGCTCAGCTACCTCCACTGGCTGCGGCGCTTCGCCGAAGCCGTCCTGCCCGAACCCGAGGAGGAGTGACCATGCCGAACGGGAGAAGAAGAGCAAGAGCAGAAGAGCGAGCACCGAACGGGCCGCCTGAGCCTCGCTTTCCCTTGCCTCGGGACAGTCGGGAGCTGGCCACGGTGCTTTACGAGCAGGCGCAAAACATTGGGCTTCTCTTCAACAAGTTCGTCTGGATTTGGGACGACGCGTGGACGCTGGAAGGGAAGTTTAAAGAGAACAGGCGAGAGCGGAGCCTGAAAAGCTGGTTTCTTGAAAGGGTCGAAGCCATTGCTCGCCATTTCCCGCGCGACGCCTATTTTGCTTTCCTCGAGCGGCAGATGCAGATGGTCCGATCGCTCGAAGAGCACGGCTTCAAGATCGCCGTCTTCGGCAAGCGAGCTGAAGCGCGGATTCTTTCGGGACTGGGCGGGGCGCATCCGATGGAGGTGGGATTCGCTTTTCATGCACTCTACGGCTTTCCGTATTTGCCCGGAAGCGGGCTCAAAGGCGTGGCACGCGCCTGGGCCGAGCTGACAGGGCAAGCGGCGGACAAAATCAAACTCGTCTTCGGCTCCGAGAGTAAGGACGAACGCCGGGCGAAAGAGCACGAGCAGGGCGATGTGATTTTCCTCGATGCCTATGCCATCACCCCGCCACGACTTGACGTGGACATCCTGAACCCGCACTTTCCCGAGTACTATCGTGATCCGAAAAACAATCTGCCCACCGAGTGGCAGAGCCCAAATCCGGTGAACTTCCTGACCATCGGCGTCGGGCAACGCGAAGAGGAGAAACCGATCTTTCGGTTCGCGCTCGCGGCGCGTTCAGATGAGGCTCTGCGACTTGCTCAAGAATGGCTCGAACGCGGGCTCGAACAGGTCGGCTTCGGCGGCAAAACGGCCAGCGGCTACGGGTATTTCGCCGAAGGACGAATCTCGATCGAAGAGCTGACGAAGCGGCAAGAAGAGGAGCGGGCGAAGATTCCCGTTCCACAGAAAGTCCCGGCGACTCACGCTCTGGCTCCAGCGACCAAACCCGCACCTGAGAAGAAGCGACCGGCTCCCTCTTCGGCGGTGGAACAGAAAGCCAAAGCTTCACCCACGCCGCCCACGCCGACAGCGCGACCAACGGTGAAACGGGGAGACAAGATCGACGCCGAGGTCATCAGTAACGAGGGAGGGAAAGTGACCGTTCGCTTGCTCGGCGGTCTGGATCAGGAGGTGACGTTCCAGCAGGCGTATTATCCTCACGGTCCGGGCGCGCGGGTGAAGGTGAAAGTGATGGCCGTGACAGCCGACGGCAAGGTAACAAAGGTAAGCCCGGCGTGAGAGAAATGGGGAGACAACCTCGGCCTGGAGGCGCCCGCCTTCAAACGGGAGGCGAAAAATCAACGGCGTGTTGAAGACGCGCCTAGAAAGAGGGAACACAAGCCGAGAGATTGAATGTGATGAACGATATTTGCGGTAGAACGTCTGGCGCCTCTTCAAGGCGCGCGGTTCGTATCCGTGGTTTCCAGACGTTGCACATCTGGCTACCCTCTTGGAGGCGTCTGCCGACGCCGCTCTGCTGGTCCATCGTTTCAAAACGCCAAATTCCCCGAGCGTGTGTTTTTCTTTGGAGGTGAGCATGGCAAAGTGCGCGTCTGCGAACTCGCCCGGCATAGCGACGGGAGTTACGATCGGTTGATCGATCGAGGAGTGCGCCGCGACGCCTACAGAGACTTTCACGAGTGGAGGGCGTGAGGCGATTGGTTTCGATTGGAGGGCAGAGTCTTCAGTTCGACACCGAGGGTATGGCAGTACGGGCTTTGCGCGGTTTGAAAAGCCTGTAAGGGGGGACGTAGTGCTTCCACCAGTCGTTTCGTGCATGCGTTTTCCCCTGAGGCCAGAGGCGATGAGCTGTTGCGCCCGTAAAGAGTGAGCCGCTCTCGGCTGCGCCTCAGAAACGAATGCCCAAGCCGAAAGAGACCTGAAGATTGTGGCCCGTGAAGCGCTCGGATCGAATCGGTCCCGCCGCTGTTAAGCTCGTTCGAGTTCCGAATCGAACGAGCATGTCGCCCACTTCGAAGCGGACAACCAGGCGATTCCTCTGCGGGGGATAAATCTCGACGACGCCACCCACGTCGCGGTGAAATTCGCTTGATCCAGCCGCGCGACCGTCGCCGCAGATCCATCCGAGCTGGCGAGGAAATCTCTGTCGAAGTTAAGGAGTCCTATCCTGGCCTTCGTAAAGAGCCCGAACCTCCTGAAGCGCTGCCCCACCTTCGCTCCCCACAACCATTGACTCTTCCAGCCATCAGCGATCTCCGAATTTCGGAAAAAGGAGTTCACGACCATCTCAAGGGTGACATGATCGTTCAGATCGTATCCGATTCGAACTCCGATTCCCGGAAGAGCTTTTCTCGGTTGATCCTTAAAACTCCGCAGGTGGAGGATGGGTGGGGTTTGTACTCCCACCTCGAATCGAGATTGGGCATAGGCCTTGTCCGATTCGAGGGAGAGCGCGATCAACATACCGGCGCAGATGAACGTTCCGGCAAGCTTCATGCAACCTGAGCCTCCAAAACACAACTATCGAGTCGTTTTTGAATCGGACCGAATATATCCTTGACGATGGCGAAGCTCTACGTCCTTGTATTTCTTCTTCGCCGTCGGAGAGAGCTCGACCTTAATTCTGTGGAATTTCCCCTCTTGAGCCCTGTTTGTTGGCGCATACCTAAGGACATATTGCGCCTGTAGAACCTCAATGAGGTGAACAAGCTGGTCTGCTCTGACCGGTTTCCCCGGCGTTGCGCGGGTCATATGCCCGCCCGTGATCTCCACCAGCTTATCCACTTTCGCCTCATTGCGGACGATGAGCCCCCAGAGAAACCTCATCTTTGGGTCACCGATGAGAACTCCACACACGACAATATCGCTCTTGTAGAGTGCATCAAGGAGCTTCCGCTCCAGTTCTTCTCTCTCCAGTCGTCTTTTTCTGGCGACCTCAGGTTCGCCCCTGAATGGGCGCGGGGGGAGTGACTCGCCGACGTTGTACGTGAACACAACGAGGGCTCGACGCCGCTTCGGCTCGGTTGCTTCAACCATGTAGCGGACGGCCTCAAAGATGGCTGTATAGAGCAAGCTGCCGATGTACAATTCGGGCTTTGTAGGATCCTCTTCCTCTTCCAACTGCTGGAATTTCTGATAAATTCGGTTCTTCTCCTTCGTGAATTCCTGAAGAAGGCGAGGTTCTCCGTTGAACTGCATCAGCCCGATTTCATCTTCTGGTCCCAGCCGTTCCAGGATTCTCTGAACGCCTTGGGAAATCTCGTGGTAATGCCAGACTTCAGGTCGGGAGAACGTTTCGATGAGCAACAAGACCGACAGGGGAAAATCTTCGCGACCGAAGAAGGAAACTTGCTGAGGGACTCCATCCTCGAAAACAACGAAATCTTCCTTCCTTAACTCAACTTCGGCAGGGCGACCTGTCTTCTTATTCACGACCTGAACAGGAACTACAACCAGTTCAGCCCTCAACTGCACCCCTATGTCTTCTCTCTGGGTTTGTCCCTCGCTGAGGGCTCGCGATGAAGTCTCTGCCAGCAACAAGAACATGAGCAATAAACTGAGGTAGGAGCTCTTTTTTATCATTGCCGACACCCTCCACGCCGAGGCACTCAGGCGACGGAAAATCTTAGTCCGCAAGAGGGCAGTCGGCAGGCCTTTCGTCGGCTTATTGACTGTTGACTTGCCGACCGCCCCTACCTTCATTTCTTCTTGGGGCTGAACCGTTCAAATAATCTGGCAAAATACATAGAGAGTCGCGCACGAGAGCCAGCAAAGCGCATCAATCGGCTGTCCGTGTCCCCCACAATTTAACGCGTTCATGCAATCTTGATAAATAATGATGCACGGTGGTGGAGGGAAGGTGACTTAGAGCTGAAGCTGAGTGAGAGCCGAGCTAAGTTCGCCCTCTGACTTAGATTGACGCAATGCACACCCGCGCCCATGTCCCGACCGATCATGGTGTCGCGCGATGGTGATGGAGCAAGGAGTACCGCAGTAGATCGCAGCACGACTAAAGCAGGATGTTGCTTTATCTCCTCGGAAGAGGCCGAGGTTGTGAGCGAACGGATTGTGGTTACAAGAGTAAAGACGGCAGAGTTTTTGACTTGCTCAACGAAAGGCCGGTAACGTGAGCTTATGCACAAGTAAGACGGCAGTGCAATCTGGCTGAATTTCATGACAAGCACCTGAATAAGTACACCATAACCTGAAGGCTCAATAAAACGATGACATAGGCCAAAACGATCAACGGGAACGATGAATGTGCCACCTCTTTGAGCCACCGTTCTTCCTTTATGTCGCTCTCCTTCAAGAGGCGCCTCACACGTCTATGCTGCATATAAGCCCCGAGCCATACCCCTACTATCAAGACGATCAGCGTCGCAAACTGCACTTGCATGAGCGGCGTGAGGAGAGCACGAAATCTTACGAAAATATCTAGAGCCAGTGCGAAGGTAGCCGCAAAAAGCAGTGTGGTAAGCACAGACACATAAGATCGAAAGAAAGGGCGAAGATAGTACGCCTCGAATTTTCGATCACTCCATGCTTCCAACCGTTTTAGGTATCCCATAGATCAAAATGATACAGGGATTAACCCTACTACGCAATCGGCGATCTCTAGTGCAAAGTCAAGACCCACGTCGTTCAAGAGCGTTCCTCACGACGGAGAAGATATCTGATCACGCTTTAACGACCCGTCCATAGACTCTCCCCTCTCAAATCTCTCATCGTCAACACATCTGATCGTAGAGATACTCGCCGATTGCGATGAAGAGGACAAGTTCCGCAGCGATGACGGCAGCGGGAAGAAAGAACAGTGCAGCGACCCCATAAGCTGCAGCCATGATGGCCATTATGTTGAGAGCCTCCCGAAGTGCAAAGCAAGGGTCGCCTAATCTGCAATAAGGATCATACCAAGGAGGACAGTCTACACCACATACGCAAATACACGTGTCACCAGGTTCTGGAGGGCAATCTTGTGGTTCTATACCCACTTTAATCGTTCTCGGCCCCTCAAGCCTCACGGCCACCAAATTCAAAGCACCAAGCGCTCTTCTGACGAAGTGATTAATGCCGAATATTTCGACATCAGAAAGCACTCGAGCTTTCCTTTCGTATGGCACAGTCAAGATTTGTCGTAATTGTTCTAGCGGCACCGAGACTCTAAACGCCACCAATCGATCCTGGATCACACGGAGATGCTCTTCCTGCGGCACGAAGTCCAAGATCTCCTGGCGGCACTCGCGCATCTGTTGTTCAAGTACTCGGGTCAACCGAATCTCATTGAGGTGCGTGAACAATAACCTCATACTCGCAATTACCGATTTAACTTCATTGGCTATAGCCGACCCACGGGACTGTATCGAATTGTAAACCCAGCCAAGTTCCCGACCGACATGATCCAAGACAGCGTTGCTTAGACGTCTATCATCCCATCCACGTAAACGTGATGAACAAGTATGCTGGCTAGTGACGGTGGTCGGGAGACCACCAAAGCTGCTGATGACGATGGGAATACTTCCAGCGATCGTCGTTTCTAAAAAATGCCTTCTCGTCACTGCTACCATAACGTCCTCCTTGTTTAGTTTGAACTCTCATGGTCTCTTTTGTTGCAACTCTTGTGCCGTTCTTCTCATTTAATGTATCGCCTTAAGGAAGCCGGAATAACTCGGAGTCGAACGAGCACATTCCCTGAACGATCCTTCTTCTCGAGAATCTTTGGTTCAATACCCGATTGCAAGGGCTTACCTGTAGGAGCCAAGAGTTCTGCCTGAACAGACCCAGACGGGGGAATGGGCGTCATCACGCTGGCCAAGACCAGTCCAATTGCCATCCCGTTGCTTGTTGTTCATAGGCTGACCTCCTTACCTTGGTATTTCCAACGGCTTCCAGTATATTGTCTGTCTGTCAAGTCCTTTTCGTGAGTTTAAACCTAGCTCCCTTTAGCGCGTACGCCGGTCGAACATCTTCGGGGAATCTGCCGTGTGAGGAGGGGAGAGTGAGTCAAAGCGCGGGCATAAGATTGCTGGGAGCGCCCTGTGCTGCAGAGAGAAGGGCAATTAAAGCCGGAGAGTGGTTGCACGCCCAGTAGGGTAAGGCGTTTGGAGAAATGGGGAGCGCGATCGCTGGCACGCATGGTTGCATATTCGCGGTCCCATCGCGAGCTTGCGGAAACATGGGGAACCGCTGCCGTCGGGGTACGAGCTCGCAGAATTTGAGGCGATTGACCCGGAGGGAGGAAGCCTTTATGCTCAGCAATGCGAAGACGATGGAGGTATCTCGGGAGACGAGGCCGATGAAGGCGCTGACATTCGTCGGAGTGGGGGATTATAAAACGACTCGGTACGTTCACGGGGAAGCCATCGTCGAGTCGAATCTCTTTCCCGTTGCCGTCTACGAGTTCTTTCAACCGGATCAGATGATCGTCTTCGTCACCAGGCAGTCGCGGGAGCGATACTGGGACGAGTTGTGCCAGAAGCTCGCCGGGAAGGTTCAGCCCGAAGCGGTAGAGATTCCCTGGGGCAGGACGCCTGCCGAGCTCTGGACGATCTTCGATCGGGTCGTCGAAAGCGTCGGCGAAGGCGAGGAGGTGCTTTTTGACATCACGCACGGATTTCGCTCGCTGCCGTTCGTAAGCTTCACCCAAACCGCCCACGCCGACAGCGCGACCAACGGTGAAACGGGGAGACAAGATCGAAGCCGAGGTCATCAGTAACGAGGGAGGGAAAGTGACCGTTCGCTTGCTGGGTGGACTGGATCAGGAGGTCACGTTCCAGCAGGCGTATTATCCTCACGGTCCGGGCGCGCGGGTGAAGGTGAAAGTGATGGCCGTGACCTCTGACGGCAGGGTGACGAAAGTCGGTCCGGCATGAAGACACTGAGCCTTTTCGCCGATTCAGGGAGCGGTTTCGTGAAGGGAGCGATCTGGAAACGGGTCGAGCGTGAGCAGCCGGCCTGAGCAACTCAATGTGGGGCATCGTCGGGGGAAGGGCTCGGGGCGAACGCCGAAGCTGCCGCATTTTGCATGCCCTCGCTCTTGTTGGATAATCAGAGCGTGAGGGCTACGGTTCAAAACAAATGGCTTATGTGTGTGGAGGCTTTGGCCATTCTGAATGAGCCGAAAGAGGGCGGAAGAAGATCCTTCGTGGCTGTGCGGACCAAGCGGTCTATGCCGTGCGCGATCCTCGTTGTAACCTGAAGGCGATGGGGTGCTGGATCGGTTCGGAGAATGAAAAAGGAGGTGATGCCAATGGCTCGATTTCTCGTTTACATAGAACCCGCTGAGGAAGGTGGTTACATCGTTTCCGCGCCCGCACTCCCCGGTTGCGTGACGCAGGGGGAGACGCGGGAGGAAGCGCTCGCGATGATTCGGGATGCGATTCGTGGCTACATCGCCAGCCTGCACAAACACGGGGAACCACTGCCGTCGGGATATGAAGCCGCAGAGTTTGAGGTTGTCGAAGTCGAGGTGGAAACTCCCTCATGAGTCGTCTTTCACCGCTCAAGCCGGATGAGGTTATTCGAAAACTCGAGAAGGCGGGGTTCCGCATTGACCATGTCACTGGAAGCCATTATATCCTGCGTCATGCCGATGGACGGCGCGTGGTTGTTCCCTATCATGCTGGACGCGACGTCAAACGCGGCGTATTGCGGGCGATCATCCGACAGGCAGGATTAACGGTCGAGGAGTTTCTCAAGCTTTAGACTTTTATCAGGGATACCGCGCGAGTTGGTCAAACGCAGGACGGCAGGGAGTGCTCCCCGCCACATGCGGGCTGGAGCGAGGACGCAGAAGATACTCAGGAGGTAAGGCCGATGAAGGCGCTGACATTCGTCGGAGTGGGGGATTATAAAACGACTCGGTACGTTCACGGGGAAGCCGTCGTCGAGTCGAATCTCTTTCCCGTTGCCGTCTACGAGTTCTTTCAACCGGATCGGATGATCGTCTTCGTCACCAGGGAGTCGCGGGAGCGATACTGGGACGAGTTGTGCCGGAAGCTCGCCGGGAAGATTCAGCCCGAAGCGGTAGAGATTCCCTGGGGCAAGACGCCCGACGAACTGTGGACGATCTTCGATCGCGTCGTCGAAAGTGTGGACGAAGGCGAGGAGGTGCTTTTTGACATCACGCACGGATTTCGCTCGCTGCCGTTCGTCGTATTCCTGGCCGTCGCTTATCTTCGCGTGGTCAAAGCCGTTCGCGTGCGCGGCATCGTCTACGGCGCGTTCGACGCGCGCGACGACGAAGGCCGTGCGCCGGTGTTCGATCTCTCGCCGTTTTTGAGTCTGCTCGATTGGCTGGCGGCGGTTCACCTGTTCCGTCGAAGCGGATCGGCGTCTGATCTCTCCCGATTGCTCCGGGAGATTCAAGCGCAGGTCTGGCGCGAGCGTCCGGCTGAGCCGTCGCCGACCACGACCCGGAAGCCGACCGAGCTTCAGAAGATGGGCGAGCGCGTGCACGAGCTTTCGCAGGCGCTTCTGCTCATCCGCCCGCTGGAGGTGATGGAGAAGGCTCAGCAGATGGCCGAGCAATTCAGCGAAACGGCGTTGAGCGAAGCCGCCGAGTGGGCCAGACCGTTCGCGCTCGTTGCGCCCGCTCTCCGGCAGGAACTCACGCAGTTCGCCGCGCCGCCGAGCGTGGAGAATCTCGGTGTTCAATGTCGCATGATCGCGTGGTATGTCGAGCGGGGCCTTGCCGTTCAGGCGCTCACGCTCGCGCGCGAGCTGCTGGTGACGCACGCCTGCCAGCTCCTTGGTCTCGACAATCCGCTTCGGCGAGAGGCGCGCGAGCGAGCCGAACGCGCGCTCAATTACCTTGTCTGGAGCAAACAGCCGGAGGAGAGAAGACGTTCCGATCCGTGGACCGGTCCTGAGCCGGATGCGGCGGATGTGGAGACATTCCGCGCGCATGATCGGGCGGATGCGCTCATCGCGCTCTGGAGCACGATCCGCGAGGCGCGAAACGATGTGGATCACGCCGGGATGAACGAGCAGCCGTCGAAAGCCAGCGCGTTGGCCGAGCGCGTGAAACGGATGGCCGCTCAACTCGACGAGGTTTTCGGAAGCGAACACGCGATGACGGTCGAACCCGATGTCGTGACGATTGACCTCAGCACGTTTTATAGTGGCAGCGCCAAGCTCGCGGATTTGCCCGACTACGAGCGGCGGGCGCGGGAAGTAGCGGGCGAAGGCAAGGTCGTCATTCTCACCGGTCAGGCCCCGATCTGGATGTATCTCAGGATCGCGCACGCGCTGCACGGCAAGGCGCGTCGGCTCATTTACTCCTCGCCGGTCACTGGAGAAGTCGTCATCTTCGATCACGATCCGTTCTGAAGCGGGCGAAGATGGCGAAAGCGTGATCCTTTGAAGCCGAGTGATGCGGAAAATGATGGCGCGTTGAAGATGCGCCACAGGCGCAATGTCGTGGGAACGAATGCGGAGGATGATTGGTGCGGGGCTTGCGCGGGGGACGTGGGAGCTTTCCCGAAGACGGCTCGGACAGGGAACGTCCGGCCAGCGCGGTTCAACGGCGCGGAGGCTGCACACCGGGAGACGATCGCTTCGCTCTTCCCTTTCGCTCCGATGAATGGAAAAATTGCGGAGCGCAGCGGGCCCCCTGTAGGGCCCGTGCGAGACCAGAGAAGGAGGAGGGTGCGATGGTGAACGGGCGATTCCGAAAAAGTGCGGTCACGGTCTTTTTCCTCATTCTTGCTTCAGCTCTGGCCGTTCCCGCTCAGCAGAAGGTTCTCACGCCGGAGATGATCCTGAGCATTCGGTTCATCACCGATGTGCAACTTGCGCCCGATGGCCGGCAGATCGCGTTTCAGGTCATGCGGGCCCGGCGCGAGGACGAAGGTCCCGGCGCGGCGCTCGGCGAAATCTGGCTGATGTCCACGACGGGCGGCGAGCCGCGCCGTTTCACCTACAACGACAGGAGCGATCGCGCTCCGCAGTGGTCGCCCGATGGGCGATGGATCGCTTTCCTCTCGCAGCGGTGGGCGTCGCCGCATGTGCAGATTTATCTCATCCCCGCCGATGGAGGCGAGGCGCGTCCGCTTACAAAAGCTGAGAATTCCGTCCAGGCGTTTCGCTGGTCGCCCGACGGCCGACGCATCGCGTACACGGTCACCGATCCGAAGACGAAGGAGGAGCAGCAGGCCGAGCGCGAAGGCCGCGACTGGATCGTCGCCGACCGCAATTACAAACACACGCGCCTCTATGTGGTGGACGTTCAAACGGGCGAAAGCCGTCTGGTCACGCAGAGCGACATCACCGTGCACGATTTCGATTGGTCGCCCGATGGACGGGAGTTCATCCTGGCGGCTGCGGACACGCCGCTTGTGGACGATTCCTTCATGCGGGTGAAGCTCATGCGGGTTTCGGCCGAAGGCGGCGAGCCGCGCCTGTTTGTCCGAACCGAAGGCAAGCTCACGCATCCACGATGGTCGCCCGATGGACGATGGATCGCGTGGCTGGGGGCGACCTCGATGGACGATCCCTACGCCGGGAGCGTGTTCGTCGTGTCGTCAGCAGGCGGCACGCCGGAGAATCTGCTCGCTGGTTATGAGGGGACGGCCGTCTGGCTCGGATGGCTGCCTGGCGCGCCGAGCACGATCGTCACGACGAGCATCGAGCGTCAGTCCAACGCCATGTACGCGATCGCGCTGCCCGAGCGTCGGCGCGAGCGGCTGCTCGATCAACCGATCATCTATGGTTCGGCGCCGAGCTTCAGCCGCGATGGGCAACAGATGGCGATGGCGGCCAATACGCCCGAGCATCCGAACGAGATCTTCTTCGGCCCGACCCGAGGTCGGTCGCTCGCGCGTCTGACCCGATTCAATCCGCAGTTAGCCGATGTGCGCCTGGGCGAGCAGGAGATCGTGCGGTGGAAGAGCACCGACGGGTGGGAGATCGAAGGGATCGTCGTCAAACCCGTCGGCTATCAACCGGGCCGTCGGTATCCGCTCGTGGTGCAACCGCACGGGGGTCCCGAAGCGGCTGATCTCAACGGCTGGCTCGGCACCTACTCCCGCTGGGGTCAGATGCTCGCCGGACGCGGCTTCGTCGTCTTCTATCCCAACTATCGCGGGAGCATCGGGCGCGGCGTCGCTTTCAGCAAGGCCGATCAGCGCGATCTCATGGGCCGCGAGTTCGAGGACATCGTGAGCGGCATTGATCATCTCGTTCGGATCGGGCTTGTGGATGCCGAGCGCGTCGGCATCGGCGGGGGCAGCTACGGCGGTTATACATCGGCTTGGGCGGCGACCTATGCGAGCCATCGGTTCAAAGCGGCCGTCGTCTGGATGGGGATCACCAACTGGTACAGCATGACGGGCACGTCGGACATCTTCTGGGAGAATTCGACGGTTCACTGGAACGCCATCATGTACGAGAACTTCGCCCTCTACTGGGAGCGCTCACCGATCGCCCATATCGCCCGAGCGCAAACGCCCGTGCTGCTGATTCACGGTGCGGCCGATCAACGCGTGCCCATCGGGCAATCGCAGGAACTCTACACGGCGCTCAAGTGGAAGGGGGTGCCCGTGGAGTTCGTCACCTATCCCCGCGAAGGCCATGGCGTGGCCGAGCGCGCGCATCAACTCGACTTCATGACGCGCGTCATCGCCTGGTTCGAGAAGTATTTGATGCGGTGATCCCGACCGTCGGCGGCGCCCAAGCGGTCACGGCACGAGGTTCGATCTCTCGAAAGCTGATGTCGGAAAGCTTGCCGACAACCTTACCGGTGATGTCCGAGCGCCGGAACGCGTGATATGCTGAGGGCCGATGCGAGACGCAGGAGCGAGCGTCATGAACCGGGAAGACGCGATCATTCTCGGAGGCGGCTATGGCAAGCAAGCGAAAATCCGCCGAACGATCTGTCCGCCATGTCTTCGTCGCGGTGCTCGGGCAGACGCCGCAGATCGTCACCGAGACGCTCTACGCGCTCATGGTCGAGCGGCGCATCCCCATCTCCGAAGTCTTCGTCATCACCACGAGCGCGGGAGCCGAACGGGCGCGACGCGATCTGCTCGATCCGCGCGAGGGCCAGTTCTTCGCCTTCTGCCGCGAATACGGTTTCGATCCGGCGACGATCGCCTTCGACAAGGACCACATCCTGACGCTCACCAGGACGCCGACGGCGAAATCGGGCCGGCGAGGATCGAGCCGACGTGCGGCCGTGGAGCTGGAGGACATTCGCACCGCGGAGGACAATCGCTCTCTGGCCGAGCAACTGTTGGGCATCGTCCGGCGATTGACCGAAGACCCTCAGGTCGTGCTGCACGGCTCGATCGCCGGCGGTCGCAAGACGATGTCGGCTTATATGCTGCTGGCCTTCACGCTCTACGGGCGCGAATGGGATCGGCTCTATCATGTGCTCGTGCCGCCGCCGTTCGAGAACAACCCGCAATTCTTTTTCCCGCCGCGACGGGAGCGGGTGATCGGGATCGGCGTGGGACAGGTCGCCTCCACGCGCGACGCTCGCATTGATCTGGCCGAGATCCCGTTCGTGCGGCTGCGCCCGTGGCTGCTCAAGGAGAAGAAGCTCCAGAGGACCGTCGAGGAGCAGATTCGCGCCGTGCAGCGCGAGTTGAACCGGCGAGCGGCCGAATGGGAATCGCTCGTCATTGATTATCGGCTGAGGCAAGCACGATGGGGCGATCGGGTGCTGCCCATAAGTGGCGCGAAGCTCGCGCTGCTGGCTTACTTCGCCGAGCGTCGGGCCGAGCATCCGAAGCACGCGGGCGGACGAAAAGACCTCGCGACCTGTCCGCACTGCTTTCAGGGTTACTGGTTCGACCCTGTGACCGGAGGATTCGATCACTCCCGCTATCAGGAGCTCTGCCGCATCTTCGTCTCGCATACCGAGACGCTCAAAACCGAGCGTGAGTACGATCTCTTTTTGAGCTACCGATCCAAGCTCAATCGGGCGCTCGAGCGCGAGGGATTCCCGGCGGACTTGCGCATCGTCAACATCAGCGGCCCGGGGCGGCGAGGCGCGCGCTACGGCATTCGGCTCGATCCGCGCCGGATTCGACTAGAAGGCCGCGAGGCCGCCCGCTGCGATTAAAGCACTTCGAGCGCGCTCGTGATGAGGCGTTTGGCGCTCACCCGCTGTCGGCGCAACCATCCGGCGATTGCGGTCGCACGTTGATCCGGCGACCGATAGCGTGCGTTGCTATCGGCTCTGTCAAGCGTGCCTGGACGAGATCATCATCGAAGGCTGAGGCGATGTCACGTGCGATGAGGATGTCTATATTTGGTGATCCTCGGCTGAAGGGCGGGAAAAATTGTCGGAAACCAGGACTCGCTTCAAAGCGGATTGCGACAGTTGGTGCTGATCTAAATGCGCACGGCTTCTTCCCAATGAGAGGCGTGGCCATCTCGGAGCACGAGGATGCCCCGGTGGCGGGCGACTTCCTTGGCCTCTGCGGTGATCTGCTCTCCGGCCACGACAGGGATTACCGGATACCCGGCCCGACGCAAGATCATGGCTCGCCGCTCCGCTCGCTCGACATCTCCAATATCTATGACGGACGAGATTTCTACGGCGAGCCAGAGTTCGGGAAGCTCTGGAAGCTCTCGAGGTTGTCCTCGAACGAGCAGGTCTAGGTGCAGGAGGTCAAAGAATTCGCCCTCCGATATGTGGGCGCGCAATGATTCTTCCAACTCGTAAGGATGCATCACGCGCAATCGCCGCACCAAGCGGCCGAAGTAAGCCGCGGCTTTCTCACGATAGGCCTGCTCCAGTATACGTCCCTTCACCTCGCCAACGGTGATGGCGAGGCGTTGATGGCTCTCGGCAAGAGCGCGTAGTGCTTCATTGGTCAAGCGCTGCGCTTCGATAAGCTTGGCCATCTCCTCTTCGAAGTGGTTGGCCCGCTCTTCGAGCCGACCGACGCGTTCCTCAGTTCGACGCTGGGCTTCGGCCAATTCCCGAACGAGTTGCGGCAGCGACAACAATTCATCCGTCAGCAACAGCCGTCGCAGCTCCGCTCGCCACTCCGATCGTTCTTCGAGTAACCGCACCAGATCCAGGAAATCGCGTGCCTCGAAGGCCATTTCGCCCCCCTCATGTTCGCTCGAGCGAGGTGCTCAGTATACAGAATGTCTCGTATCCGCTTCAAGGACCTCTCTCCGGCGCTGAGATCGAACATTGAAGCGCCCTTCTGGGGACGATGTCTGATCCGGAGGCGCGCTCTGCGCGAGGCCTCGCAGATCGAGGGGAGGTCCTTGATCGAGGGGAGAGGACGCGGTTATGATTGGCGAGGTATGCACGTTGTGGAAGCGATCAAGGTGGCGTTGGATGCCATCTGGGCGCATAAGCTGCGGAGTTTCCTGACGCTTTTGGGGATCATCATCGGCGTGATGACGGTCATCCTGGTCGTGATGGGGGTCGAGGGGTTCAACGCGTACTTCAACGATCGGATCGCCGATTTGGGGGCCAATGCGTTCGCCGTGCGCAAGTTCGGGTTTGTCACGAGCTGGGAGGACTTCATCAAGCAGAACAAGCGGAACAAGGACATCACCTTCGATGACCTGCGCGCCATTTTGGAGAATCCGCGGCGGCGATATGTGCGGGATGCGGCGGCGGAGGTCGCGACCGTGGGGCAGGTCAAATACGGCGCGCAGACGTTGCAGGACGTGCGCATCCAGGGCGTGTCGTTCAACATGGGGGAGATTGATCGGTTGGAGATCGCCGAGGGGCGATACATCACTCGCGAGGAGGAGGAACGCAGTCGCGCCGTCTGCATCGTCGGAGCGGACATCGTCAAGGAATTCTTCCCTGGGGTGGATCCGTTGGGGCGGGAGATTCGGATCGGCGGACTCCCGTTTCGCATCATCGGCGTGGCCGAGGAGCAAGGGACGATCTTCGGGCAGCCGCAGGATAATTTCGTCATCATCCCGATCTCGACGTTTCGCAAGGTCTTCAGCACGCGCCGCTCGATCGGGATTCGCGTGGCGGCCATCAGCGCCGATGACATCAATCGCGCCGTGGACGAAGTGCGCATGGTCCTGCGGGCGCGCCGCCATCTGAAGTACGATGAGGAGGACAACTTCGGCATCATCACGGCCGAGGCGATCAACAGCTTCCGCGAGAAGATGCTCGGCACGATCCAAATGGCGACGATCGGCCTGGCTTCGATCGCGCTCGTCGTCGGGGGGATCGTCATCATGAACATCATGCTTGTGTCGGTGACCGAGCGCACGCGGGAGATCGGGATTCGGAAATCGGTGGGGGCGCGCCAGCGGGACATCCTGCTGCAATTCCTGTCGGAATCGGTCACGTTGGCCCTGATTGGCGGTGCGATCGGGATTCTGCTCGCGTATGGGCTAGGGCGATTGGCGGCGGCGATCTTCGAGATCCGGATGGAGCTGCCGGTGGATTGGACGCTGCTGGCGGTGGCGATTGCGGGCACCGTCGGGTTGATCTCGGGGGTCTATCCGGCCTATAAAGCCGCGCGCTTAGATCCGGTCGAAGCGCTAAGGGCGGAATGACGCGATACGAGCTACAGGAGAGCTTCAAGATGGCCATCGCGACGGTGCGCGCGCATAAGCTGCGCTCGTCGCTGACGATCCTCGGTGTGGTCATCGGCATCACGACGGTGATGGTGATCGCGTCGTTCATCGCGGGCATTCGGATGCAGTTCGAAGAATTGATCGACAGCTTCGGCACGCGCACGCTCTTCATCTTCCGCTTCGAACCGGGGATTCGATTGGGGCGGGTGAGCCCAGAGGAGCGACAGCGGCCTCCTCTCACGTACGAAGATGCCCTCGCCATCGCCGAGCACTGTCCGTCGGTCGAGATCGCTGTGCCCTTGATCTGGCCGCCGCCGATGAATCGGCCCCCAGTGCGCTATCGGGATCAAGAGCTCTACACGGTTGAGATCAACGGGACGTTGCCGCAACTGGAGCGGATCGCCACGATTCACATCGCGCAGGGACGCTTCTTCACCGATTGGGAGAACACCCATCGGCAGCCGGTAGCTGTGATCGGGTCGGCCATCGCCGACAAATTCTTCCCGAACATGAATCCCATCGGGAAGACGATCCAGATCGGGGGCAAGGAATTCACCGTTATCGGCGTGCTGGAGAAGCGGGAGAATATCTTCACCAGCAGCGATTCGGGAGAGAACAGTCGCATCTACGTCCCCTACGAGACGCTGAAGAAGATGTACCCGCAGCTGGAGGACCATCTCATCATGGCGCAAGCAGCTCCGGGACGGATGGAGCAAGCTATTGATGAGATCACCGAGCTGTTACGGCGGCGGCGCAACGTCCCCTATGATCAGCCCAACAACTTCGGCATCTCCACGCCCGACGTCATTCGCCGACAGTTCGATCAGATCACCTTCGCCATCGTCGTCCTGATGTTCGCCATTTCGAGCGTGGGGTTGTTGGTCGGGGGCATCGGCGTCATGAACATCATGCTCGTGTCGGTGACCGAGCGCACGCGAGAGATCGGGATTCGCAAGGCCATCGGCGCGCGTCGTCGCGACATCGCATGGCAATTCTTGATCGAAGCGATGGTGTTGACGGGGATCGGCGGCGTTCTAGGGATCTTGGTCGGATGGGGGGTGAGCGAGGTCGTGCGCGCGTTCCTGCCGACGACCATGCCGCTCTGGGCGCCGGTGGCCGGCGTCACGGTCTCCATTGGGGTCGGTCTCTTCTTCGGCCTCTGGCCTGCGATGAAAGCCGCGCGCCTGGACCCGGTCGAGGCCCTGCGGTACGAATAGAGTCGCCATCCTCTTTGAGGCGCGTCCTAGTTTCCAGCCCCCCCTCGCTCCATGAGCGTGAAGGTGGCGACGGGTTCGATCGTACGTTGCGCGACGCGATCGGTGATGCGCACCTTCAACGTGTAGGTTCCGGCTGCGAGCGTCTCCGTGGAGAGCGTGCGCGCGAGCACGATCTGTTGCGTGGTGAAACGCGTGAGGCCATTCTGTCCGTCCTCCTTGAAGCGCATCACTTCGCGCCCTTCGCGCAGCAGGATGTACTCAACGTCCACAGCCGGTCGCAACGTCGTCTGGTCCACGCCGGGGTTATAGATTTGCAGATAGACGCCGACGGGATCGCCGCGCCGGAAGATCGTATTCACGTTCGGTCGGACCTTCAAGTTGCCGAGGACGAAGGGCCCGGCGGCCACGCGCCCGTGCAGCGGTTCGATGCGCTCGGCCAGGATGAGTGAGCTCGTTGAGAGCTGCCCCTCGGCGTATTTCGGAACTTGAATGCCGTGATGCACGACGCCCGTGCGACCGCTATTGACGTCTCGGATGACGAGGTCAATGACGTAATGGCCGGGCGGCAGCGTGACTTGCCGCTGATAGATGGATTTCTGCTTCACCCCCTGATCGAACACGTCGTCCGTATAGCGCTGCGTGACGACATCCTCGAAGATCTGCGGACGACGGCCCGTCACCGGACGAATGCGTCCGTGGATGTTGACGGTGGCGACGTTATATCCCCCCTCGTTTTTGAAGCTCAGGTCCTGGTTTTCCATGAGGACGGTGATGAGCGTGAGGATGGAGCTGTCGGTGATGCGCACGAAATCCACGCGCATCTGGAAGGGGAGGACGTCGAACTCGACTTCGAGCTTGGCGTCCGCCAACGTCGCCAGGTCGTTGAACTTGACCCGAGGCGGGCGTTGCAGGTTCGCCAACAATTGCAATCGCTCGAACGGCTGATCCTGCACTCGCTGATGCATGAGCGGATAGCGCTCGCGATTCCCGGGTGAGAAGAAGGGGCGATCGGCCTTGGAGGCAAGCCCGAGTTGTTCGGCCAAGGTCAATCCAGCGCCGGGAACGAAGAGCAAGGCGTCTTTCTCATCCGGGCTCCGCGCGATGCGATATTCGCCCGTCATGGTGGGGTCCACGAATTCGATCTCGATGCCGCTGCCCACGCCCTCGATGTAGCGGTAGAACCAGACCTCAAACGGGTACGTGCTCGTCGTCCCGCCGCCTTCCCAAATCGGACGATCATAGGTGCCGCCGGCCGGATGGCTCTCGATGCTGTCGGGAGGGCCGAACATGATGTAGATGCGTCCGCGATCGGTCTTCCATCCGGGGATGCCCGAGGTGAATCGCTCGTTGGCGTACGCGATGCGCCGATAATGTTCTTCGCGATACTCGTTCTCCTCGGTGTCGGGATTAGGGTCGCGTCGGAGCCAGAATTGCTCGATGAACTGTTCGCGCTCCTCGTCGGTCTCCAGCTTCAGGAAGGCCGCTCGCTCCTCCTCGGTGATGATCCAGCGCACGTCTTCCTCGAGCCACTTCTTGTAGACCTCGCTCAACTCCGTCTTCCGCTTCTTCTGCCGCTCCTTGTCCTCTTTTTTCTCCTGCTTCTTGTTCTGCGGGTGGGGCATCGCGCCAACGGGAGGGTTCGCCACGCTGCCAAGCGGCGCGAAAGCGAGCACACATGCCAGTGCGCTCAGCTGAAGAGCCTTCCGTGTGCTCTGCGACAGAAGACGCAGACGTCGTGATTGGTGGGGAAGGTCGGGTCGCCGCAGACCATGTGTGCTGTTCATCGCTCGCCCTCCTGGCCGTTCTGATCCTTCGTTGCTCAAGTATAGAGGACGCCCTCGGAGTCTTTCAAGATGCCCCTCGGGCAGGCGCGCGGGCGACGAGCCACGCGATGCCGACCGAGAGGAAGTAGAGGACGATCATCGGCAGGGCGAAGACCATGAGATTGGCGATGTCGCCCGTGGGGGAGATGACGGCGGCCAGGACGAAGATGCCCAGCAACGCATAGCGCCATGGGCGCAGCAGCGTCTGCGGCGTGACCACGCCCAAGCGCGCCAGAAAGAGGGTGATCGTCGGGATCTGGAAGACGGCGCCCAGCCCGAGCATGATGACGAGGATGAGATCGAAATAATCGCTGGCGCGCAAGAGCGGACGGAAGTCGCTGCCCAGTTGCAGCAGCCAATCGGCCACGCGCGGGAAGGCGATGTAGTAGCCGAAGGCCGCGCCGAGCACGAAGAAGGCCGAGCCCATGATGAGGAAGGGGAGCACGTATCGCCGTTCGTGCCGATAGAGTCCGGGCGAGACGAACGCCCAGAGTTGATAGAGCAGAAACGGCATGGCCAGAAAGAGCGCGGCGTAGAAGGAGACGCGGATGTAGAGACTGAAAGCTTCCTGCACCGTCGTGATGATGAGCTTCTCCCCCGTTGGGTTTGCGGTCGCGCCTCGTGGATCGGGAAGTCGCGTGCCCGCGGGGATCAAACCTTGGTCGGTCATCCACGGCTCGGCCAGGACGATCCTCAGTTCATCGCCGTCCTTGTGAACGCGCGCGGGAACGGGCGTGCCGGCCGGGATGACGCGCCTTCCGATGCGCACTTCTTCCGGGAGCGAATATTGGAAGCGATCGCCTGGGTGTAATTCGTACGGCTGCGGCTCCAGGGCTGTGCGAACGCCGGCCGCTTCCGCGCGCGCGAGCGCCTGTCGCACCGGCGCTTCTAAGAATTGAAAGATCGGCTCGCGGAAGAACCAGCATCCCACCAACAAGATGAGGATGGCCAGGGCGCACCGGAGCAATCGCTGCCGCAGCTCTTCGAGGTGCTCCAGCAGCGACATCTCCGTCCCGGCCAGCTCGTCCTCGACCTTGGGCTGCAGGTCTTCGGTCTTAAGACTCACGGTCTCCCTTCGGCTCCGACGACGATCCCGAAGGAGAGGCGGGGGGAGTCCATGCGGACGCGCTCAAGCGCTTCTCCTCCATGAGGATTTCTTCCTCCCAGGATCGCTTGAACTCTTCCGAGGCGCGACGAAATTGCGCGAGGCTCTGACCGAGGGAACGACCCAGCTCGGGCAGCTTGCGCGGCCCGAAGAGGATCAGGGCGATCGCCAGGATGAAGAGCAATTCGGTCATGGATAAACCGCCGAACATCGCGCTCACTCCTTCCTGCCCCCGCTCTCTACTATGGGCCGAGCGGCGTTGTTCGTCAAGCGCGCCTTGGGGGACATGGCTTTGAGGACTTCCAGGAACTTCTGGGCCGCGTGCGAATGAACTTTGTCCCGCAGGTAGATGACGCGCAACACACGCCGATGGCGAAAGCCGTGAATGGGGACGGTCGCCAATTTCCCCTGTGCCAGTTCTTCCTGGATGCACATTCGGGGGACGAAGGCCAGTCCCAATCCCATCTTCACGAACTCCTTGATCGTCTCGATGCTCGTCAGTTCGATAGCGATGTTCAGCGGGACGCGCGCTCGACGGAACGCCTGAATGACGCGTTCGCGCGCCGGAGAGCGCACGTTGTGAGCGATGAAGGGCTCGCCGCCCAAGTCCTTCAGGGTGATGCGCTCCCGCGCCGCCAGCGGATGCTCGGGCGGCAGAATCAGCACCAACTCGTCCTCCAGGATCGGGAACGACGCCAATTCGCCATCGTTCGGGTCGAAGGAGACGATCCCGAAATCGAGATTGCGCTCTTTGATCTCGTGCGGCAGGCGTTCGGAGAAGGAGCGATAGACTTCGATCTTGATCGTGGGATAGCGTTGGCGGAACGCGAGGATGATGCGCGGCAGCACGTAGAGGCTCGTGCTCTCGTTGGCGCCGATGGTGACCCGACCGGTGTGGAGTTGGCGCAGCTCCTCGATCGTCCCGATGGCCTCGCGGCGAAGATTGAGGATCTTCTGAGCGTAGTCGAAGAGGATGCGTCCAGCCTCGGTGAGGGTGACCTCTTTCTGCGAGCGATCGAAGAGCAAGGCACCGACTTCTTCCTCCAGCTTCTTAATGGCGATGCTCAGGGCCGGTTGCGTGCGCGCCAGTTGCTCAGCGGCGCGCGAGAAACTGCGCGCGCGCGCGACGGCGACCAGCGCTTCGAGTTGCGCGAACTCCATGGCCGTCGTCCTCCCGCGTCGTCGAAGCGCCTTCATTGTAGCATAATCGCCGTTAATTGTCAGCGAAAAAGAATAAATTTTACAAACCGCCCCGAAGGTCGCTACACTACACCTTCGCCCGCGCCGAGAGGGTCGTGGGCGCGAAGGTCTTCGGGACATGGGAGGAAGGTGCGATGGCCGAACGCATCATCATCTTCGACACGACCTTGCGCGATGGGGAGCAATCGCCCGGCTGCAGCATGAACGTCGAGGAGAAGCTGCGTATGGCGCGGCAGCTGGACGCGCTGGGGGTGGACGTCATCGAGGCGGGCTTCCCCATCTCCTCGGACGAGGATTTCGAAGCCGTCAAGCGGATCGCGCAGGAGATTCGCCGTCCCGTCATCGCGGCGCTCGCCCGCGCGGTTCGGGAGGACATCGAGCGGGCGTGGGAAGCCCTCAGCTACGCCGAGCATCCGCGCATCCACACGTTCATCGCCACCTCGGATATTCACCTCCAGTACAAGCTGCGGAAGACGCGCGAGCAGGTCTTGGAGGAGGCCTGTCGGGCCGTGCGCCTGGCCAAGAGCTTCTGCGATGATGTGGAGTTCTCGGCCGAGGACGCCACGCGCACGGATCTCGATTATCTCTGTCAGGTCGTCGAAGCCGTGATCGCCGAGGGCGCGACGACGATCAACATCCCCGATACGGTTGGCTATACGATCCCGAGCGAGTTCACGACGATCATCCGCACCCTGCGCGAGCGCGTGCCCAATATTGATCGCGTCACCTTGAGCGTCCACTGTCACAACGACCTCGGGCTGGCGGTGGCGAATTCCCTGGCGGCCATTCAGGCCGGCGCGCGTCAGGTCGAGTGCACGATCAACGGCATCGGCGAGCGCGCGGGCAATGCCGCGTTGGAGGAGATCGTCATGGCGCTCAAGGTCCGACACGATCTGCTCCCCTACACGACCGGGATTCACACGGAGCAGATCTACAAGACGAGCCAATTGCTCAGCAACATCACGGGCGTCTTCGTGCAGCCGAACAAAGCGATCGTCGGCCGCAACGCCTTCGCGCACGAATCGGGCATCCATCAAGATGGCGTGCTCAAGCACAAGCTCACCTACGAGATCATGACACCGGAATCGGTCGGGATCAAACAAAGCACGCTCGTGTTGGGGAAGCATTCGGGGCGTCACGCCCTGCAGAAGAAGTTCGAGGACATGGGCTATCGGCTGAGCCGCGCCGAGCTGGATAAGGCGTACAAGCTCTTCATGAAGCTCGCTGAGCGGAAGAAAGAGGTCTACGAGGAGGACTTGCTCGCCATCTTGCAAGATGGGCTTCGGGATATTCCGGAGACGTACACCCTACGGCTCGTGCAATCGTTGGCGGGGAACCCGAAGGCGGCGACGGCGACCGTCGTCCTGGAGCGGGGCGGGCAAACCTTCATCCAATCGGCGACGGGCGATGGGCCGGTCGCGGCAGCTTATGCGGCCATTGATCAGATCACTGGGATGCGCGGGCAGCTCGTGGATTATTCCCTTCGTTCCATCGGGCGCGGGGCGGAGGCGCTTGGCGAAGTCTTCGTCCATGTCGATTTCGACGGCAAGGTCTTCACGGGGCGGGCGGCGAGCACCGATATTGTGGATGCCAGCGCGCGCGCCTATTTGCATGCGGTCAACAAGGCCCTTCATGCGCGCGAGCGGCTGGCCGCTCTTCAGGCCGAGGAGCAGGCCGCTTCTTCAGAGGAGCGTTGATCCTCACCCCCTCCTCTTGGCCTTTCGAGGGCGATCGAGTTCCTGCGGAGAGGGGCGTCCTCAATCGGAGTTCGCTCTTCGTGGGCTCGTCGTTGGCAAGAGGCGTCTTCAATTCGGGTCCGCTTCTGCGTTCACCCGAGACTGATTTTCGGACGCTCACTGCTCCGCGGGCGCATTTCGGTAGAGAAGTGGTGGTCTTCAAGGAGCTGGTTCGAAGCCGAGCGATAGAAGCTCGACTCCCTGCGCAAAAGCTGGAGGGGCGGCGTCAAACCGGAGGAGCGGCTATTGTGGGGAGAGGAGTTTTGGGTTACCCTTTGCCGCCTTTGCGGGCTCGGGTGGCCCCGCAGGGCGATGACGCGAGTTCTCTTCGATGAGGAGGTAGGATGACGAAGACGCGAGGACGGACGTTTCGTCTGGCCGTTTTGCCTGGAGATGGCATTGGGCCGGAGGTAATCGCGCAGGCCGTGAAGGTCCTTCGCGCGGTTGAGGAGATCTACGGGCATCGGTTCGAGCTGACGTATTTTCCAATTGGTGGGGTAGCGCTGCGCGAGGTGGGGGTGCCGTTTCCGCCGGAGACGCGCCAGGGGTGTCTGCAGAGCGATGCTGTGTTGCTCGGTGCTGTCGGCGCGCCGGAATTCGATGCGAATCCTCCGCCGCTCAAACCCGAGGCGGGGCTGCTCGAACTGCGGCGAAGCTTGGGGGCGTTTGCCAATCTGCGGCCAGCCGTCTTGCATGAACCATTGGTTGAGGCCTCGCCGCTTCGGCCCGAGGTCGTGCGTGGGACCGATCTGCTCATTGTGCGGGAGCTGACCGGCGGGCTGTATTTTGGCACGCCGCGGGGGATCGAGCGAGATGCCGAGGGACAAGAGGTCGCCATCAACACGCTGCGGTACAGTCGAGCGGAGATCGAGCGCGTGGCGCGCGTCGCTTTTCACGCGGCCAGGCGCCGGAGGCGCAAGGTCACGTCCGTGGATAAGGCCAACGTGTTAGAGACTTCGCAACTGTGGCGGCGCGTCGTCGCGGAAGTCGCGACCGAATTCCCCGACGTGGACGTGGAGCACATCTACGTGGACGCGTGCGCGATGTATCTGCTCTCCCATCCCCGTCGGTTCGACGTCATCCTGACGGAGAATCTGTTCGGCGACATCTTGAGCGACGAGGCGGCGATGCTCACGGGCTCCATCGGCATGCTCCCCTCGGCCTCCATCGGAGGGCGCGTCGGTCTGTACGAACCCGTGCACGGTTCGGCACCGGACATCGCCGGCAAGGGGGTGGCGAATCCCTTGGCCACGATCGCATCTGTCGCCATGATGTTCCGCTACTCGTTCGATCTGCCGGAAGAGGCGGCGGCCATCGAGCGCGCGATCGCGCTGGCGTTGGAGCGCGGCTATCGCACGGCGGACATCTATCGCGGCGAGGGGCAACTGGTCGGGACCGAAGCGATGGGGGATCACGTCGTCGCCCTTTTGCGCGACGCAGCATCTTCGGCCTGAGGCGGCCACAGACGGACGTCCCAGCAGGCGCTCACCAGCGGCGTGACTTCGGCGAAGATCGCGAGGATGGCGTCCAGGATGTCGCGCCCGTCCATAGCGCGAATCTCCTCTTCGCGGAGCGGATAGAAGAGCTGAAATCCGCACCACGCCCGAGCCGGAGCGCGGGCGATCACGCGACGGATGGTCGAGAGGCCAGTGAAATTCGCGGCCGTGAATTCGCGTCCTCCGGCCCAGCTTCCTACGAAGATGCGGAATCCATCCTGCATCACTCGCTCCGCGAGCAGGCGCTCCGCGGCTCCGCCCGACCTCAAGAGAGCGAGCAACCGATGCCAATCCCAATTCGCCTGCAGTCGGCACTCCTGGAATTCCGGCGGGGGGGTTACATACCCGCGCTCGACCTGCATCCCCGCGTGCAGCGCGCGCTGCTGGCGATCGAGCGAGACGAAGTACTTCGCGCATCCGAAGCTTGCCTTCGCCTGGCGTGCGATTTTGGGGAAGAAGCCGATCCACTGCCAATAAAGTCCACGTCCCCAACGCACGGTGGCAAATGGCGCGCCGAAGGCTGATTCCAGAGCGCATTTCAGCACGCGCGTCAGCCGTTGCTCCGGCTCCAAGCGCCCGATGCGAATCCCGCGCTCGAAGTCGAGGTATTCCCGACGAAAATCGGCCACCGGTGGGATGGAGAATCGTGGGCTCTCGCGAGGAAGATCCCGCGAGAGGACGCGTCTGGACTCTGTTCGTCGGCGTCTCATGGCCGAGCGTGCTCTTCAGGCGAGAGGCCAAGCGCGGACCACAGATCGGTAGCGCGGATGGCTTCCGGAAGCGCTTTCGCCGTCGTGAGCACGAAGCCTTCGGTTTGCGCGCGGCGCAAGTTCCCATGCGTCGCGCGCAGGATGGCGAACACATCCAGCAGGTCGCTGCCCTCGTAGTAGCCGTCTTCGAGGCTCACGAGCACGTTGGCTGGATGCTGCACGATGCTGGTGAGTCCATCCCAGAGGCGACGCAGGGCATCCGGATAGCTATGCGCGTGCGTGGCCGCGAAAAGATCGGCGTCGGCGACGAACCCCTCCTCATCCATCCGTCCTTCAGCGCGCAATCGGTCGAGGATCGGCACAAGCTGCAGCGGATCGCCCGTGAACGTGAGATAGCGATAGCGATCGCCACGCCGTTCGATGCGCGCGCGTCCGCGCGGTCCGACGACGTAGACCATACCGTGGCGATGGTACGCGACCAGATCCACACCGGGGACCACGGCCAGTACCTCAGCGACGCGCGGCTCCTGCGCCTCGGCGACATAGAAGACGGCGCAGCCGACCAGCCCATAGCGCGGTTGCACGACGCTGCGGTCGCCTTCCAATCGGCTCCCCACGCGGAAGCCATCGGCGCGCAAGGCCTCTTGCAACTCGGCGCGACGATAGCGCGCGAAGAGATTCCCGTGATCGGAGAAGAGCGTGATGTGCAGGCGTCCTTCGTGCTCCCGCAGGAGCTGCTCCAACTTCCGATCTAGGGCGGCGAGGAATCGCCGCACCAGTCCCGCGCCGCCCAAATGCGCTAGCGGATCGGTCGCGCTCACGTAGGCGATGAAGACGGGCTCGGGCGAGCGGGCGAAGCGCCCGAGCGCTTTCTGCACAGAGAGCTGCGCATCAAGCCAGGCGCTCAGCGGCGGCGCCGCATATTCGAGCGTCATCGTCACGCCCGAGGGATGATAGTCGAACAGCTCCCGAAACGTCCCTTCGATGAACGTGCGCCGACGGAAGCGGTGCCAGAAGCCGCCTCGCATCGCGTTGGCCGTCGGATCGTAATAGTAGTCCTCGTACCCCGGCGAGGGCGGAGCGCCGAGCGGCCGCAGGATCTCGATGAAGGCCGGATTGGTGAGCGTGGGGAAGGGCGCGATCAACCGCGCCGGGGGATGGAAGGACGCGAAATGCCCGCGAAGCTTCAACTCCTGGATGAGCGCGTATCCGACCCCATCGAGCGAGAGGATGAGGTGGCGGATCGAGTCCGGCGAGGAACGCCTCGTCCGATGATCGGTGTGCTGAGGGTCAAGCATCGCGAGGCCCGCCAATAGGGCGCTCAACACAGACCGACGCGACATAGCCCCGGTCTATTCCGCTAGGATGAAGTTCGCAACGACGGCGATGGCTTTGTCGAGCGCTTCGGGCAAGCGCTCCGGATGGCGTCCGCCGGCTTCAGCGAGATCAGGCCGTCCGCCGCCCCGCCCGCCAATGATCGGCGCGAGCTCACGCACGATCTTGTGGGCATCGAGCGCGGGCACCAGATCGCGAGAGACGCGGACCAGGAGCATCGCCTTCCCATCGCGTTCTTGACCGAGGACGACGACGCCGGAAGCGAGCTTCTGCAGCAACTGATCGGCGAGTTCGCGCAAGCCGGAGGGATCGAGCCCCTCGACGCGTGTGGCCAAGACCTTCACCCCGTTCACCTCGCGCGCTTCGCCGAGCACCTCGGTGACCGTGCGCGCCGCCAGTCGTCGGCGCAGGGCTTCGACCTCACGCTCCAGGCGCTTGACTTCAGCCTGCAAGCGTTCGACCTGCATCGGAAGTTCGGCCGGCGTCGTGCGCAGCCGCTCGGCCAATTCCGCGAGCCGCGCTTCATCTTCCCGGAAGCGCTCCAAGGCCGCGCGCCCACAGACGGCTTCGATCCGTCGGACGCCAGCACCGATGGATTCCTCCTTCACGATCTTGAAGAGCCCGATGTCGCCGGTTCGCGCAACGTGCGTTCCCCCGCAGAGTTCTTTGGAGAAGCCGGGGACTTCGACGACGCGCACTCGCGCGCCGTATTTCTCACCGAAGAAAGCGAGGGCCCCCGCCTGCAGCGCGCGTTCGAGGTCCATCTCGACCTTGGTGACCTCGACGTTGCGGAGGATCTGTTCGTTGACCAAGTCCTCGATGGCCGTGATCTCCTCCGGCGTCAGCGGGGCGAAGTGGGTGAAATCGAAGCGCAAGCGGTCCGGAGCCACCAGGCTCCCCGCCTGCTTGACATGCGGGCCGAGGACCTCGCGCAGCGCAGCGTGCAGAAGATGCGTCGCCGTGTGATGCGGGCGAATGCGCTCGCGCCGTTCGACGTCAATGCGCGCCCGCACGCGATCCCCCACGCGCAGTTCGCCCACCTCGATCCGCGCGACGTGGGCGTGCGTGACCACAGTCGCCGTCCCATCGCTCGCGAACGTCTTGGAGACGGTATCCACGACCACCGCCCGCGCCCCGTCGCTCTCCAGGACGCCCGTGTCCCCGACCTGTCCTCCCGATTCCGCGTAAAACGGCGTTTGATCGAGGACGACGTCCACCGTTTGACCGGCGCTTGCGCGCTCCACCGGCTGCCCGTTCTGGAAGAGGGCGAGCACGCGCGCCTCGCATTCGGTCTGCTCATAGCCGAGGAAGCGCGTCTCTATCTCGCGCGCAGTGACGACGGCCTCCATCCCGCCGAGTTTCTCTTGCATGCTCCGCTTCCATGCCGCGAGCGCGCGCTGTCGTTGCTGCTCGAGCGCTGCGTGGAATCCCTCCCAATCCACCGTATACCCGCGTTGCGCCGCGATATATTCGATCAGGTCTTCGCGCAGCCCATAAGTATCGTAGAGCACGAAGGCATCCTCTCCCGCGATCCGGCGGCTCATGGTGCGCTCCAGGATCTCGTCGAACTTTCGCAGGCCGGTGGAGAGCGTGGACGTGAAGACGTCTTCCTCGCGGCGCACGACGCGCTCGATGGTCGCGCGCGCTTCGAGCAGTTCGGGATAGGCCGGGGCCATCACCTCGACCACGGCGTCGGTCACCCGATGGAAGAAGGGCGATGGCAGGCCGAGCTTCCGCCCGTGCCAGAGCGCGCGCCGCATGATCTTGCGCAGGACGTACGCCCGTTGCTCATTGCCCGGAAAGACTCCATCGGCCACCAGAAAGGCCGTCGCCCGGGCATGGTCGGCGATGACGCGCATGGACATCCCGTCGTCGCTCTCGCTCACATAGGGGCGACCGGCCAGCTCGGCGATACGTTCCAGCAGCGGACGGATCAAATCCGTGTCGTAATTCGACCTCGCCCCCTGCAACACGGCCGCCATGCGCTCCAACCCCATGCCCGTGTCCACCGACGGCTTGGGCAACGGCGTGAGCGCCCCGCTCTCGTCCCGATCGAATTGCATGAAGACGAGGTTCCAGATCTCGATGATGTGATCGCCGGGGCCGTTGACGTACTCCGCGCGATTGAAGGTCGGGTCGTCCCCAATGAAGACATGGACCTCGCTGCACGGCCCGCAGGGACCGGTGTCGCCCATCGCCCAGAAATTCTCTTCGGCGCCGAAGCGGAGGATGCGATCGGGCGAAGCGCCCACTTTCCGCCAGAGGGCCGCCGCCTCGTCATCCTCTTCGTAGACGGTGAACCATAGGCGCTCCACGGGAAGCTGCCACTCGTTTACCAGCAAGTCCCACGCGAACCAGATCGCCTCTTCCTTGAAGTAATCGCCGAAGCTGAAGTTCCCCAGCATTTCGAAGAACGTGTGATGGCGGGCCGTCTTCCCCACCTGTTCGAGATCGTTGTGCTTGCCTCCGGCGCGCACGCACTTTTGCGCCGACGCGGCTCGCCGATACTCCCGTTCCTCCAGCCCGAGGAAGACGTTTTTGAACTGGTTCATCCCGGCATTGACGAACAGCAGGGTCGGATCCTGCGGCAAGACGAGCGGAGAGCTCTTCACGATCCGATGCCCATGCCGCTCGAAGTATGCGAGAAACGCACGGCGAATCTCATGCCCGCTCGCGTTCCACATCCTTTCCTCCTCTCGCACTGGGGCCCTCCGAACCGCGAGAGACAATCCTCGCCCCACGCTTTCGGTGGACCCCGAACTCACAAAGCATAGCCCAAAACCCCTTCGCTCACAACAGGCATCACTCCCGGTTGATGATGTAACCAGCCCGACGCCAGGGGCGTCTTTTGAGAGCGAACGTACGATACGGGAGAGGGGACTATGGGGATTTCGCGACGGGAGTTCTTGCGGTATTGCAGCGTGACAACGGTAGCGCTGACCGCGGTGCGGGATTGGCCGCTCAGCCCGATGGCCGAGGTCTCGGCGCGGACGCTGCTGCTGACGGACTGGAAGGAGTTGGCGGACGTCGCCTTGGAGACGGCGCGGCGGCTGGGCGCGAGCTATGCCGATATCCGCATCATTCGCTCGCGGCGGGAGACGGTCGCTATCGGTCCGGGAGGAGGTGGCGGATTTGGGGCCTTCTTCGCTCCGGAGGAAGAAGGGCGCGATCGGCGCCCGGCGCGCGTCACCCGTTCCGAGAGCATGGGCTTCGGCGTGCGCGTCCTTTACAACGGGACGTGGGGATTTTCCGCCAGCCCTCTGATCACCCCCGATGAGATCCGGCGCATCGCGGCCGAAGCCGTCGCCATCGCCCGTGCCAATGCCGCGATCAACACGACGCGCGTGCGCTTGGCTCCGGTGAAGGCGTACCGCGATACCTGGCAGACGCCGATCGCGAAGAATCCCTTCGACGTGAGCCTGGATGAGAAGATCGGCCACCTCGTCAAGGTGGAGGAACTCGGGCGCAAGGTCAGAGGCGTCGCGCGCGTCGCCGCCTCGCTGGCCTTCGTGCACGAGCACAAGCGCTTCGCTTCAACCGAGGGCTCCTACATCGAGCAGCACATCTACCAGACGCTGCCCAATCTCGCGATCACGGCCATGCGGCGCGACGCGGGCCCGCGTCCGGAGATCGCCACGCGCAACGCCTTCATTCCACCGCAGAGCATCGGGTACGAATATGTCGAGCAGTTGAAATGGGCGGAGATCACCGAGCAGATCGCCCAGGAAGCCGTCGAGATGCTCTCGGCCAAAGAGGTGCAGCCCGGCCGCTATACGCTGCTCATCGCGCCGTCGAATCTCTACCTCACGATCCACGAGACGATCGGGCATTCGACGGAATTGGATCGCGTCCTCGGCTACGAGGCGAATTTCGCGGGGACGAGCTTCCTCACCCTGGACAAGCTCGGGAAATATCGCGTGGGATCGAAGATCGTCAATTTCGTCGCCGATCGCACGACGCCCGGCGGGTTGGCGACCGTCGGCTATGATGACGATGGCGTGCCCGCGCAGCGATGGCACCTGATTCGAGAGGGCGTCCTTGTCGGCTATCAAACGACGCGGGAGCTGGCGCACGTCGTTCGAGAGAACTTCTCGCGTGGATGCAGCTATGCCGATAGCTGGAGCTCCATGCCGATCCCTCGCATGCCCAATGTCTGGCTCGAGCCGGGGAGGGAACGGCTGAGCCCCGAGGATCTCATCGCGGACACCAAAGAGGGAATTCTCATCGAGGGGCGGGGGAGCTACTCCATTGACCAGCAGCGGCTCAACTTCCAATTCGGCGGAAACGCCTTCTGGGAGATCAAAAACGGCAAGAAGGTCGGCATGCTTCGCAACGTGGTCTACCAATCCTACACGCCCGAATTCTGGAACTCGTGCGATGCGATCTGCAGCCAAGAGTACTGGGTCAATCAGGGCACGCCCGGGGATGGTAAGGGCGAGCCGCAGCAAACTAATAGCGTCAGCCATGGCTGCGCCATGGCGCGCTTCCGCAATATCACCGTCTTCAATTCCGGGAGTGTGTGACCGATGAGAGACAGGACACGAACGCGACGCGCTCTGCTTGGTCTCGGAGGAGGGCAGGACCGCGCGCCCGGTCTGGCCCGAGGAATCTGGGATTTCCTGCTTGACCGCGAGCAGGTCCGACGCCTGACGGAGATGGTCCTCTCGCTCTCGCCGTCGAAGGAGACGGTCGTTCTCGTTCGTCGGACCTATGGCACCCATCTGCGGGCGGCCTTCAATGCCATCACCACAAGTGGCTCCACATATACGACGACGCTGACCGTGGGACTCGTGCTGGGGAATCGGCTCGGGGTGGCGACGAGCGAGGACGTGAGCGAAGCGGCTGTGCGGCAAGCTGTGAGGGAGGCTGAGGAGAATGCCCGCTCGGAATGGTTCGGAATACCGCTGGCTGAGGACCGCGATCCCCTGCCCGGGCCGCAGGAGTATCTCCCGATCTCGGCGTTCTTCGAAAGCACGGCGCAGGCAACGCCCGAGATGCGAGCGGATCGCATGCGGCGCGTGCTGGCGGCCGCTCAGGCGAAGAATCTCGTCGCCGCGGCCTTCATGACGACGAGCGCGGGCATTGTGGCCGTCGCCAATAGCGCGGGCCTCTTCGCCTATCATGCTTCGACCGACGCGCAGATCTCCATGACGTTTCGGACAAAGGACGGAAGCGGCTCCGGGTGGGCATCCACCAGCGCGCGCCATTTCGATGAGCTGGATGTCGAGGAGGCGGCTCGTATCGCAGCCGATAAGGCGATCCGTTCGGTGAACCCCCGCGAGCTGCCTCCGGGCGAGTACACGGTCATTCTGGAGCCGGACGCCTTCGCCGACATGGGACCGAACGTGACGGCGCTGTTGACAGGACGGCGTGGGGGCGGCGGTGGAGTCTTCGGCCCGGATCTCTCGCTGCTGCCGGCCGAACGCGTCGAAGTGGGGAAGCCCATCACGAATCCGCTCTATACGCTCCGAAGCGATCCGACCCATCCGAAATTGCTCGGCATGCCCTTCACGCTCGCTGGTGGGGGATTCGGAGGCGGATTCGGTGGAGGAGGGTTCGGCACAGGAGCGGCGTTGCTTCAAGCAGGCCGTCCCACACGAAGGATCACGTGGATCGAGAAGGGCATCGTTCGGAATCTCATTCTCTCTCCAGCGCAGGCGCGGCGCGAGAATCGAGAGCCGACGCCCGCGCCCACAAGCCTCATCATCGAGGGCGGAGAGGGAACCCTGGACGACCTCATCCGGAAGACCGAGCGTGCGCTTCTGGTCACGCGCTTTTGGTACATCCGCGCGTTGAATCCCGTCCTGGGGACGAGCACCGGATTGACGCGGGACGGACTCTTTCTGGTCGAGAACGGCGAGATCAAATACCCGGTCAAGAACTTCCGGTTCAACGAGAGCTGGCGCACGGTCGTCGAGAACACGGAGGCGATGACGATCCCCTACAAGCGCGTCCGCGATGGGGTGTATCCGGCCGTGCGCACGCGCGCCTTCACCTTCAGCAGCGGCTCCGACGCCATCGAATAGCGCGCGAAACCGGAGCCGAAGTGAAACGTACATTGAGAGCGGAGAGAGGGATGATGCGGGGGGCACAAAACGGATCGAATCGGAAGCCTTTCATCCAAGCGCCGGGCCAATGGGTAGGGGCCCTGCTTCTGATCAGCATGTTGAGCCTCCAGGGGCTGGCGCAAGGTGCGCGTTCGGCGCCCGTAGAATTACGGGGGATCGTCGTGGATCCGAGTGGGGCGATCATCCTCGGCGCCGAAGTCGTGCTTCGGGATGCAGAGGGGCAGGAGCAGCGGCACGTCACCGACGCCAGCGGGGAATTTCGCTTCGGTCCCTTGACGCCGGGGACATACAGTCTGCGCGTCACGGCTGAAGGATTCGCCCCGTACGAGGAGCTGGCTCTTGTCGTGGAGCCTGGGCCTGGCGGGACGACGCGCGTCAAAAGCGGAGAGACCGTCCTGCCGCATCCGCTCACGATCACGCTGGAGATCTTGATCACCGAACGCATGGAGGTGACCGATGAAGCGCGCGTCTCAGTCGAGCCGGATACAAACCTCTCGGCCATCGTGATTCGCGGGGAGGATCTGGAAGCCCTGCCGGAGGATCCGGAGGAGCTGCTGCAGGTCCTGCGGGATATGGCCGGACCGTCGGTCGGCGCGGGCGATGTCCAAGTCTTCGTGGACGGATTCCGCGAAGGAGGGCGCATCCCGCCGCGCAGCGCGATCCGCGAGATTCGCATCAACAGCAATCCCTTCTCCGCCGAATTCCGCGAGCCCGGGCGCGGACGCATCGAGATCCTGACGCGACCGGGCACGGAGTCGTTCCGCGTGAACGGGTTCTTCGACTTCAACGACGAGGCCTTGAACGCGCGCAACGCCTTTGCGCCCGTGCGCGCCCCGTTGCAAGTGCGGCGCTACGGCGGCTTCGTGAGCGGTCCCATTCTTCGCCGGCGCTCGTCGTTCTTCGCCGAACTGCAGCGGCGCGAGATGGATGAGAACGAGACGGTGCGCGCGACGATCTTAGACCCGGTGACGCTTCAGCCCACGCCGTTGGCGGCGGTCATCGAGACGCCGCAACGCGGGACGGAGTTCTCGTTGCGCAGCGAGTGGCAGCTTTGGAAAGACCATACGCTGAGCGCCGGATATCGCTTCTTCGACAGCGCGAGTCAGAATCAAGGAGTTGGCGGCTTCAGCCTCCCAGAGCGCGCCGCCGTGAGCGAGAGTCAGCAGCAGAACTTGCGACTGGCGCTCACTTCGCTCATTCATCGGCGCATGACCAACGAGCTGCGACTGCAATTGAGCCGCCGCGAGTCCGGAAGCCGCGCGCTCTCGGAGAAGCCGGCCATCATCGTCCTGGATGCGTTCAGTGGTGGGGGGAATCAAAATTCCCTCTTCAGCCGCCGGACCAGCGATGAGCTGGAGTTCTCCAATACGTTCACTGTACCCTGGCAGCGCCATCTCGTGAAGATGGGCGTGCGCGCGGAGGCCGATCGCTTGTCCGATGTCGATCGCTCGAATTTCGGCGGCACGTTCACCTTCTCCAGCTTGGAGCAATATCGGAACGTGTTGCTCGGTGTTCCGGGGGCGCGCCCGACACAGTTCACCATCAATCGCGGGGATCCGTCAGCTGCCCTCACGCTGTGGGAGTTCGCGTGGTTCGTACAGGACGACTGGCGCGTGCGCCCGAATCTGACGCTCTCACTGGGGCTGCGGCACGAGTTTCAAACGCACCTCAGGGATCGGCTCAACTTCGCGCCGCGATTCGGCTTCGCTTGGTCGCCGCGGAATAATCAACGCACGGTCGTGCGCGGGGGCGCCGGACTCTTCTACGATGGGCTCGAGGCCAATCTCGTGCTCAACACGATTCGGTTCGACGGCCAGCGCCAGCAGCAGATCATCATCCGCTTCCCGGGGTTCCCGGATCCCTTCTCCGAGGGTGAGGTGACCATCCGCCCGACGAGTCTGCGGGTGCTGGCGCCCGATCTGGTCGCGCCCTACACGTTCCAGAGCACGATCGAAGTGGAGCGACAACTCCCGCGTGGTCTCTTCCTGAATGTGGGGTATTCGCACATTCGCGGGGTGCATCTCTTCCGCTCGCGCAACATCAACGCGCCGCTGCCCGGTACGCTGACGCCGCCGGACCCGACGCGCGGCCCCATCTTCCAGATCGAATCCACCGCGTACTCACGGCGTCATGAGCTGCGCCTGGGCTTCCGTCGGCAGTTCAGCCCGAGGTTCACGCTCTTCGGCAACTACGTGCTCTCATCCACGAAGAACGATTCCGATGGTGCGTTCTCCACGCCGGTCAATCAATACGATGCCCGCAGCGAGTGGGGACGCGCCGGTTTCGATGTCCGACACTGGTTCTTCGCCGGAGGGATGATCACGCTACCGTGGGGCATTCGCGTGGCGCCGCTGGTAAACATCCGGTCGAGCCGGCCGTTCAACATCACGACTGGGCAGGATAATAACCTCGACACCATCATCAACGATCGGCCTTCGTTCGCTGACCCCGCGATGCCCGGAGCCATCCGAACGCCCTTCGGAACGTTCAATCCGAATCCGCGTCCTGGGGAGCCGATCATCCCGCGCAACTTCGGCGTCGGCCCGGGCTATCGGAACGTAGATGTGACGTTCATGCGCACGTTCGGGTTCGGTCAGCCGCGCGCGCGCACAGGATGGCCACAAGCACAAGAGGGAGGGATGCGTGGAGGCGGTGGAGGGATGGGCCGTCCCGGCGGAGGAATGGGAGGACCAAGAGGAGGAATGGGTGGCTCTGGCGGCGGATTCGGCGGAGGAATGGGGGGGCCAGGTGGCGGGGGATTCCCAGGATTTGGCGGGGGCGAATATCGCTATAGCTTCACCCTCGTCGTCCGTGCGGCGAATCTCTTCAACTTCGTCAATTTCCCGAACTATAGCGGCGTGCTCACGTCGCCCTTCTTCGGACGCGCTAATGCGGCCATGCCCGCTCGCCGGATCGAACTGCAACTCCGGTTCAACTTCTGATGACTCCACACGTACGGGGAGGATCGGTTTTTGGTGAGGGGGGCGCAAGCCATGCGACTCCACCGAGGACGAACCATCCTCCCGCCAGCAAAGCCTGCGAAGCGAGCGCCGAAATGAGCCTCGGGTGAGCATGAGCGAACCCTGGGACGCGCGAGGCCGCAAAATCCATGTCGTTCGAGCCCGCGCACGCGGGCGACCCAAACCGAGGATGTCCGACACCGTGCGCGGGACGACCGAATGGATCGCCCCCTTCGAGGGTTTGGATGATCTCGCTTTGTTCCTAAGGCTCGCTCGGAGCTCGCTCGCGCTCGCCCTAGGCTAATTCCGGTCGCCTGCTCCGCAGGCTCGACGCGAGAGAGTCGCAAAAGGGCCCGCTGTCGCTTGCCCTAAGCTGATCTTGACCGCCCGCTTCGCCGGCTCAATTGCGGTGATGGGTCAATCACGAGATGGCTCCGTCCGAGGCCCATTTCAAGTGCTGGCTCGGCAGGCCCGATGATTGACAAAAGCCGCTGCTCTGACTAAGCTGATGGCCCGCGTGGGCGAGGGGCGACTTCCCTGATGCGCACGTCGCCATCCTCTTTGAGGCGACTTTGAGGGTGGCGAATATTATCCAAGCCGAGGAGGAGTTGACGATGCGGCACGTCGCTTCTTTGCTTCTTCTCGTTGTCGGGCTCTTCCCGAGCGCGCGGCCCTCCGAATCGCAGCCGGATGAGATATTCACGGCGCTTGAGGTATACACCGTGCTGGATGCGGGCAACGACAATACCGGGAGCATCACGCGCAATGACGCGACAACGGGGAACCTGGGAGGGACGACGGGCTTGGAACGTGGGATTGCTGTGCGCCCTGGCGATCCGACTCTCATCTACATCGCGCGCGGCGCGACGACGACCGGGGACGGGCGTCCGGGAGGGGTCGTCGGTCTGGCGGCGATCAAGCTGCAGGCGAAGACCGATGGCGATTTCAATCCGAACACTAATCCCGATCTCCCACTCGCATACGTGGACACGGGATTGATCGTCTCCGGCGGACAACCGGCGAACTTCGCCTTCATTCAAGGGATCACCTACGATCCCGTGCTCGATAAGGTGTGGGTCCTCGACGGGACGGGGACGACGCCACGCGTCTGGGTCTTCGATGGGGGCTCAGTAGGAGGTGCGGAGAATGGCGGCGATGTGGCTCGGACGGCCATCGCGCGAGGGATTCGGCTCGTGTTTCAAGCCGATAATGCGTCGGGGCTCGGTGGGCGCGGGCAAGCGCTCGCCGTGCGCGTGGATCCACAGGATCGGGATCACCTGGTCGTCGCCTTAGCGATGGGCAATCACGTCGAGGTGTGGGAGAGCCGCGGAGGCCTCTCCGGCCCGTGGACGTTGCGGTGGGAGAGCGCGTCGGATCCGGATGGGGCGGGACCGATCCCGGCCTTCGACATGGATTCCGTGCGCGACGTGGCCTTCGACGAGAAGGGCGACGTCTGGGCGACGCACGTTCATGAGGGGGCGGACAATCTCCTGCACCGCTACAGCGGCGAGGGCACCGGGCGCGGACGCTTCGCCGATGAGACCGTCATGCTTCCCTTTCCCCCTTTCGTGCAGCGCCCTGACGTCTTCGCGCGCGGGTTCAACGCCGTGAAATTTTATCGTCAGGGAGAAGCGATCTTGCTCCTCGTGGTGAATCGGAGTCGCGATGACGCGCGCATCGCGGTCGTTCGGTATCTGCGGCAGGGAGAACCAGGGCGATACAACTTCGCGGCCGTGGACGGCTTCGGCAGCAACGTGAGCGAAGCACTTCAGGACGAGACGTTGCGCACGCTGCGATTGAAAGGGTCGGCGCTGCAGACGCAACCGGGAGGGGGAACGCTCAATGGCCTGATGTACTTGTCGCTACCGTACTCTTCCGCGGGCGATCTCACGCTCCAGGAAGACGCGCTCTATCTGAACGGGTTCGTCGTCGATCGGCGAAAGGGGCAGACGCTTCCGACGTCCGGCGTCATTCGAGTGAAGCTCGTGCCCTTCCGCCCGTGATCCTCTTCGCGCGCAGTGGGGCTCACGACTTCCTCACCACGGGCCGATAACTTCGCGTGGCGCGCACGTGGACATCCGCTCGCAAGAGGCGCACTTCGATCGTGTGCGCGCGTTTGGGGTCTGGGGGATTCGACGAGATGTAGCCCAAGGCATAGTGGAAGCGAAGGTGCATGGCCAGTTCAGAGAGGTGGCGCTCGAGGTTCGCATCCGTGCGGTAGAGCTCGCCTCCGGTCGCAGCGGCCAGACGTTCCAGGTATTCGCTCTTGGACGACGCGCGCTCGGTCACATAAATGGGGTAGACGGTGACGAAATGGCGTCGAGCCAGCCATAGCGTCTCATCGCGCCGAGCTTCCGTGCTGCCGCGATCTTGCCCATCGGTCACGAGCACGAGCGCCGTGCGCGCGTTCGGGATTTCTGCCAGGCGCTCGAGCGCGATCGCGACGGCGTCGTAGAGCTTGGTCCGGTCCGTCGGATCGCGCGCCGGCTCAAGCTGTCGGAGGACCTCGCGCAATCGCTCGACATTGAACGTGAAGTCGGATTCAAGAGAGACGCGGCTGCCGAAGGAGATCACCGAGACTTCATCGTGCGCGCCGAGATGCAACAAGAATTCCAGCAGGGCATCGAGGGCTCGGGGGAGGCCGAGGGCGACGCTTGGACTGCGATCCACGAGCATGATGATTCGAAGAGGAGCGCGTGGGGAGAGGAAGCGCTCGATGCGCTGTTGGCGTCCCAGCTCGAGGACGGTGAACTCTTCCTGGCGCAGGTCCAAAAGCGGCTGTCCCGCGCGATCGAAGACGGTGACGTTGACGCGGACCAGCGGTTCGCGATCGGCGCGCTCTCCTTGAGTGAGGGGCAGGGACGCAAATCCGATGAGGAGCCACGCGCTCAGAAGGTGTCGCCGCATCTCAGTTCAGACGAAGCGTCAGGACGAGCGGTTCGCGCTCGCGAATGATGTGCACCGAGATGGTCTCCGAGGCGAGTGCGCGCAAGGCGCTCAGGAGGTCCGATCGGTTCCGAATTGGCGTGGGCCCGAGCCCGACGATCACATCGCCAGCGCGCATCCCGGCCGTGGCCGCTGGCCCGTTCGGCGTCACTTCCAAAACGAGAGCACCTCTTCCTTCGCGCACGCCGAAGAAGTCTGCCAATTGCTCCGTCAGGTCCAGCACGCGCACCCCCAATCGCGCCAGGGTCCACCGCACGACCGGTTCTGCCTCTGATCGAGGAAGCGACGGCGGCGGTGGTGGCGCACGCTCGGGGAGCAGATGGCTCGGACGCTCCTCGATGGGAAGCCGTATTTGTCGGACTTCGCCCTTTCGCCAGATCGTCACAGGGACCGAGAAGCCGACGGGCGTTTGCGCGATCCACTCGGCCAGCGCTTCGACAGAGGTGATCGCCTGATCGCGATACCGAAGGAGCACATCGCCCGGCTCAATGCCCGCGCGTTTGGCCGGTCCATCATCGAGCACTTCCGTGACGACGACGGCCGCTCCCGGTACGGCCGAGAGGGCTGCTCGTTCCCTCTCTCCAAGAGCGGCGACGTTGGCGGCGCGAATCCCGATCCATCCGCGCGCAGGGCGAGCGGGCGCCGTGGCTCCTGTGGCGCGTTGCGCGTCGATCCTCGCGCGTTGCGCTTCGGCAGCGACCTTCCGCGCCTCCTCCTGGACCGCCTCTCGAGCGCTCGCCAAAAGTCGCGTCGTCAAAGCGCGGAGGCTCTCGGTCGAACGCACGACATAGGCCCCCGGAGCTTGCTCCTCAGCCACGCCCAACACTTCGCCGTTTTCAGTGAGGATGACGCCCCCATCGGCCGACCATCCCATCGCGGGAAGCTCCAACCAGAGCGTCGGCCGGGCCGAGGTCGCTTCTTGTTGCAGATCGAGACGGCTTTGAGGATCGGCCGCCAGCGCCGTCTCCAACTTCACGCGCGCCGCCTCCAGTTTGAACCGCATCGGGAGAAGAGAACGCCACGAGGAGGGCATCCCCTTCCCTGTGGGCGTGAACTTCGCGCGTTCGGAGGATGGGGATGAAGCGCTCATGGCCTCGCGCACGCCAGCGATCTCCGGGATCTGAGCCAGGACCTTCACCGGAGTCTCTGGAAGCCATGTCCGCCCTTCGCGCACGAAGGTCGGCGGAGCGATGCCCAAGCCCGGGACTTCCAAGACCGCATATCCGGTGGCTTCGTCGCATCTCACGAGCGTGGGACGAAGCGTGCGGCCATCGCGCGTGAGGACCATCACATCCGCTTCTCGCGGGTCAGAGATGGCATTCATCAAGCGCACGAGGATACGGCCACGCTCATCCACGACGAGTCCCGTCGTGATGTTCGTGATGTGTTGCTGGGGCAGGCCATCGAGGGCAAAGGCTTGAATCCCTTGCCGCCGCAAACTCTCCAAAAGTTCGCGTACATGAACGCGGTGGATGACCGTCACCAACCATGGAGGTGGAATCACCGCCGACGCTTCGGAAACGCGCTCTTGTTGAGTGGCAACAGGCTCGTTGCGAACCGCCTGCGCAAACGCCAGCTCCCCCTTAAGGCTCATCCCGGTGAGGATCAGAAGGCCAAGCCATGAGGCGTTCCGTCCTCGACGACCCTCCCGACAATGATGGCGAGATGTCCACATCGCATGCCGCATGGTCAGAGAATCCTTCGCGCGTCCTCCCGAGCGACCGATACGGGGATCGGTCGTGGAATGAGAGGCCGCGAGCCGAAAACGATCGGCGGGATAGCGAGGACGCTCTCCTCCTGCGTCTCCTCATTTCGCAAGAGGAGGATCACTCCATCTTGAAGCTGAGAGCCGTCCAAGGGATCCGTCCCGCCGCTCTCTGGGACGGATGCGAGTTCCAGCCCTGCCATGGGTTTCGTCACGCGAGGGGCTCGCGCCGAGCGGGAACGCGCGAGCGCCGTCATCGAAGGGCTACTCGTGGAAGGTCTCCGTTCCGAGATTTCGGGCAAAGAAGTGGTTGGAGCAGCCGAACGCCAGGCGGGAGAAGACAACGGGGTCACGGACGCAACCGAGGGGGTACGCGGCGCGCGCGCCACATCCGGTCGCTTTTGAGGCCCCCGCCCTATGGTGAAGAGGACGGTGAAGACGAGCCCTCCCAGAGCCGCCAGCGCGAGCGCTCTGGGCCAGAGCGCTACCGTCCGCGCCGAGTGGGCGGCAGCCGCTCGCACGCGCGCCTGAAGCTGATGCCGAAAATCCTCCGGTACCGGCACGTCGGCGAGCGCCGCAAGGGCCCGCCGGAGTCGCCGCATGTCTTCGACATAAGCCCGACAGGCCGCGCACTCCGCTATGTGCGCGTGCGCCCAGGTCGGCATCGGTTGATCCGGCTCTATCGTTCGTCGTATGCGCGCGCACGTCATCGCCCTTCCCCCCTCATTCCGAGAGATACCCCCGCAGCTTCTCGCGCAGGAAGCTCCGCGCGCGATTGATGCGGGATTTGACCGTGCCCAACGGCACGCCCAGAATCTCCGCGATTTGCTCGTAGTCCAAACCCTGGATATCGCGCAGAACGATCGCCGCTCGGTACTTCTCCGGCAGCGACGCGACAGCCCGCGCGACGATCTGCCGCTCCTCCTCGCGCAGGATCCATGCCTCCGGCAAGGGGCGCGGATCCGGCAGATCGAAGGCTCTGTCTTCCTCGTCTCCGTCCTTGGCCGTGAAGAAGGAGACAAGCGAGAGCATATTCCATCGCTTGCGCCGTCGCAGCTCGCTGATGGCCAGGTTCGTCGCGATCCGATAGAGGTACGTCGAGAAGCTGTGATTCGCCCGATAGCGATGGGCATTCTGATAGAGGCGCACGAACGTCTCCTGTGCCAGGTCTAACGCCATCTCGTAGTCATTCAGCATTCGATAGAGGTAGCCGGTCATGGGCGCTTGATACCGTCGGACTAATTCGTCGAAGGCCCGCTCATCGCCTTCTCGCACGGCGGCCATCAGCTCGTGGTCGCTCCATTGGGCGTACCCGGCCGTCCCCCATAGCGGCTCAACGGACGAGACGGAGGATTCGCGAGGCCCCAAATTCCCATCGTTCGGGCTCGCGACTGCCTCGATGTGCGCGATCATCGACTCCATCGCCTCTCCGTCGTCCGCCTTCATTGGCACGATTCGCGCTCCCTGCAGGTTCCAAAAAAGTGATCAATGGACGCGATCTCCGGTCGGCAGCCGGAGGCGAACCTGCCCTGCCCCTTCTTCGGACAAAAGGCCAACGGGCAAGGGTTGCTCATGAACGAGTGCGGAATTCACGAACGTTTGGACGACGTACGTCCCTGTGACGGGAAATGTCACGTTGGCGAAGATCGTCACGTTATCGGCATAACCGCCGGGCGGGATGGAGAAACTGGCCGGGTGCGAGGCCGCAATGGCGTGCCGGCGGTCCGGGGAGAGGATCCGCACTTCCGAGAGATACTCCCCTTCGCCGCGCCAATGGTGCACGACGGCGAATTTCAGGATCGTGGCCGGAAGATGGGGGACGAGGATCGCCGAGAAGACCCCGACGAACGTCAACTTGTTCCCCACCTCCAGGCGCACATCATCGCAGAGGATCGCGTACACCAATTCGATCGGCGAGGCGGACGAAGCGGGCGTCATATCCTCGGACTCCCTAGAACGCGGAGCGAAACACTCAACGCCAGAGCCGACGCGCCTTGAACTCGCGCTCTTCGCGCGTCCCGTCCGGGCGCGTGATTGTCATCTTCCCGATGAGCTCTTGTTCCGTCATGCGTCCGGTGAAGCGCAGGGTCATCCCTTGAGCTCTCACGGTGAAGGAGATGCTCCCATCCCGCGCCGTTCCCGTGAGACGATAGGGCGTCCCTTGCTCATTACCATCGAAGAGCGTATAAGTGCCGGTGAGGCGATCCCCTTGACGCGTGAGGGTGATGTTCGCGCCCAGGAGCGTATTGCGTTCTGCGCTCCATTTCACATTGGAGTAGCGTCGGGTGATCGCCGCTTCTTGAGCCCCCTCGGGCGCAGTCGGCTCTTGGGCCCGGATCATCGGACCGTTGAGGATCAGCATACCGCCCACTAGGCCTAGAAGAAGATGTCGCACTCCCATTCCCCTTCTCCTCCTTTCCGTTGCGTTCTCCACCTTCGCGTTGAAGCGCCTTTTTATCATAACATAGGCCCTGTGGAAGTCCACAGCGTGAGAGGGCCAATGGTCCCCCGAGTCGGCCTTGGCTCTGGATGGAAAATTTTTCGCTGAGGCCATCGGACGACTTGCGCTCGCCGGAGATTTTGTTATCATTTAGGTTTTGTCTGAGACCGGATGGGGAGACCTCTCGTATGCGGAGTCAGGTCGCTCCATCGGGAGGCCGGTGTAGCTCAGGTGGTAGAGCGGCTGACTTGTAATCAGCAGGTCGTGGGTTCGAATCCCGCCACCGGCTCCAGGGCGAATCTTTGAAAACGAGCGGTGCGTGCAGGGGTGGCAGAGTGGCCAAATGCACCGGGCTGTAAACCCGGCGGGCGTCATGCCCTTCGGAGGTTCGAATCCTTCCCCCTGCACCAGTCGAGCGGGCGTGGCGCAAACGGTAGCGCACGAGCCTTCCAAGCTCGGTGTTGCGGGTTCGAGTCCCGTCGCCCGCTCCACTGTTGGGCCTTTTTCTTTATGGCGAGACCGAGTATATTAGTCAGGGCCCACGTGGCGCAGTCGGTAGCGCACGTCCTTGGTAAGGACGGGGTCGCCGGTTCGAGTCCGGTCGTGGGCTCCAGCGCAGACCATCGAGGAAGGAGACCACTATGGCCAAGGAGCGGTTTGAGCGGACGAAGCCGCATGTGAATGTGGGGACGATTGGGCACATTGATCATGGGAAGACGACGTTGACGAGTGCGATCACGCGGGTGTTGCACAGTCGGAATCCGCGGGTGGTGTATCGGGATTTTTGGTCGATTGACAATGCGCCGGAGGAGCGGGCGCGGGGGA